>Ga0265797_10001742_pt1 | contig 37910 bp, 50 predicted proteins | sample P2T30metagenome_FD_192433 | JGI IMG/M metagenome (GOLD analysis project Ga0265797, IMG submission 192433) | Plant litter microbial communities from East Loma Ridge, Irvine, California - P2 T30 | ecosystem: Environmental > Terrestrial > Plant litter > Unclassified | place: USA: California...
CTACATCAAGCCGGCCGACGCCCTGCAGCTAATCAAGCCAGCCGGCCGGCCGGAGGCCTCCCAAAATAGGTATCCAGCCGGCCGAAGGGCGGCTGGCCGGCCGGCCGGCTTGTTGCCAAGTATGGCGCAGCCACACATTGGTGTGCCCAGATCGCTTGTGGAGCGCTTTTGGGATCGTCGAGGAAGATTTGAGCCGGCAGTTTTAGCTGCGAGATGTGAATTGCAGATCAATAAACAGCGTAGTCACGAAATGACAGAATCGAAGCGTCCCAGATCAGCGTGCGGCGAACTCGAAGTCGCGGATCGAATGGCGTGGTCTAGCGAAAGGTAATTGTAAGCGCGGAGGAGAATAGTGAGAGTCGAAATTGAGTGTGAGCTGCGATTGTGCTGAGATGGTTGGTGCGGGAGCGGATAGCAAACGGTCACTCACCGGCATGGATTTGACTAGTACAGCCTGCAAAAGCGGAGAAGGAAGATGAAACTGTTGAGTATGTGCCATTTGTGTGCCGATGACAAATGTTAGTAGTATGACAGGAGCAGAGAAAGAAGCAGATGCGCGTAGCCACGCAATGTCATCGGCATTCAACGAATAAGATGGCATTACGTGAATGCTACGGCGAGGAGTGCGTCAGTTGGAGTAGGCTGCGTTCATGTCCACACGGTTCCGACCACACTTCAGACCGAATGACCCATCTTTAACAGTCTGAACCACTGGCCAGGCTAATACGAGCTCATCGACAGCAGCGTTTAGGCCAGGGCCTGGTTCGTGATTCAGGAGAATGTCGCTTTTATCGTAACCACCCAGTAGGTGCCCTGGTGTAACCAGACACACTTGTCTTCCATTTCATAGAGGAGAGCAGTCATGCAAAGGCTGAGGCTGACGTCGAGTTTTGTCTCTCGTAGCCAAGGAAGAAGCATTCGCGCGTCACACGCCCATACGTCCAAGCCGACCAATAGAATGACAGACTTGATGCCTGCATTGTTCTATGCCCGAATTATTTGATGCCTGTATCTCATCTGATATCTCCTGCGTGAAGCGATACGCGCGATGCAGGTCTCCATAGCGATCTTGGGCCGGGGCCATATGGCTGTTGTCCCCACTTACGACGTGGCTCAGCAACATGCAGCGCCACTCCAATGGCGATAAGGTATGCTGAAGGTATTCGCACAGCGAAACTTAAATGAGAGCATAGGAAACGTGGAGCTCATGCACTGTGTGAACTTCTGCCCAGTGCCTCGCAGTTCTGCAGCGATATTTGCACATGAAACATCAGACGACGCGGACCGGCTCCGAAGTGAGCAGCTAAGTTATGAACTGATGGAGTGCCGCCGTGCTCTTGACGTCTGATATCTTTTCAAAAGTGGGTGTGTTTATTCTTTCGTTGTGATGGAACCGAAGGAAAGGGACATGAGACGATGATGATGATGCGAAATAGAATCAGACTTGACATAAGAGGATTCATACTAGGATTGGGGTGTTCTTACACCCAGATCGCTAGTAACGGAGTAACACTGTTGACATCAAAGTCAAGGGAACGAGCGCGAAAATGCTGCGACCTCCATATGCGACGACGAATTACTCGACAGGGCGATTTGCGATACACTACATGTACAAGGGGAGTGGAGTCAGTTATAGTAGGTGGATTTGATGTGGAACGAAGGGGGCTTCGTTATCCTAAGAGATTGTTGTTCTGCTAGTGTCGTGGATGATTAAGCAAAGTGACGGGAGTGGTTTTAGCAGCGCTCTTTAGGGATACATCCATGTGAGAATAGCGGGTAGCAGAGCTTTTTGTTGCATCAAAAGCACACTCATATAATGTGAATCAGGGTGAGGCTATAGGAAAGTCTAAAATAGTACACGGTGTTTTGGATAGCAGGTAGCAGGGAAACGAAAACTGCGGCTCTTAGCGAAATTCCGTAACCGGTCGCTAAGACATTGCATGAGCTGCCCCTCACCCACGATTAGTCGGCTCCGTGACGAAGCCGATAACACCCATTCAGGCACGTATGTCCTCTGAGTACATCAAATTTTTCGTGACTGTCACTGTTTTCTGCACGTTGCTCGCTAGCTTGCTACGGATAGAGTTGATTGTGGTGGTCAATATATAAGCATTACTTTCCAAATTGCCATTCTTCTTTTCAGGTCAGATGGCCGAGGCGAGTACACCCTGCTCTCTCTTACAGACTAATTCTAACTGTCAACAGTGGTTAAGGTTAGTATGCTCTTGAAGCAATAGCGTGTGCTTTGTATTAATACCTTTCTAGGCGCTGTGTTTAGGTTGTAACAAACTATGAACCGCAGTTCGAAAGAGCGTGGGTTCGAGTCCCACTCTGATCATGCGCTTGATCTTTAAGATCTTTTTTTTGTGTTGTTTTCGCCCCACAGATGCTTAGGTGCTTAGGTACTTCCGAATAGTGCCATGGGCGATTTCCCGCTGGATTGGCTCTTACCGCAGTGACCAGTGCCACAACAACCAACAGATATCCCACTACTATACAAAGTTTTTGTCCTGCTCGCGGACCATTATCCTGAATAGCGCGCTTGCCTTCGATATATTCTTTCGAACCCGAGAATCCACTTGCACAAAGTCAACTCCAGCCAAGAAATTGCGACATGCCCAGCCAACAGGAAGACCTACTCCTGTCAGTATGTAGATATCTGCTTTCCTCCTCTACCTGGCGCGAGTCGTATTGCTGACATTCGCCTCAGCTACAGTCTTCCCTGCGCAACGCGCTCGCTACATTCGGCCCTACTAGCTCTCAATACCGCGACATCAAATTCATGACCGATGAGCTAGCCGCCAAGCTCGCCATGGAGAAGCTGTCAATATCGAACCAGGGCGCTCAGAGGGGGAATCATCGCGAGATGGATACTCGATGACTGACTGGCAAGCAGGCGGTGATGCTCTAGCGTGGACAGATTTCAAACCGAGCGCAAGGCCTGTTCACGTCACGACAAGCAAACCTGTCTGTCTTCGAGATCGATCATCTCCCACATCTGGGGTCGGGAAAGGGATGTGAGGTTGGACAGGCCTAGTTATCTCTGCAACTCGAGCTTCCACATTCTTGCCATGCGCACGGAAGCCGGACTGCGAATCCTACTACGCGACTTCGTCCCTAGCCTGCAAGGTGCGAGAAGTTACATTCTTCTATCTTTGGGTCGCAATTCAAATGCTTTGTGATGCTTGACAAGACCTTGGTCACGCGCGGGTCGTGACCCTTTTTGGGTGGCTACGTGTGAGAGTTGAACACCTCATACGTAGTCGAATACATGTGGGCTCCTCGATGCGATCATGACATCGCTGATGGACGAGTTGTGATATCTTTCGCCTTTACCTGTGGCACTAGTAAAAGCAGCGGCTCAAGGGTTCAATCAGCCATCAACCTTTTAACCTACAACCTTTCACATCTACCACACTCCTCCTCCTCTATCGCTCAAATCAATACGGAAACAACAACATCATGAACCAAACCTCAATCAAGAAGCGCAAGAGGGCAAGTGTTCCAGACCCACTGATATGAAACCTAGACTGACAGTCCAGATTACCGAGAGTCTATCGAAAACACCAGCAAAGACAGTCAAAAAGCGCAGGACCAAGAAAGAGCCGCCGGTCGCGCCCATCGAAGACACCAAGTTCCCTTTCATCAAACTTCCCGGTGAGATCAGGAACATGATATACTGCTACGCCCTCACCGACACCGAGTACTCCATTCGCTTCGAAGCCAACATTAGCAAGCGCGACGGCCGCTGCATCGTCAACAGGCTATATCGTGCAGTCGATGGTCCTCCCGATCGCGACGATTTGCCCAGCCAAACCAACCGCAGCAGTAAGTTTCCACAAGCAAGACTTTCGCATGAAAATCACTAACACTGTCCATCTTCGCAGTCACCAAACCAAGCCACTCCTTCAAGCGCACCGACACCTTCCGCAAGCCCCGGGCCCAGACCTCCTTCGCCATCGCCCTCTTCCAAGTCAACCGCCAGATCAACGCCGAGGCAGCAGCTTACTTCTACGGCGGCAACATGTTCGTCTTCGAAGCCGTGCCGCACATGTTCGCTTTCCTCACACACTTCCACTGGCGCATCCCGCTGCTGCGCAAGCTCGGCCTCGTAAACGCATGGGTTCCCAACCCGAAGACGTACCACGGCCCGCAGATGTATCTGAATACCACGCAGCTGAGCTACGTCTTTCCGTGGCTCGTGAATGCGCCGGGTCTAGAGGAGCTGCATCTTGGGCCGGCGGTCATGTACGCGTTGGCGACACGTGGTCGGATTGCTGCTCGGAAGCTGTTTGAGCAAGGATTCTGCTGGATGGATGTGCTTGGGGCGAAGAAGGGGAATAGGTTGGCTGTGCTGGATGTGCTCAAGTTGCCGGAGGTTGCGGCGGGGTATAGGTGGGCGACGATGGCGGCCGAGCATGCGATGTTTAGGACTGAGTTGGTGGGACGGTTGACTGCGGCGTGAGTGGTGCAGAGTAGTGAGAGGCGGGCGAAAAGTTCTGGGTGTCAGCGATTGCGCATCTGCGAGGATATCCAGGGCACCATAAAAGAGGTTGGGTGAAGAAAAGCCTGCCTCGACTCAGCTGGCCGGTTTTAAATTTGCGGAATTGGTATCATATCAGTCATTGCTGTACATACCAGACTAAAAGAACGTCATTCAAGACGTCTACGATTACGATGACAATCACCCCAAAAGTCCTGCAGCAAGTGCTTCCATATCCTCCAATGTCTCAGGCTCTTCGACCACATTGTCCCTCGCCTTCCTCCTCTTCTTCTTACTACTCTTCGCCTCATCTTCAGAGTCTGACTGAAACCACTTCTTCTCCTTCTTCGCAGGCCTCTCCATCTCCACTTCCTCCTCCTCATCACTCGATTGAGCATCTGCCAAAAAGTTCGCCAACGGATCCTCGCCAGCATCTGCGAGCTCCACACCGCCATCATCGTCCTCGTCATCGTCAACCTCGCCCTTCTGTCGCTCCTTCCGTTTCCGTTGCTTCTCCTTCTTCTTCGCCTTCGCGGCCGCCTTGTCCACCACATCAGCACTCTCCACAACCTCTCGCGCTGCTTCGATGAACTTCTGTCGCTGTACTTCCGGCAGGCCCTTCGCTCGGTATGCCGCCTCGTCCTCCAGCTCGTAAATCTCATGCGGGTTGCCGTCGTCGTCGTAAACCAGTTTCTTGCCTCTGTCCATGAGTTTCGTAAGCTTCTTCTTCGACTGCAGCAGCTTTTCGCGACGGTTGCTGTCGATGACGATGGGCTGGGAGGCACCGGCGATGTGAACGACGCGGCCACCCGGAGCAATTGAAACGTCACCCTCGACGCCAAAGTCTTCGTCATCCTCGTCATCGGCTGGAATTCTTCGCTTGACGGCCATAAAGTCCTCGTCGGCGCCGTTGGTTGTAGCCTCGCCGGTGAATTCATCTGGAGCGTCTCTGACCATCTTCTTGTAATGGTCGGCCAGCACGTCCTGATTTTGCCTCTCAAACATGCGGTCGTACTTGGTCCGCACAGGCTTCGCCTTTGCAGTGTCCAATTCCTCATCGGATTCAGACACCTCGACAGTTTGTCGTGAAGCCTGTTTTTTGTGCTTGCCCTCATCGTTCAAGAACTTGATCCTCGGTGTACCGGGTAGCCCTAAGCTTTCCGCAAATGCCTCCAGATCGTATTCCTTGAGCTTGAAGACCTCCTTGTCCTTCTGGAGATAGACGGACTTGACGTATGTAACAAAAGCTTTCTGCCCAAGATATTTCAGCGCAGAATCCTTGAAGTTCATGTTCTGAAGCTGTTCCTTGATGGACTGCCTCTTCTTCTGCCGCACATTTATGAGCTCTACGGGGACCCTCTTGGCTTCGAAGCGTTTGAGCATGCCCTCTTCTTCGCTGGGTGCTAGGAAAAGGACGCCGCGTCCTTCTCGATTGTAACGTGCGGTTCGTCCCACTCTGTGAATGTATGTGTCGACATCGTCTGGGCAATCGACTTGGATGACAAAGTCAACAGCTGGGAAGTCAAGACCACGAGCGGCAACATCTGTGGCGAACAGACAAGAGTTTTTTGCTGAAGAGAATTTCGCAGTCGTTTCTAGTCGAGCAGCCTGCTTTTGACGACCGTGAATGTGTAGAAGCGGTATACCAGGTTGCATATGACGGAAAGACTCGAAGACGAATCGGACGACCTTGGCAGAGGAAAAGAAGACCAATATCTTGGACTTCTTGCTCGCCTGAATGAAGCTCCATAACGTGTCGAGCTTTTCTTCCAGCGGGCAGATGATGTAATTTTGTTGGAGTGACTTTGGCGTGGCACTCTTGTCTTCCGCGTGCACTGATACGTATTCAGGGTCCTGCAGACTCAGACGCGCGAGGTCCGAGACTTTCTTCGATTGGGTGGCTGAGAAGAGCAGCGTCTGTCGCTCCTTGGGCAGGTAGTCAATGATGGCGTCGACGTCGCGCTGAAACCCCATATCGAGGATACGATCTGCCTCGTCCAGGATCAGCATTTTGAGGTCATCCACGCTGAAGGCAGCCGTCTGCGACAAGTGCTGCAGCATGCGCCCTGGCGTTGCGACCAGTATGTTCATTCTCGTCAGCGCCGACCGCTCAGCTTCGAGACTCTTTCCTCCGATCAACAAGCCTGCAGCGAACATGTGCCCATGCTTGCCGACCTTGCACAGGACGTCGAAGATTTGTATGGCGAGCTCTCGAGTGGGCGAGAGAATCAATGCGCCGAGGCCGGCATCCGCGCCAATGTGCTGCAGGCGGTACAGGTTCTCGAGGACAGGGATTATGAACGACAGCGTCTTTCCGCTCCCGGTCTTCGCGGCGCCGAGAATATCGTAGCCTTTGAGTGCGAGGGGCACGGCTTTGCGCTGGATGTCAGTCATGACGGCGAAGTGGCACGATTTGAGGCCCTGTTTCGTAGGGTCCGAGAGGGGGAGGTCGGCGAAGTCATTGTACGTGGTCGATTTGAGGTCCTATCATCTGTTAGACACTGTCTATGGTGCAGTCTGTGAGTGTATTGAAGACGTACAAGATCGTTGACGGCCTGCTCCAGCTTGTCCACATCCACATCGTCGCGCTTGCGTTTCTGCTGCGAGGCCTGCTTCTTGACCTTGGTAGGCCGCGTGCGACCGGTGATCCCAGGTGCGGCCATCTCAGCGCATTATCGAGGGTGAAAGGTGAAGGCGGGCTCTGGCGCATCGCATGCATGAAATTTTGGTGGAGACTTCTTGGCGCACGTTCGGCGCGACGCGCTTCGATGCACTTCACCACCGACCCCACCGACCCCACGTCTCAATACATATTCTGCACAAACAGTCGCAAGAAGACCGTTTAAGAGTGAAACTCCAAGCAGCCATCACGTGCCTCGACACTCACTACTACCACTCCGCTCTTTAATACGACTAATCTGCCAGACAGCTCAACATGCCAGATGACATCGAGGCAGAGCTTGCGCTCGCCGGCAAAGAGGCCGACAAGGACGCGGAGATTGATCGTAAGCAATACTACTCCACTACTACTGCACATCAAGAAATGCTAACTCCACCCAGGCATACGCGGTGTCTTCAGCCTCGATGCGTACGCAGTCCTCGATCTCCAGCCGGGTGTGCCAGAGGGCGACATCAAGAAGTGCTACCGCAACAAGTCACTGCTCATCCATCCTGACAAGACGACGAACCCCAACGCGCCCGATGCCTTCGACCGCCTGAAGAAAGCCCAGACAGTGCTGCTCGACGACAAGCTGCGCGCCGAGCTCGACGAGAACATATCTGACGCTCGCATGCTGCTCATGCGCGAGCTGAAGCTCACCGCCGACGACGAGGAGACGCGGAGTACCGACTTCCTCAAGCAGTGGCGGGCAAAGACAATCTGGGTCATCCGCGACAACGAGCTGAGGAAACAGAGGCAAATGAAGGCGGCAATGCGCGAGGAAGGCCGCGAGCAGAAAAAGCAGGACGAGGAGACGGCCGAGCGGAAGCGCAAGAGGGATCACGATGACGCCTGGGACAAGACCCGTGAGCAGCGCATTGGCAGCTGGCGAGACTTCCAGCAGGGCAAGAAGCCGGAGCCTGAAGGGGCCAAGAAAAAGAAGAAAAAGGTCAAGGCCCTGGGCTGAGCGTCGTCTGCTGCTAGTGACGTGCGGAGGCACGGCCTGCAAGATGGAACTACCTCTGCATCACTGCATCACTGCATCACTGCATCACTGCACCACATTTTATCGATGGCGATCGTGCTTTGGGCGGCACTGAATGCGCATACGCACACAAGCTTCCTGCTGTTTCGAGCGCTATCGAATGCGCCAGTTCGATCCTCAAATTTCGCAGTCCCTCACATACGATGACATGCCTCGGTCAATACAGAGTTGAGGCGTTCCGAACCCCACAGCTCCTCTATCACTTTACTACTGCAGTCGCTTCGTCCCGCCCTCGGTCGGATGTGGCAAGCGTTCGCCAGGTTTGTACATTTATGCTTTGTGTACCTGGCGCCAAGGCCTAGTCGGTGTTTCACATTGTAAAAAGCTTGAGCCACACAAGCGTCCAGCCTGGTCTGAGCGCCAACTCCAGAGAACCAGATCGACATCGAGGATTATCTGGCTAGCGACTGACAGGTGGAGAACGTTGAACTGTCATGCCCTCCATCGTGCTCGCTTCCGTAGTCACTTACTGAGATTCAAACACAACTTCATCATGAACAACATGCAATCCATTGTGAAGTTAGGGGTATCTCTTCTATTCAATGCCTGAAAGCGCTTTCTGTTCTCCTCCTTCCTTTCATATCCTGTGAGCCGCCAAATTGCGCTCTTGAACATAGTTCCGGTAATTTCTCCGTCACTCCGCCGGATAACTAGATGAATACAAGAATAGAATCCTCAACACATTCCCCGCAACTACGCTTTCCCTACGGTCGGTCCCGCGAGCCTCATCTCACCTGCTCACCGTCATAGCTCAATCCCTGTAATCTCTATCCGCACGCCACAGGTACAAATATGGGCAGAAACATATGGTAATGACCCAAAGCGTCGAAGGTCCTTTCCCGTACATCTTCAAAGGTCGAGCTGGAACAGTCTCGAGCTTGAATTCAAGTCCGAATCGGATCGAGCATGTCGCGAGCTTTCTTCCAAGCAGCCAATCGCTCCGTGTGCTCACCAGCCTTGCGCGGACCGTCCCTTGAACTGTCCAATCCTTATACGAGGAGCCCAGAATGACACAGACTAACATACGTAGAGAGCTCGTGTAGCCTCAGTTAAACATGAAACACCAATAACGCTGCGCGCGGATCTCGCGCACGCGCACAGACTCGCAACGGTGCGTATGTACTGTACATAAACATTCAGAAATGCTGAGCGATAGATATAAAGCCGGATCCTCCTCTGTCCCATATGCAATAAACCACAGCTCGTCGGCTGTGCCGCCTGCCGAACAACAACAATTCCAAAAACTACAAAACGAAGCGAATGCTGGCCGAAGCTCTAACGATCAGAACAGAAACCGTGGTATCTTGAATGCTTTTTGGGTAAAACGCGAAGTTGCAAGCGAAAGACGACCCTAGCGATGCAATAGCTCATACTATGCAATGACGATGGAAGAAAGAGAAGGGAACCTCGGAAGAAAATACATGGGCGTGTGCGACGTTGCGATCCGATCTGTTTCAGGCGAACGTCGAGACCCGCGTGCCGGCACACAGAGCACATGGACGACCTAAAAGTGCGCGCTGTGTCCGTTGCATCGACCCTATTCTCACAATCTACTGCAGCACCTCGTGGATGTTCAGACGCCTCCGTTTATCCGGAGTGTCAGGCCTGCGTTCCGCAGCGACGGGGGAAGTCACGCGTTGTCGCACGACTTCACGGCCGCGTTCCGTCGCGCTGTGACCTTCGAGATGAAGCGGCGAGCCCAAGGGCGCGGGGCCCGTTCGAATGGGTGGAAGGTGAAGGCCCTCGAGACGCGCTGGACGATTGACTTGTCGCTGCGGCTTCGAAGTCATCGATGAGTTCTGTGAATTCGACGCGTATGGCGCGGGATACGCTGGTCCTGGTTGTGAAGGAGGCTGGATCGTGGGAAAGTAAACGGGCTCCGGACCGACTGAAGGCGAATAGGCGTAGGATGGGCTGCTGCTGTAAGAGCTTGGACTGTACGAGGGCAGTGAGGTGCGGATGGACGAGAAGTTGAAATATGGGGAGCTCGGTGCTGAGCTGGTTGAGGACTGAGGGCGGGCTCGAAGTGGAGTCTGGTCTTGGGCAGCTGCTACAGCTGGCGCAGGCATTGCTTGTGAGGCTTGACTCGCATTTGGTGGTGCGAATTGCTGTGTTAAAAGAGGAGGACCAGCGGGTCTGGGCTGCGTGCGCACGACCAGGGTCACGAAGTACAGTGACGTCTTCGCCAGCCGAATGTGCACGGGAAGCGACTGGTATTGACCAGTGGGAGTGCGGAAGCTTAGGTACATGGACCTATCCGTGAAGCCGTGGCTGACTTGGTCAATGTCCTGGTCCGCCAGAGACTCCATGATGGGTTGCATGGGATCTTGTCCGACTGGAGTTATGGGAGCCATGTACGTTGGCTCTCGTTCATCGCGCTCGTCCCGCAGCTCGTTGCGTAGCCGTTGCATGCTCTCGTCTTGTCGAGCTTCGAGGAAATCGCCCAGGTGCTTGCCGCGCAAATCTCCCAGAAGCGAAACGAGGTCCTGGAAAGCTCTATTCGACTTCTGGATCACCAGGTCCAGGTTAAGAAAAGCGACCGGAAGGGTTTGGTAGACTGGATTGGGACCCGCTACATACGTCGTCTGAGCAACACTGCCGGCTCGTCCGGTGTTGGGTATCACCAGAGGCCGGAAGTCAACACCAAGACCGTGTCCTCCTCCCTGTCGTCCAGGAAATCGAGCCGAGTCCGGAGGTTGCTGCGAGTGCAGCGCTGGGAAAGCAGAGGGGTGGTCCCCCGCTGGTCTATGGTTCGCGCCGATGATCTGGCCAGTCTGTCTTCCATCTTCCGTCTTTGAAAACTCTCTGTCGTCTCTCAGCCGCGGTCTCCCTCTCTTCTTGTGTTGTACATCTTTGCACGAGTCCTAGTAATGGTAACGGTATGTTAGCTCCGTCGATACACCTCGCGTTGTCTTGAGGCTACTGTGTGGGACTGAGTGACTTACCTGCTTCCCGGACGAGACGCATCTGCCACAGGGGCGTTGAACGTCACAGCTGAGATGTGCCTTTTTACAATTGACGCATGCAGACGCTACATGCGCCTTCGTCCGCCTCGCCGGTTTCGTGGGTCTTGCAGGAGGTGGCGCTATCATCGCCGCTTGCTGCACCGGGGGTCCTGCATGATGAGCTCCACCATACTGAGGAACGGCCGAAGACGGATAACCATAAGGATGTTCTGGAGAAACTTGAAGACTGGCGTACGGTGGCTGGTCTGCGTTGCGGCTCGAATGGCTGTAGAACGGCTGCACTCTGGAGTGCGCTTCATCAGAATACAGCGGCCGCTGTCCACTTGTCTGATACGATCGAGATTCAAATAGCGCAGAAGAAGGTGGAGGTAACGGTAAGCCTCTGACAAGTCCATGAGACGAGCCCCCTAATGAACTGTACGAGGTTCGGGAAGGATCCGAAGTCTGTGGATGTCGCCGAGTTGGGGAATGAGGTTCTGACATGGGAGGTGACGGATAGCCCTGCTGTTCAGACCTGCTTGGACTGAATTTGGAGCGGAACTTCGCCAGACCGTCCTCGTGCTCTGAAGGGAGCCCGAGTGGCGCGGAGAAAGACGAAATCGGGCGTGGTAAGGCCAGACTCTGCATAGTTTGACCGCCGCAACGCTTCAACGACGCGTCAGCAGCGACAGCAGGATTGAGGAGGTGTGCAGAAGATACTTCAAGTGAGTAATCTGATGGAACTTCTGCGCTCTTGTTGACCGAGCAGGCAATGGCACTAGCACAAGCTGTTAGACTTTGAGACGGATGATGGATCTGCATGTCCACTATTGGGCGGGCTAATGGGGAAGCGATACAAGAGCCCTACGAACGGCGAGCCCGAAATGTGCATTTCAGATTCAAGATCGGGCCACTTGACACCAAATAATGCTATGGACAACTTGTCTCTTGCGAATGCGAAGGTCTTTGGGAGTAGACTACACCTGGACGCGCGACTAAGGAGCGGAAGCTTGGTCATTTACCTTTGTGATATCACTTCCTGAACTCTGTGTTCAAGGATCGATTCCACCCAACGGTCTTCCAAGAAATGAGAACGCGGTGCCGATGTCGAGAGTCAGGCTCCGATCATACCTGCACGCAATGGGACGAGGGGCGCGGGAGGTGTGGTGAGTGACTTAGGTGTGGTGGGACCAATGAGCAGCACACGACGCAAAAGAGCAGAGGAATTTCATGCCCGGTCAGTGGAGTGTCCCCTGGTAATAACCAAATCGGTTATTGAGATTCTGCTCACAGATCTTTGCAGGATCCCTGTAGAAGAGTGCAGATGACGGACCACACCCATGCAAATCAGTCCCGGGCAACGGGAGCAGGGAACGCATGCATCGGGGGGACATTATTTGTGTGAAGAACCACCAGCCGAACGAGGCCTTCCCTGACACCGCGGACGTATGTACGGCTTTCCAGGATGTTGAGCGTGCATGGCGCTTGATGGCTGGCCCCCCTTGATCCATGCTCACCCGAACCCGTGTTTGATGGCTCGAGCTTTTCGAGGATCGAATCGAGTGCAAGCCACAAGCCACTGTCCTCCATCGTTTTAAGCAGCGAGCGCCTCCGCTTGTGTTCCGCTGCCGTTGCTTACAATAGGGCTGTAGAGACGATACCAGCACAGCGTGGTGCTGAACTTTTCATCTGGGTTGAACATGGATCAGTGAGGCGTAGACGCCAGCACTGCTGGGGTGAGTATTGCGAATTGTGGCTCCTACTGACAGGCCCGCGACTTTGGTCCACCATAGACACGCTTGTCACTTGTCAGGTCGCGCTCCGGACCTAGCAAACCAACCATTGCGTCCATCAACTGTGTAGCTTACTCTCGTCTTGCACCGAACCTCGAAGACGGATAAGACTTTTCCTTCGGGCCTCTCTTTTATTGACTGCCGAAAAGCTTCTTTCTAGGGCTCCATACGCGGAAGCGAAAAGCGCTTCTTGTGGGGATGATGAACCCGTCTGGCGCAAACCTAGTCTTGTCGCGAAGACAGTGACTGCAGGCGGATCGACAAGGCCTTGCGGATATGGCTTGAGTATGCGACGCCTTACTACTCCATGATCGTCGACCATTTTGCTCGCTCGACGTCGACTGCAATCTCTCAAGATTTAAGCGCCAGGCGTCTATCGAATTGAAAGGTTAGGGAAGGATGTCAATAAGCCACCTGTCCGCGTGCTCGGCGGTCGCCAGGCTTGTATTGCTTTGCCGCAACAGTCCCGTGACACCTCACCTATCTGTGCCAACAGCAACCGATTAGGCGCCGCCCTTGTTAAGCTTCTCCATCTATGCATGTAATAATTTTGGCAGGTGCACTACCGCCGGGGCACCGGTCAGTCCAAGGCCGCTAGCCGTAGGCTGAGGCGCGGTTCCTGCGCGCTTCGAGAAAGTTACTAGAAGTGCTTCAGGACGTCGTTTCGTACATACAGTAGCTCGATCGCGTCGCAATGCATGCATGTAGGTCAAACAACGGACTCGTTGACAGTAGATCCCGCCTAAGCTGCGGATGTCAATTCCTGGTCCACATTGACGGCCTTCGAAGGCATCCCAAGACTTATTGCGGATGCGCTCGTAGTCCAGTCGTCGAAACCGGGCAGCAGCTATCATGTGTTATACCGGGCTGATTTGACTATAGGTAAGGGTTGTTCAGACGAATTTCCCGGAGCCGGTGGAAAATATCCATCGAAGATCTACCTAGTGTCCGACCACCAAATTCAACTGGTGATGTTCTGGGGCATGCATCAGACCCAGCTTTCGGCCCCGCAGTATCAGTGTTGTTTAGTGACTAGTCCACGCTTATTGCTGGGCATCGCAGTCAGGGCGAGTGCACTCTGGACATTCGATGCAGAGTTTTGGTTGGACCTTGGCGAGGAGAAGTCGCTGTGGTCGACGGAGGTAGGAGCTTTAGCGTGCCAATAGCCGTCTCGCCAATGCCACCCAGAAGGAAAGTGCGACGATGGACGTCAGGCGGGTGCATAAGACCTGTGACTTTATCGAAGGCTACGAGCAAAACCACCGTTCTTCTGCGCAGTCATTGTTTGTGCCAGGCCTAATACGCATGGGTCGAAGTGAAGGTCTGTTCGCGGGATAGCGGCAGCTGTCCCGGCCCTCCGCGAAGATCGATGCCAGACCCAGGGCACCTCACGCAGCTAGATAGATTGTTCAAGACAGGAATAGCCCTCACGAGTCGCTTACTGTAAGAAACTCGCTATAGTCGTCGTCATCTCAATCTGGAAAGTCTCTTCTGGCCCTCAAATATCATCTGCAACTGCTGCCCATCGTTACAAATGCTGTGAACAGAGTGCGCGGTTTGCGTCACACTCATCTTCTCCACAGCGGGTAGCGAGATTCGACGACGCAGGGAGCCAGATCCAGTCATGCGGGAGCGTTTCTTCTTCACCACTCCCAAGCGGGTAAGGTGCTCCGAGCCCAATGACGGTTAGCTTTGGGTACCTTGGTACAAAGGAATAAGCCTACCACAAATCTCCTGCACCACCAGTCCTCTTCCGTGCATGTTGCCCCGGCGCACGGAAATATACAAATCCAACATCCAACTTGTGGGCCCTGCTTGACCAAGTACAGTACATGTTTAGCCTTGGAGAGTCGTATTCCAAAAATAACACTCGAACCATGGACGACAACAGAAGGTACCATATCGCGTATATATTGCCCTCATCTCTGGATGTAAATTCCTCGAGCTACGGCAAATGCACAAATCGGTGCCCAGGAGTCCGGGATCTACCATTACCAACCGAACCGAGCGCTGCCGTTTGATCGCGGCTCTGAAGGTCCCAATGTTACTCACGCTCCCCACATCCGTCCTCGAATAATGCGCGGGCGGCCGCATCGATCCTGCATCATCGGACTCGCGCACAGCTCGCGTTCGTGATGATGTCGCCGCCGAGTCAGCAGGCAGGGGTTGAGCAAGGTCGCGGATTCAACCGCGAGGATCCTACAGGATCTGCGAACGACAAACCGGTGCTTGGGCTTCTGGACACCTTGTTTTGTGCCAAAAGTAGCACGACTGGGGGCTCGCAATCGAGAAACGCTACCTAGCCGTGCTTGCATGCGAGCCTGTCTTGGGCCCCTTCTCGATGTGCGACTGGGTGCGGGCCGAACAGGCCCTGCTGTGTCCCTCTCAGCACATGCACATGTGTGTTCAATGTTCACATGGGTGACAGCCACCGCGTGCGTCTTGCGCCCTCGCACAGCAGCCATGCGGCTCACAGTCCACCCAGGGTCCCTGCAGCAGCTTGTGAATCGTCACACGCGAGCCTTGGGAGATGCTGTCGCGCAAGCCGTCCACTGGTGAGCCTGCACAGGCTTGCAACGGAGCGAGAAATTTCCGTCTGCAACGTCTTCTCCAGCCGTGTACCGAACTGTAATAGTGATGGGATGCGTTGGCGTCTACAGAAACGACATCCTTCGACCACGCCTCGCCAGGGATTCCGTACCACGCCGTTGAGCGCGCATAACCGCTCTCAGCCAGATGATCTTCATTGAAAATCAACAAGAGCGCCGCAGCGAGATTGCGATCTAAAGAAGGCGTATTGGCGATATCAAAAAGCCGTTGGAAATGTTTCTGATTTGCACAGCGTGACATTGCATCCTCGGACCTTTCTTTCGTACGCCCTCATGCTTGAAGTGACATGCTTGTTGAGCGCGTGCGAGCGTCGCGCAGGACTTATTGTGGGGGCTTCGAGAAGGCTGCGTTGTGTCGGGTAAGCCCAGCAGAAGTAGCATTGAAGTCTTTCTGGCGGCGCTAGCAGATTGCGTGCCAATTTCGGAGCATTTGCAAAACTACTGGGGCTGGCGGCTATGCGCGTGCGCCCAGGCCCTGTCCATTTGACCATGGTATGTCGTCAAGAGATGCGTAAGACTGGTGCCCGTCGATAAACAAGCCGTCGCCTGTCAAATGTCAACTCTATCTGATGTCGATAAAGCCGGGAAACTCTATACCCGCCGGACTCATCTCCTAGCAGCTGTACCTGCAGGCTGTCAACCCGAATGCGAGTAGTTCCGAAGTACAAGGCTTGGCCGATACTCTAAAGGGGAAGTGCCTCTCGTGATGCGTAGTCTTCAAATTGCTGTCGACTTCGCTGGTCGAAGGCCAATATTGACCCAATGCGCTCTCACTGTTATTCCCATATGGTATTCCTTTTCCAGCCCGCAAACCATGTGAATCAAGCAATCATATGGTGCGGAACATGTGCGCCCGACCAGTGACAAAACCATGTTTGACTCGAGACTGCGACTCAGGGACAGTCGCACCAACAGTAGCTTTGCGGAACATTGAATTTTGTATTGACTATGTGCTGCATTCGAGAGGGTATCATTCACTATTGACAGACTCAAAACTTGCGCTTCTTAGACGGCCGAGCGTTCTTCTCCTTCCGCTTCTCCTGAGTCTTTCTTTGCTTTTGCACCGTGTCCACATCCCTGAGCTCGCTCTTTGCACCGTTGTCTTTGAAGTGGCCGATGCGCTTCTCCTTCGCTTCCTGTACCCTCTGCTTCTGCACATGGTAGTCGTCGCGGAAACGGTCGGCTTGCTTCGGCGCCTTTTCCGCCTTGTGTTTGTAGCGAGGTCCTCCACCCATAGAGGCAGAGCGGTTGGGTGCTTCCATCTCGCCAACTCGCTGCATCTTGACTTTGTTCGCTTTCCGCCAATCGTCGAAACGGCCACTGCGGAAGCTGGCAGCGATTTTCTGCCCACTCTCGCCGCGTATCATCTTGGCGCCCTTCGAACCATCCTCATCATTGGCTCGAGTGACGTACTTTTTAGACTTCTTATCCCACCGCATGCGAGATTTGCTGGCCTCAGCAAAGCCTTGTATCTCATCGTTGACCAGCGACATCTCAGCCGCTCGAGCTGCGGACATGAAATTACTATTGCCTGCGTCGCCTCCTTGCACACCGTAGGCTTTTTCTTCTGCCGCATTCTCCTTGGGGAGGTACGACATGAAGAACTCATCCGAGCGCCAGTTGTCCTTGCCAGATTTAGCTTCAGCAGGGTGTGAGACCGTGACTTCAAGCTCGTCCGAGTCAGATCCGTAGTCGCCATTTGCCGGCTGCTGATCCTCGTCGGAGTCAGTTTCGAGGTCCGCTGACCTGTCTGTAGCTGCTTGGCCTAGAGTAGCTTGCTCTTCGTCTGCTCTACTCAACCGTTGCTTCGTCTTCTGTCTGTCGACTGTGACTCGTCTCTTGCGCATGAGTTCAGCGGTCTCACTCCCTGTGCCACGCTTGCCAATCTCAAACACTGTTTCGGCGGGCCTGAAGCCTTGGATCCTCTCCAACATGTCCTCCTTTGCTCTTAGGGCATCGTGCATGTGGTCGTTGAAGAGCATGTGCGTCTCCGCAAACTTGGGATCTGCGACTAACTCCTTGGCACGATGTACGCTATGGTTGCTGGCCTGGTTTCGAGTCCGTTGGTATTGGCGTTCGCCTTTCTCTGCCACACTAAGGAGATTCACTAGATCCTCATCGTCGGCGAGTTGTTTGTTCACTAGCTCGACAGATGATTCCAGTTGATATGGAGCAACGCTTCCGATCACGAAATCCTCTGCGTAGTTGGGCTCCTTCGGGGATCTGCCAACCACTAGTGGTTTGCCAAGGAACAGCTGTAAGTCGATCACGTACGGCAGATCAACATGTCTGCATAGACTATAAGCCCAACCTTTGCGACCGGCACGGGCTGTTCTCCCAACTCGGTGCACGCAGATCTTCGGTTGGGAGGGAAAATCGTAGTTGATGACGTGGTTTATGTGCGGCATGTCGACACCACGGGCTGCGACATCTGTCACAACGAGGATCCGGGACAGTCCGGCTCGAAAGTCGGCAATTTGCTCCTTCCGCGCCGTCTGGTCGAGATTTCCGTAGACTGTAAACCATCAGCAAGCCACTACAGAACAGGCAGGTAAAGACGACTCACCATAGGAGACTGGGTAGCCAGCTGCTCTGAGAAGGCTGCTAAGATATTCGACTCTGTGCTTGGTGGCGGCGAAGATGATGGTAGATTGCTCGACCGGCCCATCTTTGTGGCTGCCCTCACCACGCTTGCGCTTTTTGGTGTTGTTCGCAGCATTTTCCTTGGCCTTCTTCGCGGCCTCAGTCTCGCCCACTGGCATTTTGATAACGTTGTCCAAGATGTGAAGAAGGGCTCCATCGCGATCGCCTGACTTGACGACGAAGTAGGCGCTCTTCAAATCGGGCGAAATTTTGCTTTCGGCGTCCAGTCGAATGAGCTTGGGATCCTGCAGACCTGCTCGTGCGAACTCGACAAGGGATTTGGGTAACGTGGCGCTGAAAAGTAGCGTCTGTCTTGAGGCGGGCAAAGCATAGAGAATCTCAGCCAATTGCGCTGCGAAACCCATCTCGAAGAGGCGGTCTGCCTCGTCGAAGACAATGTACTGCACGGAGGAAAGGTCAAGGCCCATCTCGACCTTGAGATGCAGGAAGCGACCAGGCGTGGCGATGATGATGTCTGGGTTGGTCGTCATCGAGCTGAACTCTGCGTGCTGTTAGTTCTGGTGGTCGTGCAGCCTGTGTGGGCCTGTACGCACGTTCTTCGAGACTGTCGCCGCCAACCAGGAGGATGGTCCTCAGGTCTGTTCCACGGCCAAACTCTTTCACGACCTTGAGCGTCTGCAGCGCAAGCTCGCGCGAGGGCGACATGATGACGCCGCGTGCGCCCACCTTGGCCGAGTGCGTCTTCAGCTTCTCAATCATGGGCACGACGAAGGCGGCCGTCTTGCCGGATCCTGTGCGGGCCATGCCCACGACGTCCTCGCCCTGCATGATGAGCGGCACCGCCTTGCGCTGGATGGGCGTCGGTATCTTGAAGCCCTTCTGCGCGATGGCCTTGAGCAGAGCCGCATTCAGGCCCATTGCCTGGAAGCCGCCGCCCTTCTTGCCCGGCTTTCCCGGCGCATTTGTGTTCTTGCGGTTCGCCGCCGCCTGTTTTGCGGCAATGAAGGCCTCGTCGTCGGAGCCGTCATCGCTGCCAATGTCGAGGTCTACGCCGAGGTCGGTCGCCAGTCCCGCCTCTTGCAGCGTTTCGTTGGCGCCGGCGAGCGCGTCGAATATGTCGAACTCGTTCTCGGAGAGCGCCGGTGAGCTCGCGCGCGGAGCCATGGTGAAGGTGAAGAGCGTGTTTGGCGGTGCTTGCGCTGCTGGGCATCTTCCGCGGTCTCAAACTTCAGAAAATGTTGCGCATGGGCCGCCGATTGCAGGGATTCTTATCTCCACGTGCGTGCCCCGCGATTCTGGCGACGCTACTACGCGTCTTCGACGCGACTTTCGCCAAGTTCCTTTCCAGGCACAGGCACACACGCGCGACTGTCAACCACAGCAGCATGAGTAAGAGACACCAGCACTGCATCACATGACCCTCTCCTAACACCACACCAGGTTACAACGCGTACGAACCCTCGTATACGTCGTATGGCGCCGGCGGCGGTGCTGGCGGCGGCGGCTTCATCCCCGGCGACGCAGGAGCGAGCCAGCAGAGCCCGGGCGGCAGACGCGAATACGCCCAGGACTCGCTGCGGCCCGTCACGATCAAGCAGCTCCTCGACGCCCAGCAGGAGACGGGCAGCAACGACCAGTTCAAGATCGACGGCAGCACCGTCACGAACCTCACCTTTGTCGGCCAGATACGCAACATCTCCACTCAGACCACCAACACCACCTACAGGCTCGACGACGGCACCGGCAGCATAGAGGTCAAGCAGTGGGTCGACTCGGACGCCGTCGAGAACACCAACCCCACAAAGGCCAGGCTGGTCGAGGGCGCCTACTGCCGCGCCTGGGGCAAGCTCAAGAGCTTCAACGACCGCAGATCTGTCGGCGCCCAGATCATCCGCCCCGTCGACGACATGAACGAAGTCTCCTACCACCTCCTCGAAGCCACCTCAATCCACCTCTACTTCACCCGCGGGCCTCCCGGTGGAGCGAGTACCGGTGCTGGGGCCGCTGCAGTCAACGGTGCTGGGCAACAGCAGCAAGCAGGTGCAGGCGGCTATGCTGGATACGACTTGGCTGGCTACAATCCAATTGCCAAGAGAGTCTTCCAGTACCTGCGAGAAGCGCCGCAGTCGAACGAGGGCCTGCACCAGCAAGAGATTGCATCGAAGCTCGGTGTCGACGCAGCCGATGTGGCACGGGCTGGTGACGACCTGCTTGCTGGAGGTCTGATATACACGACCGTTGACGACCTCACCTGGGCTATTCTCGAGGCGGATTAGGCAGCGCATGAGTCGGTGGAGGCATGCCGTTGGCTCACAGGAAGTGATCAAGGCGCGACGCGGATGCAATGACAGTGTTCTTTGCGGTATGAGCTAGAGCTCGGGGTATCAGTGCGCATACCAGGAACAAGACAGCTATGCTCGTCGCGAATTCGTAGAGAGAAACAACACGCAAGCTGCGACGATGGACGTGGACACTACTGTGAACACAACTTGTGTCTTCCACCCCGTCTGCACCAGCGCTTGTCGCCTGCTGTATCTCGTGACAGTCTCGATGTAGTTTGCAAGCCCAGAAAGTAGGCACAGCAATGACAAGATCCAGAAGACCATGCCCAGAGGAAGAGCTATCGTTTTCTCTGCTATCTGTCAGTATGCATTACCCAAGTGAAGCAGCGAACGTGCCTGTGCTTGATGGTTTCGACTTCAGATGAAAGGAGAGGACGACGGCGACTGAAACAATAGCCATGTACACGCTCAACTTGAGCCATGACAAGAATGCTGGGTTGTTGTCAGCGAGGCGCACTCTCTCGCCCACAGACTAACATACTTCGTTCATTGGCAGCATGATCTCGGGCGTCGGAAGAGACGTTGTCGAACAACAAGACGCCCAGGAATGGACGTTCTTTGAATGCAACCCGGTCGTAGTCATTGCCTCTGAATATGTGTCAGTATTTAACTGTTCTTCCCATCGCTGTTGACTTCATACTGCTTAACGAGGATTGGCTTTCCGCCGAATATGCTGTAGAATGGTCGGTAAGGTTCATTGAGGATGGCTTCGTCTGATTCGTCCACATGGGACGGGTCTCTGAAGTCCATGATCAAAACGTTGGCCTTGGTAGATAGAAATTGGAAGGTACAGCTGCTTGAGTAGGCTAGTGGAACTCGTTGTGGATTGAAAGGCGGGCGCATGTCGCGAAACGCACGGTCCTCTTACGAACATGAGTGACGGCATTACTGTGAAGAACGATGATCATCAATCCCTCACATCCACTTTGCATCAAACAACAAAATGTCAACAACCATGGAAAAGCCAAATGAGATGATTCTCTTCGGTGGTTCAAAGTACGTCGTCCCTCCGTTTCCAACCCCACACCTCTAATTCTCTCCCCATAGAGGCTGGAGCGCTTCAGACTGGACATCAAGCGACGACCGCGTCCGCGGCGGCGCCTCTCAATCATACCTCGACACCTCATCAACATCCGCACGATTCTACGGCAATCTGGACATCAAGACCCTTGGCGGCGCAGGTTTCGCCAGCCAACGCACTACCGGCGACGAACAGACTTGGGATCTCTCAAAGTACTCCGGCGTGCACCTTGATCTAGGCAAGACGGATGACAAGAAGTATACGTTTACTATTAAGGATGAGATTTTGCCGGTGGATGAGAACGGGAGGGAGCAGAGTACGATTAGCTATGAGTGAGTGGGATGCGAGAGGGCGTGGATTTAGTGAGAGGGCTAACCCAGATGTACAGGTACGACTTCAAAGATGCGGGTGCGGAGGGCTTGTTCGTTGCGTGGAGCGAGTTGAAGCCGACGTATCGTGGAAAGGAGAAGAAGGATGCGCCAAAGCTGGACTTGAAGAGCGTGAAGCGCTTCAGCATCATGAGCAGAAGCTTCTTCGGCGAGCAAGAAGGCGACTTCTCGCTCACCATCAACTCCATCAAGGCAGTCACGCAGTCCTCCGATCTAGAAAGCGGCATTGCAAACGGTCAAAATGTAAGAGGAAGATCCAACGCTCGGTTATGACTGCGTGAGCAACTGACACAAAGTGCTAGGGTAAGGAGGCTTGGTCGTGGAAAAACTCGAATCTCGTGGGCTTGGGCGTTATTCTGTCCACTACATGGGCTCTCTGCTTTGGCTTTTGCTGGTGGAAGGGCATCGACACGAGCCACATGACCTTGTCCAGATGGTGGCGGGTCACGGGTCGCAAGGGCTTCGGTGCGTAATGGTAGATTGACGATGTGAATCTACGAAACAACAGTGTTCGGAGGATCGACGGATATGCCAGGCTTGGAACATGTAAAGTCAGGTTTGAGGCTCTAAGCTCGCAACGAGACAGACGTTGCTTCAACGCGAATTATCTCAGTGGTCACGCCGATCTGGTCACATCCACCGCCATAACAATCATCCTGACACCGCATGACTCTAACGATTCCTCGCCAAGCCGTAGCCTCGATGGTGTGTTCCTGCGCGTCCCGACCTGCGTCTCTTTGGGCCTGTACTGCATTGGGACTCCAATGAGAGAAAGTCGAGTCCAGTTGCATCTGCATTATATCTGCAAATAGCCAGCCAGCAACTGCCAATTGGTAAGCCAGGCTTAGAGCCTATGTGTCGCCCCTCTTTCCCCACACCACACTCTCTATCAAATACTGTTGCAGGTCACATAGGCTTTGTCTCTCGTCCCTTTTCCGACACTACAAGCTTTACGGCAGTACCGAACGGGATGATCTCTCCGGTGATCAATCGGATGCGTCCCATTCGCTCAACTCCTTTTCTCGAACAAATCTGGGATCGGACCGACCTCCGCTCCCCGTCGTTCGCACATTCCATCATCGCCAAGTCCCTACCTTCTGTCCAGAGTTTGCGAACCCGACATGCTGATGTTTTGCATACGTCCTGCCGGTTACGCCCCACTCGTTGTGGCGATGCTGCTGTCGCTTCGAATCATCGTTTGGCGGAATCCAGCGCCATTCGCTGCGCCTCATCCACCACAAGGGAAGCAAGGCTGCAAGCACGGGAGCGGAAAATCTTCAATGCGATAGACAAATCGATTCCACCGACGTCTACCATTTGGTTCCATAGCAAACCTGCTCTTTCAGGCACTGTATGCAATACAGTATGCCACACCATGACGATACGCCTGAGCCTGGTCGCAAGATGCACCCGAACACTGACCAGGAGCGAATCCCTGTGAGGAGTAAAGGCCGCAAATTCTTTCAGCAAATGCAACCGACCTTCGCGGTGGATCTACCCAGTACTACGACGAGGCTTGAATTCCTAGACGAGAACGACCCGGCAAAAGATAAAGTCGTTCGGAAGAAGGCGAGGGAGTGGGTGAACAAGAACAAGAAGTTGAAGAGACTAGACCTCAATAAGCAAGTGTCAGTCGGAGAAAGTTCCAGCTCCGAATTGGAAGGAGACATTCAGGTCCGCAATGGCATAAATGAGCTGCAAAGAAGGAGGACCAGTGGTGCAACAAACATGGGAAGTCCGACGTCGAGCGCGGGATCTTACCAGTTCGACTGCTTCAGCATCCTGCCTGATGTTGGTCGGGACTACAAGAACATTGTCGATTTCTGTGAGTTGGCTCCCTTTTCATCATGTACAAACTGGTGTACACCAGCATTGAAGTCCGTGTGCGCCTGCTTCTTTTTTGAAGGCGTGCATAGCTGACATCCTCAGTTCTTAATGGTTGCCCAGAGGAAATACCATGCTCCGACGGTTTGTCTCACAGCTTTCGAAGTTGACGTGCCCGGAGATTAACCAAGAATACAGACAAGTATGCGCAAGGACCCAACATGGAGCTGGTAGGCTTCTGTCGAGACAACACAGTCCTAGGTAATATGGCCAAGTCTAAAGTCGCCTTCATCGTGTGGCTGTACGGTAAGTGTGGAGGTATGATATGCATGTACGACAGACACTGACCGCGTAACTTCAACCATCGCAGCTACAGTGACCATTCGTAACGGAATATTGGGGTCTCTCGACACCGAAGAAGTGGGATGGTTTTACAACCAGGCTCTAAAGGGCATACAAAATACTCTCAAGAAGGAAGCAGAAGCCGGAGTGTACTCTGACCATCTACTCAACGCAATGGGGTGCATAACAGCAACCGCGTCTTTCTCCGGCATGTTTGAAACAGCGGCACTACATCGCGACGCAACGCTTCGAGTCCTTACTCTTCGCGGCGGCGGCGACATACTGGACGGCATGAAGTCACTACCTCGGTGGACGGCAAAAGCACTACAATGGTACGTACAAAGCGTAACAAGGCCGTGAATCGATCGTCGCTCACATTCATAGGTGCGAGATTATGGTATCAACGCAGCTTGTCGAGACGCCAATCATGCCATACTACCATCCTAGCCCATGTCTTCGTATCCCTGAGAAGATAAAAAGCCAGGCAGACAAACGGACTGCAGACACACTGTCACACTTGCCAACACTGTCGGAGCCATTGCAGCACATTGTAAATCTATTGCACCACCTCGGAATCGCATACGCGGATCCACATCCAGCCGAGAAAGTCGACTCCTACATCATACGACCGCTCTACGACGCAGAGTATGCCATCCTACAAATACTTGAAGCCCACAGAAAGTCCGGCGTGCTATCTGACACCGACGCGCTGCTCGCCGAGACCTTTCAAATATACTTTTGGTTCGGCCTCCGGACGCTGCCACCGCAAACAAGACTAGGCGACCTTTTGGTGTCCCGTCTCATGACATCTCTACTCCCCTTCGTACATGAGGGTGCACCAAAAGAAATGGAGGCGTCAGCAGTGACCGCCCGATGGCTGGCTTGCACATACCCCATCGATCGTTACTTCACGCTAAGGAGCACGGCTGATCCTAAGCCGGCAAACACGATCATCACTTGGTGTTTGACTCTCGGGACGAAGATTACCGCAGCTTTGAACGGGCCTGAGCATCTGTGGCTCAAGGGGCATTGGGCTATTCAAATGCATGCTATGGGACTGAGTTGCAATGATGCGGCGTACCAGAGTATGCTTGAAACGTTTCCAGATACAGATGGCTTTCCTTGGATCGCTTTGCGGGGCTTGGTCAAGCAGCTGCAGATTTCCGTGTTTGTCTGAGCACTCGCTGCATCGGGATGAGGCTCATTTGAGCAGGTCACTTGTCAGTGACGCTGAGAAGCGACCATGATATTGCTCTCGTCCTGGGGAACACACCCCCAATTAGAAGAGAGAAACGAAAGAAAAGGAACTCTTAGGAAATGGACTGTACAACAAGCATGCTCCGAATGAAAAGCGACTGAATCTACATCGTCTGCGCAATGACCTGCGGATCAGGGCAGACATTTGGTAATGACATTCGTGACGCACATGCTTTATGCTGGTGGATCGGAAAAACTTACGTTGTTCTCACGAGTCATAGCCAAATGCCGCCTCGGCGGAAAATACAGTTTCTTGGGTACATGGCAGAGGGCTCGCTACATGCGCAACTAGGACAATAGTACTTGGGTATGGTGGAAAGAAAGAGAAGGATGTAGGAAAATGGTCACGCTGCGCCCCAATACATACGATTCATGAATCAAAAGCGGAGAACGATTGAATAGAAGCAGGCGTTTCGTGTCAAAGTACCAGATTTGAGTGTCTAGACCACATGATATTGGTGAATCCTGGAGGCACTCAAAAATCTACTCCACGTGCTGAAGAGCGTGGATTTAGTCGTGTCCAACTACAAGCAAAGCACCACGACGACGACTGACCCCAATCGATCGCTTCAAAAGCCAGATCTCCCAGGCACAATCCCGTAGCACTGTCCGCTCTTCCCGAACATCTTCTGCAAGTCATCCACAATGACATCCGGTCTCTCGTAAGCCGCAAAATGGCCACCCTTATCGTTCACACTCTCATGTACCACCGGTCCTAAAATACCATTAGTCAATCGTCCTTCACTGAAACACGAACATATCAACTCACCCAAAGTCTTACCCCACAACCTCGGCACGACCGTGATTTCGCGCGGAAAATGGGCCAAGCCTAGCTTCACTCGATCAACCCATTCGCTTGCACGCTCTCTATCAGGAATGAGCTCTGTCGGATTATGGCTCGCTTCGTAGTAGATTCTAATATGTGCGTTCGATCCGGCCGTGCTGAACCAGTAGATGGAGATCCACGTCAAGATCTCGTCGTCGGTCCACGCGTATCCATCTGTCCAATCAATCAACTTCTCGTATATCCAGGCGAGTAGTGCGACGGGCGAGTCGGCGAATGCGTATGAAAGCGTCTGAGGCTTCGTAGCTTGGAGTTGGCGATATGCTTGACCCTGGCTGGTGAACCATTCGCTTCGCTTCATGCCGTTTGCTTCGGCTTCGGTGTACGGCGTCACGGCGTGCTGCAGTGCGAGGCCCGGATGAGAAGTGAATGTTGGTGCGTGCGCGCGGACCATGTTGATGTGGCTTGCGAGCACATGGTCTGGATACAGCACGCCCATTGTTCTGGTGACATAGAATCCCCAGTCGCCGCCTTGCGTGACGAATCTGTCGTAGCCTAGGTCTTGCATCAGACGGTGGCACGTCTCTGCATACTGTGTCAGGGCGAATCCGGGCTTGGAGATTCTTTGACTGAAGGCAAAGTTTGGTAGTGACGGAGCTACGACGTGGAAAGATGGCTTTCCTTCCTTCTCGCCAGCTTCGAGGAGCGGTAGGAGTTTTGTGACTTCGACGAAAGAGCCTGGCCATCCGTGGCAGAAAAGCAGAGGTATGGCATTCGGATTGGAGCTCTTCTTATGTATGAAGTGAATGTCAATGTCTCCGAAGTTGTCGACACGGACCGGCTTTCGAAAATTCGGGAGCTCGTTGAGCTTGGCCTCTGCTTTGCGCCAGTCGAACTTCTTTTCCCAGTGGTTTGCTAGACATTTGACGTCGGCTAATGGCGAGCCGTAGGGCCATTGTTCTGGGCTGTCAAGCTCGTCTGGATAGTCTGCATCTGATAGCTTTCTTTTGAGCTTCTCGATGGCGGCGTCGGGTACCGAAATAGTGTAGGGTGCAGGCTGCGATGACATCGTGTCCGCCGATTATTGTGTGGACTGGAAGGATTTATAGACTCGCGACGTGATATAGCTGGAGTTGAGGGCAAAGGCGTCGTGTAGAGCCAGACCGTAGTTACCTGGCGCTCCCTAGCCTTTGTACAGAGCCGTATTAACCCCTCACGCATTTCAAATCATGGCAAACCCTATATCTTGACATCATAGGCTTGATCGCTGTGTACTCAGTCACCGTCCGTTCTCCTGCGGGAAACTCTTCGGTGGAAACTGTACACATGCAGTGCTTACTCATCGCAACAGTGTAGTACCGTACCCCTGCAGCCGTGGTCTGGCTATGCGTTGTATGGTGTAGGCGTTTCTGGGAAGATTTCCGTATACAGAGATGCATGTTTGCGACGTAATGGCTGACTGCGAGCAATGGAGATCGAGTGCACTGCTGGAGATCAGAAAGATGCTAGAGAGTACGTACTTGAAGTTGCACTTGAGCGGGCAAGAGCACAGCGCATTGGGCTTATCGTGGGTGTCATTGTGCTTTCGCTGACGTACGTAGTGCGCATCGTCGCATTCCTCCCACCACCTTCTAGCTACGATGTTGCTCGATCATTCGCGCCCTGTCTCCGGAGCGTCAGATGTTATCGCGCTTTTCTGCGAAAGCGAGCGTACCTACGCCAGATGGCTCTTTCCCGATGGAGCCGCACGTGTCACTCAGTCACGACTTCGAAAACCAGGCTGAACAACCAGCAATCGGCATGAGTGTAATTTTATTGCAGAGCCACATGCTTGAATACATCCAGGAGACATCAAAGGCTTTTGCACAGGGCTGTTGGTGTTGCGGCTAGGACAGCCTTGCCGGTCAGCCAAAAATAGCACCAAGCGCAGGGGCTCGACGGAAAACGTGCCGTGCCTGGCACCTTGACATCGCCAAACTCCAACCTCTTTCCTATGACTGAAGTAAACATTGTACCACTCGAAGCGTCTCCGTACCAGCACTTCATCGTCGTTGCTTTTGCGACCTTCCATTCCCGAAGCTTCATATTAGGCAGCACAACCAACGAAGCCATTCATCTCAATGTCAGCCCTTCACCCCTTGGCGCTTCCTCAATGGGCTAGCCCAGGGATCTGACGGAACAGGAACCCTGCGCGGCCCCTGCTTCTACACGAGATGCACACTTTCCTATGGAATCTATAACATAGCAACAATGCCCGGTGCAAGGCAGGCTTGCGCTTCATTCAGTCCTTTCCACGTCCACTTTTGGCTTCACAACGTTTGCCTTCATCACTTCTATTGTTGTTTGGTTCTTGGGGGAAGATGAAGCTTCTCGGTTTGGTCGTTTTGCCGTTGGTGGGGGCTAGAGCTGTGCACACGCCGCAGCAGATACCCATTGTTGCAGACTTGGGAAAGGTTGGACCAGATATGACCGCATCAGTCTTGGAGCACACATCAGAAGAAGCGCCAATGGTTGGAGTCCATTTCACAACGTCATACGCCATCGCATCGGTCCGCTACCAAAACGGAACCTTGCGGGATCTGGGGAAGATTGATGGCGATGCCGAGTACGTGGAGACGATGTCGCGGTGGGCCCAGGGCAAGGACGATGTCACGCGTGACTGGTGAGTTCAATGTAGCTGTATCGCAGCAAAGCTGACGCTCGCGCAGCCAAAACGGTGCAGCTGGCTTGTTGTATGGCGGATGGAACCCGAAATTGCCTGCTTGCAAGAGAAATCGCCTTGAACGCGAGGAGCGTAGCAAGGCTGGCCTACCATTGAGTCACGACTCTGGGATACTATGTGGGTTCCTGAAGAAAGTGCGCGCAGCTGTGGAGAAAGAGTTGGGCGAACCGATTGAGCGCATCGCACCGGCATTTCCTAGACTCGCGCCAAACAATGTCCTCGATCTGCGCGACGCCTTCTCTCATGCCGGACTTAGTTCAACAAAGACCAATAGCCGGTCGCCCCAATACGAAGAGAATTACGCGGCTTATGCGGCCCTGGGTCGCGGCTTGTGCGATGCCTCGATGGACTATACAAGCTGTCAGACGTATACACGCACGCTAAAGTACGAGACGGTACTCTACTTTAGCTTCGACAACTCATCCTTTAGCGTTGGGGCCATGACAATGAACAGTCCGTTCGAGGAGTCTCTGTCTCTTTCATACGGCGCAGACATGCAACTCGGCTGGTGGAATCTGCCTGTCTTCGAAGTACCACGAGCAAAGTTCTGGGCAAGTATACATGAGATGATCGCGGCGGCTGTACGGAACATTCAACGGCCGTGGAGCAGGATCATCTTGCTGGGCGAGCACGGCGCTGACGAGGAGTTCAAGGAGGTTGTCAAGGCTGCGGTGTGGAATGAGATGGAGCTGGACGTTGAGCTGATGCTGGAGCTCGTCTCGAAAGACGATGTTGCACATTTGGCAGCTCGGGGCGCAGCTGAGATGGGGTTTCGTGATGAGGTCTGGTCGCGGCAAGCAGAGGCTGCTCGTCAAGAGCAGGACGAGTTTGCGAGTGTCGAGCATGGTCGGTTGTAGGATGTTATTTCTTACGCGCATATGATATCCAGACGTCATTAATGATAATGTTTTTTCTTTTGCTCAAAAGTCTTCTTGGATTGGTTTGTGTTGTAGCCATTGTGCGCTCAAATGTAGCGGAACATGTTGTTCTTGACGCTGCGCTTCATGGAGACTGGTTTGCCATCCTCGTACTCGACACCAGCGTCGCCCCCGTCTCCCGATAGACCTTGTAGCTTTGCCTGTAACTCTTGATCTAGTTCTGCTTGTGTCTTCTTCTTGGGCTCCTTTGCCACTTCCTCTGGAGACTTGGCCGCTAATATCTGCGAGCCATAAGCTGTGGTCACGGGCGTGCACTTGGGGCTGTACTTGCCGATGACCCGCTCTCGGATGAACTTGAAGTGCTATCGCTATTATTGGATGCATATGCTCTTGATGGCTGCTGGAGATTTCGCGTCGCACTTGGTAAGGCGCATCGTGTGAGCAAGCTTGTTGAGAGTCGGGACGTGGCCTGTTTCGTGGGTAGCATGGTGCGCTCGATGAGACCTAGAAGCGGATGTCGGTGAGTGTCACTGTTACTCGCCTCATAACGACCATATCGAATATATCTACCGCTACGTCACGGTGATTGAGGCTTCACGTGGTGAAAAGTGCCTGATTGGCTAGTGCTTCACGTGGTAGGTGCAGCCTGCGCTAGCGACAGAGCATAGGGAATATCTTTCGAACTCTCCCGTCGCGACACACTCACCACGCGCCAACTCGCCGCCCACCACAACCTTTTCGTGCGGCATACACTCCTTTGACCTCTAGAATTCACAGACCTCGGCGCCGTCACAATGGTCGTCACCAAGGTCGGACAGTGGTCCAACGTCGAGGACGAGGTGCTCAAAGCCGCCATCTCCAAGTACGGACTTAACCAGTGGAGCCGCTGTGCCTCTCTCCTCGCGAAGAAGACGGCGAAGCAGTGCAAGAGCAGATGGCAGGAATGGCTGGACCCGACCATCAAGAAGACGGAGTGGTCGCGCGAGGACGACGAGAAACTGCTGACCATGGCGCGCCTGCTGCCCACGCAATGGCGCACCATCGCCCCGATCGTCGGCCGCACCGCGACCCAGTGCCTCGAGCGCTACCAGAAGCTGCTGGACGAGCAGGAGGCGCGCGAGGGCGGAGACCTGGGCCTGGCTGGTCCAGAGGGCGGAGAGGCCGCTGCCCCGTCTGCCGACGACGTGCGACGCCTGCGGCCCGGCGAGGTCGACAGCTATGCCGAGTCGCGCCCCGCCCGGCCCGACGCCATCGACATGGACGAGGAGGACAAGGAGATGTTGTCCGAGGCCCGCGCGCGCCTGGGCAATGTCAGCGGCAAAAAGGCGAAGCGCAAGGCCCGCGAGCGCCAGCTGGAGGAGTCGCGCCGGGTGGCCTCGCTGCAGAAGCGCCGGGAGCTCAAGGCCGCGGGCATCAACATCAAGATCACAGCGAAGAAGGGCAACCACATCGACTACAACGCCGACGTGCCGCTTGAGAAGCAGGTCCCCTCGGGCTTCTTCGACACCACCGAGGAGCTCGACCGCAACGAGAAGCAGCGCGAGGCCTTCGACCCCCGCAAGCAGCAGCTGGCGAACAAGCGCAAGATGGACCAGATGGAGGAAGGCGGCGACAGCAAGCGCAAGAAGAAGGACGAGAAGTCAGGGGGGCTGGCCGCCTCTTACGCAAAAGCTGCCCAGATGCAGCGCATCCGCGAGGCCGAACAGAGCAGCAAGCGCCGCACCCTCGTGCTTCCGGCCCCCCAGGTCGGTGAAGCAGAGCTGGAAGACATTGTCAAGATGGGCATGACGGGGGAGCGTGCCATAACAGGAATTGGCGGCGACAACGGTGCGACCCAAGGCTTGGTGGGCAACTACTCGAGCATGGTCGGCAGCACGCCAATCCGCACGCCAATGGCGCCTAAGGAAGAGGACATGATCGCGAACGAGGTACGCAACGCTCGCCTACGGACAGAGACCCAGTCTGCCCTGCTCGGTGGAGAGAACCCAGATCTTGTAAACGACGAAGCGCCTGCATCGCTCTCCGCACCTTCGACCCGCCACCAGATCGTCACTCCCAATCCCATGGCGACGCCTTTCCGCCAAGGCAATGCTGGGGCCACACCGGCACGCCAGGGACCTGGCGCAACCCCAATGCGAACACCCCGCGACACGTTGCGCCTGAATGGAGAAGACGGCGCCATGCAGCTCGTTGGGCAGACGCCTCGCGATATCAGAATACGGGAAAAGGCGAAACAGCAGGACTTGAAGAGCAGACTTGCTGCACTGCCCAAGCCAAAAGAGACCAGCTGGGAGTTCGAGCTACCAGAGGAGCAAGCAGACCAGATGGAGGTTGAGATTAGCGAGGAAGATGCGGCCGAGCGTGATCGAAGAGCCAGAGAGCTGCAACAGGCCGCTGAGCGGGCCGAATTCGCACGACAGACGCAGGTTGTTCAGAGGTTCCTACCCCGGCCTGCGATAGTCGATATTGACGCAATGCTCAAACGAGTACTGGATCTTTCCGACGACATGGAGCGAGAAGTTGAGACTGAGATGGCACTACTGATTGCCAACGACGTCCATAACTTCGGCGGTGGTCAAGTCACCGGCACACTCCGGCCAGTGGAAAGGATAAGCGATGACGCTCTCCGAGCCGCAAAGATGGAAATGGCTCTCGAGCTCGCCATGACATCCGAGAAGGACAAGAAGGCTTTCCACTCTGAGTTCGCAGCTTCCTGGACGCAGCTCCACGGCACAGCTATCCTGCCAGGCATCGCAGGCTACGAGGAAGACGAGATCGACGAGCACCAGCTACTTGTTGAGGCCTTTGATAACGCACAGGAAAAGATCATCGAGTCGGCTGAGTCGGCGAATAAAATCGAGAAGAGGCTCAACACGCATCACGCAGGATACATCAAGCGCGCAGCGCTTTTGCGCACGAAGATTGGTGATGCTTTCGGTGCGCTCGAAAAGGGAAAGGTCGATCTGGATTCGACGAGGACTATGCAGTATTCTGAGCAGTCAGCTATCGGCAGGAGATTGGAGAGTCTGCGAGACGAGGTCAGCTTCGTGAGCCGGAGGGAACGAGAGGCTCAAGAGCTGTATCGGAGCAGGAAGGACGAGTTGGACAACCTGAAGGAGCCTGTGAATGGGGTTCATTAGACGCAGGACATTGATTTCATTAACACAACACTTTGTATAAATTTGATTCACTGAAGGACATGCATCGATCAGGCGCTGAAAAATTGGGTGCCAGTCACAGTCCAGATTGCATGGCGCACGGCGAGATTGTCGAAAAGTGGTTTGATATTCATGAAAAGCTGTTGCCATCATTCCTCCTCGGGGTATATGTCCAATCTGAGGCTTGCTCGAGCGTTCTACCATGCCTCATGAGGGCCATTCCAAAGGAAGAAGAAAGAAGATGTACAAGGAGACCAGAAACACCCACGTCGAAGCCGACGACCCCGATAACTCCCACCAACCCACGATCCAAACGCCCATACCATACCATCCATTCCAAATCATCAAAAGACATAAACAACATCTCCCTCAAGATCATACCCATCTAACACTTCCCACTCAACACCTCAAAGATACCCACGACCCTAACATCCCTACCATCCAAACCCCCAAACCCCATCGCAGGCCTAGGCTCCAACAGCTCAATCTCCCGCCCAAACAGGTGCTTCTCCTCTTCCATTTCAAACTCGAGGACGCTGGGCTGGCGGCGCACGCTGAGCATGTGCCTGATGCTGGCCGCGGACGAGCGGTAGCTGTGTGGCGACGAGTTGCGCGTCAGCGGCGATGTGGTTTCTGTCGAGGTGCTGGATGAGGGCGAGATGGAGCGCGTGGAGCGCGAGGGGGAGAAGGCGGTGCGGAGGCGGCGGAGGGGGGTGGTGGTGGTTGATGATGAGCGGAGGGGGGTGAAGGATTGGAAGCGATTTGTGCGGGTTTGAGAAGGCATTTTTGTTGCTGTGGTGGTGGTGGTGGTTTACTAGCTGGTTGATGTATGTGTGGTGTGCTAGCGAGTGGGTTCCTTTTTGTACTTGTGTAGAGAGCGATCGATCGACTTCCTGATGGGAGGGAAGGGTGTCGAGTGTATGAGACAATAGACAGCGGATAGGCTGGTCTAAGTACTGATCACGATCGTGCTTGAGACAGTTCTGAATCAAGTTGCGATCGCCCCAAGATATGAGAAAATGTTGGTGTCACGGGAACGGTTGTCGTTTGACGATATATGTGTGTATCCGGGAAAGAAGTGACCAGCTTTCAAAACGTTTGGAAAGAATGAAGATGAATCAACCTTTGAGGCGAGACGAGACGAGCAAGAATGAAGTAAGTAAAAGGTAGCAAGAAACGAACGTACGGGAAGTAAAAGGAAGAAGAAGGATCTGTAATTAGAGCATTCCAACACGTAGTCCGGAAAGCAGCGCATGTTTAACTTCTGTCGCGTCGCTGTGTCGTACCCCAGTGCGTCAGACAAGTTATCCGCGCACCCCTGCCCTCACACACGCTGCTAACCCATCTCGGCGCAGCTGCGATTTGTGAAGCAAACCGGGACAGGAATGATGCTGGGTCCCGCGTGTGTCGGAGCATGGCTTGCGGCCGTTTGATCGCCGTGTAGAAACAAGCGAACGCGTCCATGCCGCGGACTGATTGCGGTTGAGATTTGAGCAGAAGGGACTGGCAAATCTTATCGACTGCCCGTTACGGGGAACATCCATGAGGAGAGACAGCTCGTGACCAGATTGTCTTTGAGATGGACTGTCAGTAGTAGATTCGGTCGCGGAGCTTACCTATGCCAACGGTCTCAGCTCCGACTATTACTCTTCAAACTTCACCGTGTTTGTTGGGTCGACACGACACGAACGATTACCTACCTAACACAGCAACACACCACCATCATCAAGACATTTCCCCCCCGACCTGAAGGCCTCTCCGTCTCCACCCCCAAGCGACCTGTCTCAAGACGCCACTTCCGCGCTGCTGATACCGTGATACACACAGATGCTGCGAGTCTGCGACAGGCGAGCGTGTCTGGGTGCCCGTCCTGATGCGGCCTAGCCATGTCTTCAAGCGCGCTAGTGTTTCAGACGCAATGGCTTCACGCAGGGCCTCGGGCGCCATGTCCAAGGGAAAAAAAAATGATGGACTGCAAACGGGTTCCAGAAGGTGTCAGACAAATGGATGGTGGCGATTGTTGAGCAAGAGTGCCGATGTAGTTCAAACTTTCGATTGCCCTTGCAAGTCACTTGTAACTACAATCCATTTCCTGTAGATTGATTTCTGAAACTGGAAATTGATGTGGCGATGCTTCTTGTCTGTCCACTGTGTGAGATGCATGGATGAATGCAGCGCGTTTGATGCGCGCTGCGAGGAAACAGTGGCTTCGTGTGTCGAGACCGGAATGCAGACCTCGAACGTCATCACAGCATTCATATGCATGTGCGGCATCACCGTGACAGGCTCATGAGCACTGGTTTTACGCATTGCACGTTCTTGTGATGAACTCCTGCATATACTCGTAAAAGATCGTGCCGTGAGCAGATCTTGGACCGGACAAGCAGTATCCGTTGGTCACTCCTCAAGCGCAGCAATGGAATGGGCCTATCCTTGCAGTAGTAATAGATTTCAATTCATCGATCCGACGCCGTCGCTATGCAATGTGTCAAAGGGTCGCCGCCATTGCCTCGCCTTCATTACAACACCATCTCAAGCGGTTCCGGTTCGCCACCCTCCAATGCCCCATGATTATAGACACAAGTTTCCTCCGAATTCAGATATGAACACACTCCCGCAATCCGCTCCAGAACACCATTAGCCGGGTTGATGCCGGCGTACCACCCTTCTGGATCATTTCAGGCGTTTATGCGACAGCTCCCGTAGCACCGAGCATCCCTGTCGTGCGGAGCCCGGTTTTGCTCACCTTGGCCTATTTTGAGGCCCATTCCAAACGTGAGCACCCACGATCCTTCATCTTGGCCCTCGGCTCGTTCTGGTCTGGCAATCCATACCAATGTGCACATCCAATTCATGTGCAAATCATCATGACGTATACACCATCTAACTCCTCCTTCTCTGTGTGAAACTCCTGCGTATGCTCTCGCCCCAAGCAGAGTTGTCGAGCACTTCTAAGACGTCTGCTGCACTGACGGCCGAATTGGCCCTACTTCTGCTGTTTGCAGGACCAGGTTCGAGTTCCTCGAGCGGACTGGGCGGCCGGCTCAGTGCAGATGCAAATTGCCAATCGCCGTCTGTCGGATTTGAAAAGGGACTTGCACCCGGCGAAGCACGGGTTGGCGACCCGGTAGGTGTCTGCTGAATTGAATTTGCTCGTCCTCGTGTTGTTGCGGCATTGGTGTCAAGCCTAGGTGGCGATGCAATATAACTAAGCCCGCCTTGTGTGTTCGTGTCGGCAGGTGTGAAAAGCGAGCTACCGCTGGGCGAATGGTGAGGCGCGCGTTGCGCGTTAGTGATATCTTCGTCGTCTATGAAGATTTCCGGCACAGTAAACTGAGGTATCGTCGCCATGCGGCCTTGTTTCTTCTGGTCCATAGCGCGGCGGAACCGGCGGGCCCAGTACAATGTATCGAAAAATCCAACGACAACATTGCGGCGTACAGCTTCCTCCACACGTTGAAGACGAGCGCGTCGACGGAGGAACTCTTCCAGCCTGTGCCATTGTCAGTCTGACTCACCGAATGGAATTGACAATGCACGTACCTCAAACTCTTGTTGTCGTTGATGACCTTGTGGTGGGCTAAGATCATCAAGAGAGAAGTGAACTGGATACCTCTGTCCGGGTCACTAGAGACCAGCACTTCTTCGTAGAACGTGTTCATGCGTTGGCGTCGACGACGAATCTCGGCAACAGGCAAATCCGACAAACAACGATTGAGACTGATGATGTCGATTTCGTGTGTAGGTTCTCGACCTGGAACAGGCAGATTGGATGCTCGTCGCGGGACAACACCGCATTGCTCAATTAGTCTGCCAACCGTGAAGTCGCCATCGTAGATCCTCATTTCGAAGATACCAGAGAGTTCCTACGCCTGTCAGCCATTCCACTCGCTTCAAAACTCTATGACCGCACTTACACCTAAGAGCCTAGGGAATTGATCTCGTGAGATAAAGCCCGTTCCGTTTGGATCAAACTCAGCCCAAGCCTGCTTGAACCGACGGATTTCTTCTCGACTGATGACGGACAAGCCGCTGCTGCGTTGATACACGTAGCTGAAACTCTCGTAGATCAACGAGACGAACAGATTGACGAAGATGTACATGCTGAGGATGTTCCACGTGATGAATAACGCGCGCGCCCACTCAGGACTCCCACAATCGCTATCGAAGTACTTCTCCCCGACAGTGCAGTACGGCTTGTCGACATTGGCGAAGTCTTCCATGAACTCATTCCAGCCTTCTCCCATACTCATGGTGAACAAGAAGATGAGTGCTTTGGGGACTGTTCGAAAGTTGATATTTCCAGTTTCCTTTCCACCGAAGCGAGTAAGACCGAAGGTTTGCGTGAGTGCAATAGCATAGACCAAGAAGAGCACGAACCAAGTAGCGAGGAGATTTGCGATGGCTGTCAAGCTAGCTGCTGCTGTTTTGAAGAGCTGGTCAAGCTGGTTGTTGCGAGGTATCAGCAGTAGGGCTAGGGAGACAAGACACAGCTTGTTGAGTTGGGTGAACACTCTTGTGTCACGCCTTGCTTGGACAAGGATCGACGTGACGAACGTCCCCGAGACCGCGAAAATAGAAAACACGTCCCAAGAACTTTTTCGGAAGCGATGCCACGAGAGACCGATGATGCGGATGATAACGTTGGAGATGAATAAAATGGTGAGCGCAAGGAAGATGTAGTCTGTAGCAAGGTCAGCATTTGGAACCCTGTTGAGAGTGAAAGTGCGTACCCCTAGCTCTCTCCCACGGCCCATACCCTGGATACCACTCTAAGCATAGAAGTAGAAGATGTAGGATGAGAGCTCCTGTTATGAAGCGCTGCCACCTCCCTGTCTTGCGTACAGCTCGGCGGTAACACCATTCTTCCCAGGTCTCGCGCTGCTTGGTGGAGGACGGTCGCTTGGAAGGGGAGACTTGACGTAGTAACTTGCGGAGTTCGAGCCAAGAGCGCTGATCGGTCGTTAGGAAAGCAACACCAGTCTGTTCTGTGTAGTTTCGCATAAAGACGGAGATGAAAAGTGTAAGCACGAAGACAGCCCCAAGCAAATTGAA
>Ga0265797_10001743_pt1 | contig 37905 bp, 36 predicted proteins | sample P2T30metagenome_FD_192433 | JGI IMG/M metagenome (GOLD analysis project Ga0265797, IMG submission 192433) | Plant litter microbial communities from East Loma Ridge, Irvine, California - P2 T30 | ecosystem: Environmental > Terrestrial > Plant litter > Unclassified | place: USA: California...
GTCGAGCTGTACGACCTGTACGACCAGCAATGCCAGCGCGAGGGCGTGGTCGATTTTGCGGAACTGCTGCTGCGCGCCTATGAGCTGCTGCAGCGCAACCACCCGCTGCGCCAGCACTACCAGATGCGCTTCCGCCACATCCTGGTCGACGAGTTCCAGGATACCAACGACCTGCAGTACAACCTGCTCAAGCTGCTGGCCGGCCATGGCGAGCCGCGCGGCGGCGCCATCTTCGCCGTCGGCGACGACGACCAGAGCATTTATGCCTTCCGCGGCGCCAACGTCGGCAACATGCAGGCCTTCGAGCGCGACTTCGAGGTCAAGAACCTGATCAAGCTGGAGCAGAACTACCGCTCGCATGGTCACATCCTCGACAGCGCCAACTTCCTGATCGCCAATAACACGAAGCGCCTGGGCAAGAACCTGCGCACCGACGCGGGGCAGGGCGAGCAGGTGCGCGTGTATGAAGCCTCGTCCGACCTGGAAGAGGCGCAGTGGATCATCGACGAGTCCAAGAGCCTGATGGCCGAGGGCATGTCGAGGAGCGAGATCGCGATCCTGTACCGCTCGAACGCCCAGAGCCGGGTGATCGAGCACGCGCTGTTCGCGGCCGGCCTGCCGTACACCGTGTATGGCGGCCTGCGCTACTTCCAGCGCGCCGAGGTCAAGCACGCCATCGCCTACCTGCAGCTGATGGACAACCCGCACAACGACTCCGCCTTCCTGCGCGTGGTCAATTTCCCGACCCGCGGCATCGGCGCCCGCTCGATCGAGCAGCTGCAAATGGCGGCCGAGGCCCACCGCTGCTCGCTGTACGCCGCCGTGCCCTACATGACGGGCAAGGCCGGCACTTCGCTGGGCAATTTCGTCAAGCTGATCGAAAGCGCGCGTTTCGAGACCCAGCAGCTGCCGCTGCCGGAGATGGTGCGGGTGGTGCTGGAGCGCAGCACGCTGCTGACCCACTACGAGAAGGAAAAAGAGGGCCAGGAACGCATCGAGAACTTGCAGCAGATGGTGGGCGCGGCCACCCAGTTCGTGCAGGAAGAGGGTTTTGGCGCCCATGCGCCGGCCCACCTCGGCCCGCAAGCCCTCGCCAGCAGCGGCGAAGCCATCGTGAACGCCGACGGCGTCGAGATCATCGAAGCCGATGCGCCGCTGGCCACCGTGATGTCGCCCTTGTCCGCCTTCCTGGCGCACGCCTCACTGGAAGCGGGCGACGCCCAGGCGCAAGCCGGCCAGGAGGCGATGCAGCTGATGACCGTGCACTCGGCCAAGGGCCTGGAATTCGACGCCGTCTTCATCACCGGCATCGAGGAAGGCCTGTTCCCGCACGAAAGCAGCGCGCGCGAACTGGATGGCGTGGACGAGGAGCGGCGCCTGATGTACGTGGCGATCACGCGCGCGCGCCGCCGCCTGTACATGAGCTTTACGCAGCAGCGCATGCTGCATGGCCAGACCCGCTTCAACATGAAGTCGCGCTTCTTCGACGAATTGCCGGAAGAATCGCTGAAATGGCTGTCGCCGCGCGTGCAGACCAACTGGTTCGCCGGCCGCAAGTCGACCACCGCCTGGGATGACGCCAGCTTCCGCGAAGGCGGCAGCGACAACCTGATCGCACAGCAGATCACGCAAAAGTCCGACAGCGGCAAGGGCACGGGCTGGCGCATCGGCGAGACGGTCAGCCATGCGCGCTTCGGCGAGGGCGTGATCGTGACGATCGAGGGCGGGGGCGGCGATACGCGCGCCCGCATCAATTTCGGCGCGGCGGGAATGAAGGTGCTGGACCTGTCGGTGGCGAAATTGGAACGCGTCAGCCGTTAAATCTGACGGACATTGGACGCGTGGACGGCAGAGCCGTCCACGCGTTCATGTGGCCGATGCAAACCACGGAATCAAGCCGGCTGCATGTCCTTCTCGCTCGGCTTGCCGAAAATCGTCCTGTACCCCGCATACATCGCGCACTGCAGCAGCAGCACGAACAGGAACATCAGCCACATCATCACCACCCGCCCGATCGAGGCGTTGCCGAAGATCAGGGCGATCACCGTCATCACGCCCAGGAAGATGGCGAACCACGACACCAGCATCACCACGAACACGCGCGCGGTGCGCACCACGGCAAAGAAGCTGTAGAACGCGGCCTTGCCGGGTCCCATGTGCTTCCAGTAGGTGAGCGGGGCGGTGAAGCACAGCGTGACCATGATGGCGACGTCGAGCAGGAATAGGCCGAACAGCGGCAGCATGTCCACCGCCGAGACTTGCGGTGGATTCTTCGGATCGGCCGCTGCCTTGCTCATCTTTTCCACCAGCTCCTGGATGCCCAACAATTGGGTGATGACCATCAACACGATGGCGACGGCAAAATAAATCAGTCCCACCTTGCACAGCGAGGCCAGCGCCGGCCGGCGGAAGCCCGTCAGCAGCACCGCCGGGGTGACCCGGGCGCCGTTCTCGATCATCAGGCAAGCCTGCATGAAGGCCATCGAGAACGAGGGGACCAGCACCACCGCCACCACCGGGCCGATGAGCGGCACGGCCGAGAGGGCGATGCTGATCAGGATGTTGGCGAACAGGAGGGTCGTCAGTGCGGCCGGCTGTTTGCGAAACAGGCCGGTGCCCTGTTTCAGCCAGTCCCAGCCGGTGCTTGCGGGCAGGTTGTTCATGCTGTCAGGCGAGGTGCGGGGGTGTCGATGCGTTGGCGCAGGACGCGCTCGAAGTGGGTCGGATCGTGTGGCGTCAACATCTCGGCCGCACGTGGTTTGTACAGATCATACAGGCGCGACACCCAGAAGCGCAGCGCGGCCGCGCGCAGCATGGCTTGCCAGGCGTCCTGCTCGGCCTGCGTGAAGGGCCGCGCCGCGTGATAGGCGCGGGTGAGGGCGAGGGCGCGCGCTTCGTCCAGAACGCCGGACTCGAGGTCGATGCACCAGTCGTTGACGGTCACCGCGATGTCGAACAGCCAGGTATCCCAGCCGGCGAAGTAGAAATCGAAGCAGCCGGAGAGCTTGTCGCCGACGAACATCACGTTGTTGCGGAACAGGTCGGCGTGCACCGGTCCGCGCTGCAGCGCGCGGTAGGTGTCGCTGCGGGCGAAATCCTGCTGGAACGCGAGCTCCGCGCGCAGCAGTTCGGCGGTGGGCGCATCCAGCTGGGGCAGGATGGACGGGACCGTCTCGGTCCACCAATCCAGGCCGCGCAGGTTGGGCTGGTGCATGTCGAAATCGCGGCCGGCCAGGTGCATCCGCGCCAGCATGGCGCCGACTTCGGCACAGTGCACCGGCTGCGGGTCCATCTGCGAGGCACCTTCCAGCTTGCTCACGATGACGGCCGGCTTGCCGTGCAGGCCCACCACCAGTTCGCCGCGCGCGTTCGGCACCGGGTCCGGCACCGGCACGTCGCGCTCGGCGAGGTGGCGCATCAATTGCACATAGAAGGGCAATTGCTCGAAGCTGAGGTTTTCGAAGATCGTGAGGACGAACTCGCCGCGTTCTGTCGTCAGGAAGAAATTACTGTTTTCAATGCCGCTGGCGATGCCGCGCAAATCGAGGGCTTTGCCGAGGGGAAACTGCGTGATCCACTGGGACAGATCGTCCAGTGTGACCGAGGTGAACACTGCCATTAAAGTTTAGTAGGAATGAGGGTCGCTGTAACGGCCGCGCAGGGCGGCCCCGGTTGACGGCTTACTTCTTCCCCGGTTCGGCGGTAGCCGGCATGGGAGGAGGAGGCGGCACGTCGGCCGCGGTCGGGGTGTTCTGGCCGGCATCGTTCGTGGCGCGCCGCTTGCCCGACAGGTCGAACTCGCCCACCTTCCACTGCGGTGCGCGGATCGAATTGGTCTGCGCATTGCCGGGCTGGCTGTTCGGTTTCATGTAGTAATGGCTGCCGCCACTGGTGACTTCGACTTCGGTGACCGCGCCACCGTCGCGGCGCTCGATGATCTCGGTACCGCGTTTTGGTGGGATATTGGTGACAGGCACATCGCTGCCCGGCTCGATGCGCTGGGCATTCGCCGGCGGCGCCTGGTTCTGGCTCGATTGCCCCGTCTGGGCCGCAGCCAGGCCGGTTGAAGCCGCCAGGAGGATCGCGAGGAGTGTCAAGCTGGAGGATGTGCGCTGCATGGTGGTCACCTTTGTCGTTTCGTCCATTTTAACAAACAGTGACAGATCCCTGTGAAAAGTCTCAAGCGTCCCCATCTATGGTAGGCAAGGGGAACAGCCCGGTTGTGCTTTTCCCATCCCCGATTCTGCGATAATGACGCACGTTTCGCCGCGCCCGCCGCGGCCCCACCCGATTTTCGTTTCCATGGACAATACTCTCCTACTCGTCGACGGTTCCAGTTACCTGTACCGCGCCTTCCACGCACTGCCCGACCTGCGCAGCCCGGAGGGCTACCCGACCGGTGCGATGCACGGCATGGTCAACATGCTGCGCCGCCTGCGTTCCGACTTCCCGGCCGCCTACATTGCCTGCGTGTTCGATGCCAAGGGCAAGACCTTCCGCGACGAGATGTATCCGGAATACAAGGCCACACGCGCCTCGATGCCGGAAGACCTGTCCAAGCAGATCGAGCCGATCCACGAAGTGGTGCGCCACATGGGCTGGCCGATCCTGATGGTCGAAGGCGTGGAAGCCGACGACGTGATCGGCACCCTGGCGGCCCAGGCGACGGCGCGCGGCATGAACACCGTGGTCTCGACCGGAGATAAAGACCTTGCGCAGTTGGTCAATGACAAGGTCATGCTGATCAATACGATGAGCAACGAAAAGCTGGATGAAGCCGGCGTCGTGGCCAAGTTCGGCGTGCCGCCGAACCGCATCATCGACTATCTGACCCTGATCGGCGACACCGTCGACAACGTCCCGGGCGTCAGTAAGTGCGGCCCGAAGACCGCGGTCAAGTGGCTGGCCCTGCACGGCTCGCTGGACGGCGTGATCGAGAACGCCCACACCATCGGCGGCGCGGTCGGCGCGAACCTGCAGGCGGCGCTGGAATGGCTGCCGAAGGGCCGCGAGCTGATCACCGTGAAGACCGATTGCGACCTGGCGAACCACCTGGTGTCGATCGAGGAATCCCTGATCGGCCGGCCGGAAGACAAGGACGCGCTGCGTGACTTTTTCCAGCGCTATGGTTTCAAGACCATGCTGAAGGAACTGGGCAACGGCAATGCGGCCAAGTACACCTCGCCCGGCGCCGCCCCCCTGAATTCGCCGGAAGGCGCCGCCGGTACCCAGCCGGACATGCCCATCATCAAGGGCGAATACGAAACCGTCACCACGGCCGAACAGCTGGACCGCTGGCTGGCGCTGATCGACCAGGCGCCACTCACCTCGGTCGATACCGAAACCACCTCGCTCGACCCGATGACGGCCGAAATGGTCGGCATTTCGCTGTCGACCGAGGCGGGCAAGGGCGCCTACATCCCGCTGGCGCACCGCTATGCCGGCGTGCCCGAGCAGCTGAACCGCGAAGTGGTGCTGGAAAAGATGCGCGGCTGGCTGGAAAACCCGGCCAAGCCGAAGCTCGGCCAGAACCTGAAGTACGACAGCCATATTTTTGAAAACCACGGCATCAAGCTGCGCGGCATCGTGCACGACACGCTGCTGCAATCCTATGTGTTCGAGTCGCACAAGCCGCACGACATGGACACGATGGCGCTGCGCCACCTGGGCTACACCACGATCCCTTTTGTGGACGTGTGCGGCAAGGGCGCCAGCATGATCTGCTTCGACCAGGTCGAACTGGGGCGCGCGACCGAGTATGCGGCCGAGGACTCGGACATCACGCTGCGCCTGCACCAGACCATGATCAGGCACGTCGAGGAAGACAAGGGCCTGGACTACATCTACCGTAACATCGAACTGCCGACCTCGACCGTGCTGCAGAAGATCGAGCGCAACGGCGTGCTGGTCGATGCCGAGCTGCTGGCGGCGCAGTCGAACGAACTGGCCGCGCGCATCATGGCGCTGGAGCAGCAAGCCTATGAACTGGCCGAAGGCCCGTTCAACCTGGGCTCGCCCAAGCAGATCGGCGAGATCTTCTTCGGCAAACTGAAACTCCCGGTCATCAAGAAGACCGCCACCGGCGCGCCGTCCACCGACGAGGAAGTGCTGCAGAAGCTGGCCGAGGATTACCCGCTGCCGAAAGTGCTGCTCGAACACCGCGGCCTGTCCAAGCTGAAGTCGACCTACACCGACAAGCTGCCGAAGATGGTCAACCCGAAGACCGGCCGCGTGCACACCAACTACGCGCAGGCGGTGGCGATCACGGGCCGCCTGGCCTCGAGCGATCCGAACCTGCAGAACATCCCGGTGCGCACCAGCGAAGGGCGGCGCATCCGCGAAGCCTTCGTGGCGCCGCCGGGCAGCGTGATCGTGTCGGCCGACTATTCGCAGATCGAGCTGCGCATCATGGCCCACATCTCGGGCGACGAAGCGATGCTGCGCGCCTTTGCCGCCGGCGAGGACATCCACCGCGCCACCGCGGCCGAGATCTTCAACGTGGCGCCGGAAGAGGTGCAGAGCGAACAGCGCCGCTACGCCAAGGTGATCAACTTTGGCCTGATCTATGGCATGAGCGCGTTCGGCCTGGCGCAGAACCTGGGCATCGAGCGCGGCGCCGCCGGCAACTACATCGAGCGCTATTTCGCGCGCTTCGCCGGCGTCAAGCAATACATGGACGAGACCCGCCTGTCAGCCAAGGCCAAGGGTTACGTGGAAACCGTGTTCGGGCGCCGCCTGTGGCTCCCCGAGATCAACTCCCCGAACGGCCCGCGCCGCGCCGGCGCCGAACGCGCGGCGATCAACGCGCCGATGCAGGGCACGGCGGCCGACCTGATCAAGCTGGCCATGATCGCGGTGCAGGACTGGATCGAGCAGGAACAGCTGGCCACGCGCATGGTGATGCAGGTGCACGATGAACTGGTGCTGGAAGTGCCGGAGGGCGAGCTGGAACTGGTCAAGGCCAGGTTGCCGGAACTGATGGCCGGGGTGGCCACGCTGAAGGTGCCGCTGGTGGCCGAAACGGGCGTGGGGCGGAATTGGGAGGAAGCTCACTGAGCTTCCGCGAACTGAGCTTCCGCGCACTAAGAGCGCCGCCGTCCTTAATACGTCATTCCCGCTTTCGCGGGCTTGAGGCAGCGCGTCCACGCCATTGCCTCAAGCCCGCCAACAGACAAATCCCACCCAGCAGCATCGCCGACGTCTCCGGCTCCGGCACCGGCAAGGCATGCGACTCCGCCACCGCATACGCATCGAACGCCAGGCGACCTTCCGCCCACTCTCCCGACGACGACGCGCTCACCGTCAGCGTGCCGTGCTGCACGCCATCCTCCAGCCGGAAGGTATCGGTGAAGCGTTCCCCATCATTGAACCCATCCAGCGAGCCATACAGTTCGGCCAGCGCGGTCGGCCACGACACCCCGGGCGTTTCCGGCCTGGCCCACAGATCGGCATCGACGCTGAACTCCACCTGCGTGTTCGGCGACAGCAGGAAGCGCAGGCTGCGGTTGGCGCTCACGTAGCCCCAGCCGCTGTGCAGCGTCAGCAGCACGCCGGCGGCATCGGCGCCGGTTTGCGCGTGCAGGCTGGCATACGCGTTGTCGAAGCCGGTGTTGCCGAAGCGATCGATTTCCGTGCCGGCGATTTCGTTCCCTTCCTGGTCGTACACGTGGGCGTAGGCGAGAGCGGCGTAACTGTTCAGATCGATCCACGGGTCGATGCCGTCGTCCGGGGCCAGGTCGATCAATCGGTAATCCAGGTGGCCGAGGGTGACGCCGGCCGCTTGCTGGGCCAGGGCAGGGGTGGCGGGGGCTGCCGCCAGGAGAGCGATTGCGCAGCTTGTGAGGACGTGCTTCAGTTTCATGGCGTCTCCAGGAATAAGGTCAGGCCGCACTGTAAGGCAGTGCCTGCTCGAGGCTTTATGGCGCGTCAATACCCGGCATGCATGCGTTCAGGAAACGAGGTGCGCGCCAGCAGGGCACCGGCGCCGCTGCTAACATAAGCGCCCTTGCAATTCCCACCGGAGCATCCCGAATGACAGATCAAGCCCCAACACGCAGCACCGGCTTCGCCGCCGCCACACCGCCGACGGCCAATGTGATCACCACCGATACCGACGGCCTCACCGCCGGCTGGGTCGACCTGACCGTGAACGGCCAGACGGTTCCCGTCTACCGCGCCCAGCCCGCGGGCAAGCCGGACCTGCCAGTGATCCTGGTGATCTCGGAAATCTTCGGCGTCCACGAACACATCGCCGACGTCGCGCGCCGCTTCGCCAAGCAGGGTTACCTGGCGCTGGCGCCGCAGCTGTTCGTGCGCCAGGGCGACCCGTCCACCATCGCCGACATTCCCACGCTGTTCCGCGACATCGTCTCGAAGGCGCCGGACGCGCAGGTGAATGAGGACCTGGATGCCGTCGTGGCCTGGGCCGCGCAGAACGGCGGCAACGTCGACAAGCTGGGCATCACCGGCTTTTGCTGGGGCGGCCGCGTGACCTGGCTGTACTCGGCCTACAACCCGAAGGTCAAGGCGGGCGTGGCCTGGTACGGCCGCCTGGCGGGCGACACCTCGCCGAACCAGCCGCGCCACCCGGTCGACATCGCACCGACGCTCACCGTGCCGGTGCTCGGCCTGTACGGCGCCAAGGACCACGGCATTCCGCTCGACACCGTCGAGAAGATGAAGGCCGCGCTGGCCCAGGGTGCGAGCGGATCGAGCATCATCGTGTATCCGGACGCCGACCATGCCTTCCACGCCGATTACCGCCCGACCTACCATCCGCAGGCGGCGCAGGACGGCTGGCAGCGCGCACTGGACTGGTTCAAGCAGCACGGCGTCGCTTAAAGTCTCGTTGAGTTGCACGCGCACGGGCCGGTGACTGTAAAATGCCCGGCTCGGCGCATGCAATATCAAGAACAAGAGGCTTTCAAATCGACCCCGTCCTCCTTTCCATCCTGCTGGCCACCGGGCTGGCGGGCGTAGTCAGCATCACGGCTGCCGCGGTATTCTCATTCACCCTGCTCTCGAAAGTGGTCGAGCGCATGGTCAGCCTGTCGGTCGGCATCATGCTGTCGACCTCCCTGCTGCACGCGCTGCCGGAGGCGTTCGAGTCGAAAGCCGATCCGCAAAAGCTGTTCGCCACCCTGCTGGGCGGCCTGCTCGCCTTTTTTGTGCTGGAAAAAGTGGCCCTGCTGCGCCATTCGCACCACCACGAGCATGACGGCCACCATCACCATCACGGCCACGACGCGCAGCAGGCCGGCAAGGCCGGCTGGATGATCCTGATCGGCGACGGCATGCACAACTTCACCGACGGCATCCTGATCGCCGCCTCCTTCATGGCCAATCCGCAGCTGGGCATCGTCACCGGCGTGGCCATCATCGCCCACGAGATCCCGCAGGAGATCGGCGACTTCATCGTGCTGCTCAACGCCGGCTTCTCGCGCGTGCGCGCCTACGTCTTCAACCTGCTGTGCAGCATGCTGGCGGTGTGCGGCGGCCTGCTCGGCTACTACACGCTGGACAAAGCCAGCGACATGATTCCCTACGTGCTGGTGTTCGCGTCCTCGGGCTTCATCTACATCGCGGTGAGCGATCTGATGCCGCAGATGCAGCGCCGCGCGACGGTGCGCGAATCGATCCCGCAGCTGCTGCTGATCGGCCTGGGCGTGGTGATCGTGCTGTTCCTGACGCACGGCCATTGACGCGCGGCCCGGCCTTGCGCCGGCGGATTGACAGCGCAATTCCCCGCCTCCTATGCTGGATCGTCAGTCCAACATGGAGGCGAGCATGGCAACGCTGCTGAGTCAACTGGTGCGTCAACTTGTCAATACGATGCGCGAAAAGCCGATCCGCAGCAGCGCATGGCTGTTCGGCGGCCTGGTGGTGGCCGTGGTGATGTTCACGCTGGCAGACATCCTGCCCGCGCCCTACGATTTCTAGGAACCCGTCGCCACCGGCCGCGCCGGATCGGCGCTCCACTCGCTCCACGAACCCGGATACAGGGCGGCACCCGGCAAACCCGCCACTTCCAGCGCCAGCAGGTTGTGGCAGGCGGTCACGCCGGAGCCGCACTGCATGATCGCCTGGTTCGGATCGCCCACCGCCGCTTTCAATTCCGACTTCAGCTGGTCCGGCGCCTTGAAGCGGCCGTCCGGCTGCAGGTTGTCCTTGAAGAAGCGGTTCTTCGCGCCCGGGATGTGGCCGCCGACCGGGTCGATGGTCTCGTTCTCGCCGCGGAAGCGGTCCGGCGCGCGCGCGTCCACGACCGTGCGGCCGCCCCCGTTCACATTGTCCAGTACCGCTTGCACGTCCACCGTCGTCACCAGCGGTTCGCGCAGGGCGATCGTGCCGCGTGCGCGCGGCGCCGGCAGCTCGGTGGTGAGGTCCTGGCCCGCCGACTGCCACGCCGGCAGCCCGCCATCCAGCACCGCCACCGCTGCGTGGCCGACCCAGCGCAGCATCCACCACAGGCGCGCCGCGAACATGCCGCCGTGGGCGTCGTAGGCGACGACTTGCGTGTCGTCGTTCACGCCCCAGGCGCGCAGCTGCTCGATGAAGGCATCCACTTCCGGCAGCGGATGGCGGCCACGGAAGGCGCCGTCCGCACCACGCTTGGCGCCCGAGAGTGCCGTCTCGACGCTTGCAAACTGCGCGTTCGGCAGATGGCCGGCCGCGTAAGCGTCGCGCCCGGCGGCCAGGTTCACAAGGTCGTGGCGGCAGTCGAGGATGACCCAGTTGGCGTCATTCACGTGGGCGGCGAGGGCGGCGGGATCGATCAGGGTGGTGTGCATGGGGATTCCTCTATTCGCTGGCAATGGGGTCGGTGTCCTTGATGACGGCGCCACGCGCCGTGCGCTGGGTATTGTAGAACGTCGCCGCGATGCCCGATGCCAGGATCACGCCCATGCCCAGCCAGACCTGCCAGCCGAACACGTCGCCCCACAGGATCATGCCCCACAGGCTGGAGAAGATGATGCCGGTGTATTGCAGGTTGGCCACCACCAGCACCTTGCCCAGGCGGTAGGCGCGCGTCATCGCCATCTGCGCCATCAGCGCCGGGATGCCGATCGCCAGCAGCAGGCCGATGCCGTGCCAGTCGTGCGCGTGCAGCGGGGTGGCGAAGCCGTTCTCGAAAGGCGTGCCGATCAGGCCCGCCACCACCATCGTCAGCGAAAAATAGAACACCACGCGGTATTCTGGCTCGCCCATCTGGCCCAGGCGGCGCACCTGCATGTAGGCCATGGCCGCGATGACCGAGGAGGCCACGGCGATCGCGCCGCCCAGCCACTGGTCGCTGCCGGCATCCGGGCGCAGCACCAGCATCACGCCGATGAAGCTCATGCCCACCGCCACGATCAAGGGCCACTCGCTCAAGCCTTTGCCCTGCCACCAGCCTTTGAGGAACATGTAGGCCGACAGCCAGATCGGCGCCATGTAGTTGAGGGTGATGGCGGTCGCCAGCGGCAGCTTGGAGATGGCATAGAACCACAGCCACAGCGAAACCACCCCGACGATGCTGCGCCACAGGTGTTCCCTGGGGAAGGGCGTGCGCAGCGTACCGCCCTGGTGCCGGATCATCGCCAGCAGCAGGAGGCTGCCGATGATGCCGCGGTACATGACGATTTCGGAGGTGGAGTAGAAGGAGGAGGCCAGCTTCACGGCCGCGCCCATGGCGGCGAACGCGAAGCTGGCGAACAGCATGGAGAGCGCTGCAGGCATTAGGCTCCCGGTGCGATGTTGTCGAGCCGGCTGCGGTACCACTCATGGAAGTGCTGCATGCCGTCTTCCATCGGTGACTGGTAGGGTCCGACCTCGCTCACGCCACGTTCCATCAAAATCTTGCGGCCGGCATCCATGCGCAGGGCGATCTCGTCGTCCTCGACGCAGGTTTCCATGTAGGCCGCACGTTCCGCCTCGACGAAGCCGCGCTCGAACAGCACGAATTCTTCCGGATAGTAGAACTCGACCACGTTGCGCGTCTTCTGCGGGCCCATCGGCCACAGCGTCGACACCACCAGCACGTTCGGGTACCACTCGACCATGATGTTCGGATACAGCGTCAGCCAGATCGCGCCATATTTCGGGGGCTGGCCGTTGTTGAACTTCAGGACCTGCTCCTGCCACGCCTTGTAGGCCGGCGAGCCCGATTTCTGCAGGCCGCGGTGCACGCCCACGGTTTGCACGCTGTAGTCCGGACCGAATTCCCAGCGCAGGTCGTCGCAGCTGACGAAGTTGCCCAGGCCCGGGTGGAAGGGCTCGACGTGGTAATCCTCCAGGTAGACCTCGATGAAGGTCTTCCAGTTGTAGTCGCACTCGTGCACTTCGACGTGGTCGAACATGTAGCCCGAGAAGTCGAGGTCCTTCGTCACCGACATCTGCTTGAGCTTGTCCATCACGTTGTAGCCGTTCTGCTCGAACAGCAGGCCGTTCCAGTTCTGGAGCGGCGTCTTGGACAGGTTCAGGCAGGGCGTGTCCGCGAAATGCGGCGCGCCGATCAGTTCGCCCTTCAGGTCATAGGTCCAGCGGTGCAGCGGGCAGACGATGTTGTTCGTGTTGCCGCGGCCATTGAACATCAGCGCCTGGCGATGACGGCAGACGTTGGACAGCAGTTCGATGCCTTGCGCGTTACGCACCAGCATGCGGCCCTCGTTCTCCGATTTGAGGGTCGCGAAGTCGCCCTGTTCGGGCACCATCAATTCATGGCCGACGTAGCGCGGGCCCTTGAGGAACAGTTGCTGCATTTCGCGCTGCAGCAGCGCTTGGTCGAAGTAGACAGTTACCGGAAGCTGCGCGCTCGAACGCGCCAGCTTGGCGTGGGTAGCCAGATCGGACATCCCAACCCCCCTTTACATTGTTCACAAAGAAGAGAAAGAATCCGAGAACCGACTTATAAAGATAAAGAGCGGAATTCGGAGACAGAACCGGAGATTATAGCCTGTAAAGCCGTGTCCGGTCTGGACCGGCCCGGGATTGTGGCACATGCATGCTCAAAAATTGCCTATAAGGCATCGTTTTCATGAATCCCAGGCCGCTTTGCGATAAAATGTATCTTTGCTTGCAAGTTGGCGGCGCTGAGTGCACCGTCATGCAGGGGTAGGATTGTTTAAAATAAGCGATTAGACTGGCGCGCCGCGCGGAGGTTGCATCCGCGGTGCCAGGCCCCAAACACTCAGAGTCATTATGCCAAATAAAATAAACGCGGAGAGCGCCGTAGCCCCAGCGCAAGCCCCCGGGACGCCGGCCCCGGAGTCCTTCGAACAGGCGATGGCCGAGCTGGCCCAACTGGTCACCCAGATGGAAGGCGGTCAATTGCCGCTGGAAGCGTCGGTCGCCGCCTATGCGCGTGGCTCGGAACTGGTGCGCTATTGCGCGGCCCAGCTCGAGAAGGTCGAATCCCAGGTGAAAGTCCTGGAAGGCGAGATGCTCAAGCCCTTCAGCGACGGCGGGGACGACGCATGAGCGCAGTGGACTTTGGCAACTGGATGGCATCGGTGCAGGCCCAAACCGAGGCCGCACTCGACAGTTTCCTGCCCCCGGCAACCCAGGTGCCGGTTAAACTCCACGAAGCGATGCGCTACACGACGCTGGGCGGAGGCAAGCGCGTGCGCCCGCTGCTGGCCTTTGCCGCCGCTGAATTGTTCGGCGCCGAAGCGGATGCCGTGGCACGCGCCGCCTGCGCGGTCGAAATGATCCACGCCTATTCGCTGGTGCACGACGACATGCCCTGCATGGACGACGATGCCCTGCGCCGCGGCAAACCGACCGTGCATGTGGCGTATGATGAAGCCACGGCGCTGCTGGTCGGCGATGCGCTGCAGGCCCAGGCGTTCGAAGTCCTGGCCGGCAGCAGCGTGGCGCCGGCGCGCCTGGTACACATGCTGCGCCTGCTGGCGCAAGCCGCCGGCACCGCGGGCATGTGCGGCGGCCAGGCGATCGACCTGGATAGTGTGGGTTTCAAGCTGAGCCTGGAGCAGCTGGAGCGCATGCACCAGTTGAAGACGGGCGCGATGCTGCGCGTGTCGGTGCTGCTCGGCGCACTGGCCGGACGCGATCTCGCGCCGCAGGAGCAGGATGCGCTGGCGGCCTATGCGCGCGCGATCGGCCTGGCGTTCCAGGTGGTCGACGACGTGCTGGATGCCACGCAGGATTCGGCGACCCTCGGCAAGACCGCGGGCAAGGATGCGGCGGCGAACAAGCCGACCTATGTATCGATCCTGGGGCTGGAGCCATCGAAGGCCCTGGCACAACAACTGCGGCAGCAGGCGCACGAGGCGCTGGCGCCGTTCGGAGAACAAGCACTGCGGCTGCGCGAACTCGCGGACCTGATCGTGCAGCGGAAGGCATAAATGAAACTGCTAGAGACCATCAACGACCCCGCCGACCTGCGCAAGCTGCCGCGTACCCAGCTCACGCCGTTGGCCAACGAACTGCGCGAATACCTGCTCGACTCGGTATCGAAGACCGGCGGCCACCTCTCGTCCAACCTCGGCACCGTCGAGCTGACGATCGCGCTGCACTACGTCTTCAACACGCCGGAAGACCGCATCGTGTGGGACGTCGGGCACCAGACCTACTCGCACAAGATCCTGACCGGGCGCCGCGAGCGCATGCCGACGCTGCGCCAGCACAATGGCCTGTCCGGCTTCCCGAAGCGCGACGAAAGCGATTACGACACCTTCGGCACCGCCCACTCCTCCACCTCGATCTCGGCGGCCCTCGGCATGGCCCAGGCGGCCAAGATCAAGGGCGAGAAGCGCAAGGCGATCGCGGTCATCGGTGACGGCTCGATGACCGCCGGCATGGCCTTCGAGGCCCTGAACAACGCCGGCGTCGAGGACGATTGCGACCTGCTGGTGGTCCTGAACGACAACGACATGTCGATCTCGCCGCCGGTCGGCGCCCTGAACCGCTACCTGGCGCGCTTGATGAGCGGCCAGTTCTACGCCGCCGCCAAGAACGTGGGAAAAAGCGTGCTGCCCGGCCCGATGCTGGAGCTGGCGAAAAAGCTGGAAGAACACGCCAAGGGCATGGTGGTCCCGGCCACGATGTTCGAGGAATTCGGCTTCAACTACATCGGCCCGATCGACGGCCACGACCTCGATTCCCTGATCCCGACGCTGGAAAACATCCGCAAGCTCAAGGGCCCGCAATTCCTGCACGTGGTGACCAGGAAGGGGCAGGGCTACAAGCTGGCCGAGGCCGAGCCGATCCTGTACCACGGCACCGGCAAGTTCAACCCCAGCGAGGGCATCAAGCCGGCGTCGGCGCCATCCAAGATCACCTACACCGAAGTCTTCGGCAACTGGCTGTGCGACATGGCGGCCGCGGACAAGCGCCTGGTCGGCATCACGCCGGCGATGCGCGAAGGTTCGGGCATGGTGCGCTTCCACCAGCAATACCCGGAGCGCTATTTCGACGTCGGCATCGCCGAGCAGCATGCCGTCACCTTCGGCGCGGGCCTGGCCACCGAGGGCATGAAGCCGGTGGTCGCGATCTACTCTACTTTTCTACAGCGCGGCTACGACCAGTTGATCCACGACGTGGCCCTGCAGAACCTGGACGTGACCTTCGCGCTCGACCGCGCCGGCCTGGTCGGCGCCGACGGTGCGACCCACGCTGGCAACTACGACATCGCCTACCTGCGCTGCATCCCGAACATGGTCGTGATGGCGCCGTCGGACGAAAACGAGTGCCGCACCATGCTGAGCACCGCCTACCACTACCCGGGCCCGGCCGCGGTGCGCTACCCGCGCGGCGCCGGCGTCGGCGCCGCCATCCAGCAGGCACTGACCAGTATCGAGATCGGTAGAGGCCTGGTGAAACGCCAGGGCAAGAGCGTCGCCATCCTGGCCTTCGGCTCGATGGTGGCGCCGAGCCTGAAGGCGGCCGAGGACTTGAACGCGACCGTGGCCGACATGCGCTTCGTGAAGCCGCTCGACGTCGACCTGGTGAAACGCCTGGCCCGGGACCACGACTACCTGGTGACGGTGGAAGAGGGCTGCACCATGGGCGGCGCCGGTTCGGCCGTGGCCGAGGCGCTGGCCGCCGAGGGCCTGGCCAAGCCGCTGCTGATCCTGGGCCTGCCGGACCGCTTCATCGACCACGGCGACCCGGCGCTGCTGCTGGCCTCCGTCGGCCTGGACGCACACGGCATCGGCAAGTCGATCCGCGAACGCTTCGGCATCGGCGAGCCGCGCCTGGTGGTGAACAACACCTGACCGCTTTACGCCCCGAGGCGATGAACGCCACCCTGGCCATGCCACGGTGGCGTTTTGCTTTTGTGCGACACAATAATGAAATGTCGAGCGTCATACATTCCCAAAAGAAACAGAAGTTTCAAATATGAAATATCATTGAAACTTCGTACAACGTTTTTTAAGAGTAGGTATGCAACGCGCCCCCCAAAGCCTGGTATTGTCCAGGCGCTTCTACCTGCCGCGCTGCATTGGGCTGAGCCTGGGTTTTCTCGCGGTTTTCTCCAGCCTGCCGGGCTCGCCGTCCAGCCGGCCGGTGCTGGCCGCGCTGGTCGGGTATTGCTTCGCGTGGCCGCACCTCGCCTACCTGATCGCCAAGGTCAGCGCGAGACCGGTGGATGCCGAGCGCCGCAGCATGCTGGTCGATGCCTTTGCAGCCGGTTTCTTCGCAGGCGCGATCGGCTTCAATCCGATACCGTCCGTGGCCATCCTCGTCATGGTCACCATGAACAACATGGCGATGGGCGGTCCGCGCTTCATGCTGTCCGGCGGCGCCGCGAGCGCACTCGGCGGCGCCCTGGCCTGGCTGGCGCTCGCGACGCCCTTCGATGACAGCCTGGGCAAGTCCCAGGTGGCCGCCTGCCTCCCGTTGCTGGTCCTGTATCCGCTGTCGCTGGGCTACGTCGCCTACCAGACCGCGATCAAGCTGGCCAGGCAAAAGAAGCAATTGAGCTTGATGAGCAGGACCGACCACCTGACCGGGCTGACCAACCGTGCGGCGCTCAACGACATCCTGGACGAGGCCTTCTGCGCGGCGGACACGGGCTTGGCGAACAGCGTGATCGCCCTGATCGATGTCGACGGCTTCAAGCAGATCAACGATACCCACGGTCACATCGCCGGCGACCGTGCGCTGCAGGGCGTCGCCGAGATCATGCGGGCCTGCGTGCGCGGCGGCCAGGATACGGTGGCGCGCTATGGCGGGGACGAGTTCTTCGTGATCCTGCGCGACGTCGACCGGCTCGAGGCCACGCGCATCCTCGAGCGCATGCGTGCGCTGGCGCAGCAACGCGGCAGGCCGACCCTGAGCATCGGCGCGGCCGCCTACCGGCCGGACGCGGGCAGCGCCGCCAAGTGGATCCATCTGGCCGACGCCGCGATGTACGAGGCCAAGCGGGGCGGGCGCAACAAGGTCGTGTTTGCCGCCTGACTATACCCTGGACGGCTGCCCCGGCAGGTGCAGCGAGCGCGCCAGCACGAAGCCGGCCAGATAACCGCCCACCAGGCCGCCGACGTGGGCGGCGTTGTCCGCGTATGGATACAGGAAGCCCAGCCCCAGGTTGAACAGCAGGACCAGCAGCAGCGGGGTGCGCAGGTCCTGGATGACGGTGGGCGGGATGCCGCTGTTCTCGCGCTGCATGAAGGCCAGCAGGCCGCCGAGGATGCCGAATACCGCGCCGGACGCGCCCACGCTTTTCGATGCCGGATTCCACAGCACGCTGGCCAGGCTGCCGCACACGCCCGCGCTCAGGTACAGCGCCAGGAAGCGCGCGCTGCCGAATACGCGTTCGACCAGCCGGCCCGCCTGCCACAGGCCGAACATGTTGAACAATAGGTGCAGCAGGAAGCCGTGGATGAACATCGACGAGACCAGGCGCCAGGGCTGGCCGTGCAGGGTCAGCCGGCCCGCGTTCGCACCCCACGGCACCATCTGGGCCATGCGAAAGAAGGCGTCGAGCTGGCCGGCCTTGCCCGGGCCCCAGCTCAGCAGCGCGGTCGCCAGGGGGACGTGAAAGCGGGTGCGCTCGAGGGCCATCAGGAGGTAGACGCCGACGTTCAGCGCCAGCAGCAGCCAGATGACCGGGGTCGACGGGCTCCAGTAGTCGATGCGGGCGGCGAACACCTTGCGGTCGGCATGCGCGGTGGCGAAGGCCTCGGTCCAGCGGTCCGGCAGCAGGGCGACGATGCGTTTTGCCGTCTCGGCGTCCGGCGTGCTGAAACCGACCACCAGGGTGCCGCCGACGTCTTGTACGTGGAAGAACACGTCCGGGCCGTCGGTATGGGCGTTGACGATGTCGACGCGCTTGATGCGGTGCTCGGCCCGCTCCGGGAAGCGGAACGAGCGGGTGCGGCTGCCGCGCACGAAGATGAAGTCGGGTTCGATGGCGACCTGGCCCTTGCCCTGGAACTGGAAGGGATTGGCGGGCCAGTTGGGGCTCGGGGCGTGGAAGCGGACGTCGAAGGTCGCCGTCATCGGGACCCCGTCAGCCGCGCTTGCGCTCGTGCTGCCACAGCACGTCGCTGCCGCCGGCATGGCGGTTCAGCACCCGCGCCAGCACGAACATCAGGTCGGACAGGCGGTTCACGTACTGGCGCGGCTGCGGATTCAGGGTGTCGGTCTTCGACAGCGCGACGATGCTGCGCTCGGCGCGGCGGCACACGGTGCGGCAGACGTGGGCCAGCGAGGCCGCGCGCGAACCGGCGGGCAGGATGAATTCCTTCAGCACCGGCAGGTCGGCGTTGTACTTTTCCAGCAGGACGTCCAGGCGCGCCACATGTTCGTCCTTGATCATCTGGTAGCCGGGGATGCACAGCTCGCCGCCGAGGTCGAACAGGTCGTGCTGGATCGAGACCAGTTCCTCGCGCAGGTCCGCCGGCATGTCTTCGCACAGCAGCAGGCCGACAAAGGAATTCAGCTCGTCGACTTCGCCCAGCGAATGGATGCGCGCGCTGTCCTTGCCGGTGCGGCTGCCGTCGCCCAGGCCGGTGCTGCCGTCGTCGCCGGTGCGGGTCGCGATTTTCGATAATCGATTGCCCATGCTGATGCCCACCTATAAGAAAAGATAGGCGGAGCATACGCCAAAACGATGTCATCGTGCTTAGAATCGACGCATGAATGCCTCCATGCCCGTCGATCCCGCACGCCGTGCTAGAATCGCCCGCGCCCTGTGCGCCGTGCTGGCCGGCGCGATGCTTGCGGCCGTGGCGCTGTTCGTCATGTGGCTGCGGCACGAGATCGCCATCGATCGCTGCCTGGATCTCGGCGGGCGCTGGAATCAACAGCAGGATGCCTGTGAGGGCAGGCAGGCCGCTCGGATGGGAGCGTATAACATTATTGTTAAGAAGACCGAATAATCCTGTCTACCCACGCGTCCCGATAGCGTCAGGCGATACCCATTGCGGTATCGATAACGCAAAAAAAGTTATTGGCTTCCCCATAACGACTGCACTACATTGGGCATCGCTCAAAATGTTAACGCAATCATCCTATGTCGGCTGTATCATCATGCGGTCGAGCCGGCATCGGCCAATCCCACATCAAGGACATCGGCATGCACAACAATAAGACCCCGGCGATGGGTCAGGCAGCACGCACGAGGAGACGCATCAAACACCCGGCCTGGACCCTTGCGCTGGTCCTGGCCGCAGCCTTCCCGGCCGCGGGCCGGGCCGCGGACGTGCGCGCGGACGCGCAGGCGCGCGCGCGCACGCTGGTCGCGCGGATGACGCTGGACGAGAAGATCGACCAGCTGCTCAACGTGGCGCCGGCCCTGCCGCGCCTGGGCATCCCGGCCTACAACTGGTGGACCGAATCGCTGCACGGGGCGATGGGGCCGGTCCCCACGACCAACTTCCCGGAACCGATCGGCCTGGCCGCCACCTTCGACGCGCCGTTCGTGCACGAGGTCGCGGCCGCGATCAGCGTCGAGGTGCGTGCGCTGCACACGCTGGGACGCCAGACCGGGCACCTGGGGCGCATCGGCACCGGGCTCGATACCTGGTCGCCGAATATCAACATCTTCCGCGATCCGCGCTGGGGCCGCGGCCAGGAAACCTATGGCGAAGACCCGCACCTGACGGCGGCGCTGGGCGTTGCCTTCATCCAGGGCATGCAGGGGCCGGACCCGGACCTGCCGCAGGTGGTGGCCACGCCCAAGCACTTCGCCGTGCACAGCGGGCCGGAATCGACGCGCCACAAGGCCGACGTGTTCGTCTCCCGGCACGACCTCGAGGACACCTATCTGCCGGCCTTCCGCGCCGCCATCGTCGACGCCAGGGCCGGCTCGGTCATGTGCGCCTACAACCGCATCAACGGCCAGCCGGCCTGCGGCAGCGAACTCCTGATGAAGGAGCACCTGCGCGGCGCCTGGGGCTTCAAGGGTTACGTGGTGTCCGACTGCGACGCCGTGACCGACATCTCGGAACAGCACAAGTACGCCCCCGACCCCGCCGCCGCGGCCGCCGTGGCCCTGAAGGCAGGCACCGACAACGAGTGCAACACCAGGACACTGGGCGGCGAGACCGGCCTGGGGGCGCGCTACAAGGAAGCGTGGCAGCGCGGCCTGATCGCGACCGACGACATCGACCGCGCGCTGGTGCGCCTGTTCTCCGCGCGCTACCGCAACGGCGACCTGGCCGGCCTGCCGCAGCGCGCCGTCAACGCGGTGCCGCCCGGCGCGATCGGCACGGCCGCGCACCAGGACCTGGCGCTCAAGGCCGCGACCAAAAGCCTGGTGCTGCTGAAGAACGACGGCGTGCTGCCGCTCAAGCCCGGCGTCCGGGTGGCGGTGATTGGTCCGCTGGCCGATGCCACCCGCGTCCTGCGCGGGAATTATTCGTCGACGCAGTCGGCGCCGCCGGTGTCGGTGCTCGACGGCCTGCGCCGCGTGCTGCCGCAGGCGCGGGTAGCGCTGGTGCCGGCTGCCGCCTCGATCACCGATGGCGACCCGGTCCCGGGTAGCGCCCTGCGCACGCCGGATGGGAAGCCGGGCCTGCGCGCCGAATACTTCAACCGCAAGGGCGAGGGCTACGATGCCAGGCCGGCGGCGGTGCGCATCGAACCCGCGCTGGAGTCGCACGCGCTGGAACTGAAGGCGGTCGCTGACCAGCACAAGGTGGTCTGGACCGGCGCGCTGGTCGCGCCCGAGAGCGGTACCTGGCGCATCGGCGTGAGCGGGGTGCAGGGCGAATTGACAGTGGGCGGCAAGCCGGCCGTGCGCGCGACCGCGTATTCGAAATGGGCCGAACCCCTGGTGCTGACCGAGGTGCGCCTGGAAAAGGGCCAGCGCTATCCGCTGCGTTTTCACGCCGAGACCGGCGGCTCCGGCGTGCCGGGCCTGTTCTGGAAACGCATCTCGACGGACCCGGACGCCGACCTGACGGCGGGCACGCGCGAGGCCGACGTCGTCGTCGCGGTGGTCGGGTTGACCTCGGACCTGGAAGGCGAGGAGATGGCGGTCAAGGCCGAAGGTTTCTCGGGGGGCGACCGCACCACGCTCGAGCTGCCGGCCGACCAGCGCCGCCTGCTGGACCGCGCGCGGGCGCTGGGCAAGCCGCTGGTGGTGGTGCTGATGAACGGCAGCGCGATCGACCTGTCCTGGGCCAGGGACAACGCCGGCGCCATCCTGGAGGCCTGGTACCCGGGCCAGTCCGGCGGCCAGGCGGTGGCCGAGGTCCTGGCCGGCCGGGCCGATCCGGGCGGGCGCCTGCCGCTGACCTTTTACCGGGGTCTCGCCGACCTGCCGCCTTTCGAGGATTATTCGATGCAGGGCCGCACCTACCGCTACTATGCGGGCACACCCGTCTATCCCTTCGGCGCCGGCCTGAGCTACACGAGCTTCGGCTATGCGCCGCTGCGCGTCGAGCCGGTCGATGGCAGCCCGGAGAATGGTGTGGTCGTCACGACCGAGGTTACCAACACGGGCGCGCGCGACGGCGACGAGGTCGCCCAGCTGTACCTGGCGCCGCCGGCCTTCGAGGGCGCGCCGCGGCTGGCCCTGCGCGGCTTCCAGCGCGTCTCGCTGAAACCCGGCGAGCGGCGCCAGTTGAGCTTCCGCCTGTCGCCGCGCGACTTGAGCTTCGTCACGCGCGACGGCGTGCGCCAGCTGATGCCCGGGCAGTACACGCTCAGCGTCGGCTCGGGCCAGCCGGGGACCGGCGTGGCGGGGCAGCAGGCGCCGCTCGTATTGAGCCGGGCGGCGGTGCTGCCGCAGTGAGGGTTTCCGGCATCGCCGGATTTTTGGAGGAGAGAAAACAATGAAAACGATATGTCAAACGACACCATTCCGGCGACTGGCCGCAGTCTCGGCCCTGCTGGCCTGCCTTGCCGCACCGGCACTGGCACAAAATGACAAGATGACGCCGATCGCGATCCCGCCGCAGCCGGACGCGATCGTGCTCGGCACCGGTCCGCTGCCCGGCGCGACCACACCCGAAAGCTGGCACAGCCAGTACGGCAGCACCTTCGCCCGCAACGTGACGGTGGCCACGCTGACGCCTTTCCTGCCCGACCCGGCCAAGGCGACCGGCGCCGCGGCCATCGTCGCGCCGGGCGGCGGTTTCCGCACCCTGTCGATGAACAACGAGGGCTGGGATGTCGCCAGGGCGCTGGCCGACAAGGGCGTGGCCGCCTTCGTGCTGAAGTACCGGCTGAACCAGACGCCGGCCGACATGGACGAATTCGCGAGCTCGATGGCGAAGATGTTCTCGGACGGCGCGCGCGCGGCGCGTTCGCCGGCGCAGCAGGACCCGGCCGTCGCGCTGGCGCCGCAGATCGCCGATGCGCGCGCCGCGTTCGCGCTGGTGCGCTCGCGCGCCCAGGCCTGGCACGTCGACCCGGACCGCATCGGCATGGTCGGCTTCTCGGCCGGCGCGATGCTGGCGATGGCGACCGCGCTGCATGGCCAGGATGCGAAACCGGCCTTCGTCGGCGATATCTACGGTCCGCTGGCGGCGGTTAAGGTGGCGGCCGACGCCCCGCCGCTGTTCATCGCGCTGGCCGCCGACGATCCCTTGTTCGGGAATGCCGGCTACGGCCTGGTCGACAGCTGGCGCGCTGCGAAGCGTCCTGTGGAATTCCACCTGTTCGAGCAGGGCGGCCACGGCTTCGGCATGTACCAGAAGACCACCACCAGCACCGGCTGGTTCGACGCCTTTGCACGCTGGCTGGGCATGCACGGCTACCTGGCCAAGCGCTGAGCGCATTGGGCTAACCGCACAGGGCCGGGCAACTGGCGCCGCCGGGCTGCAACTGGCGCCGCCATGTGTTCGTTGGTCGCATGCTTCTCCGCGCTGGCGGCAGGGCTGGCACAGTCACGCCATCCCAACCGACATCGCGGAGCCGACCATGTTCATGCAGACTCTCAGCCAGATCCTCGCCCACACCCCCGTCTACGTCTGGGCGATCCTCGTCTTCCTGCTCTACCGCGGCGCCATCGCCCTGCGCGACCGCGAGCTTGAGCCACGCAAACTCGTCGTCATCCCGGCCGTGATGCTGGCGCTGTCGCTGCAGGACATCGTCGCCAAGTTCGGCACGGGTGGCCTGGCGCTGCCCTTGTGGGCGGCCGCCACCTGCGCCATGGCGGCGCTGGCCTGGACCTCTAGCGGCGCCCGCGTCGCCGCCGGCAGCGTGCCGGGCCGGGTGCGGGTACGCGGCAGCTGGGGGCCGATGGCGCTGATGATGGCCGTGTTCTTCACCAAGTACCTGGCGTCGGTCATGCTGGCGGTGCGTCCGCAGCTGCGCGAGGATGCGGTGTTCGTGGCGGCGGTGTGCGTGCTGTTCGGCCTGTTCAGCGGTGTCTTCGCCGGCCGCCTGGCGCGCGATCTCAAGGCTTGCCGGGCGCTGGAGGCAGGCGCTGGCGCGGCTCGCCCCATCTGATGCACGAATCGCGCCACCGTGCTAGCATCGGCGCCCCGTGCTTCCATCGATGGAGTTGAAAGTGAGTTTCGTGTTCCGGCTGATATCCCAGGATGAGGATAGGGCACCCTCGGTCGCGTTCGAGGATTCGATCAGCCCCGGCTACGTGCCGCTTTGGGAAGAGGTCGGCGTCTACGATGCGCTCTACAACAGCGACGGCCGGCGCGGGCGCGATGTCTCGCGCGCGATCGCCTTCGGCGTCGACCGCCTGAGCGAGGATGAGTCGCTGGGCCGGCTGCTGCCGCCCACCTGCCGCCAGGGCGAGGCGATCCGCTTCCTGGAAAACGTGCACCGCGCCTGTGTCACGCACGCGGCGGCGGTGGTGGAGACGCGCTAGCGGACCAGGTCGCGCGTCGGCGCGCTTCCGAACAGGCGCGCGTATTCGCGGCTGAATTGCGAGGCGCTGGCGTAGCCCACGCGCGCGCCGGCGGCGCTGGCCTGCAGGCCGGTCGACAGCAGCCGGCGCGCTTCCTGCAGGCGCAGCACCTTCTGGTACTGCAGGGGGCTCATCGCCGTCACCGCCTTGAAATGCTGGTGCAGCGTCGAGGCGCTCATGTGCACCATGCCGGCCAGCGCGTCGATCGTCAGCGGCTGGTCGTAGTGGTCGCGGATCCAGGCCACGGCGCGGCCGATGCGCTGCACGCCCGAATCGGATTGCCCGATCTGCGCCAGCCGCCCGCCGACCGGGCTGCGCAGCAGGCGCACCAGTATTTCATCGATCACCAGCGGCGCCAGCAGGGGCGCCTCGGCCGGCTCGTCCATCAGCGCCAGCAGGCGGGCCGCCGCGTCGACGATCGCATCGCCGGCCCGGGCCAGCCAGATGCCGCGCTGCGCGTCCACGCGCGGGGCGCCGTCCGGATACACCTTCAGCGTCAGCCCGGCGATCCGCTGCGGGTCGAGGTCCAGCCGGAAGCACAGGTAGGGCTTTGACGGCGTCGCCTGCGTGACCTGGGCCGAGACCGGCAGGTCGACCGAAAACACCAGCATCTGGGACGGATCGTAGCTGTAGGCCTCGCTGCCCAGCAGGACGGTCTTGGCACCCTGGGCGACGATGCACAGCGACGGCCCCTGCAATCCGTGCACCAGTTCCGCGTTCGGCCGCGAGGCGCGGATCGCGTGCACGCCCGGCACACGCAGCGCGAAGCTGCCGTCGGCCGGGGTGTGGGCGCGCAGCAGGTCCGCCAGCCGGGTCAGCTGCGGGGCGAAGGCAGGCGAGGGGATGCTGTCTGCTGGCGTGTTCATGATGGCGCCAGCATAGCGCGTCCTTCCTGCCGTGCCTACCCCGCTGCCTGGCGCCGCGTTCATGCGTCGCCGTCCAGCGATGCCGTCAGCGTGGCGAAGGCGCGGATCTCGTCCAGCCGGCCTTCCAGCGCCCCGCTGACCATGCCGAGCGCATCGCTGCCGGCCACGAACTGCTTCGGCGGCGCGCTCATGCCGGCCAGCTGCACCAGCGCGGCGCCCAGCCTGGCCGGATCGCCCGGCTGGCGGTGGCTGTAGGCGTCGTACTGGGCCTTGACCGCGCCGCTGCCGTAGTCGTCGATGACCTTGCTGCCATAGTGGACCGAGCTGCCGTCCAGGAAGTCGGTGCGGAAGAAGCCCGGCTCGACGGCGGTGACATGGATGCCGAAGCGCGCGAGTTCCGGCGACAGCGAGGCCGACAGGCCTTCCACCGCGTACTTGGTCGCGCAGTACACGGCGGCGCCTTCGAAACCGAGCGCGCCGCCGACCGAGGACAGGTTGAATATATGGCCCGATCGCTGGCGCCGCATGACCGGCAGCACGGCGCGCGTCACGTGCATCAGGCCGAACACGTTGGTGGCGAACTGCGCTTCGATGGCCTGGGCATCGATCTCCTCGAAGTTGCCGAGCAGGCCATAGCCCGCATTGTTGACCAGCACGTCGATGCGGCCGAAGCGTTCGAGCGCCGCCTGGACGGCCGCCTCGGCCTGGTCCGGGCGGGTGACGTCGAGTTCGGCGAGCAGGACCTTGTCCGTCTCGGGATAGGCCGCGCGTAATTGGTCGAGCTTGCGGCCGGTGGCGACGACCCGGTGGCCGGCCTGCAGGGCTGCGCGAGCGACGTGGGCGCCGATGCCGCGGTTGGCGCCGGTGATGAACCAGACTTGCGTCATGTGCTTCTCCTTGAGGTGTGAGGGAATGGAGAAGATTCTAGGTGCCGGGAACCGTCCCGATTTGCCTGAAAGTCCGGAAGGCTGGCGCATTCCTGTCGCGATGGCCGGGGCAGCCCGTGTATGCTGTCGGCCTCCGACCTCATCACGATTTGCCATGCCACGTCCCACCATCACGCTCGCCAACGAAACCGTCACCCGCGAACGCATCGAACAACTGCTGCTTGACGACGCCATGCTGGTATTCGACACCTGCGACCTGCAGGGTGCCGATTTTTCGCGCCTGAACCTGCAGGACTGCGCCTTCCGCCACTGCGCGGTAGCCGAGGCCTCGTTCTACGCCGCCAACCTGGCGCGCACGCGCTGGCAGCGCTGCCGCGGCGGCCATGCCGATTTCGAATCCGCCGACCTGGTCGACGCCGTGTTCGAAGGCTGCGATTTGAACAACGCCGGCTGGCGCCGCACCAAGCTGGCGTCGAGCACCTTCCGCGGCTGCAAGCTGACCGGCGCCCGCTTCGAGGAAGTCGGCCAGCTCGGCCTGGCCTTCGAGGATTGCCTGCTGGTCGGCGCCGACCTGCGGCGCATGTCCTTCCGCAAGGCCAGGCTGGTCGGCCTGGATTTTTCGGAGGCCGATTTGTCCGGCTGCGACTTCCGCGAGGCCGTGTTCGAAGGCGGCAGCCTGCGCGATGCCCACATCAAGGACACCCGCTTCGAGCAGGCCGACCTGCGCGAGGCCGATCTCGGCGGCCTGAAGCTGGCCAACGTCAAATTGTTCGCGGGCGCCGTCATCTCGACGCGCCAGGCGGCCGACCTGGTGCGCACGATGGGCTTGAACGTCGGTTGATTTTTCACCGGCGCGGGCGGTGGTAGCGCACTGAGCTGTAGTAATATTACAGATCATTTATCTTGCCAGACCGCCATGAAGTCTGGCGCTACAGGGGACACCAATGCGCTTACGTCTGATTGCCGCCGCGGCAATGTTTTCAAGTTACATGGCCATGCCGGCCTGGGCCCAACAAATCGTGGCCACCGCCGCGTCGCCGGACGGTGCATTGAGCGTCGAGGTCCAGATCGACCCGATGGGCAAGCTCGGCTACGACGTCAAGCGCAAGGGGAAAGAGATCATCGGCCTGTCGCGCCTGGGCTTCAACCTGGCCAACGCCCCCAAGCTGGACGGTAATTTCAAGCTGGTCGACAAGCGCGTCAGCGACCATGACGATACCTGGGAGCAGCCCTGGGGCGAACGCCGCTACGTGCGCAACCACTACCGCGAACTGCGCGTCGAGGTGGCCCAGGACACGGCCGAGCAGGGCCAGCGTCTCAAGCGCGGCTTGACGGTCGTCTTCCGCATCTACGACGACGGCGTCGGCTTCCGCTACGAATTCCCGGCCCAGCCGGACGGGCGCGAGGTCGCCATCAGCGACGAGCTGACCGAATTCGCGGTCGCCCAGCCGGCCACCGCCTGGTGGATCCCGGCCGGCGAACTGCCCGGCCTGGAAGAGATGGTGCAAAAGGCGCCCCTGAAGGAGATCGGCACCGCCAACACCCCGCTGACGATGCGCCTGGAAGACGGCACCCACGTCGCCCTGCACGAAGCCGCGCTGGTCGACTACGCCTCGATGTGGGTGCGCAAGGTGCAGGGCCAGACCCTGCGCGCGCAACTGGCGCCGTCGACCACCGGCCCGACCGTGGTGCGCAAGGCCCCGTTCACGACGCCGTGGCGCACGCTGCGCATCACCGACGACGCGGCCGGCCTGTACATGTCGAACCTGGAACTGAACCTGAACGAGCCGAACAAGCTGGGCGACGTGTCCTGGGTGAAGCCGTCGAAATTCGTCGGCGTGTGGTGGGGCATGCACCTGCAGCAGACCACCTGGAACGCTGGACCGAAGCACGGCGCCACCACGGCCAACACGAAGCGCTACATCGACTTCGCGGCGCAGAACGGCTTCCGCGGCGTGCTGGTCGAAGGCTGGAACAAGGGCTGGGAAAGCGACTGGGGCCACGGCGGCGCGGACTTCAGCTTTACGGAAGCCTATCCCGACTTCGATCTGCCGGCCCTGTCCAAGTATGCGCAGCAGAAGGGCGTGCGCCTGATCGGCCACCACGAGACCGGCGGCAACATCGCGGCCTACGAAAAGCAGATGGACGCTGCTTATCAACTGTATTCGAAGCTGGGCGTGGACAGCGTCAAGTCGGGCTACGTGCACGAAGCCGGCACCATGCAATTCCCCAGCGCCGGCAGCGGCATCCATTACGGGAACTACGATTCGCAGGAAGGCGTGCGCCACTTCGTGAAGGCGGTGACGGAAGCGGCACGCTACAAGATTGCAGTGGATACCCACGAACCGGTCAAGGACACCGGCCTGCGCAGGACCTACCCGAACTGGATCTCGCGCGAAGGCGCGCGCGGCGTCGAGTACAACGCCTGGGGCAATCCGGTGAACCCGGTCGACCACGAGGTCAAGCTGGTGTTCACGCGCATGCTGAGCGGCCCGATGGATTACACGCCGGGCGTCCTGAGCCTGGTGGGCGCGGACGGCAAGGTGTTCAACTCGACGCAGGCCAAGCAGCTCGCCAACTTCGTCGTGATCTACTCGCCGATCGTGATGGCGGCGGACATCCCGGAAAACTACGCGAAGTACCCGCAAGCCTTCAAGTTCATCCGCGACGTGCCGACCGATTGGGCGGAGACCCGCGTGATCAACGGCGCCGTGGGCGAATACGTGACCATGGCGCGCAAGGACCGCAAATCGGATAACTGGTACGTCGGCGCCGTGACCGACGGCCAGGCGCGCACGCTGTCGCTGCCGCTGGCTTTCCTGGATCCGGGTAAACAGTATGTGGCCGAGATCTACCGCGACGGCGATGCGGCAGATTACCGCAACGCGCACCGTTTCGACCTGGTGGTCGAGAAGAAGAGCGTGACGTCCAAGGATGCGCTGCAGCTCAAGCTGGCGCCGGGTGGTGGACAGGCGATCCGTTTGGTGCCGCAGAAGTAATGTAATCCGTGCTGCCCGTGAGTTTTCGATAGCCTTCGACCCGCCATCCCATGGCAAAATCGCCGGTCATCCTCGATCAAAGGCATCCATGGGCAGCCGCGCATCACGCATCACCTTCTACCTGGGCAGCCTGCTGCTGGCCTGCGGCGCCCACGCAGCCGTCCCAGGCGTGCAGGAAGACCGCTTCCAGTCCGACGCTCTGAGCGTCACCCGCGTGACGCTGCAGGACACCGACGGCCCACCCATCCGCTACACCCTGTCGGCGCCCGCGCAAAAGGCGCCGCTGGTCCTGATGATCCAGGGTTCGGGCTGCGTGCCGAACTTCATGGGCGTGGGCACGCCGGAAGCCAAGGCCACCATCCCGGGCTGGAAGCTCATCGCCGGCCAGGGACGCTACGCCGTCATGGCGGTCGACAAGCCCTGGCAAACGGACGCCCCGCAGCAAGGCCCCTGGGGCGCGGCGATCGGCTGCGGCGATGGCTTCATCCAGCATTTTTCCTACGACAGCTGGCTGGCGACCCTGAAGCGTGCGCTGCGCCATGCGCTGTCGCGCCCCGAGGTCGACGCGCGGCGCGTGCTGGTGATCGGGGTGTCCGAAGGCGTGCAGATGGCGGCCAGCCTGGCGCACGACGTCCCCGAGGTCCGTGCCGTCGCGCTGCTCGGCGGCGGCGGTCCGACCCAGTTGTTCGACTTCGCCGCCGAGATCCATCGCGGTGGCGGCAGCGACGAGGGCAAGCTGAAACGCCTGCAGGAGCTCGACGCCAGCTTCCGCGACATCGCGGCCGATCCTGCCAGCACCACGAAATTCTTCATGGGCCATCCCTACCTGCGCTGGAGCAGCTTCCTCAAGCATTCCGCGGCCGCGGAACTGGCGCAGACGCCGGCACGCGTCTACATGGCGAGCGGCATGCAGGATGCCAGCGTGCCTGTCCTGGCGGCCGAGATGCTGTACGCGGAGTTGCGCGTGCAGGGCAGGGACGTCACCTTCCGGCGCGTCCCGCGCGCCGGCCACGGCCTGGTCGAAGACAGCCTGCCGCTGGAGGACAAGCGCAAGGCGCAGAAGGCCGAATACGATGCCATCATGGCGTGGTTCGAGCGGCGTCCCGCAGGCAGCCCATGATCAGGGCACTTTTCATCTGCAGCCAGAACCGCCTGCGCAGCCCGACGGCGGAGCAGGTGTTCGCCAGTTGGCCAGGCGTCGAGACCGATTCGGCCGGCCTGGGCAACGACGCCGACGTCCCGCTGTCGCCCGAGCAGATCGCATGGGCGACGATGATCTTCGTGATGGAAAAACGGCACCGCAACCTGCTGTCGAAAAAGTTCAGGCAGCACCTGAACGGCAAGCGCGTGATCTGCCTGGATATCCCGGACGAGTACGAGTACATGCAGCCGGAACTGATCCGGCTGCTGCAGGCGAAGGCGGGGTCCTTCCTGCGTTAGCGGCGGCGCTTACCGCTGCAGTACCTGCTCGATCTCGTCGGCGATGTCCTCGGGCTTGGTCTGCGGCGCATACCGGTGCACGACCTTGCCGTCGGGGCCGACCAGGAATTTGGTGAAGTTCCACTTGATCGCTTCCGTGCCCAGCACGCCCGGTGCTTCGCCCTTCAGGTGCTGGAACAAAGGGTGCGCCGCGTCGCCGTTGACCTCGACCTTGGCGAACATCGGGAAGGTGACGCCGTAGTTCTTTTCGCAGAAAGCGCCGATCTCGGCTTCCGTGCCCGGTTCCTGGTGGCCGAACTGGTCGCAGGGGAAGCCCAGCACCTCAAAGCCGTGGCCGCGTTCGTGCAGTTCGCGGTACAGGGTTTCGAGGCCCTGGTATTGGGGCGTGAAGCCGCACTTGCTGGCGGTGTTCACGATCAGCAGCACCTTGCCGCGGTATTGCGCGAGGTCGACCGGTTTGCCGTCGAGGGCCGTGGCCTGGTAGTCGTACACGTTCATGATTGCCTCCTGCATCTGTATTAGTATGAATGCAAGAGTGTACGGCAAAGCGGGCGGCGTTGCTGGCTAGACCAGCCCCAGGCTCTCGGTCCCCGCCGAGAAATCGCGGTTCTTCGCGTGCTTGCTGTTGAGCTTGATGTTCAGGCGCAGGTCGTTCACGGAGTCCGCATTGCGCAGCGCATCCTCGTAGGAGATCTTGTCCGCCTCGTACAAGTCGAACAGCGCCTGGTCGAAGGTCTGCATGCCCAGTTCCCGCGACTTCTTCATGATCTCCTTGATCTCGTGGACCTCGCCCTTGAAGATCAAATCCGAAATCAAGGGAGAATTCAGCAGGATCTCCATCGCCACCACGCGGCCCTTGGCTTCCTTCTTCGGGATCAGGCGCTGCGACACCAGGCCCTTCAGGTTCAGCGACAGGTCCATCAGGAGCTGCTGGCGGCGCTCTTCCGGGAAGAAGTTGATGATGCGGTCGAGCGCCTGGTTACTGCTGTTGGCGTGCAGCGTGGCCAGGCACAGGTGGCCGGTTTCGGCAAAGGCGATCGCGTGTTCCATCGTCTCGCGGTCGCGGATCTCGCCGATCTGGATCACATCCGGCGCCTGGCGCAGGGAGTTCTTCAGCGCGGCTTCGAAGCTGTCGGTGTCGACGCCGACTTCGCGCTGGGTGATCACGCAGTTCCGGTGCGGGTGGACGAATTCGACCGGGTCTTCGATCGTGATGATGTGGCCGTAGCTGTTCTCGTTGCGGTAGCCGACCAGCGCCGCCAACGTCGTCGATTTACCCGAGCCGGTGGCGCCGACCATGATCACCAGGCCGCGCTTGGTCATGATCACGTCCTTCAGCACCTCGGGCAGCTGCAGGTCTTCGAACTTCGGGATGGTGGTCGTGATCACGCGCAGCACCATGCCGACTGAGCCCATCTGCATGAAGGCCGAGACGCGGAAGCGTCCCAGGTCGCCGGGGCTGATGGCGAAGTTGGCCTCTTTCGAGAGCTCGAAGCCGGCGGCCTGCTTGTCGTTCATGATGGCGCGCGCCAGGTCGGCCGTGTGGCTGCCGCTGAGGGCCTGGCTCGATACCGGCGTCATGCGGCCGTCGATCTTCATCGCCGGCGGGAAGCCCGCGGTGATGAACAGGTCGGAGCCGCCCTTGCTGACCATCAGGCGCAGCAGGTCGAACATGAATTTGGAGGCCTGGTCGCGTTCCATCGTAGGTCCTTGCGTGGATTAACCCGGGAAGTTGTCCGGGATCTTTGCCGCGCTGCGTGCCGCGGCGGACGAGATCACGTTGCGGCGGACCAGGTCGGTCAGGTTCTGGTCCAGGGTCTGCATGCCGACGCTGGAGCCGGTCTGGATCGCCGAGTACATCTGGGCGATCTTGGCTTCGCGGATCAGGTTGCGGATCGCCGGGGTGCCGATCATGATCTCGTGCGCGGCCACGCGGCCGGTGCCGTCCTTGGTTTTCAGCAGCGTCTGCGAGATCACGGCCTGCAGCGATTCCGACAGCATCGCACGCACCATCTCCTTTTCCTCGGCCGGAAACACGTCGACGATACGGTCGATGGTCTTGGCGGCGGACGAGGTGTGCAGGGTGCCGAACACCAGGTGGCCGGTCTCGGCGGCCGACAGGGCCAGGCGGATGGTCTCGAGGTCGCGCAATTCGCCGACCAGGATCGCGTCCGGGTCTTCGCGCAGGGCCGAGCGCAGCGCGTTGTTGAAGGAGAGAGTGTGCGGGCCGACTTCGCGCTGGTTGATCAGGCAGCGCTTGGATTCGTGCACGAATTCGATCGGGTCCTCGATGGTGAGGATGTGCCCGTATTCGTTCTCGTTCAGGTGGTTGACCATCGCGGCCAGCGTGGTCGACTTGCCCGAGCCGGTCGGCCCCGTCACCAGCACCAGGCCGCGCGGCTTCATCGCCAGTTCGGCAAAGATCTTTGGCGCGTTCAGTTCTTCCAGCGACAGGATCTTGGATGGAATCGTACGCATCACGGCCGAGGCGCCGCGTTCCTGGTTGAAGGCGTTGACGCGGAAGCGCGCCAGGCCGGGAATCGCGAACGAGAAGTCGCACTCGAGCACTTCCTCGTACTGCTTGCGCTGGCCGTCGTTCATGATGTCATAGATCATCCCGTGCACATCCTTGTGCTCGAGCGGCGGCAGGTTGATGCGGCGCACGTCGCCATGCACGCGGATCATCGGCGGCAGGCCGGCCGAGAGGTGCAAGTCCGAGGCTTTGTTTTTAACCGAGAAGGCGAGGAGTTCCGAAATGTCCATTTATAATCCTGTGGTGGGGGCCTCGCAAACCTGGTGCGCGTCGGATTTTCGGCCTGCGATGCTCGCCGTACCGTAAGTACGGCTGCGCTTCTCGGCCGAAACTCCTTCCGCTCGCTACGGTTTGCGAGGCCCCTGTGGCGCCACGTATATCTGAAAAAATATTTCCTGTAGAAAACCATTATGTCCACAATCGCCGGGAACTTGCAAGCTGTCGAAGCGACAATCCAGGTGGCCTGCGAGGCTGCCGCCAGGCCCCGTTCGACGGTCCAGTTGCTGGCCGTGTCGAAGACCTTCCCAGCGGAAGCGGTGCTCGAAGCGGCCGCCTGCGGCCAGCGCGCCTTTGGCGAAAACTACCTGCAGGAAGGCGTCGATAAAATCGCCGCTGTCGCAAAAGCGCTACCGGATACGCCGCTGGAATGGCATTTCATCGGCCCGATCCAGAGCAACAAGACAAAACCGATCGCGGTTAACTTCGATTGGGTGCATACGGTCGAGCGCCTGAAGATCGCCCAGCGCCTGTCCGAGCAGCGCCCCGCCGAGCGCGGCCCGCTGAACATCTGTCTGCAAGTGAACATCAGCGGCGAGGCGACCAAGAGCGGCGTGCATCCGGATGAACTGCTGGAGCTCGCGCGCGAAGTCGCCAGATTGCCGAACCTGCGCCTGCGCGGCCTGATGGCCATCCCCGAGCCGGAAGCCGACCCGGAACTGCAGCGCGTCCCGTTCGCGCGCCTGCGCGCGCTGGCCCAGGACATCGTCAAGGACGGCATCTTCATTGACACCCTGTCGATGGGCATGTCCGGCGACATGCGTTCGGCCATCCTGGAAGGCGCCAGCATCGTGCGCGTCGGCAGCGCCATCTTCGGCGCACGCCATTATGAATAAGGAAGTTCCATGAAGATCAGTTTTATTGGCGGCGGCAACATGGCCACGGCCCTCATCGCCGGCCTGGTCGGCAAGGTCCCGCAAGCAGGCGACATCCACGTGGTCGATCCGAACGCCGAGGCCCTGAACAAGTTGCACACGCAGTACGGCGTGGGCACGGCGGACACGATCGACGCGGCGGTGGCGGAGAGCGCCATCGTCGTGCTGGCCGTGAAGCCGCAGCAGATGCGCGAGGTGGCGGCGCAATTGAAACCCCACCTGGCGGGCCAGCCGCTGCTGCTGTCGATCGCCGCCGGCATCCGCAGCGCCGACCTGTCGCGCTGGCTGGACGGGCACAAGGCCATCGTGCGCGCGATGCCGAACACGCCGGCACTGATCAAGAAGGGCATCACCGGCATGGTGGCGATGGCGGGCGTGAGCGACGAGCAGAAGGAACTCGCGGACGAGGTCATGCGCGCGGTCGGCGATACCCTCTGGCTGGAAGATGAAAGCCAGATCGACGCGGTGACGGCGGTGTCGGGCAGCGGCCCGGCCTACGTGTTCTACTTCCTGGAAGCGATGCAGCAGGCGGCCAGCGAGATGGGCCTGTCGCCGGAAGAGGGCAAGCAGCTGGCGCTCGCCACCTTCATGGGCGCGGCGCGCCTGGCGGCGCAATCGGACGAGCCGCTCGAGGTGCTGCGCCAGCGCGTGACCTCGAAGGGCGGTACCACCTACGCGGCCATCACCAGCATGGAAGCGGCCGGCGTGAAGGGCGCGATCGTCGATGCGATGAAGGCGGCGCAGGCGCGCGGGCGCGAACTCGGCGACGAGTTGGGCAAGGATGCTTGATCAAGCCAAGGTCAGCGCAATCCCCAGCGCCTGGTAGGGCTGCACCACCTCGGCCGGCGTGGCTGCCGGCAGCACCATCCCGCTGATCTCAGGCAGCCCGACGATGCGGTAGGGCGACACCGCCGCCAGCTTTTCCGGTGAGGCCAGCACGATGGTCTCGGCCGCGGCCTTGCACAGCGCGCGCTTGACGCAGGCTTCTTCATAGTCGCCGGTGCTCAAGCCCATCTCCGGGTGCACCCCGGTCACGCCCATGAAATAGGTGTCGGCGCGGATCTGCGCGATCGCTTCCAGCGTGGCCGCGCCGACGCCGACGATCGAGTGCCGGAACAGGCGCCCGCCGAGCATGATGACCTCCACGGTCGGATGCTCCATCAATTCCAGCGCGATCGACGGGCTGTGGGTGACGACGGTCGCCTGCAGGCCGGGCGCCAGCGCGCGCACCAGTTGCGCGCAGGTGGTGCCGCCATCCACGAACACGACCTGGCCCGGCTGCACCAGCGCTGCCGCGGCGCGGCCGATGGCCGCCTTGTCGTCGGGCGCAATCTGCTGGCGCGCCGCGAAATCCCCCACCGCCGGACTGGCCGGCAGGGCGCCGCCATGCACGCGCTGCAGAAGGCCTTCCTTGGCCAGCTCGCGCAGGTCGCGCCGGATCGTGTCTTCGGACACGCCGAGTTCTGCGCTGATGCGGGTGGCGACGATCTGGCCATCCCGTTTCAGCACGTCCATCAGGTAATGCTTGCGCTGGCTCGTCAGCATTTTTGTCCGCCCCATATTTCTTGACTTTGCACGATATTACACGATAGTTTACGAAGACTCATCCAGAAGCGGAGGTGATCGTGCAAAACCGTGTAGAAATCAAGCAGGTGCAGTTGTTATCGGATAACTGGGGTGTGCTGAACAAGGTGAGCTACGCCTTGCAGGACAGGGCCGGCGCATGGGCCGAGCACACGCGCGAAACCTATGACCGCGGCAATGGCGCGACGCTCCTGCTCTACCACCGCGCGCGGCGGACGGTGGTGCTGACGCGCCAGTTCCGCCTGCCGGCCTACGTGAACGGCCACGATGGCTTCCTGGTCGAGGCGGCGGCCGGCCTGCTCGACGGCGCCAGTCCGGAGCAGCGCATCCGCGCCGAAGTCGAGGAGGAGACAGGCTACCGCGTCGGCGCGGTGCGGCGCCTGTGGGATGCCTTCATGAGTCCGGGCAGCGTGACCGAGCGCCTGCATTTCTTCGTCGCCGAATACGAAGCGCGTGATCGCGTGGGCGCCGGCGGCGGCGTGGCGGAGGAGGGCGAGGACCTGGAAGTGCTCGAACTCGGCATCGACGAGGCGCTCGCGATGATCGGCAGCGGCATCGTCGACGCCAAGACCATCATGCTGCTGCAGTACGCGCAGCTGCACCTGTTCGCGCCGCGCGGCATGATGATCCTGGTGGCCGGGCCGTATCGCTCGGGCACCGGCGGCAACCCCGAACGCATCGCGCGCAACGTGGCGGCGATGGAAGCCTGCGTGATCCCGCTGTACCGGGCCGGCCACCTGCCGGTGCTGGGCGAATGGCTGGCGCTGCCCACCGTGCGCCTGGCGGGATCGATGTGCCCCGGTGACCATGTGTTCGACGCGGTCTTCCACGCCCATGCGCAGCGCTTGCTGGCGCGCTGCGATGCGGTGCTTAGGATCGAGGGCGAATCGCTTGGGGCCGACCTGATGGTGCGCACCGCCCAGGCGCTGGGCAAGCGCGTGTTCTATGCGCTGGACGACATCCCGGCGGCGTGATCGCCGCAGACCTCGAGCACCACCGCGCGCAGCCAGCGGTGCGCCGGATCGGCCTGCGCCCGCGGGTGCCACAGCAGCGACACCGTGATCGGCGCCACCGCAAGCGGCAGGTCGAAGCTGTGGATGCCTTCGCGCAGCGCGCTGGTATGGCGCTCCGGCACGGTCGCGACCAGGTCGGTGGCGCGCGCCAATGCCAGCGCGGTCGAGAAGCCGGCGACGATGGTTGCGATGTTGCGCGCCAGGCCGAGCGCTTCCAGGGCGGCGTCGACGTGGCTGGCCTTGCCGCCGTTGGTGCTGCGGCGGTACACCGCGACGTGCTGCGCCGCCACGTAATCGTCCAGGCCGACTTGCCTGCCGGCCAGCGGATGCCCACGCCGCACCACGCCGACGAAGCGGTCGCGGAACAGGGCCTGGGCACGTAGTTCCGGGCCCATCGAGCCGCTGACCACGCCGGTCTCCAGGTCGACCGTGCCGTCGCGCAGGCCGCTGCTGTCCTTGTCGGCTTTCAGCAGGAAATGCAGGCGCACGCCGGGGGCTTCGCGCTTGACGCGCGCCAGCAGGGCAGGGCCGGCGTTTTCCGCGAAACCGTCGCTGGTGCGCAGGACAAAGGTGCGTTCCAGGCGGCCCAGGTCGGGCGCCTGTTCCGGGCGCAGCACCGCTTGCGCCTCCTGCACCAGCCGGGCGACCGGTTCGCGCAGGGCCAGGGCGCGCGGCGTCGGCACCAGGCCGCGGCCGGCGCGGACCAGCAGCGGGTCGCCGGTCGCCTCGCGCAGGCGCGCCAGCGCACGGCTCATCGCCGAGGCGCTCAGGCCCAGCCGGCGCGCGGCGCGCGCCACGCTGCCCTCGGCCAGCAGCACGTCGAGCGTGGGCAGCAGGTTGAAGTCCGGATGCGGGTCGGGATGGCTCATCCGGCAACGATAGCACAGCGGGATAGGGCGTCGCATGCATCAATACCTTGCGATTGCTGCGCCTTCCGCCATGCCACGGCTGCCTCTAGCATGCCGTCATCGACCTTGAGAGGATCCCGCGATGACGACTTCCCTGACGCGCCCAAGCCTGGGCGCCCTGGCCCTGCCCATACTGCTGGCCTCGCTCGGCGCCAGCATCGCCAACGTCGGCTTGCCGGCCATGGCGCAGGCCTTTGGCGCCGCCTTCCAGCAGCTGCAATGGATCGTGCTGGCCTACCTGCTGGCGATGACGGGCGCC
>Ga0265797_10001744_pt1 | contig 37904 bp, 34 predicted proteins | sample P2T30metagenome_FD_192433 | JGI IMG/M metagenome (GOLD analysis project Ga0265797, IMG submission 192433) | Plant litter microbial communities from East Loma Ridge, Irvine, California - P2 T30 | ecosystem: Environmental > Terrestrial > Plant litter > Unclassified | place: USA: California...
CCATGACGGAGCGAACTTGAAATATCAAATCAGGGAACCTCGTTGATAAATTTTGACAAAGCCCATGATGGCTCTGTCACGTCTTCTTTATGTACTTCAATCATGATCACCGTACGCCAAGCGATGTCAACCGTCCTACTCGTCGTGCAGCATGCCCAAATCCCAGAAACGCGCTTTGATATCGAACAAGACAAGTACAAGAAACGACATGGGTATCAACCCTCCCTTAAACCAGACCATCGTAAAGAGAAAGCGCAGAAACAATGGTCTCGTCGCGTTTGGAACCTTCCTTGAACTCGGCCATGTCCAGACTGCCGTTCTCGTCCTTGTCCATCATCCGGAAGATCTTGCGGACTCGCTTCTCAGGGGTGTCTTCGTCTTCGGGCAGCTTGACCATGGAGCCGACCTGCAGTTGTCAGCTTACGTGCATCCACTAGGGTGTGTTCCTGCATACCATCTTGTAGATGGCTTCCACGATGGACAGCATCTCCTCGTAGCTGATCTTGCCGTCGCCATCAATGTCGTACAGCTGGAACGCCCAGTCGAGTTTGTCCTCCATCTTGCCACGGCTAGTCACGCTTAATGCGCAGATAAACTCCTTGAAGTCGATAGTGCCGGACTTGTCCGCATCGAAGACATTGAAGACGTAATCTGCAAATGACGACGGATCACCAAAGGGAAAGAATTGCTTGTAGATCTTCTGGAACTCCTCCTTTGTGAGCATGCCTGACGGGCAGTCCTTGAGGAAACCTAGGGCCACTTAGCTGCTGCTGACACTGCCTGCATTCTCTCTACACACCTTTGTACCATTGTTGTAGCTCCTTCTTGTCGAAGTGGGTGGCTTTCTGTAGGTCGGCGAGTTCCTGCTGCGACAGCTTGCTCTGGCTATAGTGGCGCACGATCAGCTTCTCGTTCTCAACTATAGTGCATTGCACAGCGCATCGAGACCCCAGCTCCTGCTCGAACTGGCGGACGGCGTTTGCAAGGGCATTATCGCGTGCGGTTTTGTAGTGGGTGTATCCGGCTTCGTCGTGGTGGGGAACTTCAGCGTGGTGGAGGCGCGCGAAGTTGAAAGACGGGCCTTGCTGGTCGAGCAGACGCAAGTCGTATGCGCCGAGCGGAATATGAGGTTGCGACCCGCGGCGTCTGCGTTCTGCGGGGTCGTTGTCGTGGCTGTGATCATCTGTCTGCGATGACATGGCGGTCGAATGCGGGGCTGCAGTGTTGAGTCGAGGCTACTGATGTCCAAGACATGGTGACGAGGCTCGGCGATATTCACCTCCCAGCTACAGCGACCAGGCCCGGCGCGGAAGGGAAAGCGTGTCCGGGGTCCAGGTAGTAGCGGTTGCCCCAGTGCGCGGTGTGAGGAGGAAGAGGGTGGTACTTACGATTTACCCATGGCTGCTATGAGAGAGAGTGCGTGTGGAGCTAGAGCAGTGGAGACAAGCAGGAGGAGAGAGATATGTTAGTTTGTGGTGCTGGTGGTTGTGACGGAGCCAGGCGCAGCACAGCAAACAGTCGGCGATGCTGAGTGGCGGGGTTCGGAGGCCAATGGCGAAGAAGGATAGCGGGGTTCGCGATGGAAAGAACAGGGCGGGCCAGGAACAGGAAATATGCGGTTCTTGGGAATGCGATAGGGTTGGTAGGGCTGGTAGGGTCTTGGTCTTGGTAGTGGTAGTGGTAGGTTGGAGCAGGGAGGAGTATGGCAGGCAGGTATATGACGGAGAGTGCAGCGGAGGGTTTCAAGGGCTAAAGCTAAATGCTACCGTACAGTGACAGCTCGGCTGCTCCGACAGAAATAGCTCGCGCCTCGCTCGTCCCGGGGGCCTTTCGTCATGCTGCCGCTGCACATTGGACAACCCCACTGGCTCTTAGAGAGGCCTGCCGCCGCGCCAGTGAAGCACCACTCTGGAGCTGAAGCCGAAGCCGAAGCTGCATGCGGCCGCATATTCGCTCGCTGCTGCAACGTGAAGCTGACCACCCAATGCCTGGGTTTTGGCGCCGCATCAGCGCCAGCCCTACGTGCGATTCTTCCCGTCTGCGCGTAATCACATTCACATCTGCAGCGCGTTGTCTCACTGTCACGTGAGGGCTTTGCCGATCGCGTGTCTCGGGTCCCAAAAGACTTATTCATTCATTGAGCTTGTTTGCACTACCACACCACAACAACCCTCGACTATGGATCAACTATTGACGACTCAGTTCGACCGCGTGGATAAGGCGCTGAGCACGCTGGTAGACTCAATTGCAGCATATAATCCGTCACCACAAGCTGCAATCGACCTGGTATCAGCGGACGATGAGCTAAGCCATGGACTAGACCAGCGTATGTCGATATCACTATCAATTGTCTGCGTGACCCGACTAATTAAAGCAGTGTCGCGTCACCAGGCAAATCATGCGCGCATCCAGTCGCTACAAGCCGAAGCCGACGCGCTGGAAGAGCAACTGAAGACGTCCGTGTCTACCCTAGCCAGCCTGCGCCATGAGCTCTTCGAGACGCCTGCGACCACCTTCCCCACCGAATCGCGCCGCGTACGCTTCGACGAGCTGCTTCAGTACGCGAAGAACATCGCCCAACACACCGTCCCGCCCACCTACCGCGAGCGCAAGCCCATCCCACCACCCGCTGAGAAGGAAGACGCGGCACTTTCCAGCGCTGCTCCCACGAACGGCGTGAATACACCGGCAGTCGGGACAGATGCAGTCGGAACAGATGTATTCGGATCAGATGCAATGGAAACCTCCAAGCCCACTCCAGAGCAGCCCAAAGAAGACGACAGTCCTGGCGACGCGCCTCCCAACATCACAGCCGAAGAGGAGGAGTGGCTCAAGAAGCTCAAAGAGGACAAGCGCACTTGGTACCCGTGGCCCAGTTACGACAAGATCCGCGAGGGCAACTTGTACAAGCTCATGTACTGGCAGGCGAAAGGCAAAGATTTGGATACCTTCAACGTGGAAGCCTTTGAGGAGGCTCAGCGCAACAAGGACCTGCCTCCTGAGCAGGAGATCAAGAATCCAGAGCTGGAGGCTGCGAATCAAGGCGCGAGGGTCGAGCAGCAGCGTGCCGCTCCTAGGGCACCGCCGCGGCCGCAGAAGATCTTTGAGGGTTTTGAGGATTTGGATGAGGATGAATGAGTGTGTCGGCCACATCGAATCGACGAGCAAGCGGGTTCGCATGGTAGAATTACATGATCTAAGGCGAACGAGATACCTTTTCACCTACTATACTATTCACTTTCCCCACTCAATTTTCTCCCTTGCCATTCTGCTTCGTCATCCCCACCCCATTCCTCGCCTTATCCTCCTGCTCAACCACCCTCAACGGCAGCCCCTTGCCAATTCCAAACAGCACAAAAGCAGCCCACTTCCACCTAAACGGATTGATCACAATCGTGAACAAGAACCAGTAAATCAGCTCGCTGTACGTGAAAAACTCAAACGCGCCTCCCGGCGCCCGGCTCTTGACAAAGCGCGTCATATCGATCCAGCGCTCCATCCACCACGTGCGCGGCCGCGCCAGCGGATCCACGAGATACATGAGCAGAAAGCGCGTGTAGATTCCGATGTGGTAGTTGCCCACCGTGCCGATGGCATTGACGTACGTGCAGTTGTTGGCGCAGATATCCGGGTACTGCGGCGGGAAGACCTGCAAGTACCAGTTCGGCGGCTCGTACGGCTCCGTGAAGACTTTGTCTGGTAGGAAGCCTAGACTGGGCCGCTTGTATCCTGTTGCCATGATTACAATGTCCGCTTCGATTAGTTTCTCGCTGCCAGGCCCGTTCTTAGGCACGCCGCGTGAGCGCTTGTTGAATGTGATGCCTGTGCCTGACTCGTCGTAGCCTAGGATGTCGCCGCGTAGCCAGGAGGCTTCACCCGAGCGCATGAGGTTGAGGACTTGGTCATTCACCATGGGTGTTTCTTCGAAGATGCCTTTGCTGTTTTGCGAGGGCGGGGAAATGTCGTAAAGGTCGCGGTAGAAGAAGAGGCGCAGGATGTTCTCTGGGATCCACGAGAAGATTGTTTCGGAGCCAAAGATGTTTAGGGCGAGGAGAATGTCGATGAAAGGGTTGCGCGGGATGATCCATTTCTCGGATCGGGCGAGGACGTTGGTGTGTTGGGCTTGCTGGCTTGCGACGAACTCTAGGGCTTCGACTGCGGAGGCGCCGCCGCCGATTATGGCGACCTTCTTTCCCTTGGCTATCTTGCCGTCGAGTTGGGAGCTGTGCCAGATCTCGCCCTTAAAGTGCTCCTGACCAGGCAGCGTAGGCATTTTTGGATCACCGCACGTTCCGATCGCAGCAACCACGCCGTCGAAATACCCATGAGAGGCATCGTTAATGATCCAGCGGCCTTGCGCATCTTTGTACACGCGTTCGACGCGTGTATCGAATCTCGTCTTTGATTCGAGACCGTAACGTTCCCAAAGTGACTTGATCTGCGAGACGATTTGCTGGCGATTTGGATAGCCGCCCTGCCAATGCACTGACGGATGAAAGCGGTACATTATGCTGTGGATCTGGAGACCGGACGTGTTGTTCACCTTGCTCCAGATGCCGCCCAGATGCTCCTTTGGTCCAGCTTCGAAGATACGGCAGTCGAAGCCATGGCCTACGATGTGGGATGCAGCAGATACACCTGTCAGGCCCGCGCCAATGACTGCGATCTTGGGTCGTACGAGCTCGACGTGTGGCGGTGGAGGTGTCGGCGACAGCACAAAATCTAGTATGTACTGGAGGATTTGGTAAAGGAAGAGGATCGGATGTGTGATGGCATATTCAACAAAACTCAATGCGCGGCCCATGATTGAGATAAATCCTTGAATTCGAGTCGTGAAGAAGGTGAGGTGAGATGCTTGAGCGGAGGGAAAAGTCGTTCAAGCGTATGATGTGATATTCACATGCTTCGAGAAATATGGCAAGCGACAACGTGCAACATCTGAAAGCTCTTACTCGCGTTAATTATTATGCGTTTGTGATGTCATGCACTTCAACAATGTTAGTACATGATCAGGCTGGTCAAGGAAGCATTGGGGTGTCGCTGAACGCCAACATGTGACGTTTGGGACATTACGTGTAGCCAGGTGAAATGCGAGGTCGCTGTGAGATCAGTATGTGAGTGGAACTTCCACCCAGGACAAACTGGAGTGAAAGAACAATGGGATCTGCGCAAGGATCAATCGCCTGCCACGCACCTTAAGCGAGACGCGCTAAACTCTAAGCCCTGGCTCCAACCGCTCAAAGAGCTCCAAGCACGCAACAACTACCTCGCGGTCATGAATACCGTACCACAGAATGATTTAGTGGCGAGCGTGTGCGCTACACTGAACTCGGTGATACAGTATGGCGACGCCTATCAGCTGGCTGACTATGTCGTCGTTGAGCCACCATTCGAAGATCCAGAAGTCGATACCTTCATTGCCTTTCTACGCCACAGTTATTCAGCGGAGGATGAGACTTCCGATCAAAGGATAGAAGACACCATAAGACAGGTCGTCACCGAGACTGAGGAGTCCGAAGATAGTGAAGGCAGGCCAGTACAATCATGGAGCTCGATGGTCACATTCCTTCTCAATTGGATGGTCTTCCTGCGCGACGTGGATGTAGAAAAAGACAATTACCTCGAAATCTATCAGCGGTTGAAAGATCTATTGGAGTGAGTCAGACACACTGCCTTGGAGTGAACACAACCTAATATGATCTAGGCAAGCAAACAGTGCATTGCAACATCCTACCAAAGGCGTGATCATGCTTCCAACGATCATGTCCTACTCTAAAATCTTTGCGAAAGTAGCAATGGGCTTGGACAAGCGACCCGACCTTATTCAACACTTGATCGAGGAGTCCATGGGCGAAGAGGGTCAGCGAGAGTCGCTTCCAGAGAAAGCAGCAAACGTCGTCCGACAAGCTTTCATCACGTGCCTGAACGATCGCAACACGGTACCTGGAGGCATCAAGAACGGCAAGCCAGACGGCAAGAAAGTCGGCATCTACAAGATGGCCAACACGTGTCTGCGCATCCTCATGCAAGCCGACAAGCCCGAAAGCTGCGAGACCATCTTCCGGAACATCATGAACTCCTCGCCGCCTCTGCACATATATCCTATCGCCGAACGCGTCACGTTCCTGTACTACCTCGGCCGGTACCAGTTTGCGCAAACGCAATTCTACGCAGCTCAAGTCGTCTTGCAGCAGGCTTGGGATCAGTGCTCGACCCATGAGGACTACTACAAGCAGCGCCGCTTGATTCTGACGTACCTAGTCGCTTCCAATCTCATCATCGGTCGGTTCCCCAGCGACAGCATATATCAACTCAGAGAAGCCAAAGGCTTTCGCGAAGCCTTTGTCCCCATCACACAAGCCATCCGCAAAGGCGATCTTGAGGCATTTCGTCGAATCACACGGCTTGACTTCTCGCACCCAAGCTCAAGCTTCCTATTACGCCACCGAATCTTCTACCAAATCGGCAACTACTGCGAGGTCCTCGTCTGGCGCTCCCTAGCTCGCAAAGTCTTCTGTTTAACTTGGCAACAAGAAAACGGCGACCAAATGCCCGCCATGCAATTCGGCGACGCACCAAAAGAGAAGAAAGCATCCTCACTCGACCTCAACGCTCTACTACTCGCATTCCGCTTTCTCGAAGGCCGCGCAAAGAACAAGAACACCGCACTGTCCGCACTAGACATGGGCCCCGGCCGGCGGCCTTTCGCCAACGCATTCCAGGACCTGAACCCGTTGCCAAAATCAACGTACATCGACCCGGACTTTGACGGCGCGGACGGCCTGGAGGCGCGCGACCATGAGATTGACATGCTAGAAATTGAGTGTATATGCTCTAGTCTCATCACGCAGGGTCTTATGATTGGATATGTCACGCGGACGTCGATGAAGGTGGCGCTGGCGAATGTGACGAGGAAAGGAGGGGTGGACAATGCGTTTCCTAATCCGTGGGTGAATGCGAAGAGTAGGAATACGGAGGATGTGCTAGGGTGGAAGAAGGACGCTGGGAATGTCGGGGGTGGGCAGATTGTTCATTTGAGTGGTGCACGACCGGTTGGGGAGTAAGATGTGTTTTGTGTGATACCCATTGGTCTGCTTTGAAGGATTGAATTTTTCTCCGGATGATTGATCGTACATTTCCTTGCCAGCAAGTCAAAACACGATTTGAATTCATCAAAGCAACAGCACCACCGTCCTATTTCTGCTCGTCGTACGTCTCCACTTCCGCCGGATGTTGCGCCGACTGTCACGACAGCATGATTCGTGGCTTACCTCGACTTCTAATTCAAGTCAGTCTCATGTCCAGTGAGCTAGCTGTCAGCAAGACCATACCTGTATCCCTCCATGAACTAGCCCTATTCCAGCGAACGACACACAGTCTAATCAACAGTCCAATGCAAGGCACGAAGATGACGACGATGACACCAAGCAACCCGAACAAGGCCTCTTTGGACCATGGTGGGCCCCTGTTCTCAGTGGACGTGGGGCTTGACTCTGCCAAATGGTTAGTAGAGTTTATCAAAGCTCGCGTCTGGGAACATACCGCTCATGTTTGAGTATCCAACTTTCGATGACGCCCTTCTCGGTCGCGAGGCTGTATGTATGCGACGGACTGGTCTTGATTGACCGACCAATCAAGAGGGCAGACGGGGGGGTATAAACACGAAATATGGTAACCACAAAAGAAGACTGAAAGGCAGGGTTCATGCAGATGAAGCGTGGAACATATCACTAGAAGAGAGAATGTCTGTGTGTGTATGCAGATGTCGTTGTATGTGTGTGGAAAATTGAGGTCGTTGCTCTACGTAAAGTCATGTTCCTGGCCGCTATTAAATGTGTGTGAAGGCTGGCAGAGGCCTAGAAAAGTGTTGGAGAGATGGATGGGGAGATGGGGAGGAGTGTTGAGAAGCAGTAGCGCAGAGCGCCTGTGATTGGGGGTCCACGGTTGCGACGAATCAGACCGGAGAGTGTAGGCCGTCAAGCGGCTGTGTCTGCACACGTGAAAGCTCAGCACCACTCGGCCATATCAGCGCCTGGTATACCCGCCCAGCAGCAGCCCGCTGTCCAAGCCAACCTACCTTGCTATTAGCAGCCCTAGCAGCCTGCGGTACGGTATCTGCAAGCTGACGGCCCACCAGGCGACGCATTTGAAGTCGATCAATGGAGCTTGCGATCGTTTAGAGAAGTATTGGTCAAATCCTATCTGGTCGTGTGTAGTCGTTGATGCAAGGAAGGTGCCGGATGCTCCACGGATGATTCCTTTCCGCCCCTCCGAGCACGCAAATCTACCGGTAGGCAGCAATCCGCAGGTCGCAACTTCAAAGCACTTCATCGAGCCTACTCTATCGGCTTTCCACCGCGTATTGTACCACTTCTCCAAGAGGCTTACTTACGTAGTCTTCGCTTACAGCTGTCAGGTCCATCATCGCTCACCTCCGGTATGTTGCGAGCTATTGACATATCTTGCACCTCGACTTATCAACGGCGTTTTTAATCAATCTTACAGAGGAGTCAGTACTTATGTCCATGCTATTGCCGGCGTGTGTTTGACGTGCTCACAGCAGCTACCGGCTTTTTGACATCGTCTGTCACTCGACATCTAGTCGGCTAGCGCCTCGGATATTTAAGGCCTAGCATGCACGCAAAACTAAGTAACTTAGCGTACGGATCCATACAATCAGTACCGAAAGAAGATGATCAATGTCCCGAAATGAATTGATTCTCTTCTACAAGGATCAACTACAACGGCAACGTAGTTGTTCCTACCATAGGTATGTGTTGAAAGACAGGTTGCGCGCCATGCGCATCGACACTGGCTGAGACGGGACACTCGGGTACATCTAAAGCATGCTTGCCCGCTGTGTTAATGGTGTCAAAGGACAACTATTGTATAGCATTGTTATTGGCTCACATCAATCCAAAGGATGAGCCAGTTGCGAAAGGTGCACCTGTCACTCTCCTTTCTTCAACACACTACAACCACTGTGTTCTTCCGGCTCCTATGAAAGTGCAATGTCTTTGTCCTCCGTCCCCTAGAATTCTTCTTGTCAAGAGATGTGTTGTCTACACGAGGTGTCAGTTGTAAGTTTGGAGTTGAAGGCGTGATACGAACCTTCTGAGAGTTTGGTAAGTGAAGAGATGACACGGCGTCTTGCCAGAAAGCACTTGATAATTGTGCCAATACACGGTACAAGCACGACGACCAGAACGCTTAGCAGACCAAAAAGCGCCTCCTTGGATCAAGTAGGACATTCTATGGCATCGTCAGGGATAGTTGATGATGTGGATGTGGAAACTGAGGATCGGCTAATTAGTTGGTCCTCGTTAAATCGTACACATCGCTTGACGTACCTGCACTCAGGGTAGGAGCCATGATGGCTACCCTGCATTTGGTCCCGAACAACAACCGCGGCAAGCTACGGGGAAGTGCCACTGCGTAGTTCTACCACTTCCAGATCCACGAAAGAGGTTGGTCCTGTGCAGGCCGATGTTGCACAAGGATGAGATCTAGCTGACTTTGAAAGACCGCTTGTAATTAATGACCGAGATATAGACAGCATGCTCGTCTGTCAGTCTCCAAAAAGTCGTCTGAGTGAGTTGAGCCCAACACAAAGACGACAAACTGAAATGGCGCGATAATAGCAACACAAGACTGTACGATATGTAATTAGAACGTATTCGTTGGAGACAGCGTCGAGTATGATGGAAATAAGCGTACAAACCAAGTCTGGCTTTTGTCATGACCGATGTTGCGAGTATAGGAAAGCGAATACCAACTTCGGAAGGTTCGTTGTTGCCAAGATGCTGCGGAAAGACCGTGAGTGGCGAACTTGGTGTGCAAATTGACCAGGAACTGCTCGAGGTGCTTGATGTAATAAGTATTGTAGTCTAGCCAGTGTTAGCGTTGAGAAGCTGCAGGCTGAAACCAGGGTGCAGTCATCGAGATAAAAGCTTAGCGAGCCAGTCGCGTGAATGTAAAGCGTTCACCATTAGACAGGGTGTTGGAAAGTGAAAAATTCGAGTGGGTAACAATGTCAACTTCGAATGAAGGGTTCATTTGAGTTGAAAAAGGCGTCGCAAAGCATCTGACAGTAGGTGCATTCGAGTGTAGTGTATACTTGAAGGAAGGAGATTCGCCCGAGTGTGATTTGCGTTCACAATGGCAGAAACCTTAGGGCTTGACATCTTGAGCAAGACTACTGGGATTCATATTGCGAAAGTATGTTCTCAAATCAAGTCAGAGCTACAATATCTCGTTTTAAGATCCTGCATCTCGGTGTAAATGCTGCCAGCCGATTTACCAGCGCATTATGTCTAAGGCATCTTGTCTGGCTACCTCACTCAAACTGTGACTACATAGCTAAATATATCAGCTGATTGAATAGAATACTGACGGATCAATTCGCTTCAACGAGACGGTGCAACACCGCACTTGCCTCATTTATAAAGCTACGTAGCTTGTCTCGATTTGCAACAGCCTCGTTATATCTGCTGAGGAATAGGTTGCGAGCCCGAAACCTTTCAAGATTATGTCCTATCTCTGCCGTACTCCGAAAGTCCTAGCTGTCGTTAAGATATAAGACGAAGAAGACAGTCCTCGCCAACAGCATGGGATGGGAGTCGAGCACGAGAGTGTGTTAAGATCTAAAGAATAGTCAGTGGAGGTACACAGATGTTCGACATTGTCTTCGTAGGAAAACTTTCAACAAAGAGAGACAAATAATGCTTCCTACGTAAAGTACGAAGTACGAACTTGTTCGAAGCACACAGGCGTGCAAAATCTTGCTTAGGTCCAGCCCAATATTCCCCGCACCTATTACCCAAACGAGTTACTGACACATCGCACACCACCAACTATTATTGGCTTATCCAATTACCTCAAAGCCCATCTGATTTCTTCCAGAGTGATGAACTGCACGTATATAGAACAGCTATTCCATCAGTTTCTTCATTCATTGGTCAAACAAGATCAAGAAACTCAAAAGGGCGTTGTGGCGGAGTGGTTATCGCGTATGACTAGAAATCATATTCCTTTGGGAGCGTCAGTTCGAATCTGGCCAACGTCGAGACTTTTCTTTTTTGGTTTTCGTAGGCTTTTGGAGCGAGGTCGTGGGTGCATGGGATATTTTTTGCGTGGGTGGGTGAGGGGTACGCGCGGCAAATTTCATTTGGGGGGTCTAAAGTACGAACACGATCACGGACGAACAGTACTTTTTGCACAGACATGAAGAACATCAATGTTTGGTGAAATGTGTTTTGCTCGATGGGTGAGAGGACCAGTCTACGATATCGTACAAATAACCTTACCCTTCGTCTTATTCTCCTCCAGCAAGCGGTGCGCATCCTGCACCTGCTCCCACGGCAACACCTTCTCCACAAACAGCTTGAATCTGCCGTCCTTGAATCGCGGCAACGCATGCTCCACCAGCTGATCCCTCAGCTTACCCTGATACTCTTCGTCGCGACTCCGCAGACTGCTGCCAACAAACGTACACCTCTTGCGAATGAAGGCGCTGATATCCGTACCCTCAGGTACCTTCGTGCCGCCCATAAATCCCAGGTTCACGATGATTCCGTCCTTTGCGATGGCGTCGAGGTTCTGCTGGAAGTATGATGCGCCGATGAAGTCGACGATGATGTCTACGCCCTTGCCGTCGGTTGCTTTCATGACTTCCTCGACCCAGTCCTGCGACGTGGTGTTGAAGGCGGCGTCGGCACCGAGCTCTTTGACTGCAAAGTCGCACTTTGCGTCCTGGCGTGCGGTCGCGTAGACACCAGATGCGGAGTCGGCACGAGACAGCTGAATGCCTGATATGGAGACGGATGATGCGGCGGCGTGCCAGAGGATGGACTTTCCAGGTGCGAATTTGCCTACGAGGTACATTGCTTGCGTGGCAGTGATCCAGGTCTATACCATATCGTTAGTCCAACACAATCACCGGACAAGTGCCATGGAAATACCTCAGGAATACCAGCACACTGCTCCCACGTCAACTCCTTCGGCTTCCGAACCAGCATATGCGTCGACACAGCAATGTACTCCGCATACGCACCGCCATATGCCAATCCAAACACCTCGTCACCCTCTTTGAAGCCTTCCTTCCCTCCGTCTCCGTCTTTCAGCTCGGATATGGTGCCAGAGAACTCGACGCCGAGGATCTTGCTAGCCCCAGGAGGTACAGGATACATGCCTTCGCGCTGCAGCAAGTCCATACGGTTCAGACCGAATGCTTTGATTTTGACGAGGGCTTGCGACTTGGCCAGTGTAGGCTTCGATACGTCGGCGATATGGAGCGCATCGATTGAACCTTTGCCATTTTTGATGTCTTGAAGGTGTAAATGCTATGCTGCTGGGTAAAACGCAAATGTTCACTTACCTACGGCCCTCATTTTGTCTGCCATGCTGTGTGTGTGGCGGAACGTGCAACTGGAGATATCGTAGTTTGAAAGAGAAATGAAGATTGGTCCTGAAAATTGTGCTTCGTCAATGACGGGAGTAGGTAGATGTAGAAGAGGGACGCGACAGCAAAATACTTACTTTTCTGACGCGTTTAGGGCCGGCACGGAAGGAATGATTGCTAATGATGTCAGGTGGGGTTTAGCTTTACTGCAGGTACTAAGTGCTTGTAGAGGGGTAAGCCGGATATGTCAGCAAACCGTCAGAAGATGTCAGAAAGCAGGGTGAAGGAAGACGTCTCGGATAAGTAGCGTAACATTGAGTATGCTGGAAGCTATCTATGACCATCGCCACAGCATTTTGCCCGGAACCACGAATGCACAAATCGTGATCTACCAAACTGCACCACAACCACGCGTCGTTCGAGATAGAAGTACAGGGTGCAATCTCGCAGAGCTTATATACAACACCACTCAGTTGACGAACAGGCTGTCCTCGCCCATATCATACTGCTTGATGAGTGCCGCAAGCTTGTTCGCCTCTTGCGCGAAATTGAGTGGGTAGATGTTTTGCACTTGGTACCGAGGCCTGCACTATCGTTAACAAAAGCTTCATCACAAATCATGTCGATACATACCTCGGCTGGTCTTGGTAGGTTTCCATCTTCGCTCGCACCCGGAAGTTGAAAGTCTTGCAGGTCGCTTCCTGCATAAGCGTCATGAAGTTCTGCGTGTTATTCTCCTCGTCGTCCATCTTGACTTTCATCGCTTCATTGGCAGAGACGCCTACGATTTGCTGGCCAGCTTCATCGAAACAGCTGAGGTAGAGCGTGCCGGTGTGATCCGCCACGTTGATGGTGAGTACGTAGCGATAAAGAGGTTCTGGGAAGTTGGTCTGGCATTTCTCGCACCACCAAGAACCAGGGTTCTCCTCGATAACCTTCTTGTTGCAGTTTGGCGTCGAACAAGCAGGGTACGCGAATGTGGTGTTCTTGACATACACAACAGATGCTCGCAGACTCATCCATGTTGGCGTGTCTTGGAGGTAGCTTTCTTCTTCCAGAGCTTGGGAAATGAGCTTGTTTTCGTTCTTGCCGCCGCCCCCGCCCCCGGATACAAGATTCTGGTGAGTTGAGAATGTGGCGTTTTGACCGACAGCGCTGAACCATCCTCGGAGCTTGTGTGCCTCATCGATATCTGGATCTACCATCATCGACCCTGAGCTCAGCAGACTGAGACTTCGCCCGCCAAAGTCACTAACTTTGACGCCCTTGAAGGCGATGATCGACTCCAGAGGGGCATCGAACGTTTCTGCCGTCTTACCCCAGATGGTGAGCCGTACTGATGTTTGACTGTCATCCGCCAGGGTCAGCTCGCGCTTGCTGAAGTCCTTGTTTGTGTTCTTCGACGTGATTGTGTTCACCTCCGCAACCTCTTTCAGAACGCCGACGGTGTCGATTGTGGTATCCTTCTCAACCGAGTCGAGATCGCCAATCTTGGTGAAGTTGAAACGAATTTGCGGCTTGTTGTCCTGGTCCTCCGCCTTCTCGACTTCCGTGTCGCGCTCGAACTGCAGCTCGTAGTCGTTCGCTAGGTTTGAGAACTGCTTCTTCGCAAGCGTGACTCTACACGGCGCGGAGACGTAGTAGACTGTGCCGACCTCGAAGACCGGGTAGAGCTTCTCCGCAGCATCGTTGAAGGCGGTAGCTCGGATTTCGCCAGTGTCGTCGAGCAAGTTTACACTAAACAGCTTGCCCGTACCCTTGGCGTTGTGCCACTCCTTCATATCGCCTTTGCTGGTGCATCGTGCGCGGATAGTCCACTTGTGTGCGTAAGGCGACAGCGACTCGATGGGGTATAGGTGGGGGTGTGAGGATGTCGCGGGGTTGCTCTGATGAACGGGGAGGTTGCGCTGTGGCTGTGGCGCTGGTGCAGGCTTGGATCCGTAGAAGTTGTTGCCTGAGATGGCCGCGGGTTGAGCATCAGATTTCGTATCAAGCGCTTCAGGCAGGCCGATCTTGTCCAGCTCGCCGTAGATTTCAAGAACCTCGAGTTCCATGATAATGAGGATGCTGTTGGGGATCAGCAAAGCCAGCTTGGATGAGGCGGGGCGCATACTTCTTGTCCTTGACCTGCTGTGGATTGTACTTGAGCAGGCGGACTATCGAGCCCTTTTTGAGTTGGCCGGACGTGACAATGTCATTAGCAGCTGCCCACTGTCAGCTTGATTCCTTTAGGGACTGTATGGGATTTGAACGTACTAGTCGCAATCATCGTCTGGATGAAGTTTCGGATGTCGCTCAGAACGACACGGAAACGCTGCACCGGGTTTGCATCGCCAGCCTTGGGCTCCATAGTCTTGATCTGCACGCATTGCAGCACAGGGCTCTCGATGAAGCAGCCGTTTGGCTCAAATATGCTCCTGCTGGGTGTTAGTGAGTGTTTGCTGGCACATGAATATAACTCGGACCTGATGGCGCCTTGTGTGATCGCTTGCTCTGCCATTTTGGGTGGATGTTGCGGCCGTGGGTGGTGTTGATGTATGCGAGATGGCGGCGTAATGGAGTCGAGAGGAAATCAGCATCGCGAGACGCGTAACGACGCGTTCATCATGTGACTAGATTTAGAAACAGAAGGCGCGCTTGCCCCGCACTTGCCCGAGTCAGGCGAACTAAGGGCGGCATACGCAATTGGCTTGGACCCTCGATCTGCTGGCAGCTGTCAGGCACCATTCACCCACCGCATATAAAACAACATGGCGGACAGCGACAACGCGACACGGGCACCCGAGAGCGATGCTCAGGAGAAGCCTGTAGGCACAGAGGCGGCAGAGCAGAGCCCCTTTCCTGGAGACACCCCAGCACAGTCGGGACCAAGCATGGGAGTAAGCCAACTGCACTTAGCTATGTAGGCACGTTGAAGCTGCATAGACTGACACTTCAGCCATAGGACCACTGCACTACCGACCGTCCCTCCGCCTCTGGTGAGAAGGCCTCAGGCGAGATTTCTAAACTCGGTGGCATAGATTGCTACATCACGAAGCCATCCGACTACCCGCACTCGCCCTCCAAGCTCCTCCTCCTCCTGACGGGTGGCACAGGCTACAAGTCAACCAATAACCAGCTTCAAGCAGACAAGTATGCGTCCGAAGGCTACCTTGTTGTCATGCCCGACCAATTCGATAACGACCCGGCGCCCAACAGCGTTGATATGGCAGAAGTGCAGGCAGACACATCGTGGCTGGAGAGCATAAAGCTCAAGACTGCCGAGGGCATCAAGAGCTTCATGATCGACATGTGGCTTGCGCGACACACGCCTGAGAAGGTACTTCCGCTGCTACACAAGGTCATCGAGGGCGCGAAGGAGGAGTTTGCGGACGCAATCGCGAATGGTGACGGCGTATACGGCGTGGGCTATTGCTTTGGTGCGAAATACATCCTCATACTGGCAGGAGAGCACCCAGATACCGTGGCGTGGGGCCAGGAACAGCCAAAGGACGAAGAGCAGGGTACTGTCAAGAAGGCGCCAGTACTCAAGGCTGGTGCAGTCGCGCATGCTACTATGCTCACGAAGGAAGACCTCGACGCTGTGAAGGCGCCGGTGTACATTGCAGCAGTCAAGGACGATCCCCTCTGCTCAGAAGAGGAAGTGCTGACACCAGGTCGAAGAGCAATGGAAGCAAACAAGGTGGAGCACGAGATTCAGGTTTTCTCAGGCGTTCCACATGGGTTCGCAGTCTTTGGCGACTACGAAGATGCAAAGATCAAGCAGTCTCAAACCCAAGCGTTTGGACAGATGCTGGGTTGGATTCAAGGCCATTGACAGACGCGTGTGACCAACATTTCATACCTGATTTTCACGAGCTTTACAGGCGTGCTGTGGCGTTACAAGGGGCTACGGACTAGCTTTGTTATTCCAGATACCAGAATCCTTTCTCGGTCGCCACTAGTGAGCCCAGGAGTGATGCTCCTGTACAGAAATCTTTTCAAACCCTTTTTCAGAATCACACAGATGCTATCATCCCAGGGTTGTACTTTTCTTGCAGTGGTGTAGGCATAAAATCAATGTTTGTCCCACTAGAAGTTCACTGCCTCGGTTCAGGTGGGGCTCTGCTGTTCTAGGGTCCGATATGTACATACAGTAGCTAAACTACCCACTTGAACTCTTGCTATTCGACACCCTCCCAATAAGCTGACGATGGCGTCCCCGAGATGGAAGGAGCTTTACAAGTACGCTGCGTGCGATGTGAGTTGCTGCATTAGTCGCCTGAGCTCTTCGCTGAGTGTTCCAGCTTGCAGATGGTCTACTTAAGCTTCACGTCCCTGGAGCAGGCTTTCTGGCAGACATACGTAAGACCATGAATGCTCATAGAAATGTGATTCTCACCAGTGCTAGGACCTTTGATCTACACTGCAAGCACCCCCAAGTCACAGATGAAGAAAGTGCTCGCGCCAGCATCAACCCTCATGATGATACCAAAAGCGAGCAAATCCTTTCCGAACCCAGCTGAAGCACACCAAGACACACCAGAGTCGAATCTCCCAGATACACGTCCATGGTCAGACTGGACTGAGAAAGACAACATCACAGTCGTCAGTCAACCACCCGGCCAAGCCTGCGCCGTTGTGGGCGGCATCATGGCGGCGCGAGTGAAGCATCTCGGTGCGCAAGGCCTTGTAGTTGACGGAAGAGTTCGCGATATTGTGGCATTGAACGAGACGCAGCTTCCAATATGGTCCAAAGGCACGTCAATCGTTGGAGCAGGCGCAGAGACCAAATTCCACGCCCGAAATGTGCCTGTGAGAGTCGGTGAGACTATTGTCGAGGCCGGAGACATTGTCATGATTGATCCATTTGAGAATGGTGTTGTTGCTGTGCCGCGAGGCAAGGTGGACGAGCTGCTGGCCATTCTGCCGAAGCTGGTAGATGCTGATGAGAAGGTCATCGCGGATGTTGAGGCGGGCAGCAGCGTACAGGAAGCATTCAAGAAGTATCGTGGTTAGCAACAATCATTATTACTATACATTGCAGACCACAGTGTAGCAGGTGAGATGGTGAGAAGGAAGTGTCCAATGATGTGCGTCTCAAATGCGCTAATAATCGGTCTTGGCGTAGAAGCCGGAATCGCGAATTCTGTGCCTACGACTGCTCCATCACCTTCCGCCAGCACACCCGCTACCCTCCAACACCCAATTGCCCTCCCACAGCAACCATGGGCTTCACCGACTTCTTCACCGACGCCTGGGAGACCTTCGCCCACCCTTCGCCCGACGCCGAGGTCCAGGGCGGAACCTCCACCAAGTCGCCAGCCTCCGGCACCGACGAGGAATCAAACGAGGAGGCCGAGGTCAACAAGCAGGACGCCAAGAAGGGTGGCGAGAGCCAGGAGCAAGGGCACAAGCCGAGCTCAAAGCCTAGCGACGAGGGCGGTGACGAGGAGCCCGAGGAGGAAGAAGAGGAGGAGGAGGTGCCGGATCCAAAGGAGACGCTCGAGAAGGGTGAGTGCGACCGAGCTGGAGCATGTTTGGGGCCCACGGTTATACCGATTCTACCCAGAGCTCCGATGCAGCTTGATGGGCATTGGCAACCAAGAATGGCCACCCGAACATCGTACATACGGCATACGCAAGCTGTAGCTGTGCTGACGAAGACACCACAGAATGCGCCGAGTCCAAGGAATGCCACCCAGCAAAGCACCACTACGATGAGTGCGTCGAGCGCGTAACAGGCCAGATCGACAACGACGGCAAGGCCTCAGAAGACTGCGTCGAGGAGTGTATGTCATCACACGTATCTACGCTAATACAACTGCTGACCTGCATCAGTTTTCCATTTGGCTCACTGCGCAGCCCAATGCGCCGCACCAAAGCTCTTTGCCCAGCTCAAGTAGACACCTCGATCCCACCACAATCGAATACGTTGTATGCGTCATTGATCTCATCACGACATGATGCGGAGACATGCTTTTGGGATGCAAGGACACGGCTCGACGTACACTGGATGACTGTAAATACCAGATTCATGTTTAGATTATCTGTACTATTTGCACATGCCAAGCAACATCATGACCTTCTTGACCCTACCGATAGGAGTTGGCTGCTTGAATCGATGTTCTCACAATATAGCCCGTATAGCATCGAAACGCTTTTACTGGTTGCAAACTAATACTAGGTATAGCAAGGAGTATGTCGACCGCGTATGACCTGCATCATAATCGTCTATCTATCACGTGAGCCCTCCGTGAGGCATCGACAGCATACCCATGATCATAATATCTTTAATTTGACACCGTACTGCGCTGATAGCACTGTCATTAATTTCATAGCATGGTAGTGTTACTCATTGTACTCCTCATTTTCATCCGACTCAGACTGGCTCTCGAATCCTTCTAATAGTCATTGCTCATGCCCAGCAGAGCCCTCACCCACCGCATCGATAGCCTCGCCCGTCTCATCAAGTTTCAGCCTCGCTTGTCCACTCGCTAGACCCAGCCGCTTAATACCCAACATCAATGGCAGTGGTAGCACAGCCATCGCAACGACCGCCTGGAAGACCAATGCATTGTACATGTTCCCAGGTGGTCTGCTGTTACCACCAGCTCCTCGCCCGTCTGCCTGTACTTTATCCAGATTTACATCCCGGTCGTCTTTCAGCGCATTCATGACAACGATAAAGATGCCTCCAAATAGCTGGCCTCCAGCCCAGCATATCGTCGAGCTGACTTCCGGACTCGCTGGGTAGGTGATTTCGACTAAGTACTCGAGGCTGACCGGGAGTAAGGTAAAGCTAGCAGCTCCCAGCACGGCGCTCAAGATGTACGGCGCAGCTATTGTCCGTGTCTGCGGCGCCCAGATCATCGCTAGATACGGCAGCGCCGTCAACGGAACCAGTATCTTAATACCTAGCAGATACGCATGCGTTCGATCCAGAATCGGCGAAAGTATGGCAGCAGCCACTAGACCGACCACAATCAGCACCGCGCCACATATTCCCGCCTCGTCCTCCGTGTACCCATACGGATAGAAGATCTGATTCAACAGACTTGAAAACGCGTTGAAGGTGCCCGTGTATGCACCGAATGTAATTATTACAATGTAGAATGGTCGCGAGCGTAGCATGTGCTTCAGGCTTGCAAGCACAGCCGTCTTGGAGAGTCCGGACGATGCGGTAGGGGGGGTCGGCGGCGCCGCAGGAATGAAGAGAGAGGGTATACACGCTACAGTTGCGATGATGCTCACGATAAGCACAGTCGATCGCACTGACCCAAGCAATGGACTGATCAGCTGCGCCAACGCACCTCCAAGCGGGTTCGCCAGACTCGCCAATGCCGTTGCACCCACTCGCCCTCCCTCGGTGAACCACATGTCGCTGTACCTCGTGGGAGCTGCGAGAACGAAGGGTTGGGCGAGGCCACAGAGGACCTGCCCGAACACTACGAGACCGAAGATATTGGCTCGAGTCCCAGCGAAGCGGATCCAATTGCCAAGTAGCAGGAGGCAGGAGGAAGCGAGGATGCTGGCTTTGGGACCATGATGCAGAGCGTAGATAGTGAAGGGTGAGCCTAGGAGGAAGGCGAACATGAAACCGGTTGACAGCCAGTTTATGGATGATTCGGGGACGGAGAAGTAGGTGGCAGCTGTTGTGCTTATAGGGGCAAAGGTCAACCACTTAGGAGAATTGTTAGTCTGCTTGATTGAGGGTACTGATTGCAAGTGCTGGTGTGTGTGTTTTTGCGCTTCAAGATGTCGTCTTTTCTTGATACGAACTCTCGAGTCAAAGCTCAGAATTTCAAGTAAATGAACAGAATATTTGTACTTACATCCCAACTCACAACTACATTGAGCAACACCAACTGCGCAAGCCCAAACCACCTCCTTTTGTACACCTTATAATGCACATGACTATAGCTCTTCTGCTTCTTCCCCCACGGTCTCCGCCTCTTGCGCGGAACCTCCGCTTCCCCAGCTCTTCCTTGCGCCGCCGAGTCTCCTGCATCCACAGCCTCGCCCATATTCGCAGCATGCTTCACTATGCCGTCGTTGCTCCGCACATTCGCGATATCGTCCATTTTGATCCAGGAGCGGCTCATTCGGCGGTGTCGTAACTGCTATGACCGTAGAAGTGATGGGGCATTTGCGACCGCGCGGTATTCAAGTTTTCGTGCTGGTGAGAACAGAAGGGAAAGTGTTGTCCTTATCATCAGCAAGTCGCTCTCACATCCTTGGATCGGCTACCGGCTGAATGAGGAAAGGGCAGCATGTGGTGAACCCCTGTCGCAGCACGGACCGTTGGCCTGTTTGGCGCTAGACGGGTCGATCGATTCGCTCGTGGGGAGGACGGTTGAGCAGCGTTGTGTAAACGAGATGCGGGGTGTTCGCTGGGTACGGAGATGATCCTGGTTTGGAGTGGATGGAATACGAGCATGTGAGTAGGCGGTGCCGAGGGTGCTGGTGTAGTGATAAGTGTTTGGCTGACGGGGTGCATTACTGCGAAAGGCATGCGGGTACGAAAGGGATGTTGCTACTTTCGCACTGCTGACTGAGCTGACTGCAGCTGTTCAATGTGTATCCCGAAGGTACTTGTGGAGATGAGGTGCGATACTTGGCTCACGATATCGATTCCCAGAGCTTCCCGACACCGCTTGACCTGTTTCCAGAATTGTCCTTATGGTGAAAGCCTTCGCCGGCATTTTACAATCCTCTTCCGACGTCCGTAAATCAGGATCGAGTTTCTATACAGATCTGGTCTTTGTGGATAGTTCTCCAAACCCACTCGAGATCAGCTGGGCGCAATACTGCCTTTGATACTACTTCTTGCACATTGTCTCGCAGCAGGAGTCGGGTACTTCTTACATCTCTCATCGTCATTCCAGAGCGTTTCTTATGCCGGCAGTCCTCTGTATAGCCTTCCGACACCTCCCGACGTGCCTCGTAAGGTTATCCTTTCGATCCCAAATCTTATCAGGACTCTTACATCCAATGTTGGGGCATCTTAGGCACAAAGTGGAGTCAGTGCCCTTCTTTCCGGTGTCTTCGAGCTTATGTACGGTGTTCATGTGTCGCTTGAGATCAGCACCGAGATTGAAGTCTTTCTCGCACAGCAAGCAAACGAACCGCCGGGCGTGCTTGCGATTGATATGTTCTCTCTATTGACCGGAGGTGCGGAACCTCAGGTCGCATTCGGGACAAGCAAATGGCGAAACGCTATCTGATGGTGCTGAGGATGCTGGAGTGGTGTCCGCATCGTCGGATGAGACCAAGGGCAAGGTGAAGTTGGCAGAATTCTGCGGCGACAGTTGGTCGACTGTCGTTTGTGACGGTTCTTGTAACGGAGATATAGACGCAGGATATGGCGTGGAACTCTGAGATGTCTCTTCTGCAACGCCACGTGATTGAGAGGTGCTCATGGCGTAGGCGTTAGGTGACAGAATCGGTACATCTTGCATTGAAGATGCCGTCGAATACCTTGACATCCAGCGCATTGGGGAATCCGGCGATGGAAAATGTGTTTCGCTAATGCTTATTTCGTCGTTATTGCTCAAAAAGCGTGTGAATGCCGAGAACAGATTTCCATCGCTTCTCTCGCGCCTCCCGCTTGGCACCATAGCTGGCCCCGGCTCCAGTGCGGCACCCCCTGTGGCATCCCGATCGCGGCTTAGTTTCTGAGTTTTCTCTTCCATAGATGTGTCTGAGTGACTTAAGTGAGCAAAGTGTACGGGATTTGGTCTAAACTCGACAGCCCAAGGATCCACAGTCTGGCTATGCTCGAGTCTTGAACCGCGAACAGTGAGGGAAGAGGTTGGTACTAGCTATAGTCAGCGGAAGCTTTAATATTATAGGCTACCTTACTCAAGGTGCAATACGGGGTTCCATATTGGGCGAGCGGTTGAGTTGGCAGCTGTTGATACGATTCTGCAGGAGTTTCTTCGATAGAGAAAGGCTCGTATGTGTGATCGTTGCGTTGTCGATTCATTTTAGGCCAGCTTACTGGAGGGGAGCCAGTTTGTTGCGAAGATTCGATGTCACTGTCAAGAGTTCTCCATCGAATGTCTTGCTGACTGAGGCTGCTCACGGTAGACCCTTTACAACCTTCAGTAATCTTCTAAAGCGGTCCTGGAATTTCTACTAATCGTCATTTGGAGGGAGCTCTTCATTCTCAATACGGGGTCTCTCGTGCTGCACAGAATGAGAACCATGTAGTCGTCCAGTTAGCATAGGTGGTTGGTGGTAAATGTCAGGAATTGAACAAGGTATTTCGGCGGGCGCTTGACTTGACACTGTTGTCTTGATATCCTCCGTTGGTTGCGCATGTAGATGGACTGCGGTAGGCCTTTGTATTTGCGGCACTCGACCTGAATAGTGTTCGAGGTCATGAGTAGGATGCACCGGTCGCGCATTAATGTCCTTTAGTCCATCATCATCCCGATTTAGGCGCCTAGGTCGTTCAATCTTCGCTGCGACGCGAACATTTCGACGTGCTCGAATTCCATACTCAGTGATACCAGGATGCACATATGTGGGCTGAGTGTGCTTCGTCCATTTGACTCTTGTCCTCATCCAGACCGTGAGGGCGCCAACTGAAAGAATGACAGTGAAGATGACGGCTCCGACAGCGATGCCTGCGACAGCACCACGGCTGAGTGAGCCATTGCTGGCGCTTCGTCGGTCGAGGTACATGATGTGTGGGAAAGCAGTGTGATTGTTGAATATGTGGGATGAGCGGGTGTAGGTGAGAAGGAAACTGAGCGGACCATTTGTTCTTGAAGTGCACTACGAGGCTGAGGCATCCCTATGATTCCAATGATCGACCGTCGACGAATCAGACATGCAGGTGGCGTTCTGCCCATGTTTCTGAAGGACCTACGAATTATATGCACCTCACCGATCAGTCAACGACACCGAAAGTCTTACTTATCCAAACTCAAACTGTTGAGCTCCGAAAATCTGGATACGCCCTTCACCACGTGCAAAGCGGAGTCCAATCGCGCATCCCCACACACCATCTCTCGCACAATCAACCTTACTCTTTCTCCTCCCAAACGATCACCTTCCCCTTTCCCATGCCGACGGCATCCAACCACCCACACCACTTCTGCACATCAACCCTATACCCCTCGATCAACGGAATCCGCCCCGCCTTCTCCATCTTCCACACCTTCCTCATGAACGTCACCGCGCCATCGTCCACCGGTATCGCGAGATCCAGATCCAGCAGCTCGGAACTACTCGCAGACCGCAGACCGCGATGCAGACCTTGCGACTCCGAGTACCGCGCCGCCAAGTTCTGCAAGCTGCTGAAGCGCTGAGGTGCCCGAGATGGCGGCTTAGCTTTCGGCTTGGGCGGGACATGATTGTCTGGGTAGATGGTGTGCAGGCATTCCGACGTCGAAGTGACTGCGGATATATGCCATGCGATGAGAACGTGTGGCGCAGTAGCTCCCGCTTCCTTGGTCTTGTGGCCTTGTATCAAGATGTACGCCCATCTTCCTTCGCCATTAGCAGCGCGCTGGCTGTCCTTGAGCTCTTTGGTAGTTTGGCCAGGAATCAGACCGAGTGCGCGCTTGATGGCGGAGACTTTGCTGTCGTGAGCAGCTTGGTCTGCGTCGATGACCGTATCTGTAGTCGGGTAGGAGAAGACGTCGACTTCATTGTAGGAGATTTCCGCGACGTCGCCTGGGCCGAGGAATCGGACTTCTTTGTGTGGAGTCACGCTCGTGTCGTAGAATGCGACGGACACGAGCTTGCGCCAGATTGGTGGACTGATGGGGTGCGGGAATGCGGCGTTCATGGAGAAGTGATATGGGCTTGGAAGTCGCTTCGAGAAGCTCTGCATTTTGATGGACCACGGGAGCATGATTGTGAGTAGGGCGTATGTGTTGCCGGGGAACTTGAACTTCCACTTTGCCTCCTGATTCGCAGCCAGGACAGGCAGTCCAGCTGCATCGTCGGCAGTGCGGTTCTTAGCATGCACAGGTCCAATCTTGTGCTGTGAGTTAGCGGAGCGTTTCTTCGATCTTGGCTTCTTCGGCGAAGGTGATTGAACCGCAATGTGAGGCACTGATGGCATGTTTTGCAGCTGTGTGCGGAACGGCATCGTGAACGGGATCTGCGGTTCGATGGCGGGCACAGGAGCAAAGCCGCCTGGTACAAAACCAGGAGGTGCAATGCTGCGGTTGGGTTTCTGTACAAAGTCCCAGCACTCCGCTTGGTCTACGCGAGGTGATGGGAACAAGACCGGAGGTACTGAACTAACGCGTTGGGGGAGCTCGTTCGGACCAAGATCGCTAGCAGTGGTGTGGATGGTGGGATGCTGTTGCTTTGCTGAGGCAGGATCGTGCCGCGTAGAGCTCATGCTGTGTTCCACGAGCGTTTCACTGGATCCGGAGCCTGTGGAGCGGTTTTCAGCTATGCCAACATGTTCAGAATTATGCAACACGACAGTGAGTGTACTTACTACTATGAGCTGTCGCCGGCCGCTCGCGCGGAAGAACGTTCAGCTGATGCCCATTCTGGTTGTTGAGATTGCCATTAGTCCGCAAGCCCTCCTTGCTCACTGACGCATGACAACCTGTGGTCGTCTCACGCTCCGTATGCCATACCGGCGCCTTGTTCATCAGGCCGACGGGTCTTCCATCAAGCCCAGCGCCTTGATGCGTAGCCTTCACCGGACTCTCCTTCTCTTCCCTAATGTCTTCCAGCACCGCCTTTCCCAACGCCGCTCCAACCGACACTTCTTTCATCGGTCCAGTATTCCTCTGCAAACCCAACCCTTGCATCTCTCGATCCAGTCCATACTCCACCAAACTAGCCGCAAACCTCTGCCCCAACGTATTCGGCATCTCCGGTGGTCGTTGGTACGGCTCTGGTGGCTGTATGCCAAGGACCTGGTGCAGCATTTTCGCGGAGCTGATGGCGTGGGTGAGACTGTTGTACGCGTTAGTTCTGCTGTAGCGCGGCGTTGCGTCTTCGAGCTTGGAGTGCAAGTCTGGAAGAGGCGCAGTCGCATCGGTATTGTCTGCGAAGTCAGTGTTGTCGTACTCTGGAGAATCCTCGAAGTCGTCCATCGTTGCTGTCGGTATGGGCTTGATGGGGCTGGAGAGCGCGAGATTGGGAAAGGCAGCAATTGGTGGCGTGAGGTCTGAGGGCGAAGACTGTATCGAGGACGTGGATGTTGGAGTGTTCAACGAGCGGAGCCAGAGAGGCGTTTGAAAGTCGGCGTTATTTGGTGGGCTTGTGCTGTTGTCGCGTGGCGTTTGAAAAGCGGCCATGGTGAGAGTGAAGACTCGCGTACGCGGTGAAACGGCGAGTTGCAGTTGACAATGTATGAGGGTGAGAAAGAAGAGCGAAACCTTTTGCTCGAAGGTGTACGAGAAGTCAGTGTTCAAAGCCGCGATAATACAATTGCGTACGTGCAGGAATGTTGTTATTGTCAAAGAGTCACTGAAACGACAAACGGAACCAGATTCAAGGTGGAGGAAGAAATTTCCCAATTACCATTATCGCATCCATTTGAGATGCTTAGCTAAATCTTCACCCATGTACCATTATCCGAAACGTCCATGTGTTGATCCATAGCATAGTCTATCTCCGTGCTAACGCATCAGCATTTACTCCGTGGTAGAGAAGACATAGTCGGCCTCCAGCGTGTAGGTAGGGCTGTTGGGACCGAATATCTGCCGGCTCTCGCGCTGCCACTCCGGCTGGTTGATGGCGTCGATCCAGTCCTGAACCTCCATCACGACGCAACCGTACTTCTCAACGAAAGCACGGCGGCCTGGGACACCCTGAGTAGACTTGATGGGTTGATCACCTGCGGAGTGATTAGTGACGCGTTTTCAATCTCGATATCAATACTTACCAGTCTGGCCAGGACATGAGTACATCTGGAACGCGTCCTGGTCCGAGTAGATGTCGAGCTTGATTCCGGACCACGCACTGGCCAGGGTTGCAACAGGTCCAGTGTTGTGCCAATCGTACGGGCCATTCTGAGCACGGTTGACGATGTAGCAGTTGTCATAGCCGGAGCAGTTGAAACCGCAGTTGCCGAGAGACTCAGGTGCAGTGAGGTTGGCGCCGATCTGCTTGGGGCCTGTCCAGAAGTCGTTGACTGAGTACTTCTCATTGGGAAGAATGGTACCGTCAGGAATGAGAATGTTGTCTGCACCAACGCGCTGGCCAGAGTATGGCAGGTGGAAGGTGTGGTTCAGAGCAAGAGGGGTGTCCGGGTTGGCAAAGCCGTCCAAGTTCCAGTAGGTCTGTGAAAGTCAGCATGGAAGCCATAGTCCATATATCGAACACACGTACGTGAGAAGTCAGCATGATTGGAGTTTTCTTCGTGGTCGCCATAGCCACGATCTTGATCTTCCAGGTCATCGGAGTGAATGTGTAGGTGACGTAGCTGATGACCTCGCCCGGGAAACCTTGCTCGCCATCTGGGTCGACGATCGAGAACGTGATCGAGTCCGTGGTGTGGCTCACGATGGTGAAGTTGCGGTAATCCCAGCCATTCGGTCCACCATGTAGGGTATTGTTGTTGTTGTTCTCGTTCGGCAGGATGTGGAAAGTCTCGCCATCGATCTCGAACGTGCTGTTCTTGATGCGGTTGGCATAGCGGCCTGGAACACCACCAAGATGAGGATGCATCTCGCCTTCGTAGTCTGATGCCTTGTCGAAGCCAAGAACGATGTCGCGCTCAACGCCATCTTTGCCCTTGATGAAGAGGTTCGTGATCGATGCACCGTACGGGATGAACTGTGCACGGATGCCGTCGGACGAGACTGTGTACTTGCCGTTCGCGTCGGGTCCAAGCGAGTTGTTGGAAGGCGTGCTGTACTGGGCGGCCGCGCTCGCAGCGAGCAGAGAGATGACGGACAGAGACCACATCTTGCACTTGTCAATTGATCTGAAGTTGAGAAGTGGAGTTGACGAGATGGAGTGGAGAAAAGCGCTGTCAGCAGAGGGCGAAGACCGTTTAAATGGACCCGAGAGTATTAGCTAGCGCACCTTTACCTGCTCGAGCACTCTCTCACTACTCGGTCGTATTCACCCTAATGGAGCGACAACCTGGTGGCTGGTGCAAAGATCCCGTGAAAGCATCCCGCACCCCGCAAATATCCATGTCGATCGCTCAGGCACACAACGGCTATGGCGAATTGGACAGAGGTAACGTTGAGCGATTGCACGCGCTCCGCATTGGTGGACAAGCTACCACCGTAGCACAATTTGGTTCGGGTGCTACTCTTACACCTTGAAAAAAAAAAGCTACAGCTTGACAGCTCTCACCAGGGTAGCTCAAGCTCCGCACGTCATGACCCGGTGCTCCATGGGCGGTAGCTCGTTCCTCCACTCCCACCGGATGTCCACCGGATGATTACACGATGGCTTAGCTGCAAACACCCAAGATTGCTGTAGCGGCTGCAACGTGATTCGCGGAAGAATAAACGGGTACGGACAGTTGACAAGCATGGAGAGGTTGAATTATGGTGTGGAGCCCCGGCTGGGGCACTTTTTCACCCCTGTCTATCAGCCCGTGTATGCGCGGGGAAGCTTGTATGCGCCACTCAAAATGCCAGGAAGGGCTGCCATTTAAAGCAGTATTTCCGTGCTGTGCAAAAAAGCCTCGCAAATGAGCAGCGAGGAATTCTCACTCCAAACATGTTTCAAAGCATTCTTTTTGTATTGAATTTTCAATTTCCATGACCTGTACTTTAGGCATGGAAGCTGGGAACTTTTCCGAGCTTGTATGCAAGCAAATATATGTACCCTGCTCTTCGACATCAACCCTGTTCTCCGGGATTCATCGAAGCGACAAGAAGCTATTGGAACAACAACAACCCTAAGTTCCTTCCTGTGCGCAACACCTAACTGTTCGCCTACATACGCAGAACTATACACGCTCCTCACTACTACCACTACAAGAGATATCTTCTCAAGCAACACAGCTTCTCTTTTTGCTAGGTCCCGGAGACAGCGATGTCGTGGGCGATTCCCACTCGTGTGGCTGATAGATCTGCTGGTGAAGGTCCCCTGTGTGCTCCATATCTTGACCCACCGCCACGGCTCTTGGGTCTCCAAAAGTGGGCTCGATTGGCGATACGATGGACGACACGTACGAGTTACCAGGATCTGCGTGCAGAGGCGAAGGAGCCATCCACATGAGAGTGTGCACAGGTGAAGTCCCGAAGCTCTGTCCATACGTGATCTGCGTGGGCTGAAAGTGCTGTTGATGCAGATTATGCTCCTCATATTGGTGAGGAGCCCAAGCTGGAAGGTGCTGTCCGGTACGCTCTGCAGCAAGAGCTTGAGCATCCAGTTGGTTTACGACCGAGTGATTTCGTCCCTGGGCCACCGGTGCTTCGATTTTAGAAGCGACGTTCACGGCGGTCAACAGTGTCTCGAATGGACTTGTGGGTGGCAAGTAGTGTGAAAGGAACGAGGCCGGGGCATCTTGCGCAAATCGCGGTGGCTCCTGCAACGGGTCCGGGGCGTCTGCGATATGTTGAGACATGTAGCCCAGAGTGGAGAGGCTAGGAAGAGATGTGAGCCGACCCGAGACCATAGATGGAGCCACTGGACCCTCCTTTTCAGAAGGCGCAGATAGCCCATTATTCTGCTTATTTTTGGTCGTGTTCCGTGATGCTTCCTTGCAGCTAGGATGATCGTCCCATGCGGCGCTTGGCTTGTTGTGCTTGGCCCAACATCCAGTAGTCGTGTTGAGGTTGTTGATTTTCCCACCCCAGTGGTGCTTCTTGACTTTCGACCGAGCGACGAACGCCTTGCCACATAGGCCGTGAATGAACGGAAGATCCCCACTTGACCGCTTCTTGATCGTGCCCATACCGTTGGGTGACATGTCGCGCGGGTCGCATTCAGCGGGTCCTTGATCTTGAGGCAGGTCGTTGGTCTTGATCGTTGCGACAGAGATGTTTCGACTCCGCTTCCTCGAACTGACCGAGTTTTCGAGGATGTTTTGGGAGGTATGTAGTGCGAATGGAGTCTCCAGCGAATGCGCCTCTGAGCCACAAGCCCGGGATATCTCTGGCTGAGCGAAGTCTTGCTCTTGATGAGGGTGATACTCATTTGCAAATATTGGGGATGGAAGAAGACAGCCCCCGACGCTGTGAGCCGCATCGTGTGCAGTCGGCGAGTATTGCCGGTTGACAAAAGCTTGCTGAAGCTCTTGTTGTTGATCCTGTCTATGCCCTGCCCAGATGCTGCCATGATCCGTTCCATGCCACATATCCGCGAAGGTGGGATCTTGAACAGACTCTTTTCCGTCCTCGGGCGACTGCTGCAAGAACCCGCAACGAGTCGGGACAGACGGTGAGGAGTGTACGATCGCATGGCCTACACGTGGAGAGGCACGCTGAAGGAATTCCTCGACTCTGATGGGCGTCGATTCGGTACAGGGCCTAGTCGCCATATAGCTCGAATCCTGCCACTGCTCATACTCCGCCGTGGACCTCTGAGACTCCTCTCTCATAGGAGGTGCATGGAAATTGTCCTCTTCCTGGCTAATCAGTTGCATCTGGTTAGCAGCTGACGAGACCGTCCCATTCGGTCCCCACAGACTTGACATGGAGGGCAATCGCATTTGTGGTTGATGGACTGGCTGTAAGAACAGCGGTGCTGGCTGCAGCGGTGACAATGGCGGTATATCGAAGTCTGCAGGTCCCCATCGCGAATCCTGGTGGCTGAGAATGTCCATGAGTTGATGCTTTAGAGTGAGATGGTTACTGATAATCTCCGAGACACTTGCCAAAGCCTCCCTCTTGGTGATGTAGCCGCGACCGAAGCTGACGAGGACGCTATGGATCTGGAATGCCTCTGCTGAACCTTCGCCGAACGTGATCTGTGTGATGTTAGAAATTGCAAGAAACGCTAAAGCGACTGCGCTAATGATGACGCATTTTTCATCGAAAGGACACCGAAGCTATTAGGAACGTTTGGGTAAGTACTTACGTCTACTTCCTTTACAAACTCAAGGGCGAGGGCGTCGAGGGGCGGCAGGGAACCACCTAGATCTCGGTGGGCCTCATCACCGAAGGCTAGTGATCGCTCAACGTCCTTTGGTGGAGTGTTGTGCGGCGTGTCGCGATGTCGTAGATTTGCGCTATCGTCGATGGCCGGGTACGTGTTTTGATACGCCCGCAATGGACTCATTTCGCTGTAAGGTTGTTCTTCCATGGCTACTCGCGCCTCGGATGAATTGTTTTGTGGTGGGCGAGAGTGTTTTGGTAGATCTGTGCGATCGTGGTCGTGGGTCTTCGCTTGGCGGCAAGCGTGCTTTTTGGTCACAGTGAAGCACGTGAGCAATGCTCCCGCTCGCTTGCAGCAGAGCTGCTCGTATACGTCGGGCGGTCCAAGTTCTGTTTAGTATTAGCTGGATCGGGGAAGTTTAGTCGCTGACGAATTTGCAATGCATGGTATGGTGCGATGTGGATGGAAGCCGCACTGGCCAAATGGTGTCAACTCGCTCGCACCTGCTTCATCTTCACCGCACATACGGCTGACGGTACTAACCGCTTTGGTCGCATACACAGAACGTGCGTCATACCTTGGACGCCACTAGAACGCCGCGGAAGACTGTTTGTCGAGCCGATCCTGCGTCGTACACAACTTCAGCTATGCTTTTTCTATACTTCCACCCGCTCTCCATACTATCAAACAATACCAGGTCTGCGGGTTCTCCTGGCGTTAGACGCAAATGGGTCGATGGACAGCCAATGGCATCCTTCGCCCGAGAGGAGACGGTTTCCTGCATGAAAGTCAAAGGCAACGACCGGAACCTCAACGTCTATCGGGTACCTACATAAAGCAGCTCAGCGCTCTTCTTTGTTCCAGTCTGGTACAGGCCCACTCCTAGTTGAGCCAGACTCAGTGGGTCGCAGTTGCCTTGTGGTGTGAATGCGTTGCCGACGTTGTTGATGGATATGGCTGCATTGAGGCCGTATTGTTCAATGAGCTCAGGTATCGGCAGGGTACCGCGCAGCTTCTCTGGCGTCCGCATCATGAAAAGGTCCGAGGTAGGTAGACCAACGAACGATACTGGCAGCTCACCGATCTCTTCTCGCAAACGTCTCCATTCCTCCTTGCGAAACCTGGTCAATCGCGTACAGTGGCCCATCGTGACTTGTTTGCCTCCAGAATTTGGCCAACCGAGATCTCTGACGATATCCAAGGCATCCCAAACTAGTGGCGGCTTGTCTTCTTCAAGAAAATAGTCGAGGTGTAGGTCCAGATGCTTGCGATTTTGCAGTGCTAGCTGCGTGATCCAACGAACATTTTCTTTTGACTTTGGCTCATCGTCTTCGACGTAGGGCGTACTCCCGAGCACTTTCACGTTCTCCTCTGCCGCTGCAAGTTTCATCAGTCTCCTCACTTCTGCGCCGTTATCTTGACCTGAGAAGGCTGGGAGCTGTGCGAAGGCGCAGAGTTGGACCTCGCATTTGTTTTTATATTTGTCCTTCAGCTTCAGACCTGCATGCAGACACTTCAGCCCGACGCCACCGTCCACCTCGACGAAGGCTCGCATAGCGGTCACTCCGAAACGCATGCTCTCTTCGATGAGTTGTTCGCCTCGCCTCAGCAGATCTTCCTCCTCGAACCTCGATTTGGCCTCGCCCGTCATCTCCATTGCCTCCTTGAAGTCACCACTCTCGATCTGCAGGTCGCTGAACTTGGGGTCCTGGAGGAGGAAGCACTTGTCGAGATGGATATGGGCGTGGCAGAGCGATGGCGCTATGAGCCGGTTCTCTCCGTGAAGAATGTCGGAGGAGGATGTGTCGAGCTTGCTGTCATGAGCATCTATAGATGCTATCTTGCCATTTTCTATTGTAATGTCCCATTGAGAGGATGCAGGTTCGTTCGGTATGCGGACACGAGTTATCTTCTTGAGTCCCTTGGCCATGTTAATGTGGTTCTCCTGCATCTGTGTACTCCAGTATCGAGTGTGATGAATGAGAGACAGGATGTATGGGTCAGAACAACATGATGGAGAAGAATGGTGACGTATAGATGGACCTAGACGATCTCAATTGATCCTACCATACTAAGTAGCTACCTGATGCATCGTTGGCCAAGACCTCGCGACCCAGGCGTGAAAGGATCCGATGGCATGCGGCATCGAATGCGTCTTGCAGTACCAGCCCTCACCATGCAGGACGACTGCATCTCATCTCTGGAGTCTCTGGAGAGACAGGACGACAACGAACACCACTTCCCACGAGTGAAAGCAGTTTCGCGGGGTGGCAGCCCTGCATCTCAGCCCCGCCATAGGAAAAGGAGATACGCGGATCAGGCCTAAGCTCCAATAATGTGGCACCTCAGACGCGTTTCCCCAGAAGGCGCCGTGGCCGCGCCCAGCCAGCCTCCATCTCCAACATCGCGTCTTCATCGCAAACGTCGCCCACCCATCGCCGTCGTCGCTCCCAGACTCGCTTGACCGTCCACGATGCAGGCCAACTACGCCCGGGCCGGTTACCCTCCGCAAAACCAGCAAATGGCGATGCCGGCCGCACGCAGAGGTCCCGGTAAGTCACCGCAACTCCCACATCGCCCGCAAAATGATAAGCAAGTCTGACCTCGCCTTTGCGTTCCGTCAAGGCCCCATTGCGCCGCCCCAGCACGCCCAGCAGCAGCAGTACAGCAACGCCAGCATGCAGGCCCAGCAGCGCGCAGAGGCCGAGCGCCGCGAGAAGATGCGCCGCACCGCGAAGAACCCCACCGACAAGAACATCCCGGAGGGTGTCGAGGAGGCGTGCATTGGCGACGGCGTGGCGCGCTACCGGGAGCTGCGCGAGGTGGAGCGCACGCTGGATGCGACCATGATGCGCAAGAAGCTGGACGTCATGGACTCGAAGCACCACTCGCGCGCATCACGCGTCGGCACCATGCGCATATGGATCTCCAACACGGTCGACAACCAGCCGTGGCAGAGCACCGGCATCGACGCCGACGCCTTCGACTTTGAGAGCGACACCAATGCCACCTACCGCGTCAAGATCCAGGGCCGCATGCTGGACGAGGCAGGCGACGAGGGCCTCGAAGAGGAGGAGGACGACGAGAAAGACGCCGACGCTATGGACGAGGATGAGCCGGAAAGCAAGCCAGCCGCGAAGGCGAAACCCTTCACCCACTACTTCACCTCCATCACAATCGACTTCGATCGCGCCAAGAGCTTGCAGCCCGACAACTTCACGCAGATCGAGTGGAAGAAGCCCGAGACGCCGGGCGCAAAGGATTACAGCGAGATCGAATTCGAGCGCAAGGGCGACGAGAACATCAACGTCACCATCAACTTGCAGCGGTACCAGAACCCTGAGGTGTGTAGACATTTGCAGCAATAGTGTTGTGCTTGACATGCTAATAAGCTGCTGTACAGGTCTTCCGGCTCAGCAAGCCCCTCGCCGAGCTCCTCGATACCGACGAAGAAGACCGCGCCGGCGTACTCATGGGCATCTGGGAGTACGCGCGATCCCAGCACCTGCAGCAAGAAGACGACGAGCGCAAGTTCGCCTGCGACGCGAAGCTCAAGGCTCTCTTCCAAGGCCAGGACTCGTTCTACTTCCCCAACCTCCCGCAGCTTATCAAGCCCCACTTGACCACCCTCCCACCGATACAACTCCAGTACACAATCCGCGTCGACAAGGACTACATCTCGCCATCTGCCGAGGCCGGCGTACCCGCCTCTCAACCCACCATATACGACGTGCAAGTCGCGCTCGAAGACCCGATGCAGCCACTGTTCCAGGACATACTGCGCCGTCCAGACAGCATCCAGACACTGCAGGAGATCCAGAAGATCGACGAGCAGCTCGTGCTCCTCATGGGCGCCATTGGCCAGTCCAAAGCCAAGCACGCCTTCTTCACCAGCATGTCGAAAGACCCCGTCGCCTTCTTCAAGCGTTGGCTGTCCTCGCAGAAGCGCGATCTCGAGGTCCTACTCGGCGAGGCAACGCGTGGTGGCGGCGAAGATGCGTCTGGCGAGGAGTGGCGACGCGGCGGTGCGGATGGTGTGTGGGGCAGCGATGTTGCGAAGGAGAGCGTGGCTTTGTGGTTGGCGAGGCAGAATATCAAAAGCCATTAGAGGATTGGTTTGTGGTCGTGCCAGAGTAGTATCGGTTCTGGCGTTTTTGCGATATACCCTAGCATCGACGATATAGACATCGATGCTCGTTATGATCAAATATCTGACAGAAGTGACTTGACGTAAATACTAAGTAGTGCGTAGAAACTGCTGAGGTATTTGCTGGAGGCTGGCGCAGGCGCTGCCGCTTGAGCAGCATGCTGACCGATGGAATGAGGTGCGAAGTCACTTCTTTCCAGGTGGCTTAGAAGGTGGCCCTGCGGACGAAGTGCCTGTTTTTCGCTTTCTAGTTGCTGCCTGCTTCTTTTCCTGCTCTTTTTCCTTCGACGCTGCTACCTGTGACCTCCTCACCTTTACCTGCTCTTTTTCTCTCCGTCGTATAAGCTTATACTTTATCCAAAAATGAATATGGGTATCGCTCAAGTCCGGGAGCCCTGCACCGAAATTCGAAGCCTTCACTCGCTTGATCATGCTCTGGATTTCGTGATCCGGAATGTCCGTTAATCGAACTGACTCGACTGGTACTGGCGAGCGTTCTGCCAAGTAATTTTCAAGCTCATTGCGAACATGCGCCTACAGAATATATTAGCGACAGGCTTGGAGGAGCAGAGGCTGCTGAATTACCTTAACAATTTGCAGTGCAGCTTCTGTTTCGTAGGGCTGGGGTTTACTGAACGCCTTTTTAAACTCCTCAACATAATAACGCACTATGTCCCGGATTAGCACATAGAGTGACAAGATGAACGAGTATGACATAACATACGCTGTGTGGCGAAACGCCCGTTTCTAGCAGTCTTTTGCAGAACCCAGAGACTCAGCTCATCACTGAGATCGCGTACACCAGCGCTCTGCATCCGCGTCTTGAGCTGATGGACGCGCTGTTTCTCCGCTACAGATCTCGAGACGTTGCTGTCTACGGCAGACGGATGCAGGGGCTCGGATCGTACTAGCTCTTTACTATGGAGCTGGGCAACGGTCAGCCTCCACGCCCTTGGGAGGTCGAAGAGTAAGTACGCACCCGCAGTTGTTGCCAGACCTTTTCGGTAAGACCTGAAAGCTTCTGTGCTTCACTCCAAGGGGTTTTGTCGAGTAGCGTGCCGAAACGGGGTGCGCTCCATAGTATAGCGCTCGGTCTCATTGTGTAATGGTGCGGTTCATCTAACGGGCGCTGAGAGCGCAGTCTAGGACAAATAACGCATCACGAAAAGGTTTGACGTCGATGTTCTGCAGTGTCGTGATGATTGTGGTTCAAGATGGCAATTGACTTCGAGGTCCACATGTCTCGCGTGGCTAGAGTTGCTGACACGCTAAATTACTGCGCTAACTGTTTTCGAGATGGCCCGTCGTCCTCAAGCTAGCAATTGCAAGTTGGAGTAGACGACAGTTCTCTTCACTACACCCGAGAACAAGCTCAAGCAACGACAGTAAGAGAGATTTATGTACGAAGTGCATGTGAGACATCCACTGACTTCGTACATCTATCTCTAGTGGGACTCTCGCCAATCCAGGCTTTCGCAGCATCTTTTACAAGATACATACTTCCTCCCGCGAAACTGATACGGATCAGGAGCCGAACACCCGAAGCGCGTACGCTGTCGGGTCTGAACGAGCGAGAATGGAGCCAATACACGGTTCGTATCTGAGTTGAACATTAGCCGCAAGTACTCGAATCCAAGTCCTACTTCCAGAAACTGTTCTACTATGAAAGCTGTGCCTTGGATCACAAAGAGATTCGCACGCTCAGCGACGACGACAAGCAACAAATCATTCAGCGGGTGCATGCTGCACTGCCCGAACTTGGAGTACGGCCACCAGAGGCCAGTTCAGACGTTGCTGCATGGATCCTCGCGCGGAGAGCTGGTGAGCGACGGAACCAACAGAAAAGTATGTCGTCCAGTGAGCTCGGAACATGATGAAATGATAGCATGATCAATGGACTTCCAGAGTTGGCGCGGAAGCTCGCGTGGGTGGATGAAGCCGCCGCTACTGGACATATCGAACCGGAAGTAGCATTGCCTACGTTACGGATCAGACTCCCACAGCGCAGTCGGTATTGTAGACTGACCATCTGCAGAGGATAATTACCGAAGTAACGGACAGTGTGACCGACTCGCTGTCGGATAACCTATCCAAAGACACGAGGAATGAGGTAATAAGACGCGTCAACGAGCAGTTGAGTAGATTAAGCTTGCCGTAAGTGCAACTGTACAAACTTACACGTGAGGCAAACACTAACTTCGGACCTACACACCTGGCAGCGCAATGAGCGTCGAATTCAGAAATTGGGTTGTAGCTGATGTACGTAGAGTTCCTAGGAGTTGGAAACACAGAAGATGAAACGACTCCAGAGATCTCGAAGGGTTGGGGGCAGTGACTGAGTGGTTGGTATTGCAAGGACATGCCTCGGCTACGTCAGGAATGAAGCGCTCTCGCGTGTCTGGCCTCACAAGCCTACACTGATCACGAACTAGAGTCTGAGGCAACCATCAGCACTAGCATTGTATACAAAATGATAGCGATGCATATTTAACTGGAAGGATTACTCACTCTGGGATCGTGAGTCGGACGCGTCCTGCATTCTATCATTTCGATAGCGCGATTTACTTTCGGTCAGCATAGACTTGAGCCTTCTCTTGTGCTGCCATCTGTCCATACTCGGTCTGATCGGCAGGTATAACATGATTAGACCATCCTACGCTGGTAGTATCCTGAGAAACGCTGCGAGTCTCTGCGCCGCGTCAATGATCCCAGTTTCTTTTATGTGCTGGTGTAATGTTTGTGGGTATGGAGCCCACAGATGCCGTAGGTAATCACGTACGCCGTCCTGAAGGACTAGCGACTCGCGTGAAGCAGGATCTGGGATACACGCCGGACGGGGCAATATACAGCTCCCGCCTAGAAAAGTTTTGAATTGGTCGCGAAGTGTTGCTTTGGCAAGTTGAAGTCGGATGTTGGTGAAGGTTATGGTCCGTGCCGCGCTACTGAAAAAGGTTAGGTTAGAAATTGGTTCAATTTCCTTGCAGCCCACACCGCTCGCACTTCGCTAATCCAATCCCTAACAACTCCACATGCCCTCTCCCCTTCGCACCAAGATCTGACCCGTCGAACCAACAGTATCGCAATTTTCCCACGTAACTACTTCAATATATGTGCACTAATTTCCCAACTCCCCATCAATCAATCATCTCCTCACAGAGCATCGATTTCGGCCTGATGGTCTAGTGGTATGATTCCTGCTTTGGGAAAGCGTCTGTGGATGCTACAGCCTATTCTGCAGGAGGCCCCGGGTGTAAGTTTATCACCCATATAGATTCGTTCTAGAAAGTTGTTACTAACATACTTCAAGTCGAATCCCGGTCAGGCCCCATCTTCTTTTTTGCCATTTTTGCTCTTTGTGTACTAAAAGAACGGCGACTGTTTTGT
>Ga0265797_10001747_pt1 | contig 37784 bp, 16 predicted proteins | sample P2T30metagenome_FD_192433 | JGI IMG/M metagenome (GOLD analysis project Ga0265797, IMG submission 192433) | Plant litter microbial communities from East Loma Ridge, Irvine, California - P2 T30 | ecosystem: Environmental > Terrestrial > Plant litter > Unclassified | place: USA: California...
GGCCGGTGGTGTGGGTAAACGCCGCCGGGACGATAATCAAGACGCACTCGCCCATCGCGCGGTACAGCTCGGGAAAGCGCAGGTCGTAGCACACCGACAGGCCGACCCGGCCGAATGGCGCCTCGAATACGCCGACCGACTCGCCCGGCACGATGGTGCGCGCCTCGTCATAGGATTCGGTGCCCTTGTTGAAGCCGAACAGGTGGATCTTGTCATAGCGGCTCATCGACGCGCCCTGCGGGTCGTACACCAGCGTGGTATTGAGCACCTTGCCTGCGCTCGGCGACACCATCGGCAGCGTGCCGCCGACCAGCCAGATCCCGTGCTCGCGCGCCAGCGCGGCCATGCAGTCCTGGATCGGCCCGCTGCCCGGCTGCTCGGCGTGCGCCACTTTATCTGTATCGCTCATGCCCATGATCGGCCAGTATTCCGGCAAGGCCACCAGCTCGGCGCCTTGCGCCGCCGCCTGCGCCACCAGGCGGCGCACGGTGGCCAGGTTCTCGCTGACCTGCGGGGTGGAAACCATCTGGATGGCGGCAACGCGTGTCATATCAGTCCTTGGTGGTGTTGGCGCCCGCTGGGGGCACGGCGCCGGCTGCGAGGGCGGGAATATCCGGCGGATTATCGATCTTGGTAATGGTCGGCGATTTCCACGGCCCCGTCACCTGCATCTGGTACGTCAAGGCCTTCATCACCGGCGCGCGCAGGAACAGCTGGGCCAGGTAGCCGCCCAGGCCGATCACCGGATTGACCGCCAGGCCATATACCAGCGGCCCGGTGCCCAGGTTGAATTCCGGGATCACCACCACGCGCAAATTCGTCGATTCGTTGGCGATGTCGGCGCTGCCATTCATCAGGACGGTGGCCGCCACCCCATGCATTTTAAGATTGTCGGTGCGCACCACCCCGCGCTGGATCATGGCGTTGGCCGTAATGCCATCGAAGGCCAAGCCTTCCGAGAACACATCGTGGAAATCGAGCTTGAGCAGGCGCGGCAGCGCTTGCAGGCTCAGCACGCCCAATAGCTTGGCCGCGCCCGGATCCTGCTTGAGGAACTGGCCCGACTCCACATCCATCGCAATTTGCCCGGACAGGCTCGGGATATCCATCGCATACGGCAGGCCGGCCCACGAGATATCGCCTTTCAGGCTGCCCTTGCCGCGCCCGATCGTGCCGGGGAAGCCCACGCGGTCCAGCAGCTTGCCGGCATCATCCATATCGAGTGCAAAGTTCAGGCTGGTATTGCTCTTGCCATCCTTGGTCAGCCAGCGGCCATTGGCCTTCAATTGGCCATCCGGATTGGCGATCGCGATGCGGTCGATGCGCCACTCGCGCCCGGCCAGCGCGCGCACATTGCTGGCGCGCAGTTCCAGTCGACCGAGCTTCTTGTTGAACAGCTCGAACTGTTCGGCCACGATATCGAGCGAGGGAATGGTGGCGGTGGCGCCCTGATTCGATTCCAGCAGATTCTTGACTTCGGCCTCAGCCGACTCGGGAATCGTCAGCGACGCCAGGCGCGCCGTCACCTTGCCCAGGCCGCTGCGGGTCTCGGTCCAGGTCAGGTAGCCGCTGGCCTGGCGCGAATGCAGATTGGCCTGCCAGGTATCGCGCAAGTGCGTGGCGCCCAGCACCACGTCCGCCATGCGGCGCTCGCCGACCGTCAGTTCGCCGATCCGCCCGGCGATCACGGTCGGCAGCACGTACTGGGTGAAGTCGCCGCCAGCGGCCGGCGCGCCGGTCATGCCGCTCGAGGCCGGCAAGGCAGCGTCGGCAGGCGCCGTCTCCCCGCCTGCGATCGCGCGGCCCGCCGCCAGCCACTGGTCGATGTTCAGGGCGCCGGCGTCGACGTGCACCATCATGCCTTCGTCCGGCAGCGGCGCCGGCACGTTCACGCCGATGCCGCCCTGCGTCACCTGCCATGGATTGCGGCCCTGTTTTTCACGCAGGTAGCGCGCCGACAGGTGCGGCCCCACGCCGACGCGGATCTCGTCGCGGCCCAGGCCGGCCATGCTTGGGGCGCCTTCGAGCACGAAGCGCAGCGGCAGGCTGGCGTCCTGCGCCTTGTTCAGCGGCTGCGGCAGTTCCACGCCGAGTCCGGCCAGGGTCGAATCGATGGTGATGGTGCGGCGCCCTTCGCGCACGATGATCTCGCCGCTGTAGGCGGTACTGCCCGACAGGCGCTCGGCCAGGCGCACCATGGCCGGGGCCGGGGCCGTGCGGCGCATGCCTTCGGCCGACAAGGTGCCGTCGAGCACCACGCGCGTGCTGCCGTCGCGTTCGGTACCGCCGCCCACCGAGACCGGGGCGCCAAGGAAGCTGGCGCCGAGGCCGTTCAGGTTGAAGCCGTGGTCGTGGAATTCGATTTTGCCATTGGCCGCCTGCAGGGTCGGCAATTCAGGGAACAGGCTGACGTCGTTGTTCTGCAGCTGCAGGCTGCCCTGGACTTTGCTGTCAGGCAGATGCGCCAGCGGCAGGCGCAGCGACAGGCCCAGTTTGGCGTTGCCGCTGCCGCGCGTATCTTCCGTGAAGTGCCCGATCCAGCCCAGCACCGGCGTCACCGCCACATAGCGCAGGAATTCCTGCAGCGGACCGGCGCCCGTGCCATCGATCTCCAGCATCATCCTGTCATGCGCGCCCAGGTCGGGAATCACCGCCTTGACGCCGGACAGCGCCACGCCCAGCGTGCGCAGGGTCTTGCCGTGGATTTCCATGCGCGCGCGGTCGAACTCGATGCTGCCGTCGATCGCCTCGGCCAGCGGCCACAGCGGCGTGCCGTCCGGATGGCGATGGCCGGGCGCATATTCCAGGCGCGCCCCTTCCAACCGGCCTTTGATGTTGAACTCGCTGCGCGCGCGTTCGGCCGCGTTATCGGCGTAAAACGGGAACCCGGCCAGGTCGCCGCGCAGGCGCAGCGTCGTATCACGCAGGCGCCCGCCCTGCAGCGCGCCGACCAGCCAGTCATGCAGGCTGTGCGGCGTGGCCAGCGGCAGAAAGCGCCCGATCTGATCGATCGCGAAGCCATCGAGGCTGCCCGTGAAATCGGCCGTGCCCGGACCGTGGCCAGGCGTCAATGGCAATACATGGCGGCCGGACAGCTCGCCAGTGAACTCGCCCTGGGCGAATGCCAGTTCATCGACCTCGAGCTGCAGTTCGCGGCCCGGGTCGAGCTTCCACGCGGCATTGAGCGCCAGCCGGTCGAACGGCATGCGCGGCTCGGCGAACCAGGCCGGCATGAACAGCGCCAGTCCTGTTGAATCGAGGTCCAGCTTGCCGCCCCGTTCGTTGGCATCGATGCGGCCGCTCAGGTTCTCGAAGCCGGGCGTGCCGGGCCGCGCCGGCAGCGCCGGAATCCCGCCCTGCGCCGCGCGCGCGGGACGCGCCGCCACGGCATTGAGCGCGAGGTTCGCCACATCGCCGCGGATGCGCCAGCCAGTCACGCTCGGATAGCGGCCATCCCATTCGGCGCGGATGTCGGCCAGCTGGCCGCGCGGCGCATAGTCGGCCAGCAGCTGGCGCTGCACCGGCGTGACCGGCAGGTACTGGGCCAGGGCCGCCAGCGCGCCGATATCGAGCTGGCGCGCGCGCAGCATGCCCTGTTCCGGCTGGCCATTGCGGGCCGGCCGCCAGGTCTGTTCCAGCGTGGCCGGCGGCAGCTTGCGGCCGTCGCGCGCCACCACCGCGAAATTGTCCAAGCGGATCGTGTGGCCGTGGGCGCCGAAGGTCGGCTTGCCGTCGTCCTTGCCAGGCAAGAGTTCCTCGCGCGCGGACAGGCGGCCCGTGACCCGCGCCAGCTCGAGCGGCGCAATATCCTTGCCGAGGCGCGCGCTGACCCCGGCCAGGGCCAGGTCGGCGGTAAAGCCCGCCAGGCGCGCCCGGTCGACGCTGACCCAGGCGCGCAGCGAACCGCGCCCGCGCTGCAGCTGGATCGGATAATCGACGAAACGTTTCCAGGCGCCGAGATCGACGTCGCGCAGGTCGGCATACAGCTCGCCCTTCCAGCGCGTCACGTCCGAGGGCCGCCCGCCCAGTGGATGGCGGAACTGCGCGCGCACATCGATCGGGCTGCCGAGCGCGCGCGGCGGCGTGGCCTTCAGGGCAACGTGGTGGGAACCCCAGCGATTGAGCAGGGCCAGGGTGACGCCTTCGAGCGCCAGCGGCGGCGTGCCGCGCAATTCGTCGGTCCAGTCGACACGGCCGTCGCGGATCACGATCTCGCGCTGGCGCAGCAACCAGTCGGCGCCGCCGCCCTCGCCCTTGTTCGGATCAAGCCGGATGCCGGCCACCTCGATCACGCCGTCCAGGCCGCGGCGCACGGCCAGGCGCGGCGCTGTGATCTCGAGTGCGGCGAAACGGGGCTCGAAGGCGGCCACGCTCCACCAGCTCAGGGTCGCATCGACCTGCGGCAGGGCCAGCACTTCGCGCCCACCTCCATCGTGCAGGCGTACCTCGCCCAGCGATAGCGCCGGGCTCACCCCATGCCAGGAAGCGGCGATGCGCGCAATCGTGACCCGGCTGCCGATGGCATTGCCGGCCAGGCGCTCGATGTCGCCCTTGTAATGATCGATATTCGGCAGGATGGCGTAGCGCAGCACCAGCGCCAGCACGGCGAGCGAGAAATACACCAGCAGCACCAGCTTGATGGTAAAGCCGAGTACATGGTGCGAAGCCAGGTTCGCCAGGCGATAGGCGGCGCGCAACCTGCGCCAGCGCACGGCCAGCGGCGAGGCCGCGGCGCTGGCCTGCGGATCCGGGTTTTGCATCAAGGTGCTAATAACAAAGGCTCGCCGTAAAGGTAACTCTTTAATAAAACAGGTCGCTTGCAGGGGTCGCGGCGTCTACCTTACCATCGGTGCTGACCCAGACAGCATCGAAGGCCAAACGGGTACTGATCAGCGGGTCATTCTACCGCATTGCCGGCGGCCGGAACCTGAAGAACGGCTTGCCAAACTAGCATTTACCAGGATTAACGATGACCCACCTTTCCCCGGCCGCCAGCCCCGCCTGCGCTTCGCGCTTCGTCCAGCGCTGGCTCGATGCCGCTCCCGAGCGCGCCGCCCAACTGGCCGAGCTGTCGTCATTATCGCTGGGCAGCGCCGATTTCCGCGTCCTGTTGGCACGCGAACTGGACCAGGGCCTGCCGCTCGAACGGGCCATGCGCCGGGTGCGCAACCTGCTGGTGTCGACCATCGTGGCGCGCGACCTGGGCGGGCAAGCCGACCTCGACGAAGTGGTAACGAGCATGACCGCCTTCGCCGATTTCGCGATTCAGGCCCATGTCGCGCACCTCACCGGGGAACTGGTGGCCAGCCACGGCATGCCGATGGGTGAGGAGTCGGGCCGTCCCCAGCACCTGATGGTGCTGGCCATGGGCAAGCAGGGTGGCGGCGAGCTCAACGTGTCGTCGGACATCGACCTGATCTTCGTGTATCCGGAAGACGGCGACACCGCGGCCGGCCCCGGCCAGCGCCAGTTGTCGAACCACGAATTCTTTGTGCGCCTGGGGCGGCGCCTGAGCGCGGCCCTGTCCGAAGTGATCGAGGATGGGTTCACCTTCCGGGTCGACATGGCGCTGCGCCCGAACGGCAAGTCGGGCCCGCTGGCAGCCAGCCTCGGCATGGTCGAGGAATACCTGATCGTGCAGGGACGCGAATGGGAGCGCTATGCCTGGGTCAAGGCGCGCGCCGTCACCGGCGAGCGTGACGATATCGCGGCGCTGGACGCGATCGTGCGGCCCTTCGTGTTCCGGCGCTACCTGGATTTCGGCGTGATCGATGCGATCCGCACCATGCACGCCCAGATCCGCGCCGAGGTCAAACGCCAGGAGCGCCTGCATCCCGAGCGCAGCCACAACGTCAAGCTGGGCCGCGGCGGCATCCGCGAGATCGAATTCCTGGCGCAGGTGTTCCAGCTGATCCGCGGCGGGCGCGACCCGGCCCTGCGCGAACGCTCCACCCGCCAGACCCTGCGCCTGCTGGCCGAACGCGAGCTGCTGTCGGTCGACACCGTCGAGCGCCTGCTGCAGGCCTATACCTTCCTGCGCAACCTGGAGCACCGGGTGCAATACCTGGAAGACGCCCAGACCCACACCCTGCCGGCCAACGATGCCGACCGCCAGATCGTGGCGCGCATGATGGGTTATGAGGATGAAGCCACGCTGCTGGCCAGACTGGAAGAGCAGCGCAGCTTCGTGGCGCAGCAGTTCGACGCCATCTTCGCCGACAAGGAAACGCCCGACCAGGACCCGGACGCCCCCAACCTGGCCGATGAGCTCGACAACGTGGACGCGATCGCCGCCAGACTGGCCGCACTCGGTTTCGACGACGCCCGCGCTGCCGGCAGCCGCCTGGCCGCTTCGCTGCAGGGGCCGCGCCTGGCCAGCCTGCCCGACGCCAGCCGTGAAAAACTGCTGGCCCTGGTCGAGGCCGCCCTGCCCCAGGTCGCCACCGTGGTGCGTGAAGCAGGCATCGGCAGCCACGCCGCCACCCTGGGCCGCCTGCTCGACCTGTTCGAGGCGATCGGGCGCCGCTCGGCCTACCTGTCGCTGCTGACCGAATACCCGCACACGCTTGAGCGCGTAATCCGGATGATCAATGCCAGCGGCTGGGCCGCCACCTTCCTGACCCAGCACCCGATCCTGCTCGACGAGCTGCTGGACGACCGTAACAGCGGCGCCGGCGACCTGGTCCAGCTGGCCGCGCTGCTCGACGAGCACCTGAACGAAGCCGCCGGCGACACCGAGCGCCAGCTCGACATCCTGCGCGAAGCCCACCACTCGAGCCTGTTTCGCCTCCTTGCGCTGGACCTGGCCGGCGAGCTGTCGGTCGAGCACCTGGCCGACCACCTGTCCGCCCTGGCCGACACCATCGTCGGCGCCGTCGTCAAGCACGCCTGGCGCACCGTCAACGGCCGCCACCGCGAGGAGCCGCGCTTTGCCGTCATCGCCTATGGCAAGCTGGGCGGCAAGGAACTCGGCTATGTGTCCGACCTCGACGTGATCTTTTTATATGACGACGAGGACCAGGACGCGCCGCCCCTGTATGCACGGCTGGCCCAGCGCTTCATCACCTGGATGACGGCGCACACCGCGGCGGGCATCCTGTTCGACGTCGACATTGCCCTGCGCCCGGATGGCGCCAGCGGCATGCTGGTGTCGTCGGTCGCCGCCTTTGAACGCTACCAGAACGATGCGGCCTGGATCTGGGAACACCAGGCGCTCACCCGGGCCCGCTTCTGCGCCGGCGACGCCGCCATCGGCGCGCGCTTCGAGGCGATCCGCGAGCAGGTGCTGCGCCGCGACCGGTCTGGCCAGGAGGCGCAGCTCAAGGGTGAGGTCGTACATATGCGCCAACGCATGCGCGACGCCAACGTCAACCGCAGCGCGCAGTTCGACCTCAAGCAAGACCTGGGCGGCATGATCGATATCGAGTTCATCGTGCAGTACCTGGTGCTGCGCCATGCAGCCACTTACCCGCAGTTGACGGCCAATGCCGGCAATATCGCCCTGCTGCGCGTGTGCGGCGAGTTGGGCCTGATCGACGCCAAGCTGGCGGCCCGCACCGCCGATGCCTACCGCGCGATGCGTAGGCTGCAGCACCAGGTGCGCCTGCAGGGGCATGACAAAACCCGGGTCGAAGCGGGCCTGGTCGGCACCCATGCCGAAAGCGTCCAGCAACTCTGGCATGCCTGCTTCAACTAGGCATCTGCAGCCAGTTGCACGTATTTACATTCATCCTCGGTTTTCGTCGATTTTTGGTATTCATGTGCCACGCACAGTGATGGGGCGCAGGCGGCATCGCCGCGCCCTGTTTGCAGGCATGAGAGCACGATTGCGCCCCATTTCTGCTCATACATACTGCTGACTTTTAGGTCATTTAATTTCTTTTTGTTAACTGTTGTTTTTGACACAGAAGTTGCTTGTAGGTGCGTTGACACTGATCAACTCCAAGTGGTTTTATAGGGATGTGTATGCACAACGGAAAGGCCGTTACCCACGGGTTTTCCGCATGCGCACGGGTTGCACCTATTAATCATAAAAAGTCGTTCCACACCCGTGGGATGCAGGATGGAGAGCACATGCAACAACGTACCAAGATCGCCCTGGCAGTCGCGCTCGCGCTGCCTTCGTTGACCGCACTGGCGCAAGAAGCAACGCAACGCGTCGAAGTGACCGGCTCCCGTATTCGCCAGGTCGACCTGGAAACCGCCCAGCCGGTACAGGTCGTTACTGCGGAACAGATCCAGAAAACTGGCCTGGTGACTGTTGGTGACATCGTCAACCAACTGTCGTCCGTCGGCACCCCGGCCTTCAGCCGCGGCTCGGTCCTGACTTCAAACCGTGAAATGGGCGGTCAGTACATCAATATGCGCAATCTCGGCGCGCAACGCCTGCTCGTGCTGGTCAATGGCAAACGCTGGACCACGTCGACCGGCGGCTACACCGACATGTCGACCGTTCCGGCGGCACTGATCGAGCGCATCGAGGTCCTCAAGGACGGCGCCTCGTCAATCTACGGCTCGGACGCGATTGCGGGCGTGGTCAACATCATCCTGAAAAAGAACATGCAAGGCGGCACCGCCAGCGCCTATGTCGGCCAGAACGAGAAAAACGACGGCAAGAACAAGGACTTCTCGGTCACCTACGGCGCTGGCGACGAAAAAGCCAGTCTGCTGTTTGGCCTGACCCACACCGTGCAGGGCGAGGTCTGGGCCAATACCCGTCCAGTCACTTCCTTCACCTATGGTCCGGATCATTACGCCGCTGGCCTCGGTGGCGGACCATGGGGCCGTATTACCGCTGTCAACCCTGCCAATGGCGGCTCGCTGACTGCTGCGGCATCGGGCGGCTTCAACCGTATCCTGAACCACACCGGAAGCTACCTGGGTGATGGCGTAGGCGCCGATTCGCGCAACCCGGCCAATTACCACACCTACGCCGGCGCCGACGCCGACGTCTACAACTCGACCAACCAGATGCATCTGGCGGCGCCGAACAAGCTGACCTCGATCTTCACCAAGGGCGAGATTGCGCTGCCATACAACACCCGCCTGGTAACGACGGCAATGTTCGCCCAGCGCGATTCGAGCCGCCAGATCGCCGGCTACCCGCTGACCTCGACCACGCAGGCGGCCTATCCGGTCTACATCGACAAGAACAGCTATTACAACCCGTACGGCAACCAGGTCGCAGGCGCCGGCCTTGGCCAGGACCTGTGGTTTGCACGTCGCACCATCGAAGTGCCGCGCGTGACCGACAACACCAGCGACACCTTGCACATCGACGCCGCCCTCGAAGGCGAATTCGAGATGCGTAGCCTGCCGTGGAACTGGTCGGTCAGCTACAACTACAACAAGGTCGAAGGCAAGACCGCGAGCCAGGGCGACCTGAACCTGCTGAACCTGAAACAAGCGCTCGGCCCATCGTTCATGAATGCCTCCGGCGTAGTCCAGTGCGGCACCCCGGGTGCGCCGATCGCGCTGACTTCGTGCACCCCGTTCAACATCCTGGGTGGCCCATCGGCCTCGACGCCAGAGGCGCTGCGCTACGTGATGGCGGATGGCCAGGGCACCTACGGCTCGACCATCGGCAATGCTAACGCCGACCTGAGCGGTGAGCTGTTCACGCTGCCAGCCGGCGCGGTCGGCGTCGCCGGCGGCCTGGAGTACCGTGAAGTGCGCGGCTTCGATGCACCTGGCCTGTTCGAACAATCGGGCTACTCGTCGGGCCTGGCGGCCAAGACCACGCGCGGTCGCTACACCGTGCGCGAAGCTTACCTCGAGACCAATATCCCGCTGCTCAAGGGCGTGATTGGCGCTGACCTGCTGAGCCTGAACCTGGCGTCGCGCTACTCGGATTACTCGAACTTCGGCTCGACCACCAACAGCAAGGCCAGCGTGATGTGGAAGCCGATCAAGGACGTGCTGGTGCGCGGTACCTGGGCAGAAGGCTTCCGCGCCCCGACGCTGGGCGACACCTTCGGTGGCGGCTCGCAATCGTTCGACAGCTATCTCGACGCCTGCGACAGCCGCTTCGGCAACGCCGCCAACAACGCAGCCACCAAGGCACGCTGCAACGCCGCTGGCGTCCCGGTCAACTTCCGCCAGGTGAACCAGGCCGGCACGCCGGTCACGGCCGCCGCGCAAACCCCGACCGCCTTCAATTCGGGCGCCGGCAATGCCTTCCTGACCCCGGAGACCGCCATCACCCGTACCGCCGGCATCGTGTTCAGCCCTGCTTCGGTGCCAGGCTTCTCGCTGGCGCTGGACTGGTTCAACATCCAGGTCGAGAACCGCATCACCGCGATCGGCGCCGGCTACGTGATCGACCAGTGCTATGTATCGGGCGTGCAGCAGTTCTGTGGCCAGCTCAAGCGTGACCCGGTCACCGGCCAGATCGTCGAACTGTCGCGCGGCAACACCAACCTGGGCCAGATGGAGACCGAAGGCATCGATGTGAGCGTGTCGTACCGCCTGCCGCGTACCCGCTACGGCCAGTTCGGCTTCCGTTCGGAAACCACCTATGTGGATTCCTTCCGCACCCGCAGCACGACCGAATCGGATTGGCTGGAATACGCCGGCGAATCCGACACCTACCGCGTGAAGTCGAACATGGCGCTGGATTGGAGCCTGGGTAACTGGAGCGCCACTTTCGCTACCCGCTTCTACAGCAGCCAGAAGACCCGCTGCTGGACCGCGAGCCCGGCCGTCGAGTGCTCGAACCCGACCGATGTCGTGACCTGGGGCACCGGTTACAATCGCCAGAAGGAAATGTGGTTCTCGGACCTGTCGCTGGGTTACGCCCTGCCGTGGAACGCCAAGCTGCTGGTCGGCGCGAACAACCTGTTCGACAAGAAGCCGATCATCAACTACAGCGCGAACAGCAACTACGGCGGCACCTCGTCGTCGAACTCGGTGAACCCGGAAGTGCCGCTCGACCGTTTCGTCTACATTCGCTACAACCAAAACTTCTAAGCAATTTAATTGCTCGAAAAACCCGTCCGGCGCAAGCCGGGCGGGTTTTTTTTCGTCTTGCCAAATTTAGATCAATTGTTGACCACGCAGTCAATTACATGTCAATTTCCTAACGTATAAATACACATTTCTGCAACACTTCCACCATCTCGTTGTATATGCATTGACAGTGAACCTCACCGAATGTTTTTATTGCTGACTTGAAAAGTCGTTAGCCCAATTAGTTGGCGTTTTTCAGCGAGTCGCATCGCGACATTTTCGGTGGTAGTGCCCTTCCCAGGTGCCGCCGCATTTACACCCCTAGGAGTTTGCAACATGATGGAAACCCTCTTGTCCCGCTCGGTCCGCGCGATCTGCCTCGGCGGCATGACCCTCGGCATGACCGCTGCGATCGCGCAGGAAGCTTCGGCTCCCCTGCAACGCGTTGAAGTGACCGGCTCGCGTATTCGCCAAGTCGACCTGGAAACCGCACAGCCGCTCCAGATCATGAACGCCGAACAGATCCAGAAGTCCGGTCTGGTGACCGTCGGTGACGTCCTGAACAACCTGTCCTCGGCTGGCGCTCCTGACTTCTCGCGTTCGGGTTCGCTGACCTCGAACACCGAAGCCGGCGGCCAGTTCGTCAGCCTGCGTAACTTGGGCTCGAACCGCCTGCTGGTGCTGGTTGACGGCAAGCGCTGGACCCAGTCGGTCGATGGCTACACCGACTTGTCGACCATTCCATCGTCGATGATCGAACGCATGGAAATCCTGAAGGACGGCGCTTCGTCGATCTACGGTTCCGACGCGATCGCAGGCGTGATCAACATCATCCTGAAAAAGAACATGCAGGGCGGCCAGCTGTCCCTGTACACCGGCCAGAACGAAAAGAACGACGGCAAGAACAAGGACTTCTCGCTGAGCTACGGCGCCGGTGACGAGAAAGCATCGCTGATGTTCGGCCTGTCGCACACCGAGCAAGGCCGCGTGGGCACCCAGGCACGTGACATCACCTCGACCTCGAACGGTCCGGCACACCCATTCGACGGCCTGGGTTCCGGTCCATGGGGTCGCATCACCGCGGTCAATCCGGCCAACGGCGGCTCGTTGACCAATCCGGCTCTGGGCGGCTTCAACCGTTACCTGAACCACACCGGTTCGTTCGACGGTGCCGGCGTCGGCGCCAATTCGCGCGACCCGAACAACTACCACGCCTACACCGGCGCCGACAACGCCGACAAGTACAACTCGTCGCAAGACATGGACTTGCTGTCGCCTAACAAGCTCGACACGCTGTTCGTCAAGGGTGAAATCGCGCTGCCGAAAGACATGCGCCTGAAGACCACCGCGATGTACTCGCAGCGCCAGTCGCTGCGCCAGATCGCCGGCTACCCGCTGCAATCGACCTCGCAGGCCAACTATCCGGTCTACATCGACGCGGACAGCTACTACAACCCGTACGGCAACCAAGTCGCCGGCGCCGGCCTGGGCCAGGATCTGTTCTTCGCCCGCCGCACCATCGAACTGCCGCGCGTGACCGACAACGAAAACCGCACGCTGCACATCGACGCCACCCTCGAAGGTGAGTTCATGGTGAAAGACCTGGCGTGGAACTGGAGCGTCGGCTACAACCACAATAAAGTGTCGGGCACTGCAAACGACACCGGCAACATCAACCTGCTGAACCTGAAGCAAGCCCTGGGCCCTTCGTTCATGAACGCGTCGGGCGTCGTCCAGTGCGGCACCGCAGCTAACCCGATCGGCCTGGCATCGTGCACCCCGTTCGACATCCTGGGCGGCCCATCGGCGTCGACCCCTGAGGCACTGGCGTACATCAATACCAACGGCACCAAGACCTACGGTTCGACCATCAACAGCGCCACCGCCGACCTGGCCGGCGAACTGTTCCAGCTGCCAGCCGGCGCGCTGGGCCTGGCAGTCGGTATCGAGCACCGCGAAGTCAAGGGCTCGGACGTGCCTGACCAGTTCTCGCAGTCGGGCTACTCGACCAACCTGTCGGGTCAGGCGACCTACGGCCGCTACACCGTGCGTGAAGCGTACGCTGAGCTGCAGATCCCGGTCCTGAAGAACCAGCCGTTCGCAGAACTGCTGAGCTTCAACCTGGCCACCCGCCACTCGGACTACAGCAACTTCGGCGTGACCAACAACAGCAAGGCCAGCTTCATGTACAAGCCGGTCAAGGATGTGCTGGTCCGCGGTACCTGGGCTGAAGGCTTCCGCGCTCCGACCATCGGTGACACCTTCGGTGGCGGTTCGCAGTCGTTCGACACCTTCCTGGATCCGTGCGACACCCGCTTTGGCGAAGCCGCGACCAATGGCGCCGTGCAGGCGCGCTGCCTGGCCGATGGCACCAGCGCGAACTACCGTCAACTGGTCCAGGCTGGCACTCCGGTGACCAGCACCTCGGGCGACCAGTCGCTGGTGGCCTTCAACTCGGGCGCCGGCAATGCATTCCTGTCGCCTGAAACCGCGACCACCAAGACCGCCGGCATCGTGTACAGCCCATCGTACGTGGCTGGCCTGACCGTGGGCCTGGACTGGTACAACATCAAGATCGCTAACCGCATCACCGCGATCGGCGCCGATTATGTTGCCAACGAGTGCTACATCGCAGGTAACGAGAACTATTGCAGCGTGATCCGTCGCGATCCGGTCACCGGCCAGATCAGCGCCCTGTCGCGCGGCAACGCCAACCTGGGTGCAATGGAAACCGAAGGCCTGGACATGTCGATCTCGTATCGTCTGCCACGTACCGCCTACGGCCAGTTCACCCTGCGTAACGAAACCTCGTATGTGGATTCGTTCCGCACCAACGATGGCGCCGGCACCGAGTGGAAAGAATACGCGGGCGAGTACTTCTACAACCGCGTGAAGTCGAACACCAACCTGGACTGGACCATGGGCAACTGGAGCGCCACCTGGGGTGTGCGTTACTTCAGCCCGGTCAAGGACAACTGCTGGGATGTGCAGGAACTCATCGAGTGCAACATGCCTACGTTTGAAACCGCCGACAATGGTACCGGCGCCAACAAACTGGGTTCGTACGTCATCCATGACATGAACGTCGGCTTCAAGACCTCGTGGGATGGCCGTATCATGTTCGGTATCAACAACGTGTTCGACAAGTCGCCACGTATCGCTTACCGCACCCAGGCTTCGGCTTCGGCAGTCGATGTCGACCTGTCGCTGGACCGCTTCTTCTACGTCCGCTACAACCAGGCCTTCTAATGGCTCGGGGTCGCAAGACCCTGTCCTGAAGACCTGACCGAATGCCCGCCCGGCCTCGCCGTGCGGGCATTTTTACTTGGCGCTTCGCCTTGCCCCGCCCGACGCGGTATCATGGCGGTTTGCGCGCGACCCGCGCTGCCGATTCCCCTCCGTATGACCATCAAACTCAAGAACGATAAAGACATCGCCAAGATGCGTGTCGCCGGCCGCCTGGCCGCCGAAGTGCTGGAAATGATCAAGGAATACGTCGTGCCCGGCGTATCCACCGAAGAACTCGACCGCCGCTGCCACGACCACATCCGCAAGGTGCAGAAGGCCACGCCGGCCAATGTCGGCTACCACGGCTTTCCCAAGACCCTGTGCACCTCGATCAACGGCGTGGTCTGCCACGGCATCCCGAGCGAGAAAGACGTGCTGAAGGACGGCGACATCGTGAATATCGACGTCACCGTGATCAAGGATGGCTGGCACGGCGACACCAGCCGCATGTATTTTGCCGGCACGCCAAGCCCCGAAGCGAAGAAACTGGTCGACACGACCTATGAAGCGATGATGGCCGGGATCCGCGCCGTGCGTCCCGGCGCGCGCTTGGGCGACGTTGGCCACGCGATCCAGAAGCTGGCCGAAGGCGCCGGCTACTCGGTCGTGCGCGACTACTGCGGCCACGGCATCGGCCGCGTGTACCACGAAGAGCCGCAGGTGCTGCACTACGGCCGCAAGGACACGGGCCTGCTGCTCAAGGAAGGCATGACCTTCACGGTCGAACCGATGATCAATATCGGCGCCGAAGACGTGATCCAGCTCGACGACGGCTGGACCGTGCTGACGCGCGACGGTTCGCTGTCGGCGCAGTGGGAACACATGATCGTGGTGACCAAGAGCGGCTTCGAGATCCTGACGCCCTGGCCGGACGCGAAATAAGCGGGTACGCAGTTGCACGAAGAAACCCGGCCACGGCCGGGTTTCTTCATTGCGCGGCGCGCATCAGAATGTATAGCGCGCCGAGGCCGTGAAGTAGCGCCCGTACGGATTGTGCAGTCCTTCGTTATAGCCTGACAGTGGCGCGCCGGCATTGGCGCCGAAGCGCGGATCGAAGGGCGCGGCCTTGTCGAACAGGTTCTGGACGTTGAAGGTCAGTGCCAGGTTCCTGATGCCCGTATAGGTGTAGCCGACACCGAAGCGCACCCATTCCTTGACCTTGCAGTTCGGGAACTCGCCCAGGTAACCGGGCACCGCGATGCTGGCGCTCGGCATGCTCGGGCTGGTGGCTGCCTGGTAATGGCAGAACGGCTGCTCATAGGTCGTGTCGTGATCGTACTTGCGCAGCAGCGAGACCGGACCGGTGTAGTTGGCGTTGGCGCTGAAGGCATGGGCGCCGCGGCTCAGCGAGGCCGACACCTGGGTCTTCCAGCGCGGCAGGTCGATCCCGCTCGACAGGTTCCAGTCGGCCAGGCCCGCGCTGTAGCCCACCAGATTATGCTCGGCCTGGCCCGGCTCCTGCTGGATCGTGTACGAATGCATGTACGCCGAGGTCAGCTTGGCGCTGAAGGCGCCCCACTCGCCCAGGTTCTTGCGAAACGCCGCGTCGATGTCCACCCCGCGCACTTCGACCGAGCGCTTGTTCAGCCACGGTTGGCGCACCATCAGCAGCGGGCCCGTGCCCGGGATCGGGTTGCCGGCGGCATCGGTGACGAAGTTGGCCGGGTTCTGGTCGCGCACCACCAGGTCGGGATAGGTGTCTTTGTCGCGCAGCGCGTCGAAGGCGCTGCCCAGGGCCACCTCGCCTTCCTTGCGGATCTTGAAAAAGTCCAGGCCGATGTCCCAGCTCGGGGTCGGCGAGAACAGGATGCCGAAGGTATAGCTCTTCGATTCTTCCGGCTTGAGATTGGGGTTGGCGCCGCCGGTGCCCGAGGACGACTTGTTGCAGTCCGCCTCGGTGGCGTTCGGCTTCGGCGTTTCCTCGTCGGTCTCGCAGCGGCGTGGATCGAACAGGCCGGACAGGAAGAACTGGGCGCCGCCAGGCGTGACCTGCGACAGCGCCGGCGTCCGGAAGCCTTCCGAATACGTGCCACGGAAAGCCAGGCTGGACAGCGCCGTCCACTTGGCGCCGACCTTCGGCACGAAGTTGGTCTTGATGCCCGGGTATTTGTCCCAGCGGCCGGCGAAGTCCATCTCGACATTGGTGAAGAACGGCGTGCGCATCTCGATGAAGGCCGACTTGACGTCGCGCTCGCCATCGATGATGGTATTGGCCAGGCCATAGATCTGGCCCGTCGACAGCGCCGTGTCCGGCACCATGATGAGCTTTTCGCGGCGCGCTTCGGCACCGACCGCGACCCCGATCGCGCCGCCGCCCAACTGGCCGAAGGTGGTGTTGGCCTTGACGTCGAAGTGGGTGATCGAGGACTTGTCGTCGCTGGAGGTGGAGCGGAACAGGTCCGGATTGGCCGATACCTGGGCCAGGGTGGCGCCCGCGTTGAGCGTGCGCAGCGCCGGCAGGTAGAGCCGGCCGTTATAGGTGTCTTCGCGCCGCGCCTCGTTGTACAGCAGGCCGACTTCCCAGTCCCAGTTGAAGTGCGAACCCTGCAGGCCGGCCAGCACGCGGGCCTGTTCATTGATGCTCTCGGTGCCCGTCGGAGCGTTCTCGAAGCGGTAGGCGACCGACGCGCGTGCGTTCGGGAATGGGTTGTCCGGATGGCCGGCAGGCAGGATGGTCTGGTAGCTCGGCGCCACGCCGGTGGCGGTGAAGTTGGTCACCGGCGCGTGCCGATCGTGATCGGATTGGACGTGTACTGGCGCTCGGTGCGGGCGTAGGTCGCTTCGGTGTAGGCGCGCAGGTTCGGGCCCAATTTGATCACGCCGCGGGTCAGGAGATTGGCGTCCTTGCCCTCCCCCGTGCCTTCCAGGTTCTGGTTGGTGTCGTAGTTGCAGAAGGTGCGGCCGATGAACACGCTCGCGGCCGACAGCCCCATCGCGGTCGAGCCGACCAGCTGGCGCGCCGGATCGCAATTGGTGGACAGGCGCAGGCGGTCGGCGGCATTGGCCTGGGTGGCGGTGAACTGGCCCGAACCGGGCGCGGTCTCGCGGTAGTACGCCGGCGCCCCGGAGATCGTGCTGCCGTAGGGCGTGGCGTAGCGGTTGGACAGGCGGCGGTACTGGTCGAACTCGATGTCCTTGACGTTTTCGCGCAGCACGCGGTCGCGGTCCGACAGGTCTGCGGTGAAGAACACATTGTAGCCATCGGTGTCCAGGTCGCCGATGCCGGCCACCACGTTCACGCCCTTGCGCTTGAACTCATTGTCGTCGTTGGCGCTGGTGCGCGCCGAGAGCTCGGCGCCGCTGAAGTTAGCGCGGGTGATGAAGTTGATGACCCCGCCGATCGCGTCCGAGCCGTAGACGGCCGAGGCGCCATCGCGCAGGATCTCGACCCGCTCGAGCGCCGAGATCGGGATCGAGTTCAGGTCGTACATGGTCGAGTTGCCGTCGTTCGGATCGGCGTACGCCGCCGGCACCATGCGGCGACCGTTAAGCAGGATCAGGGTCGAGGTCGATGAGAGGCCGCGGAGCGAAGCGGTCGACACGCCGCGCGAGAAGCCGCCGTCATTGGTATCGAGGTTGACGTCGCTGCCCATGGCCGGCACCAGACGGACCAGCTCGGTCACCGTGGAAGCGCCCGTTTCGCGGATGTCCTTGGCGGTGATGACCTGGATCGGCTGGGTGCCTTCCTTGTCGGTGCGTTTCAGGTTGGAGCCGGTGACGTAGACGGTTTGGGCGCCGTCGGGGGCGGTATTTTGTGCGGAAGCAAGCGGGACTGCGGCGAACGCCATCAGGACGGTGGCGGCGCTGGACTTCAGGAGCGGCTTCTTTATGTTTTCCTCTCTCTGCGTGATTGTTTTTAGACCGCTTCATGTATGTACTGGGTGCATACATGAGCGAAGTCTCGCAGAGAGATGCTTAAAAGAAAACTAATTTCGTAACAATCCTACGTCAAATCCGTCGCGACGTTGTAAATACTTAACATTAAGCTTTATTCTACGAAAACCCGCATTGGGTAATGCAATCGTCGCCAAAATTCGATCTATACCGTATATATAACAACATTTGAAGTGCATATTGCTATCCGGCGGATGCGTTACATCCTGCACGCGCTCCACCGCAATCAGCACAATGTTAAATTCCGATGCTGACCGCGCTGGGCTTGGACTGGTCGGAAAGTGCACCATGCACACTGCGAGAATGCGCCGTCATAGCGCATCCTGTCGCTACGTGAAGCGGACCGCTCAGCGGGCGGCGTTCTGACGCCGCTGCCAATCCTCGCTGTACTTCTCGGCCTTTTGCCGGCAGGCCTGCTGCTCTGACCAGTCGACGATCTTATTACAGGCCATCAAGGCGTCGGGCAGCGGCGTGTAGCTGGCATGGCTACAGGCCGTTGCCATGAATGGCAGCGCAAGCAGAAAGAATACAGGTGGAATGGTTCTCAGGGTCATGGTGATGTGATGGTTGGTGTTGGAGTTGCCTGGCGCAGCTCGCGCAGCGCCGTTCCGATCGCCGCGCGTGCTGCCTTGCAATCGAGCTTAGCCAATTGCTGCAGACCGTGGCGCTTGGCTGCCTGCTGCGCCACCAGGAAGCCCAGGTAGTAGCCGCGCCGCCATGGCAGCGCGGACGGCCCGTCGTCGGTCGTGAACAGTTCGCCGAAGTAGGTTGGATCCTCGCTGTCCAGGTTGCGCTCGAGGTCGGCCAGTGCAGCGCCCAGTTGCGCGCGGGTCCTGACGGCCATGCCGGTCGGGATATCCAGCAGCAGCTCTTGTTCACTGGCGCCGGGATTGAGCGTCAGCGCCGCATGCACCGCCAGTCCTTCGGACCACAGCGGCAGCCACATGCCGCCATCGCAGTCGCGCAGCACCGGATGGTGATAGGTGTGGAACAGCTCGTGGTCGAAGAAGGCCGCTTCGTTGCCGGTGCGCCGTCCCAGGATGTCCATGCCGAACACCAGGTAATGCCTGCCGTCGAAGCTGCGCACGCCGCCATCCATTTCGCCCAGCGAGTGCAGCACCACGATCTCGTGCGTGGGTTGGTAATCCGGGAAGCGATCCTGGAAGCGCGCCAGCTGCTTGTCCAGCATGGATGCGAATTCGAGGCCCTTGCGCTCGTAGCCGGCGCGGATCTTCGGGAAATTCTCCAGGGCGCGCGCGATCCGGCGGTCCTGGTCTTCCTGGGTGCGCCCGCCAGCATGGCGCTCGATGCCATAGAAGGCCGGGAAGCGCGCCGCCACGCGCTCCTTGAAGTCGGTCACGCGCGCCTCCGGCGCCTGGCCAGCGGTAGCGTCAGCCGACGCGGCGAACGCATCGGTCAGCACCAGTACCTGTGGCGGGTTGCCGGGAGCTGCGGCGGCAAGAAGAGGAAACACGGCGCACAGGCCGGCGGCAATCAGATTCTTTATTCGCATTGGGTAGACATGAAAAAACCCCGGAAGGCCTGGGCCGTCCGGGGTTTTGGTATGACGCAAACTGGATTACTTGGCGTTCATCAGCGCGACGGTGGTGTCGAGCATGCGGTTCGAGAAGCCCCACTCGTTGTCGTACCACGAGGTCACTTTCACCAGGCGGCCCGAGACCTTGGTGAGCGTGGCGTCGAAGTTCGACGATGCCGGGTTGTGGTTGAAGTCGACCGAGACCAGTGGATCGGTGTTGTAGGTCAGGATGTCTTTCAGCGGGCCTTCGGCTGCGGCCTTCTTCATGATCTCGTTGATCTCCTCGACCGTGGTGTCGCGCTTGGCGATGAAGGTCAGGTCGACGATCGACACGTTAATGGTCGGCACGCGGATCGCGAAGCCGTCCAGCTTGCCGTTCAGTTCCGGCAGCACCAGGCCGACCGCGGCAGCGGCGCCGGTCTTGGTCGGGATCATCGACTGGGTGGCCGAACGGGCGCGGCGCAGGTCTTCGTGCATCACGTCGGTCAGCACCTGGTCGTTGGTGTAAGCGTGCACGGTGGTCATCAGGCCGCTTTCCAGGCCGATCGCGTCATCCAGCGGCTTGACCAGCGGGGCCAGGCAGTTGGTGGTGCACGAAGCATTCGAGATCACGGTGTCGGTCGACTTGAGCACGTCCTGGTTCACGCCGAATACGACGGTCGCATCGACATCCTTGCCGCCCGGCGCCGAGATGATGACTTTCTTGGCGCCGCCCTTCAGGTGGGCCGAGGCTTTTTCTTTGGTGGTGAAGAAGCCGGTGCACTCCAGCACGACGTCCACGCCCAGCTCGCCCCATGGGATTTCGGCAGGATTACGCTGCGCGAACACGCGGATCGGATCACCATTGACGGTCATGGTGTCGCCTTCGACCGTGACGGTGCCCGGGAACTTGCCATGGGTGGTGTCGTAGCGGGTCAGGTGGGCGTTCGACTCGGCGTTGCCGAGGTCGTTAATCGCCACGATCTGGATGTCTTGCTTCTTGCCGCCTTCATAGAAAGCGCGCAGCACATTGCGGCCGATACGGCCATAACCATTGATTGCAACTTTGATCGTCATGCTTGGCTCCTGATTAGAAAAAAACTTTTTTCGTAACGAACAATGTACAACGGGCCGCGTCTGACGCGGCCCGCTTGCAGCAAATGCTTACGCTGCGATAACTTCTTTCGCTTTCGCGACGACGTTCTCGACGGTGAAGCCGAAGTGCTTGAACAGCACCGGCGCCGGCGCCGATTCGCCGAAGGTGTCGATGCCGACCACGGCGCCTTCCAGGCCCACGTACTTGTACCAGAAGGCGGTCACACCGGCTTCGATGGCGACGCGTGGCACGCCCTTGGTCAGTACGCTTGCCTTGTAAGCGGCGTCCTGACGATCGAACACGTCGGTCGACGGCATCGAGACCACGCGTGCGGCGATCCCTTCAGCTGCCAGCGCGTCGAAGGCTTTGACAGCCAGCTCGACTTCGGAACCGGTGGCGATCAGGATCACTTTGGCGTCGGCGCTGTCGCGCAGCACGTAGCCGCCCTTGGCGACGTCGGCGATCTGCTGGGCTTCGCGGGCCATGAACGGCAGGTTCTGGCGCGAGAAGATCAGGGTCGACGGACCATCCTTGCGCTGCACTGCTGCGCCCCATGCCACCGCCGATTCGACGGTGTCGCATGGACGCCAGTTGTCCAGGCCAGGAATCAGGCGCAGCGACGAGACGTGCTCGATCGACTGGTGGGTGGGGCCATCTTCGCCCAGACCGATCGAGTCGTGGGTGAACACCGAAATCGAACGGATCTTCATCAGCGACGCCATGCGCAGGGCATTGCGGCTGTAATCCGAGAAGGTCAGGAACGTCGCGCCGAACGGGATGAAACCGCCGTGCAGGGCCACGCCGTTCTGGATCGCCGACATGCCGAATTCACGCACACCATAGTTGATGTGGTTGCCGGCGATGCCCGAACGCACTGGCACCGATTCCTTCCAGTTGGTCAGGTTCGAACCGGTCAGGTCGGCCGAGCCGCCCAAAAATTCTGGCAGCGTTGGCGCCAGCGCCTGGATCGCATTCTGCGACGCCTTGCGGGTAGCGATGGTTTCGGCCTTGCTGACGCAGCCGGCGATGGCGGCGTCGAGCGCCTTGCTGAAATCGACCGGCAGCTCGCCCTTCATGCGGCGCTCGAGTTCAGCAGCCAGCTCCGGGTGGGCGCCGCGGTAGGCCGCGAACAGGGTGTTCCACTCGCCTTCGACTTGCGCGCCGCGCTCTTTCGCGTCCCACGCTTCGTACAGGTCGGCAGGAATATCGAACGGGATCGGATCCCAGATCAGGTGCTTGCGCACGGCTGCGATCTCGGTGTCGCCCAGTGGTGCGCCGTGGACCTTGTCGCCGCCTTCCAGGTTCGGGGCGCCCTTGCCGATGATGGTCTTGCAGCAGATCAGGGTCGGACGATCCGATTGCTTGGCTTTCTCGATGGCGGCATCGATGTCGGCGACGCTGTGGCCGTCGACTTTCGGGATCACGTTCCAGCCATAGGCCTCGAAACGCTTCTGGGTATCGTCGGTGAACCAGCCTTCGACGCGGCCATCGATCGAGATGCCGTTGTCGTCGTACAGCCAGATCAGCTTGTTCAGCTTGAGGGTGCCGGCCAGCGACGCGACCTCGTGCGAGATGCCTTCCATCAGGCAGCCGTCGCCCAGGAAGGCGTAGGTGTAGTGATCCACCACATCGTAGCCTGGACGGTTGAATTCGTTACCCAGCAGCCACTCTGCCAGCGCCATGCCGACCGAGTTCGCAATGCCCTGGCCCAGCGGACCGGTGGTGGTTTCCACGCCCGGGGTGATGCCGACTTCCGGGTGGCCCGGGGTCTTCGAGTGCATCTGGCGGAAATCGCGCAGGTCATCCATCGTCAGGTCGTAACCCGCCAGGTGCAGCAGCGCGTAGTGCAGCATCGAGCCGTGGCCGTTCGAGAGCAGGAAGCGGTCGCGGTTCATCCAGCCTGGATTGGCCGGATTGTGGCGGTAATGCTTGTCCCACAGTGCGACAGCAATCTCGGCCATGCCCATAGGCATGCCCGGGTGGCCCGAGTTGGCCTTCTGGACGGCGTCCATCGCCAGCGCGCGGATCGCGTTGGCCATCAGGGTGGTGGTTTGCGTAGATTTCATGGAGATCGAGGATCAGGGATTGGAAGGCTGTTGGCCTGCGATTGGCCGTAGCCCGTTATTTTAACAGAGAGGCTGCCTGCCGCTTTAAAATGCAGCCCTGTTCACATCGTTTCCAGAGGTTCCATGCCGCGTTTTTACTGCCCCCAGCCGCTCGCCATCGGCGCCACGGTCGACCTGCCGGAGGCGGTCGCCCACCACCTGCACGTGGTGCGCCTGCAGCCGGGTGCAGCGCTGACTCTGTTCAATGGCGAAGGCGGGCAATACCGCGCCACCGTGGTCGAGACCGGCAAGCGGCGCGCCACGGCCAGCATCGATGCCTTCGAGGCGGTCGAGGTCGAGGCGCCCTACTCCGTCACCCTGGCGCAAGGCTTGCCGGAAGGCTCGAAAATGGACTGGATCGTGGAAAAGGCGGTTGAACTGGGCGTGGCCGCGATCCAGCCACTGGCGGCCCAGCGCAGCGTGGTGCGCTTGTCGGGCGAGCGCGCCGAGAAGCGCCAGGCCCACTGGCAGGGGGTGATCGTCTCGGCATCCGAGCAGTGCGGACGCAACCGGCTGGCGGCATTGCAGCCGCTGGCCGATGTCGGGCCGTGGCTGGCGGCGCCATCGTCATCGGTGCGCATCCTGCTCAGCCCGCGCGCGACCGAATCGCTGGCCGGCTGGGCCCGCGCGAATGCCCCGCAGCCGGTCACCCTGCTGATCGGGCCGGAAGGCGGCCTCAGCCCACAGGAAGAAGACGCGGCCATCGCGGCCGGTGCGCTGTCCCTGTCGATGGGACCGCGCGTGCTGCGCACCGAGACTGCAGGCCTCGCGGCCCTGGCCCTCTTGGCCGGAGCCTGGGGCGGGATCTAATCTCCTTATATATTAGAAGCGTAAACGCGTCGTTCCCGCGGAGGCGGGAACCCAAGTTTGCAAGCGTATCCGACGGAGCAAGCAAAACTTAGGTTCCCGCCTGCGCGGGAACGACGACTCAACAGCTACTGGCCAACGATCAGAACGTGTAGTTCGCCCCCAAACTGAAGAAGCGTCCCACCGCGCCAGGCTGGTGCAGCGAGGCGTTGTACGAGGTCTGGTTGCCCGCGTTGCCGTAGGTGGCGACGTCATACGGCGCTTCCTTGTCGAACAGGTTCAGGATCGCACCACGGATAGTCAGGTTCTCGGTGAGCTTGTAGCTCACGTTCAGGTTGGTCGACGTGAACGACGATACGTCGCAGAACCATGCCGGCTGCACCAGGCCCTGGAAGTAGGCACGGCCGCCAACATTGGTACCGGTCGACGCACAATCGGTCTCGCCCAGCGCCGGGTCCTTGGTCGAGAAGCCGCTCGTGTAGTTCACGGTGGCGGTCACGTCCAGCGGGCCGCGGATGTAGCCGAGGGTGAACTGGGCACGGTCTTTCGGGTTGCCGGTCGCGCCGCCGACCGACGATGGGCCCTGGGTACCAGCCAGCTGGTAAGTTTGGCCAGCCACTTCGGTCTCGTAGCCGAACACGTGCGTCGCGCTCAGGTTGGCCGTGACGGTGCCCATGTCGCCCATGCGCCAGCGGTAGCGCACGTCCGCTTCGATACCGTGGGTCTCGGTGCTACCGGCATTGATGTAGGGTGACAGGCCATACAGGATCGGACCGGCCACCGGCATGCCCGGCGCCGTATTCGTGCCCACGCCGGTCGCGATATCGATCGTCGCCGCCGGACCACGGACCCAGGTCGGGGTAAAGCTCGGGTCGTTACCGGCCTGGGTCACGATCAGGTTCTTGATCTGGATCTTGTAGTAATCCAGGCTCATGTTCAGGCCACGCACCGGCTCGACGATGACGCCGAAGGTGTACGACTTCGATTTCTCGGGTTGCAGGTCGGGATTCGTGGTCTGGACGTAAGGTGGGCTGAACGAGCAGGCCGTTGGCACGTTGCCGGCGGTGGTCTGGCTGCCGTTGGCGCACAGGATCGGATCGGGAATCGAGTTGAAGGTGAAGAACGAGCCGGCGTTGCCCACTTCAGCCGGCGCCGGTGCGCGGAAGCCGCGTGCAAACGTACCGCGCAGGGCGACCTGCTGGGCCGGCGTCCACTTGAAATTGGCCGATGGCGTGAACGAGCGGCCGTAGGTGTCGTAATGGTCATAGCGGCCGGCAAGGCCGATTTCAACGTTCTTGATCGGGATCGCCTGCAGCTCCGCGAAGGCGGCCTTGTTGGTTTCCTCGCCGATCGTGAAGGCCGACGTATTGGCCACTGCGCCATTGAGCGTCAGGCTGGACGGCGGCGCATCCTGCTTGCGCTTGTGCCAGTGCAGGCCGGCTGCAAAGCTCAGCGGACCGGCGCCAAAGTTCGACAGCAGCTCGCGCGAACCGATCAGGTCGGCGTAGTTCAGCGTGGATTCGATCTTGTTGCTGAATTGCGGCGCCACCTGGCTCATGACGGCCGGCGAATTACCGCCCAGCACATTGAAGCTGCCGTTGCGCAGCGCGTCGTACAGCGCGGTGCGGTTGACATACCCGCTGTAGTCGAGGTCGTTCTTGACCCTGGTGGCGCCAGCCGAAGCGGTCACGTCCCAGCCGTAGGCACTGCCGATCAGGTCGGCCGAGAAGCGGGTCGCGGTCGATTCATTATTGGTGGTCAGGGCCGGGCCGACTTCCGGAATATAGCCGTACAGGCGGGCAGCCTGGCCGAACGGGTTGGTGATATTGGCGCCGACCTGGGCGCCCGGTGCGAAGGTCGTGTTGGGCACTGCGCCGACGCGCGGCGTCAGCACGCCGTTGACCAGGGTGGTGGTGCCGTTGAAGGCGGTCGGATTGAAGGCCAGCGGCGAGTTGTTGGCGCTGTTGCGGTTGTTGGTGCTTTCACGGCGGAACATCGAGCCCTTGAATTGCACTTCCCAGTCTTCGCTCAGCTTCTTGGTCATGCCGATGAGGACGTTGAGGTTCTCGGTCGGTGGCTGGATGAACGATTCGGTGTCGCGCACCGAGCAGCCGCCGGCGCGGTACTTGGCGAAGTTGCAGTTCGGATCCAGGAATGCATAGTTGGCCGGATTGTCGACGTTGTTGACGCCCGCCGGATTGTTCGGATTGGCCGGGTTGTACAGGAACGGGCTGCTGGAAGGGGTCAGGAAGCTGTTGATACTGGTCGGCACGCCCAAGGTCAGGTCATTGCCGCCACGCGCGCGCCAGTCGCGGTTGGCGTAGCCAAACTGTTCGCGGTCGGCGACATAGATGGGATCCTGCTTGCGGTATTCGGCGGTGATGAACGCGTTATAGCCGTCGGCGGCGAGGTCACCGATACCGGTGCTGATCGATGCGCGCTTGGTCTTGCCGCCGCCATGCTGGGTGTCGCCCACTTCGGCCGACAGGCGGGTGCCGTTCAGGTTTTTCTTGAGCTTGATGTTGATCACACCTGCGATCGCGTCGGAACCGTACAGCGAGGAAGCGCCGCCCTTGAGCACTTCGATGCTCTCGATGGCGTCGAACGGAATCGCCGACACGTCGACGAAGGAACGTTGCGCGTCATCCGACAATGGGTAAGGCGCCATGCGGTGGCCGTCGATCAGCACCAGGGTGGCGCCAACCGTCAGGCCGCGCAGCGAGATGCCCGAGGCGCCGTTGGCAAACGCGCCGGCGAAACCGGTGCCCAGGGTGCCGGCGCCATTCGCTGCCAGGTCGGTCAGCAACTCGGCGACCGAGGTCTTGCCGCTTCTCTGGATGTCGGCCGCGGTCAGCACCTGCACCGGCGTCGGGGTCTCGATATTGGTGCGGCTGATCAGCGAGCCGGTCACGACCACGCGTTGCGGACCGGCTGTGGGATCAGCCTGCCCCTGGGCCATGGCCGGGGCGACCAGGGCGCCGCTGGCGATGACGCAGGCGATGGCAACTGGCATCGACTTCAGTTTCAACATTGTGTTTCTCCTTGCTGTTCTTTGAATGGTTTATGCGAGCGCGCGTACCGGTCCACGCGCGCTATGTTTCCCCGGAAGTAATTTCATCTGCATATCTCTGCCTTTTGGGCGAGGCTTGCCATGCAGATGTCTCATCCGGGATAAACACCCTCAACTAACGTTCTTTCTGGAATTAAACGTCTATTGAGTAAATCCATAAAACCATATCAAAACGAACATCGTCAATATAGCGATGGCATATGCACATTGTAAAATCTGAGGAATTGTCGACGCGAAAAATCGATTCCCGACAAGGCGATCGCCACATCTCGCCTGCGCATAACGCACTATGAGTCCAGCCTCTTCACATCAAAATTCTTGTAAGTCATTGTATTGACGAAGGTTTCATTGACATATGCATGCGTGGCGGAGTTGGTATCGCGGCGGCTTTGCTTTCTCATCGATATGCACGCGGTATGCACGACCATGTATCGATAAAAATATGACAGTCGCTCATGGCATAGTTGCGTAGAAACCACGTCATATCCCATCATTCATTTGGCCCGACCGAAAAAAAGCGCCCTGGAAATCCAGGGCGCTTTTGCTACCTAGCCGATCCGTCCGGCTTGTCGCGATCAGAACTTGTGATCGTAGGCCACCGAGATACGGGCCGAGCGCGGCGAGGTGTACGACAGTGGCGTTTCATACAGTGGCGAGACTGCGTTGCCGCTGTTGTAGGCCTCGGTCACGTTCTGCACGACCTGCTCGTTGGTGACGTTGAACACATCCAGGCGCAGTTGCAGGCCTTTCAGCGCCGACGGCTTGTACGAGAAGTTCAGGTCCAGCCGCTTATCCCACGGCAGGTTGCCGATGGTGCCGCGTTGTACAACAGTGTTCTGCTCCATGACCGGGCCGAGGCACCAGAAACTCTGGTTGGCATAGTTCGGCGAATCGCCAGGCTCGGCCGACGAGCCGATGCAGCTGCGCGGACGGCCGGCGGCCAGCAGTACATTGGCGCCCACCGACACTTCTGGCGTGATCTCATAGAACCCGAAGGCCTTGATCGTGTGCTTGCGGTCGTTCGGCAGCAGGCCGTAGGCGCCTTCCATCAACTCCGGATAATCCCAGGTCGAAGTGACGGCGACGTCCGCCTGACCATTGTCCGAACGCACCTGGCCTTCGGTATTCCCCTTGTTGCGGCCCCAGGTGTAGTTGACCTTGCCATACCAGCCGTTGCGGTATGGGTGTTCCAGGAACAGGTCGACCGCGGCATAGGTCCGCTTCGGCTTGGTGAAGCCCTGCTCGGCCGCCGTCAGCGAGACCTGGGTCAGCCTGGTCGGATCGCCCGAGAAGTCCACCAGGAAGGTGTTGTTGCGGCCCGGGTTGAAGGTCTGGCAGGTATTGCCCCAGAAGCGGTTGGTGATGGCAATGCCATTCGCTGCGGCGTAGCGCTCGAACGGACGCACGTCGCAGAAGTCGTCGATCGTCTCTTTCAGTTCACGGTAGCTCGCCTTGGCGCCGAAGGTCAACGCCGGGGTCAGGGCGCGCTCGAAGCCGAGCGTGATTTCATCCTGGTAAGCCGGCTTCATGTCGAGCGCGGCAAGGGTTGCCACGACCTTGTCCTGGCCGTATTCGTTATTGCCCGACATCGGATTGGTCAGCTGGACCAGGCCGGTCGGCGCGCCATTGGCGTCGACGCCGGAGTACGTGAAGTACTGGTCGGTAAAGGTCGAACGGCCGGCGCCGCGCACCGAGATATGGGTTGGAATCGGCACCGAGTAGCGGCCCAGGGTCGCGAACAGCTTGGTGTTGCCATCGCCGTTGACGTCCCACGATGCGGCCAGGCGCGGCTGGATCTGGTTATCCATGTCCAGGAAGGTGGTCTTGGATTCGTTCTGGTTCTTGAACGATTCGCTGCGCGCGCCGATGGTCAGCAGCAGGTTCTTGGTGGCTTGCCAGCGGTCTTCGATGTAGAACGCATCCTGTTCGGCATACGAGTCGGTGACGGTCGAGAACAGGCGCTTGGAGACGTAGTAGCCGGCAGTGCCGAGGCCGCCGCCAGTGGCCGGCGCCGGCATGGTGCCGCCGGTCACCGCAACCGACGCGTTCGGCGTGGCGGTACGGTAGTACTGCCAGGTACCGCCACCGGCCTTGAACACGCCAGCGTTGATCGACTCGATCTTGGTTTGGTCGAGGCCGGCGCGCAGATTATGGTCGCCCAGACGGTATTCGATGTCGAGGCGGCCCGACTTGACCTTGTCCATGGCATCGGGCGACAGGATATTGCCGCTGATCGCTTGCGGGTTGGCATAGGTGAAGCCGGGTGCGCGATTTTCCGGCGACGAGATCGTCGTGAACACATTGTCCTGGTAATTGCTGAAGGCATTTTCATGCTTCAGTTTGCTCTCGCCGTAGAGTGCGGTCACAGTCAGGTTGTCGGTCACATTGCCGATATAGCGCAGCATGGTCGAGCGGCCGCCATTGTCATCCACATTGCGCCGGGTTGCGGTCGAGGTCACGACGCCGTTGCGGGTGCGGGTTGCGTAGTCATAGCCGCTGTCTTCGTAGGTGCGTTTCGGATTGTCGCCGAGCGCCGTCAATTCGAGGCGGTGGTCATCGGTGATGTTCCAGTCCAGCTTACCCATATAGCGCGCGACTTCGCGCTCGTCGTCGCGCCAGCCGTTCTGGGCGTTGGAGGTGCTGGTGCGGAAGCCTTCGACGTAGCCGCGATCGGTGTCGATCATCTCGCCGGCCACGTACATGAACAGCTTGTCCTTGATTATCGGACCGCCGACGTAGGCGCCGTAGGTCTTCTGCTCGCGCGTGTTCTCGCGCTGCGCCCGGCGCAGGGTGTTGTCGGTAAGCGGGTTGTAGCCGGTGTTGGCGTAATAGATGTCCTTCTCGCTGGCGCGCCAGCTCTTCGGCTCGAACGTGACCTGGGCACCGGCTTCCCAGGTATTGGTGCCGCTCTTGGTGATGACGTTGACCACGCCGCCGATCGAGCGGCCGAATTCGGCGCCGAAGCCGCCAACCAGCACCTGCGCTTCGGCGATCGCGCCGAATGGCAGTTGGGACGCGCCCAGGCCGGTCAGTGGATTGGTGACCGGGAAGCCGTTGATGTAGTACGAGTTTTCGGACGCCGCGCCGCCGCCGAACGAGGCGCCGCCGGCAAAGCGCGAATCGACCCGGGTGGTGTTCGGCGCCAGCTGGATGATGCCTTCGATATTGCGGGCCACCGGCAACGCAGCCAGCTGGCGTGCGCTGAACGTGGCGCCCGAGGAGGTCGAGGTGACGTCGATATTGCGGCGGGCGCCAGTCACTTCAACCGTCTGGATGCCTGCCTGGGCGAAGACTGCCTCGGCATTCTGGCCGATGCTGGTTTCAACCGTCGTGGTGCCGACCACAGTGTCCCCCCTCAACTGCGTCACCGTATAGGTGCCGGTGGGCAGCGCGGTCGCCTGGAAACGCCCCTGGGAATCGGGCGTCAGCGTACGGCGCAGGCCGATGGCCGGATTCTCGATCGTGATGCGCACGTCAGGGCCCGGCGCGACGCTGCCGTACACGGTCGACGTGGCATTCGACTGGGCCATGGCAGGCGCGACCATGCCAGCGGTCAGCACGGCGCCGCCGAATGCGAGCGTCAGCGCATGGACTAAAACGGTTTTCTTCAACATTGTGATTATTCCTGTCTTATTTTTCGGCCGCTCTCGTGAAGCGGTCGCAGATGGTTGTAAGTGAATCACTGCAGCTCAGACTACTTTTCCTCTCCCCGGCCGCCTGACCGAATATTCATTTACATGATAATTCGACCAAAAGGCGCGTTTGTATAAAACCATGGGGAAACTTCTTGTGTCAATGACACAGTCTGAAGGCATACATATTTACAACACCGCGACTGGAGGAATTACGCGTGCTGAATAAAGATCGTCGATATGGTGCATCAACGCACTTTTTCGATCTACAAATGCACCGATTTGGCTAACGCACGCAATATCCTGCGCATCACAAAGAGGATAGCCCGCCAGACCATACATACATAAGTTAAATGACAACTTCATCGCAGAACGTTCGGCCAGATGTCATATTCAGATAACTTTGTTGACTTTAAGTTACCGAAAAGCAAGGGAGGATATTCACTCTATAGATATCAGCGTTTGAAGAATGCCGATCAGCTGCGAAGACAGGAGCGTGAACACACGTAAAAAGGCGCTGTCGTCCTTAAATATGGAAGAGTATTGAACTGCTGAGCTGATTCGCGGTCCCCCGCCTGTCGCCATCGACAGGGAACGCCCCACGAAAGCGCCAGGGTCTCGCGCACCAGTCCGTCAATCTCAGCGCGGACGAGCGCGCCCGGTCCAGCGCCGCGGGTGCCATTCACGTGTAGAACGTCAACGCCTACCACTGGCGTTTCCGGGAATGGCTGGCACGTTTTCATGGTGTGGCGTCACATCGGCTATCTAGCGAAGCCGCAGCAAGCAGTCAGTCGCGGCCAACTTGCTGCGCCGCTACCGCCTTCACGCCGACGCTGTACTGCGCTTCATCAGTGATCCGGCTGTGCCATTTACCAATAACGTTGGCGAGCGCGCCGTGCGCATGCCCACGGTCAAAAAAAATATTGGGCTGCGTCCGCACGCTTGCCGGGGCTCAGCATTTCTGCGTCATTCGCTACTGCCTCGACACGCTACGCAAGCAAGGCCACTGGTATGCTCGTCGTCCTGCAACGCGCCTTCGCGGGTGATCCTGCCGCGCTCTCTGCATAGCGGTCGCACAGTAACAAAAAATTAAATACTAAAAATAAATATTTCTACCCTTTTTGAATTGACATAACAGTGTAGGAAGAATAGATTAAATTCTTCTGATAATGCCTGCTCTTATTTTATCGATTACTATCCAGCCTTACCGACAAAATTGACCGCAAACTTTTCAGAAAAATCCTTCCCCTTCAAACACAAGGAAACAAAATGAATAAGAAAATTGCTTTGTTAATTTTTTCAATCGGCATCGGTGCCGCATCGGCTCCAGCATTTGCGTTTTCATGCATATCTATATGTAACGGTAGATACCAGGCATGTTTAAAAGATGGGATTCAAACGGAAGAAAGATGTATTGAAATGGACATGGCATGCCAAGACGCTTGTTACAGTTGCGCGCAAGAATGGCACCCCGGTTTCTGATAATGCCTTTTCCGGTTGCCATAAATTCACGATAATTTTTAATTTGACGCGGGCGTCCATCTCTTGGCGCCCCGTTCCCTTAGCCATCATAACGGAGTCACTTGATGCTTTTAAAGGCAACGAAAAATCTTCTGGTCTATGGCCTTATCTTGGTTACAGGTCTGACGCTGGGCCACTACATCCCTCAGTTAGTTCGCATGTTGACTCCGGACTACAGCGAAGGTAACTTCAGCGCGTATTATCCCGATGCAAATGTTCAGGTTGTCTTATACGGCACTGAAACGTGCCCATATTGTGTACAAGCTCGGAAATATTTACGGGAACGCCAAATTGCTTTTGTCGATTTTGATATAAATAATTCAGAAAAGGGCAGGCGAGATTTTTCTGCCCTAGGAGGAAAGGGCGTGCCACTCATTATGATTGGCAATCGTCAGGTGAGCGGGTTTAACCAAGCCTCGATAGATGCAGCAATTGGAAAAATAAAACCTGAAGCAAGATAACATAGGGGCCACTTCCGTCGAACAATTGCTACGCATTGCAATCGGGGACATCCATCGTTAGCGATAACAGTGCCAATCGGTATCGGGGCGGTCAGATAATCTGACCGGCGCCCTACCACACCACCCTCCACACGGGTCCACACCGGGCGGTTCAAGTAGTTGAGGTTATGTGAGACGGGGCATGCCAAGGCGATCAAATTAAGCAATCGTCAGCGCGTTGTTAAGGGCTAGGCAGCTGTTGCGCCACTAGCGGCGACTGTTCTTTGCCACCAGCAGTGCAACCTTCGGCTTCGCTCCTTGTTTTTACCGGCTCCTGGTAGATCGTCGTTCCGCGCTTCCGGTGTTTCAGGTGGATCGCGCATTCGGTGGTGCAACCATTCGCCCAGCTCACGCAGGACGCCTGGAGTTTACGCTAATCCAGAATAGCCTTTCCATCCCAAATCATAGGGGGTAGCCGATCAATTACCTCACTGATGCTGCGCTCACCAGACCTGCGAGTGGGTTGCCGGATCTTCTGCGGGAATGTCCCAAGTGCAGTCGATTCCACAAGGTGTGCCACCCCGAGATTGAAGGAAGCTGGGCTTTACCGGATCAAGAGTTCAGCCTTGATGTGGTCTGCGTGTCGGGCAGCTGCGTTATCGCGAACACCGCTCCCGCACCAAAATTCATCAGCACCTGCTGGCCGAGGGCGTCGCGCTCGGTGAACGCAGTGTGGGCAATCCGATGCCGCATTACGACATATTGCTCAATCTCTCCTTGGTGACGAGGCGGCCGATGTGGTAACTGGTTACTGCGCCTCGGTACGTAGCGCATTGACCGATGATGGTGGTCCGCCATTGATTTTTGCAGGCTTGCGCCTGCATCAAAATCTCGTTGACATCTACTCCAGCGTGCAACGTAACGCTGAAAAAGGGGGACTAAAGCCACTTGGCCGCTCGCGTGACATTCTCGGTCGAGCGCTTGAACGCACCGCCGCCATATGGCCTGAGGTAAAGTAGGGAGCATCCTGGGTCCAAGGTGCATCGGCCATTCTGGCCCACGGCGATGAGCTATCAGCTGAACTTGTGTCACACCGCTATCTGGACCGCTTCCGAAAAGATCCGAATGCTTACTTGGCAGAGTTGGAGACAGCCTGTCACAAGCTAAATCTGCCGTCCCAGTTTTTTTCCATCGCTCTTTCAGGCGCAAGGCGAGATCTCCCTAGGTAAGAACGCGCTCCTTCCCTGCACAACCGCCGAATTTACGCCACTTCGCCTTGACCACAATGGCTTCGCGTTTATTGGCTCGCTCGCCCTGCTCGGCAGCGCCATCTATCCGATTCTTATTCATCGGCTCGCAGTTTCGATCCGTGCGCCATCGCATGCGATGGCTCCCCCACAGTCAGTCACCCTTCCGCAGTTGCGCTTCACTTCGCTCACTGTGGTCAGCTAGCGGCGGGACTTTCACCCACAAGAGTGCACCCATGCTGGGCGCACCAACAAAAAGGGCCGCTCCGAAGAGCGGCCCGCTGTCTCGCGACGGCCGTGAAGCCGTCAGCAGAGGATCAGAACTTCTTGTCGTACATCAGCGAGAAGCGCGCGTAACGTGGTGTGGTCAGCGACAGCGGGGTCTGATACAGGCCGCTGACGTTGGCCTGGCTGTTATACGCTTCGGTCACATTCTGGACGGTCTGGCTGTTGAACACGTTGAACACGTCGACGCGGAACTGCAGGCCCTTGGCGAAGTTAGGACGGTAGGCCACGTTCATGTCGTAGCGGTGGGTCCATGGCAGTTCGCCGACGGTGCCACGCGGGGTCAGCACGTTCTGCGAACGGGTCAGGCCGCCGCAGTAGAAGGTCTGGTTCGCGTAGTTCGGCGAGTCGCCTGGATTGGCGGCACTACCGATACAGCTGCGTGGACGGCCCGATGCGATCAGCACATTACCGCCGACCACGATTTCAGGCGTGACTTCGTAGAAGCCGAAGGCCTTGATCGAGTGCTTGCGGTGGTTCGGCAGGTAGCCGTACGCGCCTTCCATCAGCTCCGGGTAATCCCACGACGAGGTCACGGCGACGTCAGCCTGGCCGTTATCCGAACGCACCTGGCCTTCGGTATTGCCCTTGTTGCTCGACCACACGTAGCTCAGCTTGCCGTACCAGCCGTTGCGGAACGGGTGCTCGACGAAGGTCTCGATCGACTTGTAAGTACGCTTGACCTTGTCGAAGCCCTGGTCGGCCGCGGTCAGGTTCACTGGCGTCAGGTTCGACGAGTCGCCCGAGAAGTCGACCAGGAACTCGTTGTCTTCACCCGGGTTGAAGGTCTGGCAGGTATTGCCCCACAGCGGGTTGGTGATCGCGATGCCGTTGGCGTCGGCGAAGCGCTCGAACGGACGCACGTCGCAGAAATCGTCGATCGTCGATTTCATCTTGCGGTAGATCGCCTTGGCGCCGAAGTTCAGCGATGGCGAGAACGCTTTTTCGAAACCGAAGGTGGCCTCATCCTGGTAGGACGGATCCATATTACGCGCTGCCAGGGTTTCGACGACCTTGTCCTGGCCGTATTCGTTGTTGCTCGACAGCGGCTGGCTGATCTGCGTCAGGCCGGTCGGCGCGCCATTCGCGTCGGTGCCGGTGTAGGTGTAGTACTGGGCGGTATAGGTCGAACGGCCGGCGCCACGTACCGAGATGTGGGTCGGGATCGGGACCGAGTAGCGGCCGACGGTACCGTAGACCTTCAGGCTCGAGTCACCGTTGACGTCCCACACCGCAGCGATACGCGGCTGGTACTGGTTCTTCATTTCCAGGAAGGTGGTCTTGGTATCGTTCTGGTTCTTGAACGATTCGTTACGCACGCCCAGGGTCAGTTGCACGTTCGGGTGGACCTGCCAGCGGTCTTCCAGGTACCAGGCGCTCTGCTCGCCGAACGAATCGGTGACGGTCGAGAACAGGTCGCGGGTCACGTAATAGCCCTGGTTGCCCAGTGCGCTGCCGGTGCTGTTCGGCGCAGGGATCAGCACGCCGCTCGGGCCTTCGATCTGCTCGCCTGGATTGGTAGCGCGGAAATACGTCCACATGCCGCCACCGGCACGGAATTCGCCGGCCGCTTTCGATTCGACCTTGGTCTTGTCGAGGCCGCCGCGCAGGGTGTGGTCACCGACGCGCCATTCGAGGTCCAGGCGACCCGAATCGACGATGTCTTCCGAACCAGGGGCCAGGATGTTGCCGCTGATGTTTTGCGGGTTGGCGTAGCTCAGGCCAGGCGCGCGCGCGTCGACGGTCGACGAGATCTGGTACAGGTCAGGGTTGTAGCCGGTGAAGTAGTTTTCGTGCGGCGACTTGGCACGGCCATACAGCGCGGTAATGGTCAGGTCGTCGGTCAGGTTGCCGACATAGCGCAGGGTGTTGAGCTTGGCGCCGTTGCTGTCGACGTTGACGCGGCGTGCGCTCGCGCTGACGATGCCGTTGCGCTCGCCGGTGGCGTAGTTGTATCCGCTATCGGAGGTGTTCACTTCCGGCGTATCGCCCATCGTCGTGAATTCGATGCGGTGATTGTCGGTGATGTTCCAGTCGATCTTGGCCATATAGCGTTCGATCTTGGTATCGCGATCGCGCCAGCCAACTGCATTGTTGTTGGTCGCAATGCTGTAGCCGTTGACCAGGCCTTCTTCGGTATCGGTCTTTTCGGCCGCGGCGAAGAAGAACAGCTTGTCCTTGATGATCGGGCCGCCGACGTAGGCGCCGTAGACTTTACGGTCGACTTCGTTCAGCTCGCGCTTGAGGCGCAGGGTGCCGTCAGTGGCGGCGTTGTTCGGGGTGCCGGTGCGGGCGTAATAGATGTCGTGCGGGTTCGCGCGCAGCGATTTCGGCTCCCAGGTCACGATGCCGCCGGCTTCCCAGGTATTGGTGCCGCTCTTGGTGACGATATTGACCACGCCGCCGATCGAACGGCCGAACTCGGAGCCGAAGCCGCCGGTCAGCACTTGCGCTTCGGCGATCGCGCCGAATGGCAGCTGGGCGGCGCCCAGGCCGGTCAGCGGGTTGGTGACAGGGAAACCGTTGATGTAGTACGAGTTTTCGGACGCTGCGCCGCCGCCGAACGAGGCGCCGCCAGCGAAGCGGCTGTCGCCGGTGGTGGTGTTCGGGGCCAGCTGGATGATCGCTTCGACGTTGCGGGCGATTGGCAGCGCGGCCAGTTGACGCGCGTTGAAGGTGGCGCTGCTGCCGGCGCTGCTGACGTCGATAGTGGCGCGGGAGCCGGTCACTTGCACGACCGCGGTGCCGCCGGCGGCCGGGGCGCTGGTGAAGATCGCTTCGCCGTTACGGCCGATGCCGGTTTCGACGTCGACGGAGGCCACGGCGGCGCCGTCGCGCAGCTGGGTCACGCGGTAGGTGCCGCTTGGCAGCGAGCTGGCCACGAAGCGGCCCTGGGCATCAGGAGTCAGGGTACGGCGGATGCCGATGTCCGTGTTCTCGATCTGGATCTGGACATTGCTGCCCGGAGCCACGGTACCGAACACGCTACCGGAAGCATTCGACTGCGCCATCGCTGGCGACATCGCGGCCATGCCCAGAACTGCGCCGCCGAAGGCGAGGCTCAATGCGTGGACCAATACGGTTTTTTTCAACATGCGTTTTCCTGTTCCTCTTGTCGGCCACTCTCGTGAAGGGCCTGTTTCTGTTTTTGGTTGTGGATCGGTCACTGCGCGTGTGACTTTTTCTCTCAATCGGCAACTGACGGCATATTCATTTATTTGATAACGCCGTTGAGTTGTCTGGATTCATCAAACCACGGCGCAACTTCTTATGTCAATGACACACTTTCTCGGTATGCATATAAACAACACTCCTCTATGACGATTCCAGGTGTGCAAATAAAATTCGTCCGGATTGGTGCAGCGCCGCACTTTTCTGGCGCTGCACTGCACCAATCTGAGTGTCCAAGCAATATTCTGTCGAATATCAGTGCTTTGATCCACGTAGCCGTACATACAGGTATCTCGCTTGATTACTTGCAAATATCATTTGGTGAAATGTCATGAATGTTTAATTTTCGTTGCCTATAAACTATCGTATTCAGCATAAGGATATTTGTTCTACGAATAATGGCGATAAAAGAATACCTGAACTTACATGTAAATATTACCAATAGTATGCATGTTGAATACCGGAAACACTGCTTCGTGCTTTCCCCCCACACGGTATGGAGCGCCACAAGTAAAATGACGCTTTTGTCCGCTTCCTCTTTGTTGCCTCACCAGCAACCACCCTCCCATGCTGCGAATTAACGAACTCAAACTCCCCCTGAACCACCCTGAACCTGCCCTGCGCGAAGCCATCCTGGGGCGCCTCGGGGTGCAGGATGCCGACCTGATCGACTTCAGTGTCTACAAGCGCAGCTACGATGCGCGCAAGAAGTCGGCGATCGTGCTGACCTACGCGATCGACGCCGAAGTACGCGGCGAAGCGGCG
>Ga0265797_10001748_pt1 | contig 37773 bp, 29 predicted proteins | sample P2T30metagenome_FD_192433 | JGI IMG/M metagenome (GOLD analysis project Ga0265797, IMG submission 192433) | Plant litter microbial communities from East Loma Ridge, Irvine, California - P2 T30 | ecosystem: Environmental > Terrestrial > Plant litter > Unclassified | place: USA: California...
CGACAAGGACGTCTCCATGGTCGACCAGACCCCTCCCTCCGTCGACGCCCCGGGCGCCGACGGCAGCGGCACCGCCGCGGCCGGCGCGGCCGGCACCGACGCGACCGCCGCCTACGGCACCGCCGCCTCCGGCACCGCCGCCTCCGGCACCGCCGCCTCCGGCACCGACGCGACCACCGCCTCCGGTCCCCGTTTCGACGCGGCGACGCAGGCCGCGATCGACGCCACCCGCGAGCAGGTCGCGAGCCTGCACGCCGAGCTCACGAAGTACGGGCTCGTGATCTGGACCGGCGGCAACGTGTCCGGCCGCGTCCCCGGTGCCGACCTGTTCGTCATCAAGCCGTCCGGCGTGGACTACGACGAGCTGACCCCCGAGAACCAGATCCTCTGCACGCTCGACGGCGAGGTCGTCCCCGGCACGCCGGGCTCGGAGCGCAGCCCCTCGAGCGACACCGCCGCGCACGCGTACGTGTACCGCGAGATGCCCGAGGTCGGCGGCGTCGTGCACACGCACTCGACGTACGCGACCGCGTGGGCGGCCCGCGGCGAGGCCGTGCCCTGCGTGATCACCGCCATGTCGGACGAGTTCGGCGGCGAGATCCCCGTCGGACCGTTCGCGATCATCGGCGACGACAGCATCGGCCGGGGCATCGTCGAGACGTTGCGCGGGCACCGGAGTCGCGCCGTCCTCATGCAGAACCACGGCCCGTTCACGATCGGCAAGGACGCGCGCGACGCCGTGAAGGCCGCCGTCATGGCCGAGGACGTCGCCCGCACGGTCCACATCAGCCGCCAGCTCGGCGAGCCCCTCACCATCCCGCAGGAGAGCGTCGACGCGCTCTTCGACCGGTACCAGAACGTGTACGGCCAGAAGCCCTCAGGAGCACTCGCATGACCACCACCACCACCCCCCTCGACCCCGCCGCCTTCCTCGCCTCGAAGCAGGTCTGGTTTTTCACCGGCAGCCAGGGCCTCTACGGCGAGGACACGCTGCGCCAGGTCGCCGAGCAGTCCCGCGCCATCGCGGACGAGCTGGCGGCGTCGTCCGACGTCCCCGTCGAGCTGGTCTGGAAGCCGGTGCTCACCGACGCCGAGTCGATCAAGCGCACGATGCTCGAGGCGAACCTCGACGAGTCCGTGATCGGCGTCACCGCGTGGATGCACACGTTCAGCCCGGCGAAGATGTGGATCCAGGGTCTCGACGCCCTGCAGAAGCCGCTGCTGCACCTGCACACGCAGGCGAACGTCGAGCTGCCCTGGGGCGAGATCGACTTCGACTTCATGAACCTCAACCAGGCGGCGCACGGCGACCGCGAGTTCGGGTTCATCCAGACCCGGATGGGCGTGGCGCGCAAGACGGTCGTCGGCCACGTCAGCGACCCGCGCGTGCAGCGCGAGGTGGGCACGTGGACCCGTGCCGCGGCCGGTGCGGCGGCGGTGCGCTCGCTCAAGCTGGCCCGGTTCGGCGACAACATGCGCTTCGTCGCGGTCACCGAGGGCGACAAGGTGGAGGCCGAGCTGGCCTTCGGCGTGCAGGTGAACACCTGGGGCGTCAACGAGCTGGCGGCCCGGGTCGAGGCGGTGTCCGACGCGGACGTCGACGCGCTCGTCGCCGTGTACGAGGAGCAGTACGACGTCGTCCCCGAGCTGCGGGCCGGCGCCGAGCGCCACCGGTCGCTCCGTGACGGCGCGGCGATCGAGCTGGGCCTGCGCTCGTTCCTCGAGGAGGGCGGCTTCGGCGCCTTCACGACGAACTTCGAGGACCTCGGCTCGTTGAAGCAGCTGCCGGGCCTCGCGGTGCAGCGCCTCATGGCGGAGGGCTACGGCTTCGGTGCCGAGGGCGACTGGAAGACCGCGGTGCTGGTGCGCGCGGCCGCCGTCATGGGTGCGGGCCTGCCCGGCGGTGCCTCGCTCATGGAGGACTACACGTACCACCTGGTGCCGGGCGCCGAGAAGATCCTCGGCGCGCACATGCTCGAGGTGAGCCCGTCGCTCACGGCGGGGCGCGCGTCGCTCGAGGTGCACCCGCTCGGCATCGGCGGCAAGGACGACCCGGTGCGCCTGGTCTTCACGGCCGACCCCGGTCCCGCGGTGGTCGTGGCGCTCAGCGACGTCCGTGACCGGTTCCGCCTCACGGCGAACGTCGTCGACGTGGTCGCGCCCGACGCGGACCTGCCGAACCTGCCCGTGGGCCGCGCGGTCTGGGAGCCGCGCCCGTCGTTCGCGGTCTCGGCGGAGGCCTGGCTCACGGCCGGTGCGGCGCACCACACGGTGATGTCGACGGCGGTCGGCCTGGAGGCGTTCGAGGACCTCGCGCGGATCCTCGAGACCGAGCTGCTCGTCATCGACGAGGAGACGACCCTGCGCGGCTTCCGCCAGGAGGTCCTCTGGAACCAGGCGTACCACCGCCTGGCGCGGGGGCTGTAGGGGGCGTCCGCGCCCGGTGCGGCGGGTCCCCGAGGGGGCGCGACGGCCGGAGGCGCGGGGCACGGACCGAGGGCGGCGACCGGTGGGGTCGCCGCCCTCTTCCGTGCCCTCGGGCGCTCGGGATCTTGACGACACGTGTCTCCGCGGCCTAATGTCGGTACACCTTGTCCGTACTCCTGCCCGAGGAGTGCGCCGGGCACCGCAGCCCACCCCAGCAGAGGAGATCCGCCATGGCCGTCGGACACCAGAACGCCCTTCCCGTCAGGAGCCGCGTGCCCCTGTTCGACGGGATGAACAAGATCCCCGGCGGGCTCATGCTCGTCCCGCTCGTCGTCGGCTCGATCGTCGGGACGTTCGCGCCCGGGTTCCTCGAGCTGGGCAACTTCACGACGGCCCTGTTCCGCGACAGCGCGCTCCCGCTCATCGGGGTGCTCATCTTCGCGACGGGCATGCAGATCACGCTGCGCACCTCCGGCCCGGTCCTCGCCACGAGCGGCGTGCTGCTGCTCACCAAGTCGGTCGTCCCGGCGACGCTCGTCGTGCTGCTGGGCACGATCGTCGGCATCGACGGGATCCTCGGGGTGTCGATCCTCGCCCTGCTCGTGAGCATGGACAACAGCAACGGCGGCATCTGGCTGGCCTTCACCGGCCGCTACGGCCGGGAGCGCGACCGCGGCGCCTACATCGCGTCCGCCGTCAACGACGGTCCGTTCTTCTCGCTGCTCTTCCTCGGCGCGGCCGGCCTCGCGGACATCCCCTACACGCTGCTGCTCGCCGCCGTGATCCCGCTGCTGCTCGGCATCGTCGTCGGCAACCTCGACCCGCGCTGGACCGAGGTCATGCGCCCGGTGCCGAACATCGTCATCCCGTTCTTCGCGTTCGCGCTCGGCACCGGCATCGACCTCGGCAACGTGGTCACGGGCGGCCTCTCGGGCATCGTCGTCGGCGTCGTCGCCGTCCTGCTCACGGGTACGACGACCTACCTCGGGTACCGGTTCCTGCTGCGCCGCGGCAAGGAGTCCGGCCTCGGCATCGCGTCGGCGACGACCGCCGGCAACGCCATCGCGACGCCCGCGATCGTCGGTGCGGCGGACCCGTCGTTCGCCCCCTACGTCGAGGTGGCGACGGCGCAGGTCGCCTCCGCCGTGCTCGTCTCGGCGGTCCTCGCGCCGATGCTCGCCGCGTGGGTGCTCAAGCGCCAGGGCGGTGACCGCAGCCGCGAGATCGCGGCGGAGGCCGAGGCGACGGCGGCGGGACCGGCCACCGCCCCGGAGAAGCTGTGACGCGCGCCGGCATCGTGGCCGACGACCTCACCGGTGCGGCCGACTCGGCCGTCCAGTTCGCCAGGGCCGGCTGGGACGCCCGGCTCGCCCTCGGTGACGAGGCGGTGCCGGAGGCGCGCCCCGACCCCGACGCGGCCGGTCCCGTCACCGGCGCGGACGTTCCCGATGCGGGCGGTCCCGTCACCGGCGCGGCTGGCGCGGGCGCGGGCGTCCCGGCCGCCGGCCGGTCCGCCGTCCTCGCGGTGGTCACCGACTCCCGGGCCCTCGACGCGTCGGCCGCGCACGACGTCACCGCGGCGGCGGTCCGCGACCTGGTGCGCCGGGGCGTCGACCGCGTGCTCGTCAAGATCGACTCGACGATGCGCGGGTCCGTCGCGCACCAGGTGTCGGGTGCCCTGGAGGCGTGGCGCGAGCGGCACCCGCAGGCCTTCGCCGTGGTCTCGCCCGCGTACCCCGCCCTCGGGCGCACCGTCGAGGACGGCCGGCTGCTCGTCGACGGGGCGGGCGTCGAGACCACCTCGGTGGGCCGCGACCCCGTCACGCCCGTGACGACGAGCCTCCTCTCCGACCTGCTGCCCGGCAGCGCCCACGTCGTCGTCGCGAGCGGTGACGCGCGCGACCTCGCCCTGCGCCTCGTCGAGGCCTCCGCGGCCGGCGCCGACGTGGTGACCGTCGAGGCCGCGACCGACGCCGACCTCGTCACGACGGCCGACGCGGTGCGCCTGCTCGGTGCGCGCGCGGTGCCCGTGGGGTCCGCGGGCCTCGCGGTGGCCGTGTCCCGGGCCTGGGCGCCCGAGCACGAGCCCGCCGAGGGAGCGGCCGCACCCGTGCCCGCGCACCTCGTCGTCGTGCTGAGCAGCCTGCACGACGCCTCGCGGTCGCAGTACGAGCACCTCGTGCGGACCGCGGGGGAGGACGCCGCCCCCGGACAGCCCGGCGTCCGCACCGTCGCGCCGACGCTGGCCGAGGTCCTCGCCGGGGACCTCGCACCCGCCCTCGGGCGCGCCGAGCCGACCGCCGCCGACGCCCGCGACGACCGCGTCGTCGTGGTGCTCGCGCCCCCGCGGGCCGCGCCCGACGGGACCGCCGCGCCCGAGGCGACCGCCGCCTCCGGTCCCACCGACGCCGAGCGCGTCGCGGAGGCCCTCGCCGTGCTCACCGAGCGCGTCGTCGCCGACCTCGACGACGTCGGGCTCGTGCTCGTCGGCGGCGAGGGCGCCCGCGCGGTGCTGCGCCGGCTCGGCGCCACCGCCGTCCGGGTGCGCGGCGCCGTCCGCGAGGGCGTGCCGCACGGCACCCTCGAGGGAGGCCGCCTGCACGGCACGCCCGTCGTGACGAAGGCCGGAGGCTTCGGTCCCGTCACGACGCTGGCCGACGTCGTCCCCGTCCTGCTCGGGCGGTCCGACGCGTCCGGCGCGACCGGAGCCCCCGCCCCACCCGCCACGGCCACCACCGCCCCCGCGACCATGCCCGCCCACGCCACCACCGCCCCCACGACCACTGCACGAGGAGACCGACCATGACCCTGCCCCGACTCGCCCTCACCCTCGGTGACGTGGCCGGAATCGGCCCCGAGATCACCGCGAAGACGCTGCTGCACCACGACGACCTGCGCGAGCGCGCGGTCCCCGTCGTCGTCGGCGACGAGGCCGCGATGCGCCGCGGCGTCGAGGCCGTGGGCGGCGATCCCGACGTCGTGCGCGTGATCGCGTCGGTCGCGGACGCCACCAACGGGCCCGGCACGATCGAGCTGCTGCAGACCGGGCCGTCCCTCGCGGACGTGGCCGTCGGCGAGCTCAGCCCCGCGGCCGGCGACGGGTCGTACCGCTTCGTCGTCGAGGCCTGCCGCCTGGCCCGCGAGGGCGAGGTCGACGGCATCGTCACGGCCCCGCTCAACAAGGCGGCCATGCACGCGGGCGGGCACAAGTGGCCCGGGCACACCGAGCTGCTCGCGCACGAGTTCGGCGTCGAGAACTTCTCGCTCGTGCTGTCGGCGGGCGACCTGTCGTTCTTCCACCTCACGACCCACGTGTCGATGCGGCAGGCGATCGACGACATCACGCCGGAGCGCACCGGGCAGGTCCTCGACCTCGCAGGCGCCTTCGCCGCGTCGCTCGGCACCCCCGACGAGCTCATCGGGCTCGCGGGCCTCAACCCGCACGCGGGCGAGAACCGCCTCTTCGGCGACGAGGACGCCGACGTGCTCGCCCCGGCCGTCGAGGCGGCGCGCGCCCGCGGCCTCAACGTCGTGGGACCGGTGCCCGGCGACGCGCTGATCCCCGCGGCCGTCCGCGGGAAGTACAAGATCGTCGTGGTCTGCTACCACGACCAGGGCCACGCGCCCTTCAAGGCGGTCTACGGCGACGACGGCGTGAACATCACCGTCGGCCTGCCCGTCGTCCGGGTCTCGGTCGACCACGGCACCGCGTTCGACATCGCCGGCCAGGGGATCGCCCGCGAGGCCAGCCTTGTACTGTCGGTGGAGCGCGCCGCGGCCCTCGCCCCCGGATGGGAGCACGTCTGGCGGACGGCGCAGCAGCAGGACGCGGACGCCTCCTGATCCCGACCACCACCGAGGGGACGACCGTGTCGACCTGGCTCCAGGAGCTCGACGGCGACGCGGTCGCCCCCACCCGGCCGGGCCCGCTGCACGCCCAGCTGAGCACGCTCCTGAGGTCGCGCGTCGCCGACGGCTCGCTGCCGGCGGGCACGGACCTGCCCACCGAGGCCGAGCTGCAGGCCCGCTTCGGCGTCTCGCGCTCGGTCGTCCGACAGGCGTTGTCGACGCTGACGGCGGAGGGGCTGGTCCGCCGCGGCCGCGGCAAGGGGAGCGTCGTCGCCCCGCGCGGCGAGCACCACCGGCTCGTGCAACGCCTGTCGGGACTGTCGTCGCAGGTGCCCGCGGTCACCACCCAGGTGCTCGGCCTCGACGACGTGCGCGACGAGCCCGCCGAGGCGGCGCTCGGCGTCGGTCCGGGCGAGGTGAGCGCGCTGCGGCGGCTGCGGCGGGCCGAGGGGGCGCCCATCGCCCTCATCCACACCTGGTTGCCCCGTCGCCTCGGGGACGCGCTCACCGTCGCCGAGCTCACCGACACCTCCCTGCACGCCGTGCTGCGGGCCCGCTTCGGCGTCACGCTCGTCTCGGGTCGGCGTCAGGTGCGCGCCGTCGCCGCGTCGGCGTCGCTCGCCGCGGCGCTCGACGTGCCCGAGGGGGCGCCGGTGCTCGTCCTCGAGGGGACGACCCTCGACCGCACGGGCGCACCCGTCGAGACCTTCACCACCTGGCACCGGGCCGACCGCTTCGTCTTCGACGTCGACGTCGTCGCCCCGGGTCCCGTCGAGGCCGAGGGGGCCGGAGGCGCGTCCCCCGACCCGGGGCTCGGCACCCCCGCCACGGTGCCGGCCGCCCTGCCGCTCGGGGCGGCGCCCGACGCGGGCAGCGCCTCCGGCCCCGCGCCCGCGGGGGACCTCGCGGAGCGGGTCACCCGCCTGTCGCGCGAGCTCGCCGAGCTCGCCGCCGAGCTCGGACCACAGCGCCCCTGACCCGCCCGCGGGTCCGCGTCCGGCGAGGCCCGTCCCGTCGGGCCGCCGGGCCCCCGCCCGCGTACCGTCGCCCCGGTGACCGTCCCCACCGCCTCCGGCCGGTGCCGCGCGTGACCGGCGTGCTGCTGCGCGTCCGGGAGTCGTTCTGGTTCCTGCCCGCCCTGTTCGGCGTCTCGGCGATCGTGCTCGCCGAGGCCCTCGTCGCGCTCGACCGTTCCCTGCCGCCGGGCGTCACCGACGACCTGCCGTTCCTGGGGGCGCTCAGCGCCTCCGGAGGTCGCTCGCTCCTGTCGATCATCGGGTCGTCGATGCTCACCGTCGCGGGCACGACGTTCTCGATCACGATCTCGGTGCTCGCGACGACGTCGTCGACGTACGGCCCGCGACTGGTGCGCAACTTCATGGCCGACCGGTCGAACCAGGCGGTGCTCGCCGTCTTCACGTCGACGTTCCTCTACGCCGTGGTCGTCATGCGGACCGTGCACACGCAGGTGGACGACTCCGAGGCCTTCGTGCCCGTCGTCGCCGTGCACGTCGCCGTGCTGCTCGCCGTCCTCGACGTCGGGGTGCTCGTCTTCTTCATCCACCACATCGCGGCGTCCGTGCAGGTGACGACGTTGCAGGCGCGGGTCGTCGACGACCTGCGCGGCGCGGTCGCGGCCGCGTACCGCGACGGCCCGGGCGACGGGGTCACCACCGTGCCGGTCGCCCGGTCCACGGGCGGTGACGGGGCGCCGGAGGTGCGGGCCGGCTCCGACGGGTACGTCCAGGCCGTCGACGTGGACCGCCTGCGTCGGCTCGCCGCGGGCGCGGGCACGAGGATCGACGTGGTCGCGATGCCCGGTCACCACGTGATCGAGGGCGACGTGCTCGCCCGGGTGGTGGACGCCTCCGGCCCGTCGGGCGACGGGGCCGGGGCGGGCGACGGCCCCGACCCGGACCGGGTGCGTGCCGCGTTCACCCTCGGCGACGCGCGGACGCCGCACCAGGACGTCGGCTTCGCCCTGCAGCAGTCCGTCGAGATCGCGGTGCGGAGCCTCGCCTCCGGCAGCAACGACCCGTACACGGGCGTGAGCGCGCTCGACACGTCGGCCGGGGTGCTCGTGCCGGCGTGGCGCTCGGCGCGACCGGTGACCGCCCTCGTCGACGACGACGGGCGGCCGCGGGTCACCCTCGACTGGCCGCGGGTCGAGGACCTCGTCGACGCGACCTTCGTCGTCGTCCGCACCTACGCGACCGAGCACCCCACCGTGCTCGACGCCGCCCTGCGGCTCACCCGCCGCCTCGACGACGCCGCGCCCGCGGACCGCGCGGGCCTGCTCGACGCGCACGTGGCCGCGCTCACCGAGGCGCGGGGGCGGCTGGTGGCGCCGCGAGGCTGACGGAGCGGGGGGTCCGTGCCGCGGCAGAGCTGTCGCTTGGTGCGCCGTCCGGCGTGCGACACGGTTCCTCCGACACGGCGCGCCGGACCCCGCGCTAGTGGCGTCCCTCGTGTGGTGCCGCGCGTGCGCGTGCGCGTGCGCGTGAGCAGCGGGCGCGGGTAGTCGGCCGTCGCCGCGGCCGCCCTGGGTGCGACGCCGTTCCTCCGACGCGGCACGCCGGACCCCGCGCGAGTGGCGTCCCTGTCTCGGTGCCGTTCGCGCGGGGTCGCCGTCGACGGGCGCCGGGCCGTCAGCTGCCGCTCGACGTGCCCTCGTCCGTGCCGCCGTTGGTGCCGCCGTCCGTGCCGGGCGCCGGAGGCGTCGGCGCGTCCGTCGGCGGGGTGGGGCGCTCGCCGTCCGTCGGCGGGGTGGGGCGCTCGCCGTCGGCGGGAGGCGTGGGGCGCTCGCCGTCGGCAGGCGCGTCGCCGCCCTCGGCACCGGGGCCGCCCGCGGGGCCGCCCTCCGCACCGGGGCCGCCCGCGGGGCCGCCGGGGGCGCACCCCTCGGCCGGGGCGGCGGGGGAGTCCTCACCCGCGGCGGGCGGGGTCGGGGCGGCGGGGCGCTCCGTGTCGCCGGTCTCCCCGTCGTCCTCGGCGCCCGGCGTCGGAGCGGCCGTGCCGTCCCCGTCCGCACCCGGGGTCGGCGAGGAGCTGGCCTCGGCGGCGACGGCGGACGAGCCCGAGCCGTCCGAGAGGGTGGCGGCGACGGCGGCGGTCCCGCCGACGAGCGCGAGTCCCGCGGCGGCGACGCCGAGCGTCAGCGCGAGGCGCGCCGGGACGCGGCGGCGGGGCGTCGTGGTCGGGGCGCGTCCCGCGAAGGTGGCGGGCGCCTCCGGCCGGACGTCGTGACGGTCCGTCGCGGGCCCGGTGCCACGGTCGGGCGCGGTGCCGTCCGCCGTGGTGGGGAGCTCGCGCGTCGCCTGGTCGTCGGCGCTGACGCCGTCGCGGGCGTCCCGGTGGCGGTCGCCCGCGGCCGCGTCCCACGACTCGGCGCCGTGGTCGTCGTGGCCCTGCGGTCCGGCCGCCCGGCCGTCGTGGCCCTGCTGCTCGGGGCCGCGTGCGGCGCCCTGCTCGTCGTCGTGCCGGTCGTCGTGCTGCTGTCCGGTCATGTCGTGCTCCTGTTCTCGGTGCCGGGGGCGTGTCCACCGGCTGATGGGTCGAACCTCGGCAGCGAGACTGAAGCGACCCTGAAGCGGGCGTCGCTCCCAGCTGATCCTTGTGATCGGCGGGGCGCGGGCGCAGGGTCGGACCGTACGGTCCCCGGCGTGCTCCCTCCCGCCCGCGTCCTCGTGATCGACGACGACCCCGCCCTGCTCACCGGCGTCGTGACCGCCCTGCGTGCCGAGGGCTTCGCGGTCGAGGGGCTGCCCGACGGGTCGCGCCTCGCCGACGCGCTGCGCGTCCACGTGCCCGACCTCGTCGTGCTCGACTGGATGCTCCCCGGGGCGAGCGGCATCCGCCTCGCCGCGACGGTGCGGACCACGAGCGACGCCGCCGTCGTCATGCTCACCGCCCGGGACGGCCTCGACGACCGCCTGCGCGGCTTCGCGGAGGGCGTCGACGACTACGTGGTGAAGCCGTTCGCGGTCGCCGAGCTCGTCGCGCGCGTCACCGCGGTGCTCCGCCGTCGCGGCCGCCTCGCGACGGTCGTCGAGGTCGGAGACCTCGTCGTGGACCCGGAGGCGGCGGTCGCCACCCGCGCGGGCGTCACCCTGGACCTCACGGCCACCGAGCACCGGCTGCTGGCGTTCCTCGCCGAGAGCAGGGGGCGGGTGGTGTCGAAGACGCAGATCCTCACCCAGGTGTGGGGGTACGGGGACCTCGACCCGAACGTCGTCGAGGTGCACCTCAGCGCCCTGCGCCGCAAGATGGAGGCGCACGGTCCGCGCCTGGTGCACACGGTCCGCGGGCTCGGCTACCGGATGAGCGCGTGACGCGGCGGTCGTCGCCCGGGACGACTCCGGGTCCAGGCCTGCGCACCGGGTCGCTGCGCACCCGCACGGTCGTGGCCGTCCTCGTGCTGCTGGCGTTGTTGCTCGCGGGCCTCATGGTCGCCGTCGAGGCGACGCTCGGGCAGCGGCTGCGCGCACAGGTCGAGGACCGCCTCCGCGACCGCGCCTCGGCCGCCGCCGCCCTCGTCGGCACGGTCGACGGCGACGACCTCGCCGACCGGCTGTCGGCGCAGGGCCTCTCGGTCGTCATCGAGGACGCGGACGGCGGGGCCGTCGTCGCCGGCCCGAGCCCCGACCAGCTCCGGCGCGGCCCGGGCGACGGCCTGCCGGGGCCGGCGGGCGAGCGCGGGGCCGGAGGCGCGGGCGGGGACACGGACGACGCGACCGGCCCGGCTCTCCCCGGCAGCGCCTCCGGCAGCGGTGGGACGGGCACCGACGCGACCGGCACCGACGCGACGACCGGGTCGGGGGCGGGCGCCGCCTCCGGCACCGACGCGACGGGCGGGTCGGGGGCGACGGAGTCGGGCGACGTCACCGTCACGTCGTCGACGGTCTCGGCGGACGACGAGGTGACGACGCTCGTGTCGCGGCTCAGCGACGGGTCGACGATCACCCTGACGACGGACTCGAGCTCGGTGGGCGAGACGTTGCGGCAGCTGCGCGGGGTGATGCTGGGGGCGTCGGCGGCGTTCCTCGTGCTGGCGGCGGCGGGACTGGTGCTCGTCGTGCGGCGCACGTTGCGGCCGCTCGACCGGGTGACCGTCCTGGCCCGCAGCATCGGGCGCGGCGACCGGGGCCGGCGCCTGCGACCGGAGCGGGACGACACCGAGATCGGCCGGGTCGCGGTCGCGTTCGACGAGATGCTGGACGGGGTCGAGGGCGCCGAGCGGGCCGCCCTCGACGCGGAGCGGCAGGCGCTCGAGGCGGAGCGCCAGGCGCTCGACGCCGAACGACGGGTGCGGTCGTTCGTGTCCGACGCGGCGCACGAGCTGCGCACCCCCGTGGCGGGCATGCGGGCCGCCGCGGACGCGCTGGTCCGCTCGCAGGACCGCATGGGCCCCGACGAGCGGGAACGCCTCGCGGTGCACGTCGTCCGCGAGGCCGAGCGGGCGGGACGGCTCGTCGACGACATGCTGCTCATGGCGCGGGTCGACCAGGGCATCGAGCTCGACCGGGCTCCCGTCGACCTCGTGGCGCTCGCGGAACGCGTCGCCGACGGCCAGCGGCTGCGCCGGCCGGCGCTCGACCTCGTGGTCGAGGCGGGTGCGGGTGCCGGTGCCCCTGCGGGTGGCGACGTCAGTGCGTCCGCCGGTGCTGACGGCGACGCCGGTGCCGGTGCCGGTGCCGGTGCGTCCGCGCGTGCCGGCGACGCCGGGACCGGAGGCGCGGTGACCGTGGTCGGCGACGCGGCCCGGCTCGAGCAGGTGCTCGGCAACCTCGTCGACAACGCGGCGCGGGCGACGGACGGACAGGGTCACGTCGTCGTGTCGGTCGTGCACGACTCGGCGGATGCGGCGACGCTGACCGTCACCGACGACGGCCCGGGCGTGCCGGAGGCGGACCGGGAGCGCGTCTTCGACCGCCTGGTCCGTCTCGACGAGGCCCGCCGCGCGGGCGACGGCGGCGCCGGGCTCGGCCTGCCCCTCGCGCGCGGCCTCGCCCGGGCCCACGGCGGCGACCTCGTGTGCGCGGCGCCCGCGGCGGGGCGCGGGGCGGCGTTCGTGGTGACGCTGCCGACGGGCACGTGAACCGCGCTTCAGGTGTCTGACGGAGCGGCCGTGACGGGTGCCGCCCGTCGTCCGGCCCGGCCTGCGCGGAGGTCGCCGGGAGCGATGAGCAGGGCGACGCCGAGCAGCACCAGGGCCGGCAGGTGCACGGGCACCAGGACGCTGAACGGGACCAGCCAGAACTGCGTCAGGGGCGGGTAGGTGTCGGTGATGATGACGGCCTGCAGGGCCAGGTAGGCCACGTAGGCGGTCGCGCTCAGCACGGACACGGTCCACCACCACGACGCGCGGACGACGAGGGGTGCCACGACGACGGGGACCAGCGGCACGAGGTGCAGCAGGGTGGGCAGCTGCGACCAGCCTGGCCAGTCCGTCGCGTCGAGGCCGAGCAACAGCAGCCCGTACAGGGCGGGGACGCCGAAGAGGACGGCCACGACGGCCTGTGCGAGCTTCGACGGCAGCGTCCAGGGGACGCGCTCCGGTGAGAGGGGCGAGAGGTGGGGCGTGGTGCTCACAAGGGCTCCAGGGCAGGTCGAGGGTCGCGTCCCGCCAGGGACGTCGGCCGCATGGCGTGGGCAGGACGGTAGCGGGCGGGCGCTCTGAGCCGCAACGCCGGAGTTCCAGACGTCACGTTCCGGTTCGCTCGGTGCTGACCCGCGCCTCCGGCCACCTCGGGAACACCTGTCGCCCCCGCGGCGTTGTGCCCCGCATGAGCGTTCCCCTCTCCGTCCTCGACCTGGCCCCCATCGCACCCGGCGAGACGGCGCGCGACAGCTTCGCCGCGTCCGTCGCGCTCGCGCGGCAGGCCGAGGCGAGCGGTTACCGGCGCGTCTGGTACGCCGAGCACCACAACATGCCGTCGATCGCGTCGAGCGCGACCGCGGTGCTCATCGCTCACGTCGCCGCGCACACCGAGACGATCCGCCTCGGCGCGGGCGGCGTCATGCTGCCGAACCACTCGCCGCTCGTCATCGCCGAGCAGTTCGGCACGCTCGCCACCCTGCACCCCGACCGGATTGACCTCGGCCTCGGGCGGGCGCCCGGCAGCGACCAGGCGACGTTCCGCGCGCTGCGCCGGGACCCCGCCTCGAGCGAGCGGTTCCCGCAGGACGTCCTCGAGCTGCAGGCGTTCCTCGCCGGCGAGTCGCGCATCGCGGGCGTGCAGGCCGTGCCCGGTGCGGGGACGAACGTGCCCCTGTACGTCCTCGGCTCGTCGCTCTTCGGCGCGCAGCTCGCCGCGGCCCTCGGCCTGCCGTACGCGTTCGCGTCGCACTTCTCGCCGGACGCCCTGCACGACGCCGTCGCCGTCTACCGCCGCGACTTCCAGCCGTCCGACGCGCTCGCCGAGCCGTACGTGCTCGCCGGCGTCAACGCGATCGTCAGCGAGGACGCGGACGACGCGCAGCGCCAGTTCGCGTCCGTCAAGCGCCAGCGGCTGCTCATGCTGCTGCGCCAGTCCGGGCAGCTCACGCCCGGGCGCGAGTTCTCCGACGACGAGCTCGACCACCTGCTGCGCACCCCCGCCGGGCACCACGTCGCGAGCATGACGACCTTCACCGCCGTCGGCACCCCCGACGACGCCCGCGAGTACATGACGCAGTTCGCCCGCAGCGCCGACGCCGACGAGCTCATCGTCGCGCACTCCTCCTCCACCACCGAGGAGCGCCTGCGCAGCGTCGCCCTGCTGGCCGACGCGATGGCGGCCGTCCCCGCGTAGCCGGGACGCGCCTCCGGCCGCCCGCGCGCGTCGCGTTCGGTCCTTCGCGCGCAGGGGTGTCGTTCGAGCGGGGTGCCCGAGTGCGCCACCGGGGCGGAGCGACACTCCTGCGGCGTGGTCCACACGGTGTCAGGTGCGGGCGTCGCCGCGCGACGGGCGGTCAGCGACAGGGGTGTCGGTCGGGCGGGGTGCCCGCGTGCGCCACCGGGTCGGAGCGACACTTCAGCGCCCGCCGCGGCGCCGCACGTCACAGCCGCCTACGGCGCCGTGTACACCCAGAGGAGCACGACGGCGACGGGCTGCAGCGCGATCCCGGCGACGAGCAGGCCGCGGCGTGCCCACGCCCGGTCGGTGATCGTCGGCGAGGCGAGCAGCGGCGTCAGGGGCAGCAGGATCCGGAACAGGCTCTGCTGCGGCAGGAACACCGCGAAGACGTAGAGGAAGAAGCTGGCCCCGAAGCCGACCACCTCGTGCCCCAGTCGCAGGGTCCCGCGGCGCGTGATCCCGAGCACGACGGCTCCGACGAGCACGAGCACGAGGGCGATCCCGCCGACGCCGAGCCACCGTCCGGCCAGCAGGAACCAGGGCGTGAGCGGCACGAACGGCGGGTCGCCGACGTAGTCCTTCCACCAGGCCATCTCGGTCTGCAGGTACCCGTCCGGCACCCCGGTGACGACGTGCACGACGACGGGCCAGGCGAGGCCGGCGGCGGCCGTGACGAGGCCTACGGCGATCACGACGACGGCCTGGCGGACGGGCAGGCTGCCGCGCAGCACGCCGCCGCCGAGGCGGCCGAGGCGACCCTCGCCGGCGACGATCCCGAGCCGTCCGGACCGTCCGGCCAGGGGCGCCTCGGTCCGCCACCGCACGACGAGGTGGATCGCCAGGGCGAGCGAGAGGGCGAGCGCGCCCGGGCGGGTGAACGCCGCGACGACGCCGCAGAGCGCGACGAGCTCGTAGCGACGCCTCTGCACCGCGAGGACGCCGCCGAAGACCAGCGTGAGGAACAGCCCCTCCGAGTAGCCGACCGAGAACACGAACGACAGCGGCCCGAAGCAGAAGAACAGCGTCGCCCAGAGCGCCGCCGCGTGCCCGACCCGCGGCTCCACGAGGCGGTAGAGCAGCACGGCGGCGACCGCGCCGGTCACGGTGGAGAGCAGCAGGGCGGCGACCGCGAAGTCCATGCCCGTCGCCACCATGAGCAGGTGCGCCAGCGCGGGGAACACGGGCAGGAACGCCCACCCGTTGGGCGTGACGTCGCCCGTCGCGTCGCGGGGCAGCACCGTCGGGTAGCCGTGCAGGGCGATCGTGCGGAACCGGTCGGCGTCCCACGAGGCCGTGAACTGCAGGAACGACCGGCCGCTGCCCGGCGTGATGAAGGTCTGGTCGGTGAGCAGCGCCCACTCGTAGACGGCGAGCAGCACGAGCGTCGAGAACGCCCGGGACACGAGGTAGAGGGCGACGAGCGTCGGCCAGGTGCCGGGCAGCCGTGCGGCGAGCGACGAGGCCCGGGCGCCGGCGGCGACGAGCGGGGTCGCCGTCCCGACGCGGCTCACGTCGGGGTCCCCGGGGCGGTCATTGCACCGACGCTACCCGAGGGGTCCCGGGGAGGACGCCCGGAGCCGCCCCGCCGCCCCCCGCGCGTACGCTCGACGGCATGACGCAGCCGCACGCTCCTGGCCCGTGGTCGACGGCACCGGCGGGCGCCGCGGCGCCCGGCCAGCCGCAGCAGCCCGGAGCGCAGCAGCAGCCCGGCCCGCAGCAGCAGCCCGGCCCGCCGCAGCAGCAGCCCACCGCCCGGCGCGTTCCGCGGGGCGGCCTGCCCGCGTGGTCGTGGGTCGTGCTCGCCCTCGCGTTCATCGTGGGGATCGCGGGCTCCGTCGTCATCGGCACCGAGCTCGGCGAGTCGGCGCGGCGCGACCTGCAGCAGGTGGACCCCGGGCAGGGCGGTCCCGGTCGTCCGGGCGGTCCCGGCGACGGCCCGTCCGACGCCTGACGGTCGCCGCCGGTCGCGGTTGCGCCCCCTCGCGCCCACGACATAGTTTTGTCGTGACACGAAAGGGGCCGCCGATGACGACGACCACGTCCACGACCAGCGCGACCACCGACTCCGGCCCCACCGCCGTGGGCCGCACCGCGACGCGCCCCGCCGCAGCGGGCACCGACGACGGTCGGGCCCACGAGGGCCTCGCCGGCGTCCACCTCACCGCCGGCGGCGTCTCGTTGCTGCTCGACGTCGCCGACGGGCGCCTCCCCGCCGTCGTGCACTGGGGTGCCGCGCTCGGCCGGGTCAGCGCCCCGGAGGCGCGGGCCCTGACCGCCGCGGACGTCCACGCCGTCGTCCCCAACGAGGTCGACGTCCCCGTGCGCCTCGCCCTGCTGCCCGAGCACCACACCGGCTGGGTCGGCCGGCCCGGACTGTCCGGCAGCAGGCAGGGGCGGGACTGGTCGCCGCTCTTCGAGGTCGACGAGCTGCGCGTCGCCGCCGCCGCCGGTGCGCCCGAGCCCGAACGGGACGGCGACCTGCTCACCACCGGCGCCGCCCGCCTCGTCGTCACCGCGCGCGACCGGGTCGCCGCGCTCACCCTGCGGCTCGAGGTCGAGCTCGCCGAGGGCGGCCTCGTCCGCCTGCGCGGCGCCCTCGTCAACGACGGCGACGAGGACTACGACCTGCAGGAGCTCAGCCTCGCCCTGCCCGTGCCCGGCCGGGGACGCGAGATCCTCGACCAGGCCGGGCGGTGGGGGCGCGAACGGGTCCCGCAGCGGCGGCCCGTCGTCGTCGGCAGCCACCTGCGCGAGGGGCGCAAGGGCCGCACCGGGTCGGACGCGCCCACCGTGCTCAGCGTCGTCGTGCCCGGCACCGGCTTCGAGCGCGGCGAGGCGTGGGGGCTGCACGTCGGCTTCTCGGGCGACCACCGCTCGTGGGTCGAGAAGACCTCCGGCGGCCTCCAGGTCGTCGGCGGCGGCGAGCTGCTGCTGCCCGGCGAGGTCCGCCTCGCGTCCGGCGAGTCCTACGAGGGCCCGTGGTTGTACGCGTCGTGGGGCGACGGCCTCGACGAGCAGGCCGGCCGCTTCCACCACTGGCTGCGCGCCCGCCCGCAGCACCCCACGTCCCCACGCCCGGTGACGCTAAACGTGTGGGAGGCCGTCTACTTCGACCACGACCTCGCCCGGCTCGTCGACCTCGCCGACCGGGCCGCCGCCCTCGGCGTGGAACGCTTCGTGCTCGACGACGGCTGGTTCCGGGGCCGCCGCGACGACACCGCCGGCCTCGGCGACTGGGTCGTCGACGCCGACGTGTGGCCCGACGGCCTCGGCCCGATCGTCGACCACGTCACCGGCCTCGGCATGGAGTTCGGCCTCTGGTTCGAGCCCGAGATGGTCAACGAGGACAGCGACCTCGCCCGGGCCCACCCCGAGTGGATCCTGCAGACCGGTGGACGGCTGCCCGTCCGGTCGCGGAACCAGCAGGTCCTCGACCTCGGCCGCCCCGAGGCGTTCGAGCACGTGCTCGGCCAGATGACCGCCGTCCTGTCGGCCCACGACATCGCCTACGTCAAGTGGGACCACAACCGCGACCTCGTCGACGCCGGCACCGTCGGCGGCGTGCCCGGCGTGCACCGGCAGACCCTCGCCACCTACCGGCTCATGGACGAGCTGCGGCGCCGGTTCCCCGGGCTCGAGATCGAGTCGTGCTCGTCGGGCGGGTCGCGCGTCGACCTCGGCGTGCTCGAGCGCACCGACCGGGTGTGGGTGTCGGACTGCATCGACCCCCTCGACCGGCAGCAGATGATGCGCTGGACCGAGCAGCTGCTGCCGCCCGAACTGCTCGGCTCGCACGTCGCCTCCGGCCGCAGCCACACGACGCACCGGCTGCACGACCTGTCCTTCCGTGCCGGCACCGCCGTCTTCGGGCACTTCGGCATCGAGTGGGACCTCCGCCTCGCGACCGACGCCGAGTCCGACGAGCTGCGCGCCTGGATCGCGTTCCACAAGGAGCACCGCGAACTGCTGCACACCGGCACCGTCGTCCGCGTCGACGAGCACGACCCCAGCCTGTGGGTGCACGGCGTCGTCGCCACCGACCGCTCGGCGGCCGTCGTCGCCCTCGCCTACGTCGACCGCAGCGACGTCTCCCCGCGGGGACGCTTCACCCTGCGCGGCCTCGACCCGGAGCGGCGCTACGTCGTCGACCCCGTCACCATCGGCGGGCCCGTTCGCGACGCGGCGACCCTGCCCTGGGCGGGCGGCACCTTCAGCGGCCGGTCCCTCGCGGTGACCGGACTGCAGGCGCCCGTGTCGATGCCCGAGCAGGTGCAGCTGCTCACGGTGCGCGCCGTCGACTGACGCCGGCGGCCGCCCGCGGTCCTGTCCGCCGGCGGCCGCCTCCGGCCCTGTCCGCCGCGCCACCGCCTCCGGCCCCCTCGACCTCGTCGTCGCGAAAAGGCGACCACCCGCGCTGGACACGCCGGAGGTCGGCAGCCCTGCCCGGCGTGTCGTCCCCGAGATGTCGCGTTCGGCGCGCGGGACCACTCCCTGCCGGCGCGCCGCGCGTGCGCGCCGGAACGTGCCGGAGGCGATCCCCGGCCCGAGAGGGAGCGCCGGACGCGACAGCTCACCTCTGACACGCCGGCGGTGGGTCCCCTTGCTCGGCGTGTCGTCGCCGAGGTGTCGCGTTCGGCGGCCGGGCGACCCGGCGCCGGGCGTCCCCCGCTGCAGGCCGACTGGTGGCACGGCCGCCGACGGAGAGCGGCGCGCAGCGGACGCGTGCCGGAGGCGCTCCCCGACCCGACAGGGGCCGCCAGACGCGACAGCTCGCCTCCGACACGCCGGTGGCCTGCGTCCGCGCGCGGCGTGGCGCATCCGACCTGTCGCCTTGTCGGCAGGGGCGCAGGGACCGCGGGCGGGGGGAACGGCGGGCCCGGGGGACTGTCGGGCCGGGGGGCCGCGAGGCCGGGGGCCGGCGGGACTGTCGGGACTGTCGGGCCGGGGGGCCGCGAGGCCGGGGGCCGGCGGGACTGTCGGGACTGTCGGGCCGGGGGGCCGCGAGGCCGGGGGCCGGCGGGACTGCGGGGCCGGCGGGACTGCGGGGCCGGCGGGACGACGGCGCCGGGGGCCGGGCGCAGGAGGCGCGGGTCGGCCCCGTCAGGAGGCGCGCGTCATCCGCGCGTGCACGGCCACCGCGGCCGCACCCCGCGCCCACTCGTCGAAGGCGAAGGGCTGCACGCGCACCGGCAGGTCGCCGGCCCAGGGCGCGACCGCGAGGAGCCCCCCGCGCACGTCGTCCGGCACCGCGTCCGCGAGCGCTGCGCCCTCGCCGGCGACGAGCACCACCTCGGGGTCCTGCACGGTGGCGACGGTGCCGACGAGCCGGCCGAGGGCCCTGCCGGCCCGGCGGGCCACGGTCACGGCCGCCTCGTCACCGGCGGCGGAGCGGGCGAGCACGTGGTGCCAGGCCTCGTCGGTGTCGACGCCGTCCGTGCCGCCCGCGAGCTCTGCGAGCGCCGCCGTCGTGAGCAGGGACGCGGCACACCCGAGGTGACCTGCGGGGCAGTGTCGCGCCTCCGGCCCGGACTCGACGACGACGTGCCCCACGTCGCCGGCGGCCCCGTTCCGACCGACGACGAGGCGTCCGCCGACGACGCTGCCGAGCCCGACGCCGGCCCCGACGGTGACGAGCGCGAGCTCGGCGACGCCGCGACCGGCTCCGGTCCAGGCCTGCGCACGGGTGAGCCCGTCGACGTCGTTGGCGACCGTGACGGGCAGGCCGAGGCGGGCCTCGAGCAGGTCGGCGAGGGGCACGTGGTCCCAGTGCAGGAAGGTGGGGTCGTGGGCGTCGCGCCCGTCGACGCTGCGCCCGCCGAGGGTGACGCCGACGCCGGTGAGGGTGCGCCCGCCCGCGACGTCGGCGAGCAGGTCGACGACGGCGTCGACGACCGCGGCGGGGGAGCGGCCGTGCCCGCCGTGCCCGCTGCGCCCACCAGGCCCGCCGTGCCCGCCCTCGCCGCGTCCGGGTCGGTCCCCGTGCGGCCGGGACCCCCGGGCGAGCACGCCGGCCCGCAGGTCGGTGACGACGACGTGCACGGCGTCCGCGGTGAGCTTCACGCCGGCGAACGACTCGGCGTCGGCGACGAGGTCGAGCGGTCGGGAGGGGCGGCCGAGGCCCGCGGCGGCGACGGGCTCGCCCTCGGCGACCCGGCCGGAGGCGACGAGCGGCCCGGTGAGGCGGCTCACGCTGGGCACGCTGAGGCCGAGGCGCCGCGCGACGTCGGCGCGCGGGGTGGGACCGTGCACGAGCAGGTCGAGCAGCAGCGCGCCCGCCGACCCGGCCGGCGCCTCGGGGTGGGGTCCGGGCGGCACGGGGGCAGCCTATCGACGGGGCGGTCCGGCGAGGGGGCCGCGGTGCCGTGCCAGCATGGTCCGATGGAGCCGCGCAGTCCGTCCCCGTCCCGACCGCGCCCTGCCCCGGCGGCCGGCCGCGCGGCGGGACGGGCCGACGCCGACCTCACCGCGCTCGGCCTCGACGCGGCAGCGGGCGACGTGTACCGGCTGGTCCTGCACGGGGGCACGACGACGGTGGGAGCGGTCGCGGCGACGGGACTCGACGAGGCGACCGTCGCGGGGTCCCTGGCGCGCCTCCGGACCCTCGGCCTCGTGGTCCGTCGCAGCGAGGGCGACGTGCACGACGCGGTCGACCCGCGGGTCGCGGTCGCGGCGGCCCTGGCGACCCGGGAGCGCGCCCTCGGTGCGGTGCGGGCCGGCGTGCCCGCCCTCGCGGCGCTCTTCGACCGGTCGCAGGACGCGTCGCCGTCGCCCTCGACCGAGCTCGTGACGGGGGCGGCGGCGGTGGGGGACCGCTACTCGCGCCTCGAGACGGACGTCGAGGACGAGTTCCTCGCCTTCGACCGCCCGCCCTACGTCGTCTCGGCCGACGGCGGCCACCGGCAGCGGGCGGCGCTCCTGCGCGGGGTGCGCTGGCGGGCCGTGTACACGGCGTCGAGCTTCCGCGACCCGGGACGCTGGCAGGGGGTCCGGAGGCTCGGGGACGACGGCGAGGAGGCCCGCGTCGTCCACGACCTCCCGGTCAAGATGGTGGTCGCCGACCGGCGCACCGCGCTCGTCGCCCTCACCCTCGAGCCGGGCGGCGCGGAGGCGCTCGTCACGTCGTCGCCCCCGCTCGTGGCGGCCCTCGTGGACCTCTTCGAGCGCCACTGGCGGGTGGGCGCGGCGGTGCAGGCGCTCTCGGCGCCCACGGAGGCGTGGGCGGCGGTCGCCGAGGCGCTCGCCGAGGAGGCGGGCGGGGCCACGGGGGGACCCGGGCCGGGGGCGGGGTCGGCGTCGGCCCCGCGGGCCGGGACCGGCACGGGCGCGGGCACGGGCCCGGGCGGGGGCGGCGGCAGCGCCGGTGGCGGCCTCGGCGGCGGGACGGGCGTGGCGACGGCGTTCGACCGGGACGCCCTCGTGCTGCTCGCCGCGGGAGCGACGGACGAGGCCATGGCGCAGCAGCTCGGCGTCTCGACCCGCACGCTCCGGCGGCGCCTGCGGGTGCTCTTCGACGAGCTCGGGGCGAGCAACCGGTTCCACGCCGGCGTCCAGGCGGCCCGGCGCGGCTGGATCTGACCGCCCGCACGGGCCCGCGCACGGCGGTGGCTTCCGCGTACGGCGGTGCTCCGTGCACCACCGCCGTGCGCGGAAGCCACCGCCGTGCGACCAGGGCGCACTCGGCGGCGGCGGCGACGCCGCGGCGGAGGCAGTAGCAGGGCGACGGCCGGGGCGCAAGTCCGCCGCTCGGGGGACCCGGGTGTCCCTCGTCCGGGTGTCCCGCGTTGCCGGGGCGTGACGATCCTGGCCGCTCGCGGTCATTGGCCGCGAACGGCCAAGTGTCCCCCTGGTGGGGGTCGTGAATTCTCAGCAAACTCTTGCCTCACGACCGTGGCGTGGGCCCCGGCGTGCGAAAGGGACCCTGTGACGAGAACGACTGGCCGACGTCGGCCGTCCCTCCCCGCGACCCTCCTCGTGACCTGCCTCGTCGGGACCGGCCTCGCCGCGCTCCCGACGGCGGCGGCGGTCGCGGCGGACGGGCCGACGGTGGTGGGTGAGACCAGCTTCACCGACGGCGGCTACGTCGTCACCCTGCGCGACCCCTCGGTCGCCAGCTACGAGGGCGGACTGCCCGGGCTCCAGGCGACGGCCGTCGCCGAGGGCGAGACCTTCGACCCGCGCTCGGCCCCGGTCGAGGCGTACAAGGAGCACCTCACCGACACGCAGGAGTCCGTGGCCGCCAGCGTCGGTGCCGACATCCGTGCCTCGTACGCGGTCACCACCAACGGCTTCGCCGCGCAGCTCACGGCCGCGCAGGCCGCGAAGCTCGCCGCCGACCCCGACGTCGAGGCGCTCGTGCCGAACGAGATCCTGCAGGTGCAGGAGGCCGAGCCGTCCACCGACTTCCTCGGCCTCAGCGACTCCACCGGCGGGGTCTGGAGCCAGTACGGCACCGGCGAGGGCGTCGTCGTCGGGATCATCGACACCGGCATCGCGCCCGAGAACCCGTCCTTCGCCGGCGCCCCCCTCGGCACGGACGCCACGACGGGCCAGCCCTACCGCAGCGGCTCGGACATCGTCTTCGACAAGGCGGACGGCGAGCAGTTCACCGGCTTCTGCCAGCGCGGCGAGCAGTTCACCGCCGACGACTGCAGCGAGAAGATCGTCGGTGCGCGCTACTTCGTCGACGGCTTCGGCGAGGGCCGCCTGGCCGACGCCTCGCAGGGAGAGTTCGTCTCGCCCCGTGACGGCGACAGCCACGGCTCGCACACCGGCAGCACGGCGGTCGGCAACGCCGACGTCCCCGTGACCATCGGCGACCGCGACTTCGGCACCATCTCGGGCGTCGCGCCCGACGCGAAGATCGCCGCCTACAAGGTCTGCTGGACGGGCGACGCCACCCGCGGCATCAACGACGGCTGCGCCACCCAGGACCTCCTCAGCGCCATCGAGGCGGCCACCATCGACGGCGTCGACGTCATCAACTACTCGATCGGCGGAGGTGCCGCCGCGTCGACGATCTCGGCGACCGACGTCGCGTTCTTCGGTGCCGCCCGCACGGGCGTCTTCGTCGCCGCCTCGGCCGGCAACTCGGGCCCCGGCGCGTCGACGCTCGACAACGCCTCGCCGTGGATCACCACGGTCGCCGCCAGCACGATCCCCAGCTACGACGCCACCGTGCGCGTCACCCCCACGGCCGGCGGCGACCCCGTCAGCTACCTGGGCGGCTCGACGACCCTGTCGACCGACGCCGCGGGCCTCTCCGGCCGCTTCGTCGACGCCTCGCAGATCGGCACCGACGGCGCGACCGCGGACAACGTGCTCTACTGCGCCCCGGGCGCCCTCGATCCCGCGAAGCTGGCCGCCCTGGCCGCCGGCGAGGACGCGATCGTGCTCTGCGACCGCGGCGTCACCGACCGCGTCTCGAAGTCCGCCGAGGTCGAGCGGGTCGGAGGCGTGGGCACGGTCCTCGTCAACCGCACGCCCAGCTCGGTCGACGTCGACGCCCACCCGATCCCCACCGTCCACGTGGACGCGCAGGCGTACGACGCCCTGCACGCCGCCGCGACCGCGGGCGACCAGGTGACCCTGCTCGACGGCAACCCCGACGCGCTCCCCGAGCCCACGACCCCGCAGATCGCCGGCTTCTCGTCGCGCGGCCCTCTGCTCGCGGACGGGGGCAACCTCATCAAGCCCGACATCTCGGCACCGGGCGTCGCGATCCTCGCCGCGGGCGCCAACGCCGAGGGCGCCGACCCGACCTACGAGTTCCTCTCGGGCACGTCGATGTCGTCCCCGCACGTCGCGGGCATCGCCGCGCTCTACTTCGGCGAGCGGCCCACCGCCTCGCCGATGGAGGTCAAGAGCGCGATCATGACGACGGCGTACGACCTCGTCAACGCCGACGGCACGGCGAACCGCGACGTCTTCGCACAGGGCGCCGGCCACGCCGACCCCACGCGCATGTTCGACGCGGGGCTCTACTACCTCTCCGACGAGGAGGACTGGGTGGCCTACGCCGAGACGGTCGGCACGGCGCAGGACTCGCAGCTCAACCTGCCGTCGATCGCCGTCGGCTCGATGCTCAACACGACGACCGTCACCCGCACGGTGACCTCGACGGGCGCGGGCACCTTCACGGCCGAGCCGCTCGACCTGCCCGGCGTCGACGCCGTCGTGAGCCCCTCCACGCTGACCTTCGGGGCAGCCGGCGAGGAGGCCAGCTACGACGTCACCTTCACGCGCACCACGGCCGCGCCGAACGTCTACGCGACCGGCTACCTCACCTGGACCGACGGCACGCGCGACGTGCGCTCCGCCGTCGCCGTCCGTCCGCTCGAGCTCACGGCCCCGGCCGAGGTCGCGGGCACGGGCACCGACTCCAGCGTGGCGTGGGACGTCACCGCGGGCGCCGACCTCGCCGAGCCCCTCCGCGCCGACGGGCTCGCCCTCGGCCAGGTGGAGACCGGCAGCGGCACGTCCGAGTCCGACCCGACGGCGGTACCCGTGACCGTCGCCGCCGACGGCACGCACGGACGCTTCGTGCTCGACTCGGCGTCCGACGACGAGGCCACGGACCTCGACCTGACCCTGCTGGCACTCGTGCCCGGCGGGACCCCCCGGGTCGTCGCCCAGAGCGCCACCGCCTCGGCGGACGAGCAGATCGACGTCGACCTGTCGGCCGGCGACTACGAGCTGCGCGTCGAGTACTTCTCGGGCGCCGGCGCCCTCGACTGGACGCTGACGTCGTTCCTCGTCGAGCCCGAGGCCGAGCAGGGCACGTTCGACGTCGGGCCGACGGAGCCGACCGGCACCTTCACGGTCGCGCCGGAGACCCTCGTCGCCACCCCGGGCCAGACCCAGGCCGTGACCGCGAGCTGGACGGGCCTCACGCCCGAGCAGTCGTACCTCGGCCGCGTCGTCTACGGCGACACCGGCGTCGAGACCTTCGTCACCGTCGCCGCCGGCCCTGCCGTCGTCGACCCGGGTGACGGTGGCGCACCCGCCCCCGTGCCCGGTGACCCCGGAGCCGGCGCCCCCGGTGCGCCCGGAGCCGGTGCCCCCGGCGCCGCCCCCGCGCCCGGCACGGGCACGGCCGCGAACGGCCAGCCGCTCGCGTTCACCGGTCAGGACGTCCTGCCGGTCGCGCTCGCCGCGCTCCTGCTGCTCCTCGCGGGCGTCGGGGTGACCGTGGTCGCGCGTCGCCGCCAGCAGGCGGCCCTGGCGGCGGCACCCGCCACGGGTCCGTCGACGCCGTCGGGCCCCTCGGGCCAGGACGGCTGACCGGCCGGCGCACGACGCACCACGAGGCGGCCCGTCGCTCCCCTGCGGAGCGGCGGGCCGCCTCCTGCGTCGACGCGGTCGGACACGGACGCGGCACGGACGCAGCCCCCGGGAGCGAACCGTTCGTGTCCCGGTGACGAACACCTGGGGCGGCCTGACAGGGCCGTCCGACGGAGGGACTAGGTTCAGGGATCGTGAACGAACGACAGAGTGAGCCGACCGGCATGCGGGTCGTCAGCTACAACCTGCGCCAGCACCGCGCCAAGGGTGAGATCCTGGCGCTCGCGCAGGACTACGACGTGGACGTGCTCTGCCTGCAGGAGGCCGACACGAACGACATCCCCGAGCAGCTCGGCGACCTGAGCCTGGCGGCGTCGACGCGGAACAACCGGCTGGGCCTCGCCGCCTACTACCGGTCCTCGCGCTACGAGCTCGTCGCGAGCAGCGTGTACGCGCTCAAGAAGTCCCTGCACGACTACGTGATGACGCCCGGGCACGAGCGCCTGCTCGCCCTGCACCTGCGCGACAGGGCCACGGGGGACGACGTGCTGGTGGGCTCGTTCCACGCGGCGCCGCTGTCCGCCTCGAACCTGCTGCGCCGCAAGCAGGTCAAGGCCGCGCACGACCTCATGCGGGCGATCGCGCCGCGGACGCCGATGCTCATGGTCGGCGACTTCAACTACCCGTGGTTCCACCACGGGCTGCGCAGGTCCGTGGAGCGCGAGGGCTTCGTGCTCACCCGCAGCGACAGCCCCACCTACTCGGGCTACAAGTACGTCAGCGGCCACTTCGACTTCGCGACGAGCGTCGACCTCAAGATCGACGCCGTGCGCACTCTGCCGGCGGGCGCGAGCGACCACCGGCCGATCCTCGTCACGGCGCACCGCGCCGTCGTCGCGGATCCGGCGGACGCGGTCGCCTGACCCGGTCCCCCGCGCGCACGACGAGGCCCCCGTCACCGAGCAGGTGACGGGGGCCTCGTGCGGGGGAGGGCCGGAGTCGCGGGTGCGGTCCGTCCCGGGCCTCACGCCCGGCGGGCGTCGCCCGTGGGCTCAGGCCGCCAGTGCGAGGTGACGCGCGGTCACGCTCGACGCCTGGAGGATGGTGCGCGACGGCTCGCCGCGCCAGCTCCGGCCGGGGACGACCCAGCCCTCGGCGCCCTCGACGGTGACGACGGCGCCGGGGCGCACGTCACGGCCGAGCTCGCCGCGGCGGGCGCGGACGAGCCACTCGCGGCCGTCGTCCTCGACGACGACCACTTCGACGAGGCGGGCGAGCGTGGTGACGGGGGAGGTGCTGACCGTGCCGGTGACCGTGGTGAGGCTGTCGGCGAAGGCGCCGGGGGCCGACGCGGTGGGGGTCGTGCTGGTGGTGGTGGTGTTCTTCTTCTTCGTGTCCATGGTGCGTGGTGCTTCCTGCTGCTGTCTCTGTGCGGCACGCGGGAGGCGGTGGGGCCCGTCCGACGGTCGTCGTCGTGCGGCTCCAGCGCTCCGGGGCGTGGACCGGCCGGTGGCCGGAGGTCGGGTCCGTGGCTCGCTCTGAGAGGGGGAGGGCCGGATCGGACGGGGAACGGTCAGAGAGACACGTTCCGTGCGACCCCTCAAAGTACCACGGCGGCGGGACCGCCACAAGGGTCGACCTGTCGCGAGCCGTACGCGACCGGTGCGTTCCCTGGGTGCCGGCGGTGCCCCCGGTGGTTGCATGGCCCGCATGACCACCGTTCCCTCCATCACCCTGAACAACGGCGTCGAGATCCCCCAGCTGGGCTTCGGCGTCTACCAGATCGACCCGGACGAGACGAAGGACGCGACCCTCGCCGCCCTCGAGGTCGGCTACCGCCACATCGACACGGCCGAGATGTACGGCAACGAGGCGGGCGTGGGCGAGGCGATCCGCGCCTCCGGCATCGACCGCTCCGAGGTGTTCGTCACCTCGAAGCTCAACAACGGCTTCCACCGCCGCGACGACGCGCTGCGCGCGTTCGACGGCACCCTCGACGCGCTGGGGAGCGAGTACGTCGACCTGTTCCTCATCCACTGGCCGCTGCCCACCATCGACGTCGACTACGTCGAGACGTGGAAGGCCCTCGAGGAGATCGCCGCCTCCGGCCGTGCGAAGGCCATCGGCGTCTCGAACTTCCAGGTGCCGCACCTGCAGCGCCTGCTCGACGAGACCGGCACGGTGCCCGCCGTCAACCAGATCGAGGTGCACCCGTTCCTCGTCAACGAGGAGGTGCGCGCCTTCGGGCAGCAGAAGGGCATCGTCACCGAGGCCTGGTCGCCGATCGCCCAGGGCAAGGTCCTCGACGACCCGGCGCTCACCGAGATCGCCGAGCGCATCGGCAAGTCGACCGCGCAGGTCACGCTCCGCTGGCACGTCCAGCGCGGCGACGTCATCTTCCCCAAGTCGGTGACCCGCAAGCGCGTGGAGGAGAACTTCGACCTCTTCGACTTCGAGCTGACCGACGCCGACGTGGCCGCGATCACGGCCCTCGACAAGGGCGAGCGCACGGGCCCCGACCCCGACACGTTCGACTACGTCCCGTCCTGACCGACGTGACCTGACGCCCCTCCGACGGGCGTCCCCCGGCGAGGGCCGGACCCTGCGGGGTCCGGCCCTCGCCGCGTGCGGGGGCTTCCGAGGCCGCGCGGGTATCGTGGGCGACTTCGTGGACCGGGCTGGGCGAGGGGCGTGACGTGCGACTGACCGTGGGCCTGCTGCGCCTGGTCGTCGCCGCGACGGGGCTCGTCGCCCTGGTCGGGGACTTCGTCTACACGCTCGGCTTCAGCGCGTTCTCGTCCGAGAACTACTTCGCGTACTTCACGCAGCAGAGCAACGCGGCGAACGTCGTCGTGCTCGCCGTGTCGGGGACGCTCGCCGTGCGCGGCCGGTCGGAGCCGCGCTGGTTCGCGGGCGTGCACGCCCTGGTGTCGACGTACGTCGTCGTGTCGGGACTCGTCTTCGGGGTGATCGTCGCCGAGTCGGCCAGCCACTCGTACACGATGGAGGTGCCCTGGTCGAGCCAGGTGCTGCACTTCTGGATCCCGGCGTTCGTCCTCGTCGACTGGGTCCTCGCACCGGGGCGCACGCGCGTCGGCTGGTGGGTGCTCTCGGTGGTGCTGGCGTTCCCGCTGGCCTGGGGCGTCGTGACGATCGTCCGCGGGGCGGACGTCGGCTGGTACCCGTACTTCTTCCTCGACCCGGCGCAGGTGGCGTGGCCGACCGAGTACCTGGCGTACAACAGCCTCGCCCTCGGCACGATCCTCGGCGTGCTGTGCGGCCTCGTGGCCCTCAGCAGGTGGCGGCCCGACGAGCGGCTGCTGCGGGCGCAGCGCCTGCTCGCCGCCGCCGGCGCGGTCCCTCCGGAGGGCGCGGCCGGAGGCACGGACGGGCCCCGGCGCGCTCGTCCCGTCGCGCGCGGCCCGGCTCGGTAGGGTCGGTCGCCTCGTCGTCCGCGAGCCGGCGGGCTGCCGGCGTCGCGTGCTCGACGGCCCGCTGCCGTCAGTCGGGCGTGGGCGAGGTCCCCTCGGGCGCGGCCGGCCCGGTCGGGTCGGGCGTGCCGTCCGGCAGGTCGAGGTACGGCCGGAGGCTCGCCAGCGCCGCCTCGACCGCCGCGTCGTCGTCGAGCCCGGCGAGGCGTTCCGCCGCAGACCCCCCGGTGAGGGCGACGAGCACGGGCTGCCCGGTGACGGGCAGCAGGTCGAGCCAGACCCGGTAGGCGGCGTCCTCGTCGAGGACCGCCCACACCGTGGCGGTGCTCGTCCAGAACGGCTCGTCGAAGCGCAGCCACAGGGTCTCCTGCTGGCCGACGCCGAGCGCGTCGAGGGCGGCGAGGTGCTCGTCGGGCAGGGCGGGCTCGATCTCGAGGTCGCCGGCGCGCAGCACGGCGACCGGCACGGTGACGACGACCCGGTCGACGCTGAGCGACTCTCCGGTCGCGAGGCGGAGGCCCACGCCGCGGTCCCCGTGCTGCAGGTGCACGACGGTGGCGCCGGTGAGCACGTCGAGGCCGTCGAGCTGGTCGGCGACGAACCCCTGCAGGCCGCCCGTCACGAGCCGCAGGTCGTCGGGCACGAGGGCCTCGTCGGCACGTCCGGCGGGCAGTCGGTCAGCGTCGGCGCCCGTGCGGGCGGCGAGGGCGTCGCCGAGCAGCCAGTCCAGGCGCTCCGCGTCGGTGGTGCCCGTGGCGTCCGCCGTCGGGTCGAGGGCCTCCTCGGCACCGGAGGCGGTGCGGGCGTAGGCCACGGACGCCCCGGCCCCCACGGCGGACGTCGGCCACGCGACGACGGAGGCGAGCGCCTGCCGGACCGGGTCGGTGAGGAGGTCGGTCGTCGCGCCTCCGGCCGTCGTGGCGTCCGTCGTCGACCCGTCCGTCGTCGACCCGTCCGCGGGCGCGTCCGTCCCGGCGCCTCCGTCGCTGCTGGAGTCGTCGGTGCCGGCCGCCGCGGTCGTCACGCGGGCCTCGGTGACCGTCGTGAACGGGACCATCGTGACGCCGGCGAGGTCGAGCGCGACCCGCAGGGCGAGGGACTCGCGGCCCCAGAGGGCGCCGCCGCCCAGCTCGGGGCGGACCTGCCAGCCGCGGTCGTCGGGGGAGTGCACCCGGCCGCCCACGCGGCCCCTGGCCTCCACGACGACGACGTCGAGGCCGCGGTCGGCGAGCGAGCGGGCGGCGGTCGCGCCGGCGAGGCCCGCACCGACCACGGCGATCCGCTCGCCCGGCTCGGCGACGGCGGCGACCTGCTCGGCGACGGCGAAGCCCGACGCGCGTGCACCGGGCAACGTGCCCGGCTGGCTGGCGGACACCCCTTCACCGGCGAGGAACAGCCGGTCGTCGACGGGCTGCCGCAGCACGGCGCGGACGTCGTCCTCGACCCCCGCGGGCAGGAACGTGGCGGCTCCCCGTGCGAAGGGGTCGGATCCCCACTCGCTGCGGAGCGCGGCGGCCGGCGTCGGCAGGCCCGCGGCGGACGTCGCGAACGGCGACGGCGTCGGGCTCGGCGTGGGCGTGGCGGTGGGCGTCGGCGACGGGGCAGGACCGGCGTCCGTGCAGGCCGCGAGCACCAGGACGGCACCCCCGGACAGGCCGGAGAGGAACGCGCGTCGCCCGATGTCCATGGTCGGGCCATTGTCGCAGGTGGGCGGTGCGGAGGGCCCGGCCGCCCCCGAGGTCGGTGCGGTCCGTGCGGCGGTGCCTTTCTCGCACGGCGGTGGCTTCTTCTCCACCGCCGCGCGAGAAGGCCACCGCCGCCTGGGTCCTGCGGTGCGGCTGCCCGTCAGGGCACGAGGCAGATGGTCTCGATCAGCACGTCGGGCCCGGGACGTGCGAAGGACCCCGGGTCGAGCCAGTCCGCCTCGGGGCGCAGCTGGTCGGGCACGACCTCGTCGTCCGGGACGGCGGTGACGTCGCGGGAGGCCCACGCCTGGCGCAGGGCCTCCTGGTCGGGCACCGCACTCGGCAGCACGTCGGCCCCCTCCGGGACCAGCGGTGCGCCCTGTGCGTCGACGAGCCACCCGGCGTCCCACTGCCAGGTCCACTCCACCCCGGGCGACCGGTCGTCGAGGGTGCACTCCCGGGACGACGGGCGGTCCGCGTCGAGGGGGCCGTCGGACGCGGGCCAGTACCCGGTGGCGGGGTCCGCGCCGAGTGCGACGACGCTGGCCTCGCCCAGGTCGCGGACCGCGTCGCCGGCGTCCCGCCCCTCGAAGGTGCGCTCGGCGGTCGTGGGCGGAGCCGAGGTGGTGCGGTGCTCCTCGACGACCGCGACGAGCTGGCCGGCGAGCGCGAGTCCGTGCGTCGGCACCGCGAGCACGAGCACGACGGCGGCCCCGACGAGGGACGCCGCCGAGAGGCTCGGGTCCCGGCGGCGCACCCGGGCCTGCACGAGGACCACGAGGACCGGGACGCCGACCCCGAGCAGGGCTCCCACCACGAAGGCCGCGAGGACGGGTCCCTCGCTCCGCGGCCCGTAGGGGTCGCCGAAGTCGCGCTGCACGAGCGCGAGCAGGTCGATCAGCCACGACACGGGCAGCAGGACGGCCAGCCCGAGCACGACGAGCGCCCCGACGCCGCGACCGGTCGTGGGGCGGCTGTCGGCCTGGGCCGTGGCCGAGAGGGGGCGCTCGGCGGGCGGGTCCGCGGGCGCGCCGTCGCGCGTCTCGTCGTCACCGCTGTCGTGGCCTGCGTGCACGTCGGTCCCCCTGCCTCGTCGCCGGGACCATCATGGCGCGACGAGCGTCGTCCGCGCCCGGCGCGACGGGCGTCGTCCGCGCCCGACGCGACGTGCCCGCTCAGCGCGGTGCCGGCTCCGGCCCGGTGCGGAAGCCGATCGCCTTGTGGGTGCCGTCGCACCAGGGCTTGATGCTGCTCGTGCCGCAGCGGCAGAGCGCGACGGTGCGGCGGTCGCGCGGCAGGACCTCGCCGTCCGGGCCGACGATCTCGACGTCGCCGCGCACGAGCAGGGGGCCGTCGGGGCAGGCGACGACCTGTGCCGGCTCGGGGCGGCGGGCCGGAGGCGCGCCCGCGTCGCGAGGGCCCGTCGCGTCCGCAGGGCGCGCCAGCACCACGAAGCCGTCGGCGGCCGCGGCGTCCGCGTCCTCGGCGTTCACCGGGTGCGCTCGCGGAGCGAGCTGTGCCCCGCCGTCCACGCCTCGAGCAGGTGCTCGCCCGCCCAGCCGTCGACGGCGAGGCAGGCGGCCGCGCCGAAGAGGACGTCGTCGAGGGTGGCGGGGTCGCCCTCGACGAGGCCCCCGGCGAGGTCGCGGGCGGCGATCTGCTCGTGGACCGCGTCCGCCTCGACGTGCTCGTCGAAGTACCAGGTGGCGTCCTCGTCGAACCCGAGGCGTCGGAAGCCGTCGCCGTAGAAGCGGTTGGGGATCGACGACGTCATCTCGAACGCCGCGAGGTGGCCGACGACGGCGCCGCGCAGGCGGCGGTGCAGGCCGAACATCGTCATCGTGTTCGTCGACGCGAGCGTCACGGCGGGCACGTCGTCGAGGTACGCGCCGTACGCGTCGTCGAGGCCGGCGGCCCGCACGGTGCGGGCGAAGATCGCGGAGTGCATGCGCTGCGGACGGCCGGCGCCGTACTCGTCGGACTGGATCTCGACGAGCGCCGCCTTCGCCCGGCCGCTCAGCCGCGGGATGCCCCAGCTGTGCGGGTCGGCCTCCTTGAGCGTGTAGATCGAGCGCTGCACGAGCAGCTCGCGCACCTGGTCGAGGGTGGCCTTCCGTGCCACGAACGCGGCCAGCCGGGGCGGGCCGTCCTCGTGGGTGAGCTCGGCGAGGGCCGCCGCGACGCCCTCGGCCGTCGGCTCGGGGCGCGCGGGGACGGTCACGCGCTCGCGGAGCGCCGCCTCGAACGCCTCCTCGAGCACGGCGCGGGCGCCGAGCAGGTCGACGTCCCACTCGCGGTCGTCGTCGACCCCGGCGACGCCGCCGTGGTGCAGCTCGTAGAGGACGAACAGGCCGAGCTGGACGTCCTCGTCCCGCACGACGTCGTCCGTCGCGGCGACCGCGCGGCGTGCCGCCTCGACGAGGTGCGCGGCACCCGACCCGTCGGCGAGGCAGGCGACGAGGGCGGCGGTGAACGGTCCGCGCGGGGCCGGCATCCGCATCGGCCGTTGGGTGAGCACGGGGGCGGGCGCTGGCGTCGTCGTCATCGGGCGGATGGTAGGCCGGGGGCCGGAGGCGCGGCGAGGCTTGACAGGGACCGGTGGCGGGTGCGTGCGGGCCCGCGCGCCGTGCGGGCACCCACCGCGGCCCCAGCCCGCGGGCGTAGACGGGTCGGCATGAAGGTCGTAGGAGTCACCGAGTTCGGAGGGCCCGACGCCCTCGCCGTCCACGAGGTCGAGGAGCCGCACGCCGGCCCCGGCGAGGTCCGCGTCGCGGTGCGGGCCGTCGCCGTCAGCCCCACCGACACGATGGTGCGGTCGGGCGGACGCGACACGGGCGACGCCGAGCCCCCGTACGTCCCCGGCATGGACGCCGCCGGCGTCGTCGACGAGGTCGGCGACGGCGTCGAGGGCTGGTCGGTCGGGGACGAGGTCATGGCGATCGCGCTGCCGCTGAGCGCCCACGGCGGGGCCTACGTCGAGCGCCTCGTCGCACCGCTCGGCTCGTTCGCGCGGGTCCCCGCCGGGACCACCGTCGAGCAGGCCGCCACCGTGCCCATGAACGGCCTCACCGCCGTCCGCTCGCTCGAGCTGATGGGCCTCGAGCCGGGCCAGGTGCTCGCCGTGACCGGCGCCGCCGGGCTGCTCGGCAACTACCTCGTGCAGCTCGCGAAGGAGGCCGGGCTCGTGGTGGTCGCGGACGCCGCCGAGAAGGACCGTGAGCTCGTGTCCTCCCTCGGCCCCGACCACGTCGTCGAGCGCGGCGCGGGCTTCGCGGACGCGGTGCGCGCGATCGTCCCCGACGGCGCGGACGGCCTCGTCGACACCGCACTTCAGCACGAGGAGGCGCTGCCCGCCCTCCGCGACGGCGGCGCGTTCGTCGCGGTCCGCGGCTGGCAGGGCACCGGCGAGCGCGGCATCCGCTTCGAGCAGGTGATGGTCTTCGACGAGTACCTCTCGGGGGAGAAGCTCGACGGGCTCCGGCAGGCCGTCGAGCGCGGGGTCCTCACGCCGCGCGTCGCCGAGATGCTGCCCGCGGCCGAGGCGCCCGCGGCGCACCGCCGCATGGAGGCCGGAGGCGTGCGGGGCCGGTTCGTCCTCACCTGGTGACGTCCGACGGGGACCGGGTCAGGCTCCGACGGCCTCGAGGAACGTCCGCAGCGCGTCGGTGACCTCGTCGACGGGCAGCAGCGTCGAGCCGTGGTCCTGCCCGACGAGCGAGGCGTACCGGGCGTCCGGCATCACCTTCGCGGCCTCCTGCGAGCGGCGGGCACGGACGACGTCCCGGTCCCCGGCGAGCAGCAGCGTCGGCACCGGCACCTCGGCCAGGCGCTCGAGGGGCACGCCGGCGCTCTGCTCGGCCGCCTCGAAGTAGGCGAGCAGCGCCAGGGCGTCGTCCTGGGCGAAGGCGAGGCGCGTGGCGGGGTCGAGCGCGCCTCCGGCCGCCTCCTCCCACGCGGCGAGGAACGGCTCCATCTCGCCGGTCCCCAGGGCCTCGCGCCACCGCGGCGTGAACGTGCGCGCGATGTCGCCGTCCATCGGCGCCCAGTCGCCGCCGAGGGTGGCGAGGGTGCGCAGGCGGTCCGGTTCGTCGGCGGCGAGCGCGAGGCCGAGACGGGCGCCGAACGAGTAGCCGACGTAGTGCACGGGTCCGTCGACGAGGCCGTAGGTCGTGGCGGCGTCGAGCACCGCCCGGACGTCGCCCAGGTGCCGGTCGACGGCGTACGAGGCGACGTCGTGCGGGGCACCGCTGCGACCGTGGCCGCGCAGGTCCATCGCGACGACGGTGAAGTCGCGCTGCAGGTCGCGCAGGTAGCCGAGCCCCCGCCACGTGCCGCGGGACAGGCCCGAACCGTGCACGAGCAGCAGCGGGTCGCCGTCGCCGGCCGCCTCCCACGCGATCTCGACGCCGTCGACGGGGTTGGTGGTGCTGGCACGCATCCTCCCAGTCTCGTCGGTCCCGGGCCGTGTGACCGCACGGGGCGGAGAGTGGGAGCACCGAGGGGACAGCCCCGAGGCACCCACGCCCCGACGCACCCACGCCCCGACGCACCCACGCCCCGACCGAGGAGGACGGCCGTGACCCCGGACCCCGCTGACCTGACGCCCGCACAGGACCTGACGCCCGCAGACCCGACGCCCCCGCGGACCCCGACGGTCGTGCCGCCCCCGCCGGGAGTGCCCGGCCCGCCCACGGGCGTCGACCTCGCCGCCGGCTGGTCGGCGGCGGCGATCCGCGGGGCCGAGCGTCCCCTGCTCGAGGCGGGCGTGCCGCTCATGGCGCGGGCGGCCGCCGGGCTCGCCGAGGTGCTGCGTGGCGTCCTCGGCACGGTCGGCCGCGACGCCGCCCGGCCCGGACACGTGCTGCTGCTCGTCGGCAGCGGATCGAACGGCGGCGACGCCCTGTTCGCGGGAGCGGCGCTCGCCGACGAGGGGCACCGGGTGACGGTCGTCCGCACGGGCGGCCGCGTGCACGAGGACGGCCTGGCCGCGGCGACGACGGCCGGAGCCGTGGCGGACGACCCCGAGGACTGGTCCGATCCGGCGTCGGCCCGGCTCCGCCTCCGCGGGGTCGACGTCGTGGTGGACGGGATCCTCGGCACCGGCACGTCGGCCTCGCCCGCCCTCCGGGGCACGGGCGCCGAGGTGGTCGCAGCGCTCCTGGCGGCCCTCCGCGGGGAGGGGCCGGGGCGCGCCTCCGGACCGGACGAGGGTGCGCCGGGTGGGACCGGCGTGGAGGGGGTGGCCCACGCCACCGGACCGGCCGAGGGCGCGTCGGGCGGGACCGGCGTGGCGGGGCCGACCCGCGCCTCCGGACCGGCCGGCCCGCCCGTCGTGGTCGCCTGCGACCTGCCGAGCGGCACGGGGCCCGACGACGGGTCCGTGCCGGTCGACGTGGTGCTGCCCGCGGCGGTCACGGTGACCTTCGGCGCCTGCTGTGCGGGCCTGCTGCTGCCCCCGGCGCGCGCGTTCGCGGGCGAGGTCGTCGTCGTCGACATCGGCGTCGGGCCCGGCCTGGCGGGCGTCGACCCGCTGGTCCGCCCCTGACGGCGCCGCGGCTACTTCTTCACGACGCTCAGCGGGTCGGTGATCGCCTCGAGCGACTGTCGTTCTGCCGCGACGCCGAAGACGAGCGCGATGACGCCACCGACGAGCATCACCCCGCTGCCGAGGAAGTACCCGGCCGTGAGCGGCCCCCGGTCGCTGCCGTCGCCGATGAACGAGCCGTAGAGCAGCGGCGCGATCGAGCCGACGATCTGGCCGAGCGCGAAGAAGTAGCCGATGACCTGGCCGCGCAGCTCGAGCGGGAAGATCTCGCTCACCGTGAGGTACGCGCTCGACGCGCCCGCCGACGCGAAGAAGAACGACACGCACCAGAAGACGGTCTGCGTGGTGGCGGTGAGCAGGTCCATCGAGAACAGGACCGCGCTCACGGCGAGGACGACCGCGCTCACCGCGTAGGTGAGGAAGATCATCTGCCGTCGACCCCACGTGTCGAACAACGGTCCGAGCAGCAGGGGGCCGAGCAGGTTGCCGACGGCGAAGGGGAAGAAGAAGTACTGCGTCGAGGCCGGGTCGGTGCCGTAGAAGTTCTGCAGCACGAGGGCGTACGTGAAGAAGATCGCGTTGTAGAGGAACGACTGGGTGATCATCATCGCGGCGCCGGTGAGGGTGCGCTTCGGGTAGTCCTTGACGAGGGTGCGGGCGATGACGCCGAAGGGGATGCGCCCCTGGTCCTCGACGACGATGGCCTGGCGGTCGGGCACCGGGTCGAGCGGCCTGCCGGTGTCCTTCTCGACGCGCGCCTCGATGTCGGCGACGGTCCGCTCGGCGTCCTCCTCGTGCCCGTGGGTCATCTGCCAGCGGGGGCTCTCGGGGATGTGCCGGCGCAGCCAGATGATGAGCAGGCCGAGCACCGGGCCGATGAAGAAGCCGAGGCGCCAGCCCACGTCCTCGGCGAAGTAGTCCGTGTTCAGCAAGAAGAGGTTGGCGGCGGAACCGAGCGCCGCGCCGCCCCAGTAGGTGCCGTTAATGGCGATGTCGACGCGCCCGCGGTACCGGGACGGGATGATCTCGTCGATCGCCGAGTTGATCGCGGCGTACTCGCCACCGATGCCCGCGCCGGCGAGGAAGCGGAACACGGCGAGGAACGCGAAGTTCGGCGACAGGCCCGCGATCGCGCTCGCGACGAGGTAGATCGCGAGCGTGAGGATGAAGAGCTTCTTGCGCCCCAGGGTGTCCGAGAGGCGGCCGAAGACGAGGGCGCCGGCGACCTGGCCGAGCAGGTAGATCGTGCCGAGCGCGCCCACCTCGGCGGCGGTGAGCCCCAGGTCGGCCTGGAAGCCGGCCGAGGCGACGATCTGGATCTCGAGGCCGTCGAGGATCCACGAGAAGCCGAGCCCGACGACGATGGTCCAGTGGAACCTCGTCCACGGCAGCCGGTCCATGCGGGCGGGAACGAGGGTGCGGACTCCGCGTCCGGTGGGTCCGCCGGCGGCTCCGGCCGCGTCCGTCGTGCTGCTCATCGTGCCTCCCGGGCCGTCGTTCCGTGCAGACCCTGCAAGCCTGCACGGGCTGAACGTACTCCGGGCCGGAGGCGCGGGTCCGGCCCGCCCCGGACCTCCCGCCCCGGGGACACGCGCCCGACGTCTGGGCGGCCGGGCACGGGCCGAGCCGGGCACGGGCCGAGCCGGGCACGGCGCCAGAAATCGTACTGGCCGCCACGTCTAGACGTGGCGGCCAGTACGATTCGTGGCGCCGTGCGG
>Ga0265797_10001750_pt1 | contig 37755 bp, 52 predicted proteins | sample P2T30metagenome_FD_192433 | JGI IMG/M metagenome (GOLD analysis project Ga0265797, IMG submission 192433) | Plant litter microbial communities from East Loma Ridge, Irvine, California - P2 T30 | ecosystem: Environmental > Terrestrial > Plant litter > Unclassified | place: USA: California...
ATCTCCGTAACCCCACGATTCCCCCCATGCATAATAATCCGCGTCTTCGACAGCGACGTCTTAACCGGTTTCCTTGACTTGAATATCTCGCTAATCTCCTCGAGCGTGCGGCGCCGCGTCTCGACGAAGAAGAAGTAGATAAAGGCAAACTCGAATATGTCCCAGAAGATGAAGAGGAAGTAGTACTTCCACCCGGCGCCGGAAAAGGCGATGCCTGTGACGAAGGTGTTGTAGAAGTTTGCTATGTTGACCCAGAAATTGTAGAAGGCCATGCCTTTTGCACGCGACTCGTAGCGTAGGCACTCCACGGGGTAGAGTTGCTGCAGCGGCGTGTATCCCGTCGAGTAAATGAATCCGAAGATGAAGAACATTGCAATCACGGCTTTGGCTTGACCTTGCCGCTTAATCGCAGGTGTGTTTGTTTTCTCGTCCATGATCAATTCGCCATTCTCGTCTTTGACAAGATTCGTAGCGACGAGCGCAGCTACTACGCTGAAGATGATGACGAGGCAGGCAGTGGAGACGAGGAGTTGCGGTCTGCGGCCCCATTTGTCGGTGTACACTGCGCCGAAGATTGCGCCGGCAAAGGAGACGACGTTTTGCATGCCGTTGAAGAGGAGGCGCTTGTGCGAGTCATCGATGCCTGCGCCACGCAGGATGGTGGGGTAGTAGTAGGAGACGGGGCCGTTGCCGGACCATTGGCCGAAGAAGGCCATGGCGAGGACGAGCATGGTGCGGTAGCGGGCTTCGCGCGAGTTGAAGAGTTCCTGTGTCTTGTGTCAGCTTAGTTGTGTGTGAGGGTAGGAGTGTGACATACCCTGTAGTCCCACCACCTCTTGTCACTACCAGTAACACTGATATCCTCCACCATCTCTTTATACTCGAGCATCACGATCGGACTATACCTACTCCCCTCACCGTGAAACTTCGCCATCGTATCCAGCGCCTCCTCATGCCGATCGTTCGCAATCAGCCATCTCGGCGTCTCAGGTAAGAACGGCGAGCTCACCAGCACAATCCCACAAAACACCATCTGCAGCCACACCGGGATCCTCCAGGCCTGCGGTGTCGGTATACTGCTAGTAGCATACGGCACAAAACTGCCCGGTATACCGCCCACATACCAAAACGTATTGAACACACCCGTACACACGCCCCGGTAAACCGGATGCGCCATCTCAGAAACATACGCGGGCCCAGCAGTCGAAGTAATCGCTACCCCAAATCCCAGCACGAATCGCCCGCCCATAAAGCCACCAAGATTGGTGCACGTCGCTTGCACGCACGCGCCAACCATGATGATACAGCACCCGATGAACATGCCCCATTTGCGACCCCGAAAGTCCGTTGCTGGGCCAGCGACGAAAGATCCGACTAAGTTGCCGATGGTGTAAATCGCGTACACGATGCCCGTGGTGGGCGTGCCGGAATGCGGGTCGAAGCCAAAGTACTCGCGGTACTGTGGGTAGTCGTTGATGGCGCCCATGAGGGAGCCGTCGTAGCCGTTTATGCACGAATTGAGTGTGGCGACGAGGAGGCAGAGGTAGAGCTGAGGGCATTGTTAGACAGCAGATTGGAGTGTGATGCTGGACGTGTAGTAACGGACCTTGAACATAGCTTTCGTCCATGGTGACACTGCTGCTTTCGCCGTAGCATCCGCGAGCGCGACATTTTGCACTTGTCGGATTTCCGCGGTGCCGATGCTACTTCGTCGTCGTGCGTGGACGTCTGGTCTCTTGTGTCGAGTCTCCATCTTTTCGTTGTGCAGATCTCCTCTTTACCACCGATTCCAATTGCTTTGGTCGTCGTCGTTTCAATAATACACTCAGCAGCGTCCTTCTTTTCCCACAATGCACATCGCCCCGAAAGCCAAAGGTACAAAACACCAAACCCGGGGCCCACCACACTCATATAAACCCGCCCCATCAGATCACCCAATCCACACCTCCCCATCCCGCAATCCTCCCCGCACAGACGCGCCTGCGCATGCGTGACCACCAACAACTCCCAGGGCCCGTGATGCTGACCGGGTATATTGCACCGGCTAGCGCAAGCGATTGGTGCACGAGGCTAAATATGCGAGATTGAACACTCATGCACTGTGCGAGTGTTGGTCGTACGGCGTATGCTGATGGTTCTTTGAGGATGATGGTGGGAGATGGCATGCATGTGGAGTGATGGGTTCGATGCGGTGCTTCTCACCAACGGGGTGGTATGCTGGACGGGTGAGGAAGCGTGCATGTGTGTGCGGGTGTGTTCGTCAGCATGTGTTCGGCTACGCCGCATGTCTTCTAGAAGGTCTATCGACGCCACAGGGCCCCATAAAGTTCTAGAGGATTTACAAGGGTGCAAGACGTCGAGAGTGACAACGTCGCAGAAGCGGCGCTTGTCTCCGCGAGCTAGACACTACGGTACCCTAGCGGACCGACAAATCCGGGGAACGCTAGCATTTCTCCATCAACAATTGCATCCATCTCCTCAGTCTCAGTGAATACTGTCTTGCTATTGTTTTTCCATCTCGCGTAGACTTCTGGTGTTCGTGCCCCGAGATGCACAGTCCCCGTCGATCACGCTTTGCCGAGCACTTCATCTACATGACCTCGCCACTGGTCTACAAAATAGATGAAATACCCATATTAGCACTACATACGCGTTACCAGTATACCACCAGCCACCCATGCGCGCATCCAAAGTCCTTGCGTCGCGTGATCCATCGACTGCATTCTTGCAGCGCATAACAATTGTCCGGTAGATGAGCGTCGACGTTACGTCGCAATTGCAAGATCAGACCGTGAAGAAAGGATCATTGTATCCGCATTAGATATAGCACCTGAACTACTTCGCATCCGTCCCGCTACAAGAAAAGGAAAATCAAAGAAATGTTCACGTACACATAATCGTACGATGGGCGATGGAATCGTCCTTCATGGTATACACGACACGCTCTGTGGTGTAGAGAGCAAAGCGTCAAACCCTGGTAGCAAGCACACCGGCCAACACCAACGCCATTCAAAGTATCGCGAGGCTGATTTGTTGAACCGTAACAAGAAAAGAGGTGAGAGATATTTGCGCCAGCAGACAGAACGGGTAAGGAGAACCAACATGCGACCGATGTGCATTCAAACATCGACAAAAGGACCGTTGGTTCTGTCTGACGTTCATGTAGGTGCAGGTGACGGCACACGGTGCTCGATGGAGGCTCTCTGCGCCCTCGGCATCGTCGCTTCCCATAACGCCTGCTGTTCTTTCAAGCTTCGTCGCCGTCGCTGGGCATGCTCAATATCGAGTTGTTGTATGCTCTTGAGCAACGATTGAGCACAGTCGCCACTTGGGCCAGATGACGGGTTGCTCCATGATCGCGATCTTCTGTGACCCTTTTTTCGTCGCGGTGGGTAAGTGGCTGTGCCGTCAATTTGAGCGCCGAGTTCACCCAGACCGGGTTTCCGCCGCACACGTCTAAGTCTTTCGGAAAAGCTACGCTTATCCGGCTCATCCACCACCATGTACTCTTCTTCGTCGTCATCCACTACTGCGTCCTCGTCATCTCGGCTGAAAGTGTTGTTATCGAGGACTGGTGAACCATCGAAAGCGTAACTGTCAGCATCCTACAGGGCGCACACCGTTAGTAACTTTGAGGAGCGTAATGTGCAGGCTAGAGGGAGGTCAGTGTGGACTATAATAATATTTGGATGGCTTAGATCGAGCACTGTACTCAATGTGCCATCGGTTGCGGGACGTACTGGTGAATTGAGCATGTTTTGGCGCTTGTTTCTGCTCTTCTTGATATGACTTTTGAGTGCACTGGAGTCCAAAGGCTTGAGCAGCTCGAAGCTGCAGAGCAACTCGCCGGAGACAGACATGACTGCTCCCCAATTGTCGAACTCTCCGCAGTACTGTTACAGTTAGCATGATCTCAGTGCTCGAAATGTTGCGCTACATACGTTCGGTGCCGAGAATACCGTGACCAGGACTCTGTCCGTGAAGAACTCGTATCCGTCTTCCACCACCATATGTGCTCTGCAGACCAGATCAAAGTCGTGCCGTTGCAGGAACTCCATGATGACCTTCTTGCCAAAGCAGTAACTAACGCCTCTTTCGTTGGACTCCCAATCATTCTCCATATCGGCCGGATCACTCCACAGGAGGTCGTTCAGGAGACCATAATCGGGCACGTCGGTCGGCCGCGCAATCTGTCGGATATCGTCCATGTGTGATAAGCTGGGTGATAGCCCGCCGTGCACGCAGAAGATCTTTTGTGCCACGATCGCCGCGATGGGCAGGGTGTTGAATGTGTCAACAAACGCCTTCCACACCTTGATATTACACCTCCTCTTGCACTCATCGTAAAAACCGTAGACTCGCGTTACGTTAGCGCACTCATGGTTGCCGCGGAGGAGGAAGAAGTTCTCGGGGAACTTGAGCTTGTAGCACAGGAGGAGGAGGATCGTTTCGAGACTCTGCTTGCCGCGATCCACGTAGTCGCCGAGGAAGAGGTAGTTCGAGTTTGGTGGGAAGCCACACATCTCGAACATGCGGATGAGGTCGGTGTACTGTCCGTGGATGTCGCCGACGATTTTCACTGGCGCTGAAAGCTCGAGCAGCGCTGGCTGGCTCAGAAAGACTTCTCGCGCAGCCGAACAAATGGCGAATATCTCTGCGTTCTTGAGACTCACGGTCTTGGTGACCTTTCCGGCATATGCCGCATCGAGCAGTCGCTGTATCATGTCGTCGAGGTCGGACGACTTCAGCGCACTAGTCTCCATGGGCGAGCCAGCTCCGTCGTTCGCTGCGGGTGGCTCGGGCACCCTCGGAATTGGCTGACCTTTCTTTTGCAAGATGGACTCGCCCGGCTGAGCCGAAGCCAAGGGTTGCGCCGCGCCAGTTGGTGGGACGTCTGAGACATGGTCGACTTCGCCAGTCTCTTGTGCTTTGCTCACGCCCTCATGGCCGGTTCCCATTGTAGTGCCGTGGACTGGCGATGGAGGCGGCTCCTCCTCGTCGGGTGAAGTTGGCTCGGTCGCCGTCGCAGGAGGACTCTCTGGCACTGGCGCGGGAGCTGAGGCAGAGGCGACCGAGCCTCTGCGCGAGCCTCTGCCGCCGCGGCTCTTGTCTGACTTGGTGGATGCTGCATCTGATTTGTCAGGCTTGCCGTTCGGCTCATTGAGGTTGGCCATGGAGGCGCGCGGACTGTCAGTCTTGCCGCCGCCGGGGATCTTGTTGCGCAGAGAGGTGCGGATCGAGCGGGCGGAGTCTTTGGTGTCAGACCTCTCAAAGGACCTGTAGTACTCGCGCCCGAGAGGGACGCCATCCGCGCCTTTCTCGCCCTTGTCCTTCTTGCTGCTGGATTGCTGGTTGCCCATGGTAAGAGTTGGTGTCAAACGAGAGTGTGGGTTTCGTGATACAGCCTAAGTGTATCTCGGGGTGGTGTGTAATCGTGGTTGGAGGGCGGAGGAAGCGGCGGAGATAGGGCTGGCAGGACCGAGGCGACGATAACCGTTCCTTCCCAACTCACAAAACAATGACGACAGGTGCGACCACTGCTTTCAGATTTTGTATGGTACGGGCAGCTATGCCACGCGAGCAGGTTCTGTTAAGGCGGCCGGTAGAGGCGGGCCAAGAAGGCGAGGAAGCGAGCCTCCGTCGGCGCTGTCGGTGTCTGTGTCGAACGACGCTGGCTATGCCAGGACAGCGGAGGGGAGGCGACGGGGGGAGCGTCTTCCCGCTGGGGCGCCAGAGCGGTGGTGGGAGGTGGGTGGTGTGTTGGACGCTGCGGTGGGAGAGGCTCACGAGGTGCGGTGCGGGCGTGGTTATTACTGAGGCTGATGTACGATGTGATGGCGAAGATCCCAAGCAGAGGCGGGGACACAACAACAGCTACTCTGTTAAGCCACAGCGCCTTAGTAAGATCAAGACAGGGAACGCCGCGCAGATGTCTCCTCAGGCTCCGCCGGCCGGTGAATGACAGGGTACGGGGCTCTGCTAGTGGATCAACGAGCGCAGGCTAGCCACAGCCCAGACTGTGCGGAGCGGAAGGCGAGGAAGTTTATGACCCTGAGGACAGTGATAGCAGATGGCAGTACACAAAATGTAAGTAGTCTGTGTCGTCGTGAGAGGGGCATAAAGGACGATGGCAGAGTCCGCAGGTTAGCGACGACGAAGGAATCCGTGATACGCTGCGAGATGTATGCGCCAAGCTATCTCGACAAGAGTCATGCTCAGCGGTGCAAAGACAAACAACACAAAGCGAAGCCGCTTTCCCATCTTCATCTAGGACACGTCGCCATTATTGACAAAAAGCAATCCTTGTTGTTTCAGCATCGCCCTGGCTAAATTTGAATCGGTGGTCCACTTCCAGTTTGACGCTGGTAGTCTCATCCACAGTGAAAGAGCAGTTCACAGCTCGCTAGTCCGCCACGAAGCCACTACATCATACGGTCCCACTCTCTACGATGCGCCGCGGAACTACCTATGTTGACGGTTGACCTAACAAAATCATTCACTCAAAATCACCTCACGCCACCCAGAGATGCTCCGGTCAGCGAACGCAAAACGAGCTCAGAGTCTCCGCTCTTGTGAAGATATTCGCGCATGCTAGACTGAAATCTGCACATTGAGACATTTCTTGTTGCGGCCCGACACGCCCAATACCGGCCTTTGCGTACCTGAATTATACAAACATCACAAGCACAAATGCCTCAGGTTGAGTGAGCCTGCATGGTTTTGAATTGGTTTCTGTCTGAAGCTTCAATTATTCTTCGATATTCGATGACATGCAACTTCACCAAGCCGTGGCGCCAAGATTAAGACCCGACCACGAGATCTTGGGAACATCGCCGCGCGATATGAGAGGACGAAATTTTGAGAGATTCTCGGTCGATTGGATATTATATTTCGCTTATGTACGTCTGACATGTACACCAACTCACAGTCTGTTCCCCAGGTTGACGTGGATAGCCTGTCGTGGTCAGTGTCCGTGATATCGTGTAGTAGTCCTTCTTACCTTCTTATTAGTATACGCCTCCAGACCAGCCTCTCCCAGCTCCCTCCCTATTCCACTCTGCTTCACCCCCCCAAACGGAATGCGGATATCAGAATCATTGCTCGAATTGATCCACACCATGCCAGCCTCAATATTCCTCGCCACGCGATGCGCCTTGGTGATGTTCTCAGTGAAAAGCGCCGCTCCAAGACCATACGACGTGTCATTCGCCCGCTCAACAGCCTCGTCTTCTGTCTTGAATGAACTAATGACGACGAATGGCCCGAAGACTTCCTCGCGGTAGATCTTCATATTGTCCTTGACGTTTGTGAAGATGGTCGGCGAGATGAAGAAGCCCTTTCCACCGACGTTCTTGTAGGCTTCTCCGCCTGCGACGAGAGTGGCGCCCTCGGACTTTCCGGACTCAATATACGATAGCACGCGGTCGAATTGTGTCTTGGTGACTTGTGGGCCTTGGAATGTGTCGTCTTTGAAGGGGTCGCCAACTACAGAGGTGTTCTTGACATGCTCTTTGAAGGACTCGACAAACTTGTCGTAAATGCCTTCTTGGACCAAGATTCGAGATGTCGCGGTGCAGACCTGGCCTTGGTTGTACCTGAAGATTGTCAGTGATTCGAGTAAGCATGACTCAGTTGTCTTCACTTACATGATGCCGACGTGCGACCACTTCACGGCCTGGTCAAGGTCGGCGTCGTCGAAGACAACAAGTGGTGACTTCCCACCAGTTTCGAGCGTGATGTTCTTCATATTGACCGCAGCCATCTTCATGATTTCTTTTCCGGTCAGAGTTGAGCCTGTGAAGGCGATCTTGTCGACATCGAGATGCTGTGCAAGAGCTGCTCCTGCTTTCCTTCCCTCTCCGTTGATGAAGTTCACAACACCGGGTGGGAATCCAGCCTCCTTGACGAGAGTTCCCAGGTACAAGATAGAAAGTGGCGTTTGCTCCGCAGCCTTGAGGACCACAGTGTTACCTGTACAAAGCGCGGGTCCGAGTTTCCATGCTGCCATGGCGAGAGGAAAGTTCCATGGAATGATCTGACCGCAGACACCAAGCGGCTCACGAACAGTGTAGGCCAGTTTGGCAGGCGATGTGTCGATAACTTGACCGTGTATCTTGTTCGCGTAGCCTGCGTAGTACTTGATGGTTCCAACGACCTCGCCCAGATCATCGTTCAGGGATACTGAGTATGGCTTGCCATTGTCCCATGTCTCGATTGTCGCTAAGGTCTCTTTGTGCTCTTCGATCAGTTGGGCGAACTTGTACATTAGATCCGCTCGAGCATTGGTGTCCATGTCTCTCCAATCTGGGTTCTTGAACGCCTTGCGTGCTGCTGCTACGGCAATGTCGACATCTTCTGGGCCAGCAGCGTAGACGGAGCAAATCTCGCTCTCATCACTTTGATGATGTTAGCTGTTCATCGATCTACGCCAACAAACGGTCTTTGCATACCTTGGATTTATCGACGAGATGGTCTCACCAGACTTTGACTTGACAAACTCATTGTTGATGAAGAGACCTCGTGGTTGCTGGTACTTACGACCATTCGGCGCCGTGAGCTCAACGAAGAGGTCCGACATCTTGGTTTGAGTAGACTGGAACCTTAGCAAGAAAGATCGATTGAGATCGACAGCTTTGCGAAGGGCGATTCGAGATGCTGAGTGTTGGAGAGGAGAAGCTCTGGAGAATGCGGAGTAGAGACAGGACATCTCCTTGATCGGATGAGGAGACAGCAGCTATCTATAGGCCGGACAGCTGTAGCACCCTTCTGGCAACTGCGGGACGGTGGTAGCTGTGGACCCCGCGATATGACGAAGGCTAGCTTATCCGCATGCGACTGCTCTTTTCGGCTCCTGCATTCTACCCATCTTCAAGCCTGTCCACCATTCTGCCAGATGTGTTTATTCATCGACAAGACACATGTCCATGATCCTTGAGGGCATGTAGAGTGTTGTGTATTCCAGTCGCGGTCGCGGACGCGTTGTTTGGCGGCGGAGTTACCCCGCGGTCGCGCTTGACATCCTTGATCGAAATGTTGACACTTTACTGACAAACTGACAAGCATTGCCACTCACAAATCATAGACAAGGAATTTTCGAAAGCGATCAGAACTCTACACGCCCTGCAACATCAGCATACGAGAGCAGCGAACATGGGCAACGACACGTCCGACCAAGCGCCACGTGACTCAACCCGACCCGATGCCTCCATAAACGTCGACCAGTCCCTCGAGTACTGGAACAGCGTTCCTTCCGATGTCAACGGCATGCTCGGCGGCTATCCACAAACATCCAGAATAGACCTGCAAGGCTCCTCAGTCTTCCTCGCAAAACTACGCCGCGGCAAGTCGCAAGCCTCAAAACAAGCTCTGCCACCCGTTGATCGCGCAGCAGACTGTGGCGCCGGTATCGGAAGGATAACAAAGGGGCTACTACTAGGCTTGGCCAAGCAGGTCGATGTAGTGGAGCCAGTGAAGAAGTTCACAGACGAGCTGGTGCAGAGTCTGGGGAACGGAGAATACGCTGGCGATGGAGACGGCAAAGAGGGCAAGGGACAGGTCGGCGAAGTCATAAATCTAGGTCTGCAGGACTGGATACCAGAGCCTGGCGCGTACGATGTCATTTGGAATCAGTGGTGCTTGGGACACTTGACGGACAAGCAACTCGTGGTATATCTGCAGCGGTGCACGGCAGGGCTGAGACCAGCGAGGGAGGGCGAGGAGACAAGCCAAGCGTGGATCATAGTCAAGGAGAACCTGTCGACCGATCTGCAGCGCAAGGACATCTACGACGAGGAGGACTCGAGCGTCACCCGGTCAGACGACAACTTCAGGCGTTTGTTCGGCGAGGCAGGGCTGAAGATTGTGGCTACAGAGCAGCAGAGAGGCATGCCGAAGGAGCTGTTTCCCGTGAGGATATACGCGCTGAGACCTGAATGAGCGTCCGGAGACACTCAAACTGGTGGTAGTTGTGGATTATAATATGCATTATACCCCATATTATTCGATTGAAAATGCGTGGTATCATCCCAAACGCCTCTGAAAAACTGCGCTGAGCTCATCCCCGGACAAACGATTCTACCGCTGACCAGTAGGCTGCTGCACCTCCCCACTCGCCATGAACCGATGTACGAATCCCAACGGCATGACTGGTGCCCCAGGGACCCCTTTGTGCACCGCTGGCGGCGCACGTTGGATCATGACTACGGGCGGAGGCGGCGGTGCTTCATCCTCCTCGTCTTCATATTCTTCTGACTCTTCTGACTCTTCATCCTCCCCACCCTTTCCTTCTTCGCCGTCCTTCATGTTCTGATCGCCATCCTTCGTTTTCTGATCCCCATCCTTCGTTGCTTGCCTGTCATCATCCATGCCGAACCGCATCTCAACCCAGTAGTCCTTGTTAAACGCCGCCTTATGCCCGTTCGTCCACACATCCAGGAGATCATCCTCGTTCATCGTGCGCTTGACGCGTTTAGTGAACAATATTTCGTCCCAGCCTTTAATGAACTCGTCGTCGCTGTCATCCTCATCTTCATCTTTGACCGCAGGTTTGCGCGGCTCAATACCCCAGTCACCAGGCACGTACGCGAACTCAGCTGCCTTGCGCAGCCGCTCTTCAACCCACTTCGCCTCCTCCGTGCCCAGCCGCTTCTCCACCAATACCAACGCCATAGCCGCCAGTCTATCGTCCGTCATTGGAAATGGCGCCTGGGGATATACATGTAGCGCCTCGATCCTGCGCCACTGGCCCTCCTGAACTTTATCGCTATGGTGAGACACCAACTTGCCGTTGCTATCCTCGTGGGTCTCCTCACCCTGCTTGTACATGCCGTTCATGTACCCGTTTAGCGAGTTCAGGTGAGAGTTGACGGTGTTGATGCTGTGGTGTATGCGCGTCCAATTAATGGCCTCTTGGTGCTGGAGGGCAAGCATCATGTCGTTGGATAGTTTTTCGAGTACGCCGATCATGGGCATGAATTGGCGTCGGAGTTGCTCGAGGGCTTGGATGTCTTCGCGCGTGGGCACGCCGAGGAAGTTAGGGTGTACGGGCATTTTGACGGAAGCTGCAATTTTGGCGGGATGATGTGAGTCTCCACGTAGCTCTTCCTGGGTGGGTGTTGATATGGGGGTTCTTTGGGAATTGATTGATGCTGTTGTGTGGTGGAGGTGTTTTGGGAGGTTCGTGGTGCTGGAAGACGATTGGTGTGAAATCGAAACTATGCTCCGAAAGGAATGGCGCGCTTGGACCAGCTGCGCATTCCGAGGTTTCGACGCGCCTTTTGTCTTTCACTCACTACACCAATCACCAACAGAAGCATGCTCATGGAGCCCGACTTCATCAGACGTTCCAGACCAACTGGAATTGTATCGAACAATCTTATCAGTGGTATCATGATAGGGTTTGCAGCACACCCCAAATCTCAGCGCCTCTTCGTAGATTGTGCGAGTTCTACCATTGCTATACCAAGTCGAGTATGGTAGTGGTAGAAATAGGCGGATCTTGGGATGTCGAATCTGCCTATGAAGTGAGTGTGAAGATGATGTGTCTCTGGATCTAATGCCAAAGAAGTGGTAAAGTCAGTGATACTGCGGGCGTCAGATAGAGCCAGTCTGGCGGTGAGGGAACGTACCAATTCGACCCTAGGCAGGGTAAGCTAGTAGGTGAGGCGATCGAGGTTTGTATCGTTCTTTCCTCACTTCATCCACCCCTTGCACTTGCCTCGGCGTGATCAGCCTTTGAGTCATTGATTTCTCACCAGTACACTCGCTTTTGTTCAACAGCATATAGAACGGGGACAATTTTAACGGGCAACAGCCTACATTGAAGGTTCAAAAGTCTGCCTCACTGCAATATCACTCACATCAAGGCACTCATGTGAGTGGTTTCGCCTACCCGGTTGCTCCCATACCACATCACCCTCCTACAGTTGCCTGGGGCATCGCGTTCTTTCAGTTCAACTTGTGTGCGTAGGAATAATCAGATCCTTACTAACTGGCTGGCATACCAGAGGTTCCACACACATCATTGTACGACCATCGATTACACGGCGTTTCTGGAAACTTGCGATACTCCACTCCCGCCTATCAGGCACGTCTGACACTAGAAGAGGCAGACTGTGGACCCCGCCGTCGATTCTTTTGTGAGTACCACCAGGCTGCCCAGCTAGTTTGCCTGGCCCTTCTAACGTCTCTCATTGCAGCCTCACACGGCAGATATCGATCAGCCTTTCGAATACAATACTCCCTCAAAGTCTTCGATCGCTCCTTGTCTCATCTACACGCCAACAACCGAGTCCTTGAATTCACGCTCTTCAACACACAATAGCTCTCACCATCATGAGGCGGGACTGCGAGTTCTTCAGTTTAACAAACACGCCGATCAACTCCCACCATCAGACGAAGCTTCACCATGGTCAATTTGCCATCGAGACGGTCAAAGAACATCCATACATGAAGATCATCCGTGAAGCTGTCTTGAGATATCGCCTACAGTCCGCTGCCCACTTCGATGTCGATGTGAGGGTAGAGCAAGCTTTGCAGTTCCTTCCAAACCACAGCGACTGGGCGACGGACCCTTCCTTCAAGATCAAAGTTAAGTTCACGGATTACAATGGACCGGAGACGTACACATGTCGAAGGAAGTTCCGCACCGATCATAACAAGAACACAATGGTGCCCCGTAATCAAATCATGGTCGTGGGTTCTGGTCGTCCCATGTCGCTCAACAACTTCCTCAAAACCAAGTTCCCCGCACGTGTGGAGGAGAAGGTCTGCATTGAGACCATGCGCGGCTGGTGGGCTCAGAATGGGAAGCAGTTCAATTGGGCGGGCTTACCAACCGAGCTTAAGGAGCTCGTGGTCTCGCATTGCCTGTACCGCACAAGCCGTGGCCACTACGAGGAGACCCTTCGCCGCTACAAGTCTCGCATGCAACCTCACGTAGGAACCATCCGCGAGTTTGGGACGTTCGAAATCGTGGACAAGCTCGGCGACTGGGCGTCGCTCCTCGCCGTTTCCCATCAGGTCCGAGCGATAGCACTCCGCCTGTGTTTCGTGGAGGGCAGTGAAATGGCGTACAATAAGGGATTCTGTATCTTCACCAAGTCTTCAAGGGCATTGCAGACTACTTTGTCTCGTCTCGGCCGATATTACCAGCTGATGGCTGTAGATGGTATCCCGGTAGACGACAAATCGCAGGCGTTAGCCGACTGTTACAAATACTATCCGAAGATCTACAAGCATCTGGATCATTACGCCACCTTCAGTCACGGCATCCGACGAGTCTGTATGACCATGGACTTCTTTGAGCTCATGCGCTTCTTCAAGGTCACCGTGGGCGGCTTCGAACGCTACATAAAACCTGGATCGATCTCTTTCGAAATCTTCGACAGACTTCCTAACCTGGCCGAGATCTTCATTGAGCTACCAGGAAAGCCTCGTGGCGGATGGGACAACACGTTTTGCCGCGGCCCGTTTCTGTTCCACGAGGATGCTCCATGCATACGTGCACTCCACGGTCTCATCTACGAGCGCATAGCGGCTAGCCTGACATTGTACTCACACGTCAAAGTTCGTGGCTTCATCGACGGCGACGAAAAAGTGCGCTTCTTGTCTTTGCGTGAGGCCGCGATGCAAGAGGCGAAGTGGACCGTCGAAGAGTTTGAAGAGCTGTATGTAGAGTGCGGCGGAGGTATCCAGCTGCACGAGGCTGTGACACCTGCAGTCTGGCTAGACAAAGCTGAAGAGGAGGATACAACGGAGGTGACGGCGGAGTACGAGATGGCAGGGTACGAGAGGACAAACGACTACTTTCCTCCGAAATGCGAATGTGAAGAGAAGTGTCTGGTTTTGTTCTACGGAAGAAGGCTCCACTGAGGCGGCGAGACATGGAAGAATAGGGGCTCTACGACAGGATGTTGATGGCGCCCTACGACTTGTGGGCATATCGAGGTACCACGATCTTGACTTGCATGTACGAAAATTTGCGACAAAAGTGTTTTTCACGTGTTCGGCTGCGGTTCGACAATCACTCTCGACTTTCTGTCTTTATGTCAGCAATGGGAAATGGAGCATTTCGATTTTGCTGCATTTTGTCTCTTGCTGTTCAGCAGATTTCGGACTTTGGCGTTGAGGCAGAATGGTCTGGCGAAGGCCACACTAAATTCTCTCGGCTTAGAATTAGCATAATGATTTTATTGCTTGCTCTGATTGTCTCCAAAGTATGTGCGATTCTCTGCCATTGCTAAGGAATCAGACATGTGCACGGACGTCTTCGGAGTGCGTGCTGTGAATGGCTAATTCAAGAACATGCTCGTGACCACGCTTTAGTCCCTTTCTACTTTCTTCAACACGCTTGATACTTGCATCCCTTCATCAGACACACATTCTTCTCGCCCACGATGTCGAAACAACAAGCCGTCACAAAGTACCAAGAGCGCGTCTACGCAGCCCTTCAGCAGATACCATCTGGCCGAGTCTCCACCTACGCAGCGATGTCAAGAGCGCTGGGCAGTAGTCCACGCGCTGTCGGCGGCGCATTACGCGTCAACCCATTCGCGCCAGAGATCCCATGTCACAGGTGCATCGCAAGCACAGGCGTACGTCTACCTCACTACACCTCGTGATAGGCGCTGACAACAGCAGTTCGTTGGTGGCTACAAGGGTGACTGGGAGAAAGCGCCGAGCGGGCAGAACCAGGAGTCGAAATTAGAACTGTTGAAAGAAGAGGGCGTGCGGTTCGATGCGAATGGGTATTTGGTCGATAAAACGTTGTGGTGGGATGCATTTGATGCCGAGAAGCTGAAGTGAGGGTAGCGAAAGGTCGAAGATTTGAGTGGGGCAAGTGCAAGCGGGGAAGATCGGGTCGGAGCCGCGACTTCAAATTTCATCACGATCATTGACGTGTATCGTCTCATCAGCTTCTTCAGTGGAACCTGACTCAGCAAAGTGGTGTTCAATTTGCAAGTGTTGCTGAGCAATCCACGCCCGTACCTCGCCACCGGACTAGCGAAATAACTACTTGTCCGCAGCACAACTCAGACACCAGCAGCTATCAAGAACAACCATGCCGCCCAAAAGAAAAGAGTTTTTGAAGCCGAAGCCCAAGGGTAAACCAAAGCCACAAGAGCCGCAGTCAGAGAACGACTTCCTCGAAGCTGCGGATGATCATGAGCAGTAAGTATATATGTACGAAGTGCATGTGAGACATACACTAACTTCGTACCTACATCTCTGGCAGGGCAGCGGGCAAGTGGCGCGCAGGCGATCAAGCAAAGGCAACACGCTTCATAAAGCGAGCTATCGACGTCTACAATGAAGGACTAAAAAGATATCCGCGGTCATTCGACCTGGCGTACAACAAGGCGAATCTCGAGTACAACATCACAGAAGACGAGCGCATAGTAGCACAATTCGGCAACAGGACAGCTTTACTAGAAGAGACAGTAAACTCTCATCGCTTCGCTATATCGCTCAACCCCACCAATACCGACATTCTCTTCAACGCAGCTCAGGTCTTGACTTCCTTGGCAGAAGTATCGCAAGAAGCTGGATCGCAAGGAAGCGGCAGGGTCGCAGCGCGCGCTTTACTCGAGGATGCAGTTAGCCTATTCGCAAAATGTCTCGAGAGCCAACAGCGAGAGTACGAGCAGATGCAGGCGGAGGTTGCCAAAGCCCAGGCATTCGCAGACCAGGAATCCATGGAAGACGGCAGTGTCTCCGTGAACGACACACAGACAGAAGGAGAAGCAGAGAATGCGTCTAGCTCATCAGAAACACCTGGCGACTGGGCTACGATCGAGGAGCCACTCACTGCGGAGACGATACTGGAGACATGTACGGCTCAGCTGAGTGCACTTACTACACTTCTCGGACTATACGACATTTCAGACTTGTCAAACATCGAGAAGATGGCGAGTGATGGAACCGATACAGCGACAGCAAAGATACCCGCTTTGATCAATCTCATCGACACGACACCTTCCTTGAGACCACAAGACGAGCCAAAAGCTGGACCGACGCTTTCCATAGGCGCCTCTGCAGTCGAAGAAGTTACCACAACACCCAAGGACGATGCAATCTTAGCTGTCGCGAGCTTTCAGAGTACTATAGCTGAGCTAGCATACCGCAGTGGACGAAGCACCTCAACAGAATATGCGCAGACTGTTGAGCAGATCTTTTCGAAATTCAGTGGCAGTACGGATAACGCGAGTAGCAGCTCTGACCTCGCAAAAGCCAACATCCAGTCCGCCTACGCCGATGCGCTGATCGACCTCACTTCTGCACTGGCTGATGGCACACAGTACTTTGCTTCGTCACCGACCTTTTTGACGGACGTCGAGATCCAGTGGACTGCGCTTACACAGGCTCAAACGTTCCTCACACAACTTGCTGCTGCGCCTTACTCGTCACTTCTCTCTGCGTCTCGACTAGCAGACGTCTTCCTCGCGCGCGGCGATACCGATCTCTTCCGCTTTCGCATCGCGCTCTTTGAGCAGGCGAAGCCAGCTCGGGCAAAGAGCAGCATGACCCTTGTCGGTAACGCAGGTGTGTTCTACCGCGGAGCGAGGACCTACGCCGAGAAAGCTGGAGCCACTGGGTCGCGGGGTATGGCGGATGCGAAAGCTATCGTTGCAGAGGTGTTGAAAGAAGTGGCGAACGGCTCGCCGGCGATCAAGGAGTCGTGGAAGGGAAGGAGTGCGGATGTAGCGAAGGTGCTGGAGCAGATGGTCGAAGAGGGGATCGTCGATCGCGATAAAATTGAGGGCGTACTGAAGTGTGTGGAGTGATTGTATGTGAGATACATCAAGCGCAGCGTCATGAGGAACAGGACAAGCAAATGGCAAGGATTTCCCCGAGATCTAGAAGAGTGTTCGTTCCGCGGTTACTGTATGCTTCCTCTTATGAGTCAGGAGTAACACCTCGTCCTTCTCTAATCATTGGCCTATCAGCCTCCATTTTCCGTTATGAAGCTCTGTACCCTTCTTCTGGAACTTTAATGTACCCTTCACAACCTAGAGAAACCCCGTCTAACACGCCTTCCATCCATTGATGGTACAACGTGCCTCGTGAGTGAACTTCTGACTGAACACAGCGGAGATCTCGTTGCCCAGCTTATTCAGTGACGAATCGACAAGTCCAAGATGGTTACCGCCGCAGCAGTCCCAAGGGTTGCCACCACGACACCATTTGTTGTACCTGGAGATAGACATACGAAGTCAGTGTTTGTCTCAGTCAACGATTGTATATGTAACTACGTACATGCGGATGATCATGAAGTTCTTGTGGAGCTTGATGCCTTGCGGTGGGAGATGGACCTGTGCGGTATGTTCACTGGTAGTCCAGGCACGAAGAATGATGGATAGTGCTTACACGAATCGCGTCGCCGATGTTGCAGTACTGTTAATTTGGCTTAGGACTCCTGTCACGTGATTAATTCACTAGCGTATGCACGCTCTACCTAGCTAGACCGTGCACACCTTATCTACTTAGTATATAGATTAATTAGTACTTGTATTCGTTTTGCCCGAAAATAAAAAGGCAGCGGAAAGAACAATCGTGTTGAAGGAAGATACAGGTAAACCTAATGGAGTAAAGTCCAGATTTGGATTATTATATCCGCAGTGCGACATGAGGACTCAAGAGGTATCTCATGAGTTTAAATTGTCCAAACCCCATTCATCTCGACGACTATGCCTTCTCTTTGACTTCGGCTTACTCGCATGGCTCGAGGTTGCACACAGGGGCTTTTACTTGCGCAAAGAGCTCGTTGAACGGCGTATAGTCCTTCTCACCATGACCTTTATGATTCACCGGGTGATGCTTCTTGCAATGCTTGAAAGGATGCTTGAGACTCGACGGGATCTTCGGATCCCCCTCGGCACGTAATCCATTAAGCACCTTATGCCAGTCGATGTCGTTCTCACCCTTGCAACCTTGATGATTGGAGCAGAAGCGTTCCCAATTATTGGAGCACATGAAGCTCGTGAGTTGGAGGAAGCGCAGCGTCTCGTCTTTTTCTATCGACCAACCTTTTTCCCAAGTGAATTCGCCGCACATGCAAGGAACTGTGATGTAGCAAGGTAAAGAGTCAGTAATTATTGCATGCAAGTTGACTTCAAGGACAGCTTACGGTTTCGGCTCTTGTCCTCCCACACGCTCGTTAGCGATCCGCCACCCGGGTTCCGGCAAATTGGAATTTTGAGTTGCTTGGGGTAAATAGGCACTCTATGCCTCAACGACGAGTATGAGGCCAGTACCAGAAAAAGCGCTCTCTTCACGCCGAAGGGAGAGCTGTCCGAGTACGGCTTTCTTGAACAATAGTACGTGCCTCGCACTCTGCAGACGCATGCACATTAGCCACTATATCGAAGGCTTACACTAAGCAATAGCTCAGTTGATTATCCAAACAACCAGTCTCCCGAGCTCTCGCGATGTTTGAGGTCCTACTGGCAGAAGCCACTCGCGCCATTTCGAATTTTGAGCCAGCAATGCCGCGAGCACACAACCGAAGAGACCGATTCATGAGCTTGATAAAGCACAATCATCTTCATTCAATCTTCCTTTCCATCACGATCTGCTGATGGCGTTGCGGCACTCAGGCGATGTGAAAGCGAGGACCGAATGTACAACGTGTTCGGCCGGCTGGTCATCTCCACTTTCCGGCCCCACTCTTTCGCAACAGATGCACATACAGTCCACTTCAACATTCTGATCGCTTGTTCTCGATCATCTTTTAGAATGGATGAGTATGGTCTACGATACCAATGGAAGGCGAGGGAGGCCATGTTGTGGAGAATGGTTCTGGCGACCCACGAAATTTGGGAAAGGTTTTGTACGGCTCCCTGCGTGCAGGAACACGCACGCTTGCAGAGGACGACGCCAAAGTGAAAAGAGAATATACACGTGGCCGTATAAGGCTTATGATTGGTACACCATAGACACAATGTCAGGATCTCATGTGTCAGAAGGGACTCCATTTCTCGGTACATCCATTAGGAACAATGACTAGCTATTCCACGACCCAATTCGTCCCAAGTCTAAGTTACCTAGCTCTCATACAAACTCCTATGCGGCCACACACACCACCCCATACAATCGGCCCCTCCATTCATCGGATCACAACCATCATACTCCTGATCGAGACACAGCTGCCCCTTTTCCTCACAAGGCCTTCCAACAAAGCCACCACATCCCTCCTGTCTCACGCAGATGCCCAGACCATCGCACGCCGGGCCGCACCCAGGCGTGTACGGGTCGTCAATGCAAGTGTAGCCCTCGTCGCAAAGGTTATAGTTGGCGCGACCGCCACCGCAGACCTTGTGCGGGTTGGGTGGGAGGACGGGCGTTGGCGTGGCTTTGGGGGTCTTGGTCTTGGTAGGCTTGGGAGTGGGCGTGGGCTTTGGCGTGAATTTTGGCGTGGACTTGGCCGTGGACTTTACTTTCGTGGTGAAGGTCTTGGATGAGACTGGAGGTCCACAGTCCTGAAAGTACTATTAGCCTGCACTTCAGTGATTCAATCAATGTTGGACTTACTTGTAGCGTAGCCTTCGTGCCGCACTTCTTCGCGCACGTCTCGGCCGCTGCGTTCTGGCAGTAGCAGCCTTCAGGGAACGAGAGAACGCAGAACACCTGTTCGCATTCGCACTTTGCCTCGACTGCCGGCTCTGGGGCACGAGCTACGACTTCAGGTTCCGGGGCACGAGCGACGACCTCAGGCTCAGGCGCGCGCGCTTCAACCTCCATGGGCGGGCATTCCTGTAGCTGGGGCTTGGGGCCGCCACAGTCATCATAGCAGCGCTGCTTCGCGGCATTGGCGCAGTAGCAAGATCCAGGCCAGACTTGGAGGCATGCGATCTTAAGGCACTCGCACTTCGAGGCCGTGATGGGAGTCGGGCTTGGGAGGGAAGTGCTGATTGGCTTGGGAGTCGGTGTAGGAGACGGGCAGGGCTGAGAGGACAGAATGGTTAGTCTTTGCATCGCACGTTGTCTTGTGTTCGGACTTACTATGTATGATGGCTTGTACTTGGGACAGATCTTCTTGCAGCGGTCTTCATTGTCATTGACGCATTTGCAGAGGGCCTGTGTAAATGTCAGGTGATGTGACTTGATGGTGGTTGACGTGGTGACTTACTGCAGCGTCATCGGCCGCGCACTTGACTTTGGGGCATTTGTCGACGCACTTGCTTGCTTCAAGATCTGTCGCAAAAGCAACAGCGCTCAGAAGCGGGAGAATGGTGTATAAGAACCTCATCGTGGTGAGTTTGATATCCGTGAGGTTCTTTGCAAGAAGGCCCGATGCTGTGTTGATCGAGTAACAGCGAAAGAGTTGCACACTCGCTACTTCTATATCGGACTTCAAAAGAGCTGTCCTATAAGACCGACCCATCCGACGGCCCGTCTTTATATCTCAACCACCTCGCCAAGGAGACCTGGGCACTACACAACTGAGACCGAGATTGCGTCCCAAGCCTCCAGCTGCAAGCCCAACACGGGCTGTAAAGCGATGGCTGAATTGTCTGGGGTATCACGAACACGAGTTGAGATTTTCCAGCAGTAGCCGCATTAGCCAGAAGCAACCTCTTTGTTGCGGCGGAAGTGACGTTGTGTGTGAAGTGATATTTTCCTTCGCACGAAATGCATTCTTCGGTTCAAATCTATCGAGTACAACCGAGTATTTTGATTGTGGTACGAAGGTCGAGTCGCACATGCTGATGATGTTTTAGCAAGGGAGAACATCAGAAGCAACCTTACTCTGGCCAAATCTATCGTATTTCCAAGAATAGATCAAGACAAGCTTTCAGGACCATCGTGCGCTTTGCGGGGTCATGTACGTCGTCGATCGGATTCTGGAACCGACGGAATGAAGGTCCAGGATCATCTGAAAGTGCGAGCATTCATGATTCGTCCGCCAAAGCCACACTCTGCCAAGGAGGTTATATACTTTCTCACAATGACCCGGTTGAACCTAATGGCCAGGGTTGCCCGGGTAAGCGAACATGGATATTGAAGCACGTATGCTCATAAATCTTTTCGCTGGACAGGCTTCGCGGACCGGGTAATTGTTAATGTGCGCAGAGACTTCGCATGCTTGGCTTGCTGAAGTGGTCTGAGACCTATCACTCCGTTATCGGGTGTTTGTAGTTGAGAAGTTGAAATGCTGTGGAGGAATGCTGACAGTGGTGGTACTTCAGCTCGCACCACTCGCATGCCCTCCAGCACTGTCTGACGCCCGTATTCCTCGATATGCAATATGGCGCCCTCTTCCGTGAGCTGTACCTGCGGAGAAAAGCCATGGCGTAAGTCTAGGTCCGCCGTGGGAATGGAGGGGAGACACGTGTTAGAAAAATTCGACATGTGAGTGCAACTTCCAAGGTTAGTAGCAACGCAATCTAGAAGTTGGGTCGTAAACGAGTGAAGTAAGGTCATACTTGATACCATTCATTATGCCGCAAGTCGCGAGCATGTATTTCCAAACTTGACGCCTGTGTATCCCGTTCCCAGGGGTATATCATTTCAATGCAACCAAGCCCGCTATGCCAAAAATGTGAATGTGTGCTAAAGAATTACCGGTTCCGGTCAACGTCCTCTGGCGGACGGCGCTGGAGGCCGGTTGTGGTCCTCACAGCTTCCACACCGCGCCAAATAACAGTAGACACCGTAGAGCTGAGTTCACGCAACGATGTTCCGAGCGCTCCACTGTTGCCGGCGTCCGCAGAGCCTCGTCGCGACTCATCACCTGACCAGTTTGCTTCGATATCGCCATCGTCGATGCGTCTGGAGTGAGAGGCTGGCGCAGAAGTAGCTATAGGCATCGGAAGAGAAGAAGACGGGGAGTCGTTGCGCGTCTCGGCTGCCTGAGCTTGAACAGCGTCTACACCAGCCATATGTGGCTCCGGCGGCGTGTCCGAGGGAGAAGGTAGATGGTCGGTATAAGCTTGCGCGAGAGAACGTACGACATCACCTTTACAGATGGGGCATGTGCGCCGACGCGTGACCAGCCATGGTGTGCTAGAGAGTCAGTGAGTTGATAAGATCGCGCTAGATGGTGGACTTACATGCAGTCCGCGTGGAACTCGTGACCACACGGAAGACTCATCACTTGGCTGACACCGTCAACGTACTCGTCCAGACAGACCACGCACTCCTTCTGACGGCCGCCATATCGGCGTCTCCATTCTGCCAAGCCTGTTTCGCGCTTTTCTTCCTCGCGAGTACGGGCGTGATCTTGCGAGGCAGAAGCTGCCGGCTCTTCATCTTCGTCTTGTTCCACTCGGGTTGGTGTAGGTGGAGTGGCTGGAGACGACGAATGCTGCAATAGCGGAGTCGTTGGCGATGCGGCCTGAGGGGTAGCTGATGATGACGAATCGCTCATTGTTTGGTAGGTCCTAACAGGAAGACGCTCTACCAGGGACTTGGGTGCTCGCCAACGCCGGCGCCGGATGCGGGAACGAAGGAGCAACAAGGCGTAGACGACAGTCAATGTGACCAATGGACTGACAACCAGTACAAGAAGGGTGTCGAAGAATGGGCTCGTCGATACATTCGTAGGTGTAAGAGTGACCCAGAGACCCTCATGAGGTGCGGCATCGCCAGGGGCCGTTTTGACAGTGCGCATGTTGGCACCGGTGATGGATGTGATGCCCCTTGCTTTGACACCTTTAGTCGCTGTTGCAGGAGCATCTTCGTCTCTTGAGCTGAACCACTTCGCCCACCATGCCTTTCGTTCACTCTCAGTCATGGCCGTGTGGTGCACGTACTCCCCACTCCCAGGCAGGATGCCCCCACCTGTCTTGGTCGCCACGGGTGCTGAGCTAGCCAGTGTCTGACCTCGCAGTGCCGGCACTGAAGATGCCAATACGTTGTGATCGCGCCAGTCTTGCTTGCCGATTGTGAACGCGTCCGGGGTCTCAGTACTAGTAGGCCTGGGACTCGCTGCTTTCGTCTTGATCAACCTCTGGTTGCCGCCCAAAGCCCCGTGTTGCAGGCCATCGAGGTCGCTACTGGCGGGAGGCCTTCGACTGCCGGCTTTCATGGAGTCTTCAGCTTCGTCGCCATAGCCAAAGATTGAGAAGATAGCATGCAGCCAGCCCTTGGAAGTATGACTTTGTTGTGGGATTTTGCTGCTGGGCTCCACGGAATCGTGCTTCAATGGTCTGGGCGTCGGCGAGAGCTTGGTTGTGGGAGGGTTCGAGGGACTTTGCATATTGCTGCTGGTCTCGTCTTCATCGGTCCCTCCGTCTTCCATGTCCGAATTGGCTGGCTTGCTTGAAAGCACGTTGTGAGCGATGCCTCTGGGCAAAAGTGAGGATAGTAGGTGAGCGGTCGTGTGCGATGTGAACAGAGACGATATGGTGACGTTCGATGTGTCTCCATTTGCGTACATCCGGATTAGGTCTCCGCCACGTACATCGTCTCCCACGATGACAGCGACGGCTCCGCGTTTCTGGGCCCACATCACTTTTGCGAGGAAGCCACAACCCCCGCGCTTGAGCAGCACCACTTTGCCCTCTATCTCGGCACTCTCTAGGAGAGTTTGGATATCTGAACGCGCCGGAACGAACTTCTTCGAGGCGGCCCTTGGAGTAGGGAAGACGCGGGTTGATTGTAGGTGATCATCGGTACCGTCGTTCGGACTCTGCAATGCCTCTACTGACTCTTCTGTCTTCGAGTCTTGCGTGTCTGTATGAGGTCTCGTCTTGGACTTGTGGCTCAGTATTGGATTGGTACCGACTTTGAGGTCATTGTCGTAGGTCTCCCAATCTGGGCTGTCACTACAGCCCAGCTCGCCTCTGCCCATGGCATCGTCTCCGAAGCCACTGCCAATCCATAGAGGACTGCTCAGACCATCTGCAGGAAGTGTCGGGCCGAAAGCAGCGGGCCGAGCGAGAAAGAAGGTCGAGTTATCGTCGGTGAGGCTGATGATGGCGGAGGGAGGAAAGAGCGAGCCTGGCGAGGTGAAGGAGAACAGGGCTTTGAAGGCGCCTTGCTTGCCCGAAGCAGAGTTCTGCTCGAGCTGCTCGTCTGAAAACGGGGCCAGTACGACAAAGATAAGGAGGAGCACTGCTGCTATGCTCGCCGATAGCGAGAGCAGCAGCCGTATTGGGCGCATATTGGTGGTGGTGGTGGTGGTGGTGGGGGAGACGGGGCAGCAGGAAATGCTGCGTCTTCAGTGTGGAAGAAGCATCCGGCGCAGGGCAGGGTGCCTCGGCGATGCTCGAGGGTGTGCGTGGCGGGTGTGCGTAGACGGTGAAGGCGACGATATGGGCGATGTCATGCGGTCATGCACATGCGAGAGCGTCACTGATGCGTGGGGCAGGCGATGCAAACGCGGCAAAGGGAGGCAAAAACGCGTGAAATATTGCTACAAAAAGGTATCTAGGAAGTGGCGCCGAGAGAAAGAGCTAGATAGTAGGGCAGGCAAGGCGGGTAGCCGTCGCTGTGATAGCGTGACCGGCCGGTTTGTGTTCGTGATGCGACCGAACATGGAGACGGCAGCTGCCACCCGCCAAGCGCAGTGCGCCCCGCACGCGGATGTTGTCTGACATGTCACCAACACCGCATCACCGTTATCTTCATGCTTGTGACAACGCCTTCGATAAGATCATGTCGTTGATGTGCAAGTCCTTTAGGCCAGTGGCCACCCGAGGTCGAGTTTCAGCCACACGTGCCACCGCAGCTTTCACCGTGGACATTAGCGACTACAAGCCCTGCGTGGATGCGATATGCTCTACCACCTACGGTAGAGCAATTGTTCAGTGCTCTGGCTATCGAAGAAGAACCCGTCCTAGAGAGACGAAAGTGCATCACACCAAGCGTGCTTTGGCACGTGATGTGCACTCCACGCAGAGACAAGCTGTTTCCGTCTACCACTTCTTAGTTCTTGCGTGAGCTGATACATACACCTGGAAAACCTACACTGGACACAGCCATGATCAACAAGCTCGAGGTCACATCAAGCATGGTACAGTATTACTGCTGTAACGGCATATCTTCGTGCAGCCAGCATTTCTTAGAGCCTTGGGGAGAAGCTGTCATCCAGGTGGAAAGAGCACTACAGTGTTGGGCAGTTGCGACTTCTCCATACAGCACACAACACGCGAGTATCGAACTCCTTCCCATCCATCGCACATCGTCATGCCATCCGATCGAGCACCTCCCTTCTCTTGCGTCCTCTTATCTCCCCAAACATCCTGCTCGTCTTGCAACACCACTCTACCACCTTCATCGTACCCTGCTTTGACCTACTCATTCAATCATTTCCTAGCACACTTTTGGCCCTGTTTCATCGCCTATCCTACCCAGTCTTACCTTGAAAGAAAACCTGTCTCGCACGCCTTCGTACGCTCCCACTCGGTACTTCACCGCCAGAAGCATCCTCAGAACTGCTCCTACAGACGCTCCGTCACACACCTCTCGTCCAGCGAAGAGCATCATGGTTCAGCCAGGCGTGAAGACAAGGTATACCGAGGACCCCAACCGTCCTGGCGAGCCACGGCTGCCAGGCTTCTCATGGCTTCCCAACAGAGCTCGCAATCTCTTCATTGCTTGCATCGGCGAATTCGTCGGAACCTTTCTGTTCCTGTTCTTTGCGTTCGCCGCTACGCAAGTCGCCAACAATCTCCTGGGCGATAACCCTATGGACCTCCAGTCGCTGCTGTACATCTCGCTTGCCTTTGGTTTCTCGCTGGCCGTCAACGTTTGGATCTTCTTCCGCATCAGTGGAGGTCTCTTCAATCCTGCTGTAAGTTGGGAACGCCGTGCTACTACTCGTGTTACTTTCTAATACTCATCTAGGTCACTGTCGCCATGGGTTTCGTTCAAGCCATCACTTGGCTCAAGGCCGGGTTGCTCATCATATCGCAAATTGTTGCAGGTATCGCTGCAGCTGCCGTTGTCTCGGGTCTTTTCCCTGGCGCCCTCACAGTGCGCACAAGCCTGGGTAGCGACACATCGATCGTGCAGGGCTTGTTCATTGAGATGTTCCTGACCTTTGAACTCATCTTCTGCATCTTCATGCTCGCAGCCGAGAAGCACAGAGCCACCTTCCTCGCTCCTATCGGCATCGGTCTCTCTCTGTTCATCGCTGAGCTGGCTGGTGGGGGTGATCCTGAAACTTACATAGCATGCGCTGACAAGGTCAGGTGTTCTCTTCACCGGCGGATCGCTCAACCCAGCTCGTTCCTTTGGCCCTGATGTCGTTTTGGGTACGTTCGACAACTACCACTGGATCTACTGGATTGGGCCTCTGCTCGGTGCCATACTTGCATCAGTTTTCTACCGTCTGATGAAGGTAATCCAGTACGAGACCGCCAGCCCCGATGTCGACTGCGATGGTCAGGAAGAGAACTACCGCCGCAACGACTCTCGCGGCGACTCAGTGGCGATGATGGACTATGGCGGCGACCGCACACGCACGCAGAGTAAGTTCATAGCCGCTCAAGTTGCAGTTCATCTTTTCTGACGCTGACAGCTGTTTAGCTCGGCGCACCACCGACGGAGCCGACGAGTCTGACTACATTCCGCGCTTCGCACTCAGGCCCAAAACTCAGAGGTACCCCGTAACACCATCGCACCAGCCTTACTCTTCGCACGGCAACACCATGTCCATGGACACAACCCTCCACGACAAGCCCAACACGCCTGCCCCGGCCTTCCTTCATGGCTTCGACGGTCATAGATCCGACAGCTCCCTTGACCACCCCAACGACCGCCCTCGCGCACAACACACAAGCAGCTCTCGACGCTCATCAATCTCACACTACCAGTCATCTGATCGCAGCTACCGAAGCGGTCCCGACGCTGAGTCTGGTAGATCGAGCTCCTAGGTCAGCTCTTCCAGCTCCGACTCCAGCTCTGGCTCTTCGCGTCCCAGCTCGTGACATGAAAAGCCGTCTCCAGAACCCAATTCCTACTATGGTATGCTCTACTGGCCTTGTTGCTGGCTTCCGGGCTTCATACTCCATGCCATTTTTTGCCCTAATTGATGGTGGCAACTGTTCTGGAGATGGTGCGTAGCGGGTGCTTTGCATTAAGGGTGTGGCGTGTGTTGTAAGAAGAGGGGGTTTCTTAGTTCAGTTGGGTCTTGTTGTTATCACTTGCTGTACATCAAAAACGTTGAGTTTGTATCGAACTGTTCATTTCGCCAGACTTCGAGTCCTTCTAACTGAATATCTCAATCGGGAACTGATCCGCAATAGCCTGATACCCAGCTACATTCGGATGCAACCCATCACCCCCGTTATACCGCGCGTCCAACACCTCTGGATTACTCTTATTCGCCAGAAACCCTGCCATATCCACACTGTGATCATACACCCCACTCTCCAAGATCCACTTATTCACCCTTTTCCTCGTCTTCTCCCTCTCTGCCCCCTGATAGCTATTTCCACCGAACGCCATGATCGTCCCGCCAATCGTCACGATACCGAGTTTCTTGGCGTCCGTGACGATTTGCGTGTATGCTTTTATCAGATTGTCTCCGATAGTAGTCTGTGCTGATGCGGTGTTCGGGCCGCCGCCGATGTCGTTTACACCGCTGAAGATCATGATGTATTTCGTGCCTGGCTGGTCGAGGGCGTCGCGCTTGTACCGGGTTAGGAGTGGGGGGCCGAGTCCGCCTGAGAGGACGGTGTTGCCGCCTGCGGCTTGATTGTTGATTGCGAGTGTGGTGAGGTTTTGGGAGGGGGATTGGAGGCGGTTAAGGAGGAGGTCTGGCCAGCTGTGTTGGAGGGAGGGGAGGAGTAAGTAGGGTTTAATGGGGAGTGGAGAAAGCAAACGTACCGATTATTCTTATCATCATCCGACCCCCTCCCATCCGTAATACTATCACCCAGCACCACCAGCGCCCCCGTACCCATGGGCACATACCCCCGCACCGCACTAACAAAATACCAATGCACACTCCTCGTACCCTCCCCCTCGAAATCCATCGCATTAACTCTATTGCCCCCCGCAAACCAGCTCGTCGTGCGACTCCCCGGATGACCCGTGATACTCCCCCCAACTTGCCCCGCCTCACTATACAAACTCACCGTTATGATACTCTGCGCTTCCGTCGCAAGGGGTATTTCATCGGTGAGTACGACTTGGCCTGGCGGAACGATGAACGAGTGTTTCCCGGCTACGGTTAGGGCTACGAGGGAGGTGGTTTGTATGGTGTTTGTGCCTGCTTTGTTGGTGGGTGGGAGGGCGATGGATGCGGCGGTTATGGGGAGCGGGGTTGTGCTGAATGTGTTTGAGATTGCGAGTTTGAGTTTTGGGGTGGTGAGGGTTAGGCGGAGGGTTTGGCGGAGGGTGGAGTTGCGGAGGACGGTTGGGGTGGACTGGGATGGTGTTAGTGTGTGATGGAGATGGAAGGGGGATGGGAGAGGGAGAGGGAGGGTTACGTATGGGGAGGGGGGCATGTTGTTTTGCTCGACGAGTTGGGGCATGCTGGTCCAGGTGTTGATCCAGTGGAAGTCATTTTGGCGGGTGGTGAGGGCTAGACTTGTAGCTGGGGGGCAGAGGAGGGCTAGGGTTGCGAGGGTGGTGGAGAGGAGGGATGGGTGAAGCATTGTGACGGATTTGTCTTTTGCGAGGAACGGTTGTTGGAATAGTGCATGGTCGCTATCTTATATCTAAATGTCTCTGCTTGACGTCTAATGCATTCGATCCACTCTTCTTTAAAATTGTAATCTGGGCGGACGCCGGTAGTTTAGATTCCGTACGGTGATGCGATGTTATGGCGAGTGGCGGTTTGAAACATATTAATTGCAGCGGGGCGTGCGTTAGAGCCGCGAGATAAGCCTTTCGTCCTGGTCGTATACCCGAGTGTGATATTACTTCGCTGCTCCACAGCGCATGAACCGTTGTTCGTCGTATCTCGCGGTTGTGATGGTGATGTAGTTCCAACCCGCCCAAGCTACTGCACGTGACTGGCGCACCACAGTCACGACGACTCCACTGCAATCGCGAGCAAGACTAAACCCCAGAGTGAAGTGTTAAAAAATCATTTGGTATCTCAGGCTATGTAATCATAATCATAAGGGTCCAAGGCAAGCTCAATGCCGCCCAGCCCAAATATGCCCTGACCCAGAACTCCGGCTTCAACCTCAAAAGTCGCTGAAGCAAATGCCAAAAAGAGCCACCAAGTATCCAAAAAGTTCCCGAGATGTTCAGAGATCGAACACTTCATGTCCCAGGATATTTCCAAGACCAAAAAATATAGAGCGCCCCCAGCCATGAAAATGCTCAAGTGTTTCCCCTTATATTCGGAGATATGGTGGAGGTGTTGTCCCCCCAGTTGCGCCATATACGCCGCCAGATGCTGATATGTGAAGCGCTTTTCTGCAAAATCGTACAGTACACGAAGACTTGCTTCGGAAGGTGGATATGTGGATATGTGTGGACAATGTGGTGTACGACTGCCGGCAGAGGTCTGGGAGAGACGATGTGTGGTAGAGATGATCAGGTATCTCCAACATCGTCGTTGCTGCACTGCACGCAGGCGCGGGATCGAGGCAATAATACAATGTCAAGATGGGCTGGAGCTATCGGATGACACTCCAGTTGTCCATGTTACTAAGGCCCGTGGTGCGCTCCTTCTTCTTGAAGGCATTCCAGAAGCGGAGAGTCTCGTCACCGGCGCCGGTGACGATGACCTGGCCGTCGGGGCTCATGGCGAGGTAGAGCACTCGGTAGGTGTGGCCGGTCAAAGAGACGACCTGCTGCATGCTGGGGTACTTCCAGACGATGATCTGGTTCTGGCTGTAACCGTGTGTGGAGACAATCTCGTTGCTGTTCTTGGACCAAGCAAGGTTGCACACTTGACTTCCGGTGTCCAAGCTGTTGATGAGATTTGCTGGTGCCGTAGGAGGAATCGGGATGTTGGTCGTGCTTGACGCAGACGCCGCGGCCGACGAAGCGGCAAGGGAGGATGCCGAAGGACCGCTCGAGGAGATGAGCGTGTTCCAAAACTTGATGGTCCGGTCTGCAGTGCCGCCGCCACTAGCGAGCAGGCCGCGCTGATGTGGGCTCCAGGCTATTGCCTTGACGGCTGCTTGGTGCTCGCTGAACTTGAAGGTGGGTTCGTCGTTGAGCTTGTCCCAGACCATGAGCTTGTTGTCGTTACCTCCAGAAGCGAGCTGTTGGTCTTCGTGGTTCCACTTCAGACCGCAGATCTCCTGCTTGTGACCGGTAAGCTTGCGAAGCCACTGATCAGGTTGTCGGACATCACGGTGGTAGATGGTGCGATCCCTAGATCCAGAAGTGAGTATGTGCTCGTTCCATGCAAGGGCGCCGACACGAGCCGTGTGGCCCATCATGGTGCGAAGGCGGCGCTGCGTCTGCGCATCCCAGATCTGCACCTGGCCGCGATTTGTGCCGATAGCAATATGTGAGCCCTGGAAATGATTAGTGATGATGGATTGCAGTCAGTGAAGAACGACGTACACGTTGTATCCAGTTCACGCTGGTGACGGAATCGTCACCGAGTTCGCAGAGCTTGGTTACACGACCACTGCTCGAGTTCCACATGTACACACATGAGCCCAGGCCGACACCAAGGATGTTCTGGCTGCCCCAATCGACGAGGTTGAGGTAGAAGTCGTCTGCAAGGTCGGGTGCGTCGAGAACCTTGTAAGGGACCTTGGAGACGGCGCGGGGTTGTCGTTGAGGGTTCAGGAGCATGCGCTGGCTGCTGTACTTGATGGGTGATATGCTGTAGAGATCTGACCGCGCGTTGAGGTTGAGCACGCCCTGCCGGCTGGATGGCGTCCGTGACGGTGTGGGCTGGCCGGAGTAGGAGAAGAGGTTCTTGTGGGGCGTTGAGGGCGTGCCTGAGGGCGGGGGTAGCGACGATGCGTTTCCGACTGGAGGGGTGTGCGAGCGCCCTGACCTCCGCATGTTGCCGCTGTCGGTGGGTGAGAGCCTCTGCTCAAAAGCTTGTGGTACGGTGCCCTCGAACATTTCCTGGCGGAGCACGGCGGAGTATGTCCTGTTGGCTTCTTCGGCTGCATTTTGTCAGCTGTAAGCGATGAGAGTGAGGCAGGTCACTCACTCTTCTGGAAGTGCAGCTCATTGTGAGGCGTGCGCTTTGATCTGCTGGACGGTGTCGCTGGTGAGGCATCGTCGTGTAGCAGGTTGAAGCTGGCCTGGAGGTCTTGACCCGCGCGATTCGGGATGAACCTGTGAGAGAGTCAGATTTGGTGATAGATTCTGCGTGCGACATGGCAGACTCACCTGTCGCCGTAGTACATGGTGCGCGGTCGCTTTCGGCTCGGACTGGCAGTCGGCGTGCGCTCCCGTGTGCGGCCGCCCTTCTCCAGCTGCTCCAGCGCTTTTGAGAGTACAGACGCCTCGACTGGCTCCGAGTTGCGGTCGTGGATGTTGACGGACTTGTTGCGCTGGTGCGTGGCCGTGGGGGGTGTCTTGGACTCTGGCGGTGAGATGAGCGTCGGCGTCGCAACCCCGCCATCCGCGAGCGCAGCGGCTCCGGCGCCCTCTCCAAGCTCGACTCGCTCCATGGCTGGTCTGGTGGGTGCTGCGATGGACGAGGTCGCGCGGTGGCCGTGAATGAGTGAGTGAGGGCGATTGTCGCAAAGCCGGCGGTGGTGGTAAAGGCAGACTGTCCTGGGCCCTGATACTGCCTATCTACTGGCAGGGCAGCTGCAGAGGCCAAAGACAGGTGAAGGCAGGTTTCTTATTGTGCGTGTTGCAGTGGTGATTTTGAGTGGTGGTGACTGCGACTAGTCGGAGCGATTGCGGTGGACGGCAGCCCCTTGGTCTTTCGTTTGTCCCGGCTCGGGCGCAACAATAGCAGCAACTGCGCACAACACGGCCCACAATAGCAAGTCCCTCACGATTCGGCGATGCGCATGGCGGTCTGGCGGATGGTAGAGATAGATGGTGGTGGTGGTGGTGGTGGCGGGGCGCGGTGTTGTGATGCACGGGATGGATGTCGGTGCTTCCCTCGCGATGTTCCGTAGGAGCAACCGTCTACTACAGCCAGCAAGGAGCGCAAAAAAAAAAATGGGATGGGGTTCAACGCAGGGCGAGCTCGAGCTGGGTTCACAGTGCAGCGAGGGGATGTCCGTGGAAATGAGCGAACGTCTATCGGGTGGCTTTGTTGTTCTCGTGGGAAACGCGCATGGGCTCGAAACTCGTCCATCGATCGCGTCGACTTGTTGTTTTGGCCCTCGCCGTCGCGCCACAGCCAATCACATCCGCCTCCAACGGTAGCGCCCTGCCGCCGTGCTGAGACAGTCTCTCTGTACCTACCCCACACCACTGACCACGCCACGGCCATCTTCCAGACCCTGTGGTCCAATCCTACATGCCCACGCCCGTATCCCTTCGACATTCACTGCTGCACCCTAGCTTGACACGCGCAGTAGCTCCCGCCTCAACTACCCTGGTCCTGTCGTGTGCTCGTGCAATGTCTACCAAACCCTCGCTTGCAGCTGCCGAGGACTTTCTGTCTTTCGTCAATGCCTCGCCGACTCGTATGTTATTGAAGTAGCTGTGAATGGTACTTGTATTAACGATCAAAGCCTTCCATGCGGTCAAGTCAGTCAGGGAAAAGTTAGAGAAGGCCGGCTTCAAACAGATCAAAGTAAGTGGACATGCACACATAGCTCCCATACGATGTTTGATGCTTTGCATGAGCTTTGCATGTAGTTGTATTGTCGACCAACCCTCCAGCTTTTTAGACTAACAGGTTTATAGGAGCGAGACTCATGGGCACCAACCCTGCAAGCCGGCGGAAAGTACTACCTCACACGCAACGGCTCGTCCATCGTCGCCTTCGCCATCGGCCAGAAATGGAAGGCCGGCAACCCCATCGGTATGATCGGTGCGCACACCGACTCGCCCTGCCTCCGTATCAAGCCAGTCTCGAAGCGACAGAGCGACGGCTTTCTCCAGGTAGCCTGTGAGACATATGGCGGAGGCTTGTGGCACACATGGTTCGACCGCGACCTCAGCATTGCGGGCAGGGCCATGGTGCGGACGAAAGGCGGAAGCATCGAGCAGCGACTCGTAAAGGTGGACCGACCGATTCTGAGAGTGCCCACACTGGCCATCCACCTCGACCGCCAGGAAAACTTCCAATTCAATAAGGAGACGCAGCTCTTTCCAATTGCTGGACTGGTCGCTGCCGAGCTCAACAGACAGGGGAAGACGGAGGAATCCAAGGAAGATGAGAAGAAGGATGCGCCATTCGAGCCTCTCGCAGCACCAACTCAGCGACACCATCCTTACATCGTCGACATCATCGCCGAAGAAGCAGGTGCCGATGCGAGCGACATTCTCGACTTCGAGATGGTGCTGTACGACACACAAAAGTCTGTCGTTGGCGGTCTCAACAACGAGCTCATCTTCTCGCCGAGGCTGGACAACCTGATGATGACCTACTGCAGCGTTGAGGGTCTGATCCACAGTCTGTCCTCATCCACAGCTCTTGACAACGACTCCACGATTCGCCTCATCGCCTGCTTCGACCACGAGGAGATTGGTTCGCAGACCGCACAAGGAGCAGACTCCAATCTGCTCCCCGCCGTGATCCGTCGCCTGTCTGTCCTCCCAGCCTCAGAGAGCAACTCGGACAAGTCGTTCGACAACCTCGAAGCCGACACCGCCACCGCGTACGAGCAGACTCTTTCTACATCATTCCTAATCTCCGCAGACATGGCCCACTCTGTCCATCCCAACTACCCCGCCAAGTACGAGTCTCAGCACAGGCCCGAGATGAATAAGGGTACTGTCATCAAGGTCAACGCCAACGCACGCTATGCCACCAACACCCCTGGAATCGTCTTGCTCCAAGAGGCAGCTCGTCGCGCAAAGAAAGCCTCGTCCAGTGTTTCTTCAGCGAAGGAGGGAGTGCCGCTGCAGCTGTTTGTCGTCCGCAACGACTCGTCGTGTGGTAGCACCATCGGACCCATGCTGTCAGCAGCAATGGGAGCTCGCACACTTGATCTGGGCAACCCACAGCTGAGCATGCACAGCATCCGCGAGACTGGCGGTGCTCACGACGTCGAGCATGCGATCAACCTGTTTGCGAGTTTCTTTGCGCACTTTGAGGAGCTGGAGAAGAAGATCATTGTCGATTGACTAGCCGAACCGAAGCTGTGAGTGAATGTACATACATAGCATGAAATAACGAACATTGCATTGCGCACCTTGATGTACCTGTCGGAATGGTCAGCATTTGGTTCCGAGCCAGCTGCATTTCAGGGTCCATGCCAAGCACCCCACCAGAACTATGCTTCAGCTCAACTGTGCATCTCGCGTGAAGTAACCTGTCTTGCAATTGTCATCCTCGACAAAATGTCGGCGAAGCCCCAATTCCTGTCCGGCGATCGGACCGCGATTGACGAGTTCCTGTCAAAGTTCGATGTAAGTCCTGCATCTCACCCCGCCATGGGAGTGCTAACAAGTTACTGAGGTCTTCCTCTTCGACTGCGATGGTACGAGCGCATCCACTTCCCGCGTTGCGCGACACAAGAGCATCCGATGCTCATACGATGTGGCAGTCGACTGATCATGAAGAAGGATAGGCGTCCTGTGGTCTGGCGATCACCTGTACGAGAAGGTCCCGGAAACACTGGAATACCTGAGAAGCAAAGGCAAGGCTGGCATGGACTTAGAGGTTGATTGATCTGACCTTATGACAGGCAAGCAGCTCGTGTTTGTGACCAACAACAGCACCAAGTCGAGAGCGGACTACAAGAAGAAGTTCGACAAGCTCGGCATACCCGCGGAAGTCGTACGCACGCACCGAGGTACTCCTGTATCTTCTGCTGATGATATCTCAGGAAGAAGTCTTTGGTTCGTCCTACAGCGCCGCCGTGTACATCGCCCGCATCCTCAAGCTCCCGGCGCCGAAGAACAAGGTGTTCGTGCTAGGAGAGTCTGGGGTGGAGCAGGAACTGGACTCTGAGGGTGTTCCATATATTGGCGGCACAGATCCTGAGTTCCGTCGCGAGATACGCAATCCAGAAGATTTCGACAACATCGCCAATGGCAGTCTTCTAGATCCGGATGTTGGCGTGGTACTGAGCGGCCTCGACTTCCACCCCAGCTACCTCAAGACGGCGATAGCTTTCCAGTACCTGCAGCGTGGCGCAGTGTATCTGGCTACGAACACCGACAGTACGCTGCCAATGTCACACACTTTCTTCCCTGGTGCTGGCTCGTCTGGCGCTGGACTTGCGAAGGCGATTGGCAAGGAGCCGTTGTCCTTGGGAAAGCCGAGTCAGGCCATGATGGATGCTGTGGAGGGCAAATTCAAGTTTGATCGCAGTCGTACATGTATGGTCGGCGACCGCTTGAACACGGACATAGAGTTTGGCATCGAAGGCAAGCTTGGAGGCACGCTGGCGGTGTTGACTGGTGTTAGCAAGAAGGAGGAGTTCCTGGCTGATGGTGCGCCGACTGTGCCAATGGCGTACGTCAACGCTCTGGGCGATTTGCTGGGTTAATAGACAGACTGTAGAAGATACTTGATAGAATTAGACTGCCATACACGTATGAAGCTAGTCTGACCACACTATGGCGTTGATGCTTGCACGAACTTTGCGCGTGATCCCAATGCGGTTAGCGCGTTTGACGCGACGCGTCCCACTTTAGCCCGTGGACACGATGTCGCGAAGTGCTTAATGAATCGCAAACACAACACCAAAGTCACTCTCAAGCAACACACAACATGATCCGCCACGATTACTCCAGAGTCGACTCCAAGCGACGCGCAAACATTGGCCACAAGAAGAAGCAGTTTGCGACGGCCGAATGGGAGCAGCAGAACTATGAGCATCGGCTAAACTTTTACGTCGTGCCACCAACGGCAGAGATCACGCTGGAGGAATTTGAGACGTCTGCAATCAATAGATTGAAGGGTGAGTACAAGTGAGCAGGCCATCGCAGCATGCTCGACGCTAACTCTTCACGAACAGTCCTCTCCGAACTCGAAGCATGCAGTTTCCGCAACAAGAGCCCCGAAGAGACGGCCGAGTACATGAAGGGCATACTGGACAAGCACCTGCCGATGCGATCAGACTCGTCGCGAAGCCAGAAACTACAAGAAGAGCGGCGGAAAGACCATTACTCGCACTTCATCCTACGACTCGCCTTCTCCTCGACGGAAGACCTACGGCGGCGATTCTCGCGGTTAGAAACGGCGTTGTTTAGACTTCGATTCAAGGATGATGATCCGAGAGAGCGTCAGGAGTTTGTGCGCAGTCTCAACCTGGAGTGGGACGAAGTTACTGAGGATGAGAAGAGGGAGCTGAGGGAGGAGCTGCTAGCAGCCAGTGGGCAGAAGAAGGGCGAGGAGCAGGAGTGGTTCAAGGTGGACTGGGAGCGAGTGCCTGAGCTTGTGGAGCAAAGGAGAGTGTTCCTGAAGAGGGGCAAGGCATACGTGCCGCAGCGAGAACAAATGAGTCTGGTGGTCGCTGAGTTTACACGGAAACTCGACGAAGCGCTCGAGGTTTGTCACCACCCTTTCACCTCCTACCGAAGCCCCTACTGACTTCCCCCAGCTAACAGCCCGCGCCCTCCCCCGCCTCGACGAAGACGACCGCCTCGCCCCCATCCTCGCCCACCTCGCCCAATCCTTCGCCACGCCCGACGCATCCTACACCACCTCGGACGCCTCCATCGACGGCCTCTCCGCCATCCGCGCAACCAGCATCGACACGCTCTCCCAAAACTTCCCCCTCTGCATGCGCAACCTACACATGACCCTCCGCGAGCAGTCCCACCTCAAGCACTTCGGGCGCCTGCAGTACACGCTCTTCCTCAAGGGCATCGGCCTCAGCCTCGAGGAATGCCTCGTCTTCTGGCGCCGCTCCTTTAAACTCATCGACGACGACAAGTTTCAGAAAGAATACAAGTATAACATTCGCCACGCGTACGGCGATGTGGGCGGCGACGCGAATAGGCGGGGGCGCGGATACACGCCGTACTCATGCCAGCGCATACTCACCGAGCCCGTCCCTGGACCCGGCCAAGCACACGGCTGTCCCTACCGCACGTACAAGGTCGAGAACCTGATCCCGCTCTTACAGCGCGTGGGCGTCACCGACCGCGACGTGCTGAAGACGGTCAAGGAAGACGTGGGCAAGCAGCGTTACCATGTCGCGTGCAACCGCGTGTTTGAGTGGAGTCACAAGCGGGAGATTAAGAAGGTCAAGGACGATGGGAGTTGGAGTGCGACGGATCTGGATACGATTGTGCATCCGAATACGTATTTTAAGAGGAGTTGGTTGTTGAAGCATTTGGGGGAGGGGAATGTGGGGGTTGTTAATGGGGGGGAGAAGATGGAGGAGTAGGGATTTTTTTATGGTGATGATGGGGGGATTTCATTGTTGGTGTAGGAGAGGGAGTTTTGTTGTGCATATTCGTCGGCGCGTTTGGAGTCTTTTGTCTCGGTATGTAAGAATCACGAGGGTTGTTGCATTTCACGTTCATTTCCTTCCTTCAAAGTCCTCTTCCCTCTGTGAGTGTCTGTGCCGGTCTGGAATGCCGAGGGTTTGGGTGAACTGATCACTGGCGATTGAGAAACACATGCCAGTCTGGAATGACGCGGGTTTGGGAAACTGCGGGCAGGCCATAAACTACTGGCAATCTGGAATAGCCGGGGTTTGGAGAACTGCGGGCATTTGATGAAATACGGAGCAATCTATCACTGGCGATTGAGGAACTACTGGCAATGTAGATTGGTTGGTGTTTTGATAAACTACCGGCAATCGAGAAACTACTGGCAATCAAACACTGGCAATC
>Ga0265797_10001751_pt1 | contig 37742 bp, 56 predicted proteins | sample P2T30metagenome_FD_192433 | JGI IMG/M metagenome (GOLD analysis project Ga0265797, IMG submission 192433) | Plant litter microbial communities from East Loma Ridge, Irvine, California - P2 T30 | ecosystem: Environmental > Terrestrial > Plant litter > Unclassified | place: USA: California...
CGGTATTGCAAAAATCGTCGAACGCAGCAAGGTGCCGGTGATTCCGATGGCGCTGCGCGGCCTGTGGGGTAGCTGGTTTACGCGCGACAAGAGCGACTTGCTTGGGCGCCGCATCACCCGCGGCATCCGTTCGCAGCTGGCGCTGGCGGTGGGGCAGCCAGTGGCGCCGGAGCAGGCCACGCCCGAGTACTTGCAGCAGCAGGTGATGGCGCTGCGTGGGGACTGGAAGTAGGTGAGCGGGGCCTTCGACGATCCTGCGGCGTATGGTAAAAACGCAAGATTTTTTCGAAGGCTCTGCTATAATTGTCGACTAGTCGGGGCGTAGCGCAGCCTGGTAGCGTACGTGCATGGGGTGCACGGGGTCGGAGGTTCGAATCCTCTCGCCCCGACCAATAGAATCATCAACTTACAGCGTAGGCTGTATGGAAAAACAGCACTGGATATTAGATGTTCATCTAATACCGGTGCTTTTTTTTACCACGTTACACGGCGATTTCTCATTGGGGAGATATGGATTTAACGACCTTCGTCCAGCAAACTGCGGCGTTTTTCGCTGGCACGAGCCTGGCAGCGGTAGTTATTGTCTGGCTCGGAAAGACTTGGGCTGAGCAGCGAATCCAGAAATCCATTGAGCATGCGTATGCAAAACAGCTCGCTGACTATCAAGCCGCAATTGACGAAAAGCTAGCATCCCAGCAAGAGCAAAGAGAAATTCGCTTGCGAGCTGCGCTTATTGCGGATTTATTGGCGTGCTGGCTTGCTAATACGGACGACAGCCGCAGAGAGATGAATCGCTTGTCGTTTGAGGCGTTTTTGTGGTTACCGCAGGATGTAGCTGAGAAATTATCGGACACACTAGCGCACACCCCTGGAGCGAAATCGGTGCCTGAACTGATAGCGGAGGTCCGCAAATTGTTGCTCGGGCCTCAGGATAGTTTAGATTGGCGCCATGTGATCAGTTTCCGACAAGTAGCGCGTCATAATTCGGCTGCTCGTCCTGGTCGAGGTCCGACTCCATAATGGATCAGTACTCGAAACGCACTGTCCACTCTTGCACATAGGCCGGGCCCTTATCGCCGTCCGGCCGATCCTCGCCCTTGAGCAGCATGCCAGCGCCGTGCATCGTGGTCAGCCGGGCTTCGTACAGCACCAGCAGCGGGCCGCCCACCTGGCGTCCGGGGTCGACAACCTCGGCCTGCATGGTGGCGCCGACGCCGTACACCCGCACCTCACCCTCCACCGGAATCGCCGCCGCGATCTGTTGATCAGACATTCGCTTGCCGCGCTCCCGCAGCTGTTTGACTTTCGCACGCATCAGGCGAGTGTAGCACCGTTGAGCTAGATCAAAGCCTATCGTGGACAAGCTGCTACGGTCTGCTGATGAACAAGCGAACTGATCGTGCCAGAGCCCTGCAGGTTGACCTGGCTGTGAATATTGCAGCAGTCTATGGTGCGGCCGCTGGCGTGATGTCGCTGCTGGGGCAGGGCATTCCCGCCTCGGTCCTGCAGCGCGTGCTCATGGATGTGGGGCCGCGTCGAGGGGCTCCCCGAGAAGCCGCTCCATCATCGCCTCAGCCTGATCACACAGGTTCGCCCCCCCAGCAATGACCACGAGCCGTGGCCCGACATCCTTGCCGGCCTGGTGAACAGTCAGTACGTGGCCGCCGCCGCCCGGGGTGATGGCATAGATGTCGAAGTCCATCACTACACCGGAGCTGGGTTCCCGCTGTAGCGGGAACTGCCGAATGCACGCACTGCGGCCCACATGGCGAGCCGCCGCCACTTTGCCACGCCGCATGCCTCCAGCGCCTCCAGATACAGGTCGTCGGCCGCGTCACGCGGCACGAGGCCTTTCTCGTAGGCGAAGTCATGGATCACCGCAGCCTCGTCGCCCACGCCGCCGAACAGCCAGTAGGTGAGCGGCGCGCGCGGCACGCTGGCGAAGTCGGTGACGAAGCCGGTCGGCACGTGAACCTGGAGGCCGAGCAGCACCGATTCGAACACCAGCGGCGACAGCAGGATGCGATCGGCGCTGGCCAGGCCCACGCGGTCCGTGCGCAGCGTCGACAGGAACCGCGCCTTACTTGCTGGCGGCGCCATTGCGCACCTCGTCGCCGGTGTAGGTGCCGCTGCACTGCAGGGCGAGGTTCGAGCAGCCGGCCAGGGTGAGTAGGGCGGCGAGCAGCAGGATGCGTTTCATGGTTTTCCTTTCAAGTGGTCGTACTGGGACATATGCCGGCCGCGCATGACGGCGATCAGGTTCTCGGCGTACTTCGGGTCGGTGGCGTAGCCGGCCTTCTGGGCGGCGCGGGCCCATGCTTCGCCGGTCACTTCCTGGAAGCAGGCGGCATAGCGCGGGTTCACCTTGAAGAACTTCGCCCGGTCGGCGATGCAGTCGTCCAGGGTTGCGTAGGCGCGGAACTTGGCCACGATGTTCACGCGCTTGCCGGCGACGTATTCATGGGTCGGCACGTCGACGGTCTTGCCTTTCCAGGAGCGGTCAGCCTTGATGCCGAACAGGTTGTTGCCCGGGGCGCGCGAGCCCCAGCCGGATTCGAGCGCGGCCTGGGCAAGCGTGAACGACGCCGGGATTCCGGCATCGCGATGAATGCGTTGGGCGGCCGGCAGCAGCAGGTTGATGAATGCGAGCGGTGGCATGGTCAGTCCTTCGGGGTGTCGGGTGGGAGGCTGAACTTCGTATTGGCCAGGCTCTCGAGCTTGAACAGCGCGCGGCTGCCCATGTGGGCCATGATTCCGACCAGCGCATACTTGAGCGAGATAGGCGCGCCGATGTAGTCGCACAGGTGGGCGGTGACGATCCCGGTAAAGCCCGAGATGCACAGCTCGCCGATGAACTCGGTCACGTTCCATGCGCGCGCGTGGCCGTCGCGCAGCTTGCGCATGAAACTGGCCCAGCCGCCCCACAGAGAGATGCCGATCAGCAGTGCCCAGCTGAGCAGGGTGTCGTAGTCGAAGCCGCCAGGTGGCGGAGTTTGGTTCATGGTGGTCTTTCAGGAAAAGAAAAGGCCACCCGAAGGTGGCCGTATAATTGTTGAAACTTCTTGGGGTAACGAATGCACTTCGATCCGATCCAGCTGGGCGCCGTACTCGGGTTCATCATCAACGCCTGGTGGTCGTCACGGCGTAAGTAGCCGGCGCTGCCTCTCCTCCTCTGATTCCACGCCCATGAACGCCGCCGGCGATAGCAGTAGCCCGCGCTGATCCGCTGGTACCGTTTGGCGGGGCCCGGCCAACGTGCGCGGCACGTCAAGCGCGCGGCTCGACTGCATACCCACCTGGATGTTCTGCAGCGGCTCGCCGATTGCGGCCTGGCCGAATGGCAGCTTCGAAATCAGCGACTGGCTCAGGATGCGCTCCGCGAGCCCTCCCAGCGCGCCGGCCGTGTTCGAGTTGTTCACCGCGGCGCCGCTCGGCTGAAACTGCTCATAACGCGACACGCGCCCAATCGCCTTCAACTGATTGATCTCGGCCGGCTGGAAGAACAAGCGAAGCTTGCGCTCGCCGATCTGCTCGAGCGCCTTCGTGTAGGCGGCGCTGCTGAAATTGCCGACCTCATCGGCCTGGCCGTTCAGCGCGCGCGACTGCAAGAACCCTGTGATCTGCTCCCGGACGGCATTCATCGCGCCCGTGTTCGCCTTGATCGAGCTCTTGAGCTGCGCCACGTCCATGAAGTTGGACTTCGACCCGGCACCGACGATGAACTGCTGCACGAACTTGTCCGGCTCGACGCCATCCCGCACAGCCTGCAATGCTGGCGTGCGCTCGACCATCCCCATGTACATGCGGTTAACGCGGCGCGCGCGAGTGAACGCGTCGATTGCCTCCTGGCCGACGTTGCGCGGGCCGCCCAGCGTTGCGGCGCCCGAAGCGGTCTCGCTGGCCTGCAGCAGGGGGGTATCATCCAGCGCCTGGCGCACAGCGCCCAGGGCGAAGCGGGTATTGCCGTCAGCGGTACTGCGCTGCAGGCGACCGATCGAGGTCTTGAACTGCTCGGCGATCTCTACGGTGAGTGGCACCTTGCCAGAGGCGAAATCGTTCAGCTTGCCCCGTATGTCGGGCGTGAGGAACGATTCGACGTTCGCTTCATGTAGCAGGTTGCCAGCGCGCTGAGTGAAGACCGAAGGGTCCAGTTCGGCGCTGCGCCCACTGGAGTCCCGCGCGCGGTCGTACAGCCGGCCGATCAGGTCGCGCGCGCGTTCGTCGCGCCGCTCGAGCGCGCCGATGATGCGTTCGCCGCCAGCATAGGCGTCGTCGGCCCCGCCAGCGCCCAGGTTGTTCAAACCCTGCTTGAGCAGCTGATTGTTGCGGTTCTCCGTTTGGCCGAGGAACTGCGCGGTGCTGTCCCGGCTGTTCACGCCCAGCTTGGCCAGGTTGCGCTGCTGGGTGACCACGGCCGGATCCAGCGTCAGGCCGGCGGCCGTCGGTGTCAGCCCAGTCAGCCGATAGTCGGCCAGGCGCCGCACTGCATCGGGCGAGACCTGGTCGCTGGTGCGAAACGCCGCGGCCACGTCGTTGCGGATGCTCTGCGCCACCTGGGCCGGCAGCTGGTCCAGCGTGATGCCGGAACCCTGTAGGGCGCTGTTAATGGTGATGTTGATCTGCTGGGCCTGCTCACCGGTAGGTGCGGCTGGCGCCAGGCGGCGCTGGACAGCGGTTGCTGTGCGCTGTGTACCACCCATTGCCGCCGGCGTGGCAAGGCTGGCGAGCAGGGAGGCGGTCAGTTGCGCGCCGTCGCCCCCGCCGGTCTCGCGCGTGTAGCCGCCGGCCAGGCCAGCAGCGCCGGCCGAACCCAGTTGCTGCCCGGGATTCGACGCCAGGAACTGCGCTGCCGCCTTCGTGCCGCCGGTGGTGGCCTGGCTGACTTTCGACGCTGCCCCCAGAGTGCCGCCACCACCCACCACCAGGCGCGTGGCGTCACCGATGATGCGCTCGCTCGCGGTTCGTGGCTGCGGCAGGCCCAGGCTGTCGGCGATGGATCCACCAGTGCGCGCAGTCGGCTTGTTGCCCAGGATTGGGCTGGCCAGCGTGCGCAGCGGATTGCCGACGAAGGTATCGAACACGTCGCCCGCACCTTCCAGCCCGTAGCGCGCGGTCAGGCCGACCTGGCGCGGCACATCGACGATTGCGTCGCCCAGGTCTTCGCCGAATGGCTTTTTGCGCGCGGCCGGCGCAGGCGCGGCCGACTGCTGCTGGCCAAGCTGCGCGGCGATCATCTGCTGCGCCTGCTCCGGCGTCGTCCCTTCCGGAACCTCGAATCGGCCCACCCGGCCGTCCGGCATTTCAAAGCGTGCGATAGGCATTATTCAAATCCCAAGAATTTGACGCCGCCGCCGGAGCCATTGCCCTGGCCGCCGGTGGCGTCGTACTTGTCGTACAGCGTGCGTAGGGTGCGCAGCGCCGCTTTTTTCGTCGCGTTCGGCACGGTGGGGTCGCCGACCTGCGCCGCCATCTGGCGGTACAGCTCAACGTCCATGTTCGACTGCGGGCCTTCCATTCGCGGTTGGGCCATCATGATGTTGCCCTCCAGAACGCGGAGCTGCGCGATGTTTTGCGCACCATCGGTCGAGACGCCTGCGAGGCGAGCAAGCTGGTCGATGCCCGCGCCGGCGTAAGAGCCGGTTGCACCACCAATGAGCTTTTCGGCCTGGCCGATAAGTGGCATCAGGTTTTTCGCTGCTGCCGTCTTCTTCGCCGCGTTCTCGCCCGGTACCGCCTGGCCGTTCATCATCACCGGACGCGCTTGCCCAGTTCCCTTATCGATCAGCATCGGGCCCTGCACCGGATCGTTGACGATCTGAGTGCGCTGGCCCATCCGATTGACGTCGTTTGCCTCCCGCTGGCGTGCATCGGTCATGTTCTGGCCGCGCTGCGAGGTCCAGGACGACAACTGCGCATCTGGCGACGCCGAATTGTCCAGCGAGTTGACCAGGTTGCCGGTGTAGTCGTCCACGAAGCCAGTCTTCCCGCCCAGGTTCACCGCCGACAGCTTTTCGCGCGGCTTCACGCCGTCGAGACGGCGGATGCTGCCGTCCTTCGCAACCAGGTACTGGAAGACGTTGCCCTCGCCATCGGTACCGACCTGGGGTTTCGTGTCGAACTCGGGCCCCGATTTGGCCAGCGATCGCTTGATCTCAAGCGCGCGCAGCGGGTTGATCTGCATCATCGCGGCCACATAGGCGTCCGGGTCGAACTGATCTTGGAACTCACCGATGCGTCCAGCGTTCTCCGCGGTGGGACCGCCAGGCAGGGAGGCGGCCTGCTGGCCAGGCGTCCGGACGGCGCCGCGCGCGGCTGCTAGCTCCTGCTCTTGCATTGCACGGGCACGATCCTGGGTGGCCAGGTCGGCTTCGGCGCCGCGGATCTGCAGATCGCGCATGCGCGTGTCCTGCTGGCGTGCCTGCTGCTCGGCCATCGAACCCTGGTAGGCCATGACGCCGCGCCCCAGGACCTGGCCGAAGCCGACTGGCGTGCGCGAGGGGCCCGAGGCTTCCAGCATCTGCGCCGCTGCGGCCATGAGGCCCTGATTTTGCTCAGGGCTAAGATTTTGAAGCATGTCGAGTAGTCCGGCCATGTGGCCTCCTTACCAAGAATAGGGGAACGACTGCACCGGCAGGTTCGACGGCGCGAAGCCATAGTTCCCGGCCGATCCCGTGGTTTGCAGCGAGGTCGCGCCCGAGCTACCGCCGAAGAGTCCGCCGAGCTGGCTACCGAGCTGCAGGCCCATCAGGCCGCCGCCCAGCGCGCTACCGGCGCCATTGGCGGAAACCGGGTTCTGTGTCGGGCTGCCAGCCAGATACGGCTGCAGCAACGAATTCACGGCTTGCGTGCGGTCGAGCTTCCAGTTGTCGTTTGCATTGACCTGGGCCGACGCCTGGCCGGTCAGGCCTGACAGCAACCCTGCGCCCGCCAGGTTTGAGCTGTTGTTCTGGGCATTGGTTGCCAGCTGCGCCTGCTGATTGGCCAAGCCCGCCTGCTGGCCCAGCCCGGCGTTGAACTGGCCAGTCTGCTGGGCGAGACCGGCGTTGAACTGGTTGTTCTGCTGCGTCATGCTGGCGTTGTTTTGCAGAATGTTATTGTGGTTCGCAACGTTCGTGAACTCAGCCTGATTCTTAGTCGCTGCGTTTTGCTGCGCTACGCCGTACTGCTGGGCGCCAAGACCCTGTGTGGCGGCCAGCTGGCGATCGCGATCGGTGTTGTACGCGCCGGCCTGTGCCGATACGGCTGCATCGGTGTTGTTCTGCCCGAACTGCGATGCCGCGCGCGCCAAGTTGGTGTTCATGCTGTCGATGGCCTTGCCCTCGGCAATGCCCTGGCGCGAACCACCGAACTGGCCGGCCAGCACCGAGTTACCCCGGATGCTACCCAGCACATCCTGGGTCGCCGCCTTCGCGTCGGTGACCATGTTGCCGAACGCGTTCGTGCTCTGGTTGATGCCCTTCTGGATCGATCCAGTCAGGTATGGGTTCGAACCAGGTGCGCCGTTGATCAGGCTGTTGTAGGAGCCGGACAGGTCAATGTTGTTCTGCGAAGGCGCTTTGACATCACTGCCGACCGCCCATGCAGGGCCGCTGATCAGTGCGCCTGCAGACTGAGCGCCGTTGGAAGATGCAGCGCCAGTTTGAGCGGCCTGCATCGTCGGCGCCGTGGTTCCTTGCATCGCCTTATAGGCTGCGTCACGCGACGCGCCCAGGTCGTTCGCGCCATAAGCGCCCAAGTAGGCCTCATTCGCGTTCGCGAAGCTCTGCGCCCCATTCGACCGTGGTTGTTCGAACAGGTCGCGATATTGCGACAGCAGGCCGCGATCGCCTTCGCCACCGAAAATCGTGCGGTCGATGCGCGGATCGAGCTGACCAGCTTTTCCTGCTGCTTTTGCACTGTTTTTGCTCGACATGTAGCTGCTGACTGCGCCGATGGCGGCGCCGCCAATTGATCCCCAGGACATGGTTATTTCCCTTTCAGTTGAAGTTGTTCTTGGCAGAACCGCAGGTATTCCTGCTCGGTCTGCGCGATGAATTCGGTTTCGATTTGCTCGACATCGGTCGAGTGGGTGCCGTGCACGGTGAGCCAGCGACAGTCGGTGACTGCGAACACGGCGCGCTTGGTGCCAGGTGGGGAAACCTCGACATGGCCGGGAAAGACTCGCTTCGGCCCGGTGTCGGTCAGGACGAGCAGCTCACCCTCCAGCAGCACGTTCAGGCTTTCGAACTTATGGATCTTCCCGGTGGCGACGGTGCCGGCCGGGATCAACAGTTCGCGCGCGTAGACGCCGCGTGAGAAGTGGTGCGTCACCGGCATGTCTACCGGCTCGAGCTCGCGCCGGATTGCTTCTTCAAGGGCGAACACGCGGCCATGATCGAGGCAGGTCGGCGGCGCGGCCCGCTCGGCCATGTGGCCCTGGTAAATCACGCGCGCAGGGGTGATCACCGCGCCGCGCGGCGCGTAGGTTTGTGCTTGCATGGGATTCCTTGTCTATCCGAGGTAATGCCAGGCGCCAGCGCCGTAGCGGTACAGGCCCGCGCCGCTGCCAGGGTTCCACTGCGTGCCGTCGACGTTGCGCAGCATGCCGTCACGCGGCTTGGCTGGCGGCACGTAAACCACCGGCAGAAAGCCGTCAGCAATCGCGTCGGCGGTGGCCTTGATCTTGGCCAGCTCCTCGCGCAGAAAGCGCTGGAGCTGGGTCGGGTCCGTCGGCGGGTCGCCGGGCTGATAGCTGATCGTGCTGCTGTTGGTTGGTCGCATCAGAATTCCCCTGCGTCGTTGACCTCGAGCGCGTAGCCGTCCAAGCGCCAGGTATAGGCAGTGCCGGTCTCGAAACGCACAGCGAGGTAGCGACCCGAGATGAAGCGGTCGAGCTTGAGCGTGCTGCCGATCACGAAGGTCAGCGGCGCCGACCAGATCGGCTCTCCATCTGGCGTGTCGGCAGCGCCCAATCGCACGATGACCGTGCCGCCGCGGTTGCCGACGATGCGCGGGCGAATGCCGGTGACCAGCTTCACGCGCTCAGGTGCGTCGAACGACAGGCCGCGCCGCTCCATCCACGCATCGGGCAGCACGCCGTCGAAACTGGCCGAGGCATCGAGGAGGAACAGCTTGCTGTCGGCGCTGCCCATCATCACGCGTGCGGTGTCGGGCGTGTAATCCGGGCCGTTCCAGGCGGTCAGGTCGCTGTCCCACGGCGCCGCATCCTGCTCCCAGTTGCCGGCCAGCGAGTTGTCGACCGGGCCGTAGGCTGCGTGCGTCACGTTCGGCAGGCTGCGGAAAGTGACCGTGCCGTCCACGAAGTTGTAGACGAGCGCTGTATCGCACCAGGTCATTCCGATCGATGGGTACGCCACCAGGATCTCGTTCAGGAACGGATTCTTGAACACGAACACCTTGCCCTTGTTTGCGACGTCGATGTTTTGGAAGAAGAACCGGCGCGCCTTCTTGTCGAGGATCGACTTCGCCGAAAAGCCGTCGTGCATCACGATGTCCGAACCGGTCACCGCGAAGTGCATGGCGCCGAAGCCGGCTTCGAACTCGACGGCGCAGTTCACGTTCAGCAGACCGCTCATGCCCGACACCTTGCGAGGTTTCAGGATGAACTGGCCGCCGATGTAGTCGATCGCATAGGTGCTCGATTCCTTATAGACGACGAAGCTGTCTTTCAGGCCCAGGCCGTCGACGATCGGGTCTTGGCCTTCGGCGAGATCGAACTCGCCCGCGTCCTGGGTGGCATCGGTCTCGTTCCACGTCGAGGGCAAGGCGCCCGGCACTGCCAGCGACGACCACTTCACCATATAGGTCAAGCGCGTGCCGGCGCGCGTGATGTCGAGCGCGATCAGCATGTTCTTGTACTGGCGCATCACCTTGCACGAGGTGCCCGCCGGCCAGGCCGGCAGGTCGAGAAATTTGTGCGTTAGGTTCGTGTCCCAGTACATCGGCGCCTTGCCGTCGCCGGCGTTCAGCACCGGGATGCCGCCAAAGACGCAGCCCGACCACGCGTTTACGGCGCCCGCGCGCGCGGTCGCATGGGTGATATCGGTGTGCACCGAACTGCCCGACGCGTTCGATACCGCGTACTGCTTACTGGCCGCGGCATAGAGCCAGTACCGCGAGCCGGCCACGTTCGCCTGCAGCAGGAACTGCGGTGCTGCCGGCGGATTTTCGTACACCCGGCCATGGCCGAGGAACTGCAGCGCCGCGCCGTCCAGGAACCGCATGTTCATCGCGTCGGACCAAGCGCCTGCAGGCAACTCAGCAGGGGCGATGTCCAGCACTACACCCAGCGCGCCCGGCTGTTTGAATTCGATTTTGGCCATATTTAGACGTAGTAGCTGATGATGATCGAGCCGCCAGATGGAATGACGAGCTGGTACGTGCCAGGTGTGACCGCGACGTTGTTGACCGTGCGAGCCGTCGCCGCGCCGCCGGTGCCGCCGACGAATGTCTGGCCGAAGCCAGTTGTGGAGGCGCCAGTGGTCGGCGATGTGCCGCCAATCGACGTGCTTCGGAACTCGTAGCAGGTTTGGTAGCCTTCGTAAGTCGGGCTTTCCGGCGTAAGAACGCCTGGATCGCAATAACTGGCCGGCGTGCTGCCAGGCGACGGGCCAGCGGTTGACCGAGCTTCGTCGACGCCGGAGCCATTCCTCTTGATGAGGTAAGTCACCGCATCAGTGAAGTACCCGGGGGTGCCGCCACCGCCCGGGGATCCGGCCGCGCCCTTACCGATGATCGACTCCAGTCGCGGCACTCCTTGAGGAATCGTGACCGGGCCGCTGGCCGTGAACGGCGGTAGCGTCACCAACTGGCGCGCGCGCCCCAACACAAGGGCCATCATCCAGGGTTTCATGCCGCCTTCCCGTAGACGATGCCGTCACCGTACGAATACAGCACCGCGCGCCCGCGCCCGGCTGCTGGGAATGCGATACCCGACTGGGAGAAGGTGGCAGTCTCGGTGCCATCCGACTTGATCCACAAGATGCCTGTGGTGGTCAGCTGGAACGCGCCATAGTTCGTCAGCTCGAGCAGCACGCCAGCCAGGCGCCCGACCGGGAATCCTGTCGCCGTCAGGGTGTGCTGGCCGGTAGCGCGCGCTTTGTGCCCCTCGCCCTTCGCGTAATCGATGACCAGCGTGCCAGTGGCCACATCGCCGTTGTTGAAAATAGGCCCGCCGCGCCCGTCAAGCCCGATCCACTGGCCTACGGCGCCGGTCGAAGAGAGCACCTTGCCAGCATTGGCAGGATCGTTCACGCCCGGCACCGTGCCCGAGATCACCAGCTGGTCGATGTAATTCTGCGGCACGCTTGTCAGGCGGAACCTCGTGCCATCGTAAATTGCCGAGTAGAAGCGTCCCGCGATCAGGTCGCTCGGGGTCACTGGCGCGCCGGCTTCCGACACGATCGCTTTTGCGCCGAGTCCCGAGACGTTCAGCGTCGCGGCTGCCGTGTTCGTGGCGATTGCCTGGAAGACGACCTGCATCTTCGCAGCGTAGCCAGCGAGCGGAGTTGCTGGCGTCAGTGTGTACGCGTTCGCCGCACCGCCATCCACGCCGCCGACCAGCACAGCGCCGACGAAGCCGGGGAACGTGTTTTTCGCCGCCTTCTTGCCATTGCGGATATGGTCGTCGCCCTCACTCTTTGGCGAGGCGCCGGTGGGCGCGGCCACATCGAGATCGGCGATATAGGTTACGGTTTCAGCCGGCATGGTAGTTCCTTAAATTGTTGGGGTAGGGAGCGCCAACCGAACGGCGTCGTCCCATTCGCTGTAGCTGTTGAGCATGGCGATCGCGTTTGCATACTTGGCCTCCCATTTCTGGATTTCGGCCGTGTCGCGCGTGTACAGCAGCGCCTCGCACATGGAAGCAGACAGGTAGACGTCGGCGTGCGTCTCGATTAGCCAGTTCGTGCCGCCCATGTCGGCCAGGGCCGGCACGCCGCCGCGATACGCGAGGCTCAGGGAGCATCCTTGCTGTGGCGTGGGTGCCAGGCGCAGTGTGTTGCCGATGACCGTGTAGGCGCGCGGCTCCGGGCCTGCTACGATGTTTGGCTCGTCGAACCGGGCCGCCGAAACGTAGGTCAGCGCGGACAGCGTCGAGCCGACGATCGACACCGACCGCATCTCCTGGAAGTCGGCCGGCAGCGTGACGCTCGATTCCTCTGGCGCTACGTTCAGCGTCGTGGTGCCCTCCGCAAGCCGCGCCTCCAAGTCGCCGTTGATGCGCTTCTCGGCCAGCATCACGAAGTCCGGGATCACGTCTGTCAAGTCGGTGCGGTGCAGCCATCCAGCGATCGAGGCTTGGAGCCACGCATAGTCGCGCGCCGAAGCGCTTGCCGTGCTTTGTACGATGATTGTCATAGTGTCGAACGATCAATAAAGCGGAAGTTCGTCCGGAAGCACATCGGCGTCGAGGATCTGTTCGGCACGGCCGACTGCGATCATCCCCATCGACTCTAGGTCCTGCACCCCAGCGCGCGTCGTGGGCATGTCCAAGTCGACGTAGGCAGCGGCGCGCACGTCGGCGAGGTACACGCGCAGAGCCGCTGCACGCTGTCGCTGCAAGAGGCTTTGCGTCGGGTCGTCCAGCGCAGCCATTTCTATCGTTATCTTCTCGGCGGCCGAGAAGCGGTTCCGGAACGCAAACTCGGTGATGCGCCGAATCTGTGGTGGCGGCGGAGCGTTGAAGCGTGCTTCGATTGCAGCAGCTTCCTCGGGGGTGGCGTCTCTCATGACGCCGTCGTCCATTATTTGATAGCTCATGATGTCCTTATTAGTTCTTGATCCCGTAGACGCGCACTTTCCCTGCCCCGACCTGCCGAGAGGTGAAGGTCAAGGTAAAGCCGGTCAATACGCCAGCGATATCGACAGGCCAATATGAATTGAGGTTTGTGAGGGAGCCAGCCGCTGTTTTGATTGCCCCCTTCACATGCGCAACCTTCCAGTTACCGACTGTGTTATCAATTTCGATGGTCGCTACCGCACCGAACGCGGGCGCGACGGTGGTGCTGATTTGGAACGATGCTGTCGCCACTTCCGCACCGGTCACCGCATGTGCGAATACGAGCGCGGCGGCGGCGGACGCTGGCGCGAACTCATACAGTTTGATCAGATAGCTGCTGTATCCGCTGCCGTAGACATTCAGGAAATTCACAGAGGCCACGGCTGCAGTGATGTCGGCGGAGCCGAGCAGGAACATTGCGCCGCCAACGATGTCGGACGTCATTGCGACGGTGCCGTCCTTATCTGGGAACGTGTGCGTGCGCACTGCGGTGGCCGCACTGAGCAGCTTCGACACGATCGCGCCGTTCGCCACGCCCGCGGTCACCACGCCGTCGGCGTCCGCACTGAGATTGCTACCCAGCCTGATCCCGCCAAGCACGGCGGCCGTGGCCTTCGGCAGTACGTACGACAGCCCGGAATCCAAGTCTTCAAGCTCCTGCAGCACTTGGTCAAGTACATCGCCGACCGAATTTTCGCCGTGGCGCACCAGGCTTGCGCCACTCGGCGCGGCCAACTGGGCGACGGTCGCATACGGATCGTCGAGCGGGTCTTCCAGCACGATCTCGCGCACGAACTCGGCAAAGCGTGGGCCGGTGAAGGTCAGCAGGTATTTGCCGTCGGCAGCGTAGAAGCCGAAATAGCCGTCGTTGTCGCTGATGAGAGGCTGCGCCAGCGGCGTAGCGCCGTTGTCCAAATAGAGCGATGCCGACAGGCCGGTGACCATGTCGGTAACCACGATCGACGCGCCGGAAAGCGGTCGCAGCGCGCCGCTGCTGTTCGCGGCCAGGTTGTCTTCGTATTTTTGCATGATCAGACGGATGCCTTGTCGATGATGAAGTAGCCGTTGTCCGGGTCGGCCAGGAAGCGGGAAAAGAGCCGCTCGTCCTGCATCACGTCCTGGAAGCACTTGCCCATTCTGCGGGCCCAGGCGTCAATGACCGTGATTGGGATCGAGGCGACGTGACGATCGCCCATGCCGGTGCGGTTGAAGCCCTGGTTGTGCAGCGCCTTCGCGCGCTCGACCACGCGGGATACGTCCTCGACGGTCTCGATCGCGCACTTGCCGTCCTGCTCGGTGTGCAGGTAGGTGGCGCTGAAACCGTTGAAACGGAGAAGTCGTTTGCTCATGAAAAAAGCCGCCCAGGTTGCCCAGGGCGGCTAGGTTGGAGGTTGAAGACGGCGGTCAGGCCGGCACGGTCAGGTCGCGGATGGCGCCGCTGGCGGCTTCTTGCTTGCTTTCCAGCGTCCACTCGGTATTGATCATGCGCTTCTTGCTGTCGCCGCTTTTCGCCAGATCGAAGCCATTCATCGGACGCAGGGTCAGCAGGCGCCAGCGGCCCGGCTCGATCAGGAACAGCTCGCGATCACGCTGGTGGCGGCTGTTGATGATCGAGTAGCGGCCGAAGTCGCCGACGTAGACTTCGACGGTCGCGTTCAGCGTCTTGTCTTCGGTCTTGTCAAACTTGGTGGCGCCGCCGGTGAAGCCCGACACGGTCGCGCGCTGCGCTGCCGGCACGAACAGCAGGGTGGGGTTACCGCCCTGGCTCCAGCATTTCTGCGCCACCGTTTTCAGCATGGCCTCGGTCAGCGCGACCTGGGTACCGTCGGTCGGCGCGGTGTTGGTCTTCGCGTTCGGGTCGACGCCGGTCGCGCCCTTCACAGTGTTGGTACCGATCCAGCCCAGCACGCCACGAGCTTGCGGTGCGACGCCAGCGGCCGCCGCGATCGCAGTCGTGTTCTGCAGCGCTGCGAACTCGACGTCGCGCTTGAGCTCGACCATCTTCTTCGCATCTTGGTAGGCGATTTCGGACTTGCGACCGGCCTTCGACACAGCTTCCTGCGTACCGGTCACTGCATAGGTGTCGTCGGAGATCTGCGTACGGTTGCCGACGCGGTCAGTAGGGGTGAGAGCACCTGGGGCACCTTCGTTGCCCTGCTCCTTGCGGTTGTTACCGGCGGCGCGCAGGGAGTCGGTCTGCCACTCCTCGAAGACGCCAGTCGCCTTTCCTTTACCGATCGAGGAGATGAACGGCGTCTCCTCCGGGCTGATGTTGTAGATTTCGTCGGACAGTTGCTCGCGCAGGCCGACTGCGCTCATGGTGCCGAAGCTATTTGCCAGTTGGGGCATGATGATTCCTTAGATGGTGTGTTGAAGAAGCTTGGCAAAGTTGTCAAGCGACTTGTTTTTCGAGAACTGCTTTACGTGCTGTTCGACGCCGGTGGCGACAGCGGTCGAGGCCTGCTTTGCTGGCTTGACTGGCGCCGTCTTGACCTTGTTGACCGCGGCCGGCGCCTTGGCCTGCAGCGCTTTGTGCTGCATGGCGTCGTGCACCAGGCGAACGAAGCGCGGGTCAGCGATGCGCTGCAGCTCCTGGACACTGAAGCCGTAGCCTTGAGCCGCGGTGTTCAGCTTGCCGATCAATTCCTGGTTGAAGCCCGGGATTGAGGTCTGCAGCTCGGCCAGCATGCGCTGCTGGGCCTGCTGATGCCGTTGCTGCTGCTGGGCCTGCTGCTGTTCCTGCGCCTGCTGCACGCGGCCGGCGGTGGCGCCACGCATTTCGCGCAGCTGCTGCAGGTTGGTCATGACGTCGATGTAGCCGGCCGGGTCGCTGTCGCGGTCGATCCTGGGAATCGCCTGCTCGAGCGCTGCGATCTGCGCATTGACGGCATGCAGCTGGCCGAGGTCCTGGGCGAACGTCTCGGCAAGCTGGTACTGCTGCTGGATGTGCTGGACCGTTTGCTCCCGCTCCTGCGCGAAGGTCTGCGTCTTGTGACGGTAGTCCTGCTCGCGCATGTAGCCGAGCTTCATCTCGGCCACTGGGACGTCGAATTTCTCACCGCTCGCGGTCTCCCAGCTCACAACGGTGTCGTCCAGCGATTCCGTTGCCGGTTGATCGCCTTCACCCTCGACGGGTTGCTGCTGGTCGTCCTCCTGCTCGGCCTGGCCATTAGGATCGTCGTTTTGCGCCTCCACATCGGGTTGGGCGTTGTCGGGATCCTGCTGGTCCTGCGAATCGTCCGCCTCGAGGGCGGCTGCGAGCTGGTCGATGCTGGTGATGCTTTCTTGATCTGGGGGCATTGCTCATCCTTCCGAAGAATGTGACTCCCAAACAAAAGCCCGCGCATGGCGGGCCTTGGGTTGGTCTTTTTTCGTGTCGCGCTCGAGGGCGCGCGACGTGCCCGGGAAATCAGTGGGTGCTGCCGTCGCTGTACGTGGCCGACAACGGGCCGCGGCCGATCGGGAAGCCCGAATACACGCCCTGGTGGTGGCGCGGCTTTGCGTCCGGATGGCTGATCGCGGTCACGACCAGGTCGACCGATTGGGCCGCGCGTTCGTGGGCGGCGATGAAGTCGTCCAGTTCGGGTGCAGGCTCATCCGGCGCCGGCGCGGCGGCCGATTCTGGTTCCGCGACCTCGATCGGCGGCGCTTCGACCACCTGCTCGAGCGCGATCGGCTCATCGACCGGCGCGGGCGCAGCGTCCGGGGGCTCGATCGGCGCCGGCGCGGCGGCCGGTGCTGGTCCTGGTTTCGGCGCTGATGCGCCACGGGGTTTAGATGCCATTGATACGCTCCTTTATGCGGGTGGCGAGGGATTTACGTTCTTCCTCGAGGCGCAGCGTGGTGCTGGCCAGCACACCTTCCTGCAGGACGATTTCGAACACGGATTCGAAGCGGCGTTTCGCCTGCAGCAGCCGGTGCAGGTGCTCCCGGCCCTCGACGTCACGCACCGGGACCTCCTTCCAGGCCTCGGTGATGCCGTCTTCAATCGTTTTCAGCGCCTCGACCACCATCGGATCAGTCATGATCCGTTTGGCGGCGTCGGCACGGTTGATTGCTGCGTACTGCTGGTCATCCATAGAAATCTCCTGGTGCCGCTGGCGGCGGTGGCTGCCGGTTCGCGGCTTCGAAGTCCTTGCGGTCCTGCTCGCGGGCTGCGACAGCCTCTTTCAGGGCCAATTCACCCTGTTTGATCTGCAGCTCGACGCCCTTGATCTGCAGCTGGATCTGCGCCAGCTCCTTGTCGGCCGCGAGCTTCTCGCGCTGGCCCTGCAGCTTCATCTCCTCGACCTTCACCTGGGCGTCCGCCAGCACCTGCTCGGGCAATGGCGGCGGTGGCGGCGGCGGCTTCTGTTCGACCTGACTCGGATCGTTAAAGAACTGGTCGATGCCCTTGATGTTCATCGCCTTGAGCAGCGCGCGGTAGGCGTTGTACAGCTTCATCGGGTCGAACATCGGCGAACCGGACTGGGCCAGCTGCTTCTGCTCGTTGATGATCATCTGCAGGTTCATGACCGTCTCGGCCTTGTCGCCGGTACCGAGGCCCACGTTCACCGTCGCGTCCATCTCGTCCGACCAGGTGCGCGGGTCGAACTGCACCCAGGTGCCGCGCATGCGGATCGTGGCCGCTTTGTCCTGGTGCTTACACACCAGCTTGAGCAGCAGCTTGAACAGGTCCTTCACGCCGGTCTCGGCCAGGATGCGCGCGATCATCATCAGGCGCTGCTGGCTGGCAGACATGATCTTGGTGACCCCGGTGGCGGTCTTGTTCAGGCTGTCCGCCTCGAGGCCCTGGTTGTACCGGGTAACGCCGGTCCGGACCTCGCGGCGCGTGTCCATGAACTCAATGCCCTGCAGCGCCGGCGCGGCCACCACGTTGGTAATCAGCGGCGAAACTGCGTTCTGCATCGGCCCCTTGCCACGCACCAGGCCACCGATGCGGTTATCCAGTAGATCGCCCAGGTTCACGCCGGCATCGATGTTGACGTAGGTACGCGGGTTGTTGGCCAGGTACAGCGAATCGAGGTACTGGCGCGTCAGCGCGGTGTTGGTCGCCTGGATTGGCGCCGTTACATCAGCCAGGGCCAGGCCGTGCACGCGGTGCGGGATCGGGATCGGGGTGATCACGCAATAATCGTGGCCGTCGGCCTCCTCGTTCTTGAGGGTCATGTTCGCGCCGCGCAGCACATAGCGCCACTCCACGATGCCGTCGCCGTCGTGGTCGCACTGGATGTAACCCTCGAACAGGGTGACCTCTTCCATGGCCTTGTCGAAGGTCTGGTCATCGGTCAGCGACTCAGTCTCGTCGTCTGCCATGGACTTTAGCGATTCGACGCCATCGACGTGCGCGTTCATGTCGTAGCTCTGGACTGCGAATGCCTCGTCCTTCGGGATTCCCATCTCGACCAGGTCGGAGCGGCGGAGCACAGCGTAATTGCCGACCAGCGGCGCATCATAGATCGAGCATGCGCGGCGCGACACCAGGAAGGTTTCCGGCCGCACGTTGCGGATCTGGACTTGCCCCTTTTTGCGGGTGACCTTGAGGTCGACGTCGTAGAGCATCGCTCCTGGTTGCGCCAGCCGCGCTTGCGCTTGGGCAGCAGCTTCCGGCGCCATGGCCATGAGGCCGGCCGCCAGCTGCTCGCGCTGCGCCGCGTCTTCCGGATCCGGGTACTCGAGCTGCTCGAGCACCTCGACGCCCTCGGCCTGCATCAGCAGCGTGATCTGCATCTGATCCAGGCCGGTGTACGCCTCGCGGGTCACCTTGTCGGCATCGTTCCAGAAGGCGCGCACCACGCCCAGCTTGGCCAGCAGCGCGTCCTTGAACCAGGTGTTGAAGATCAGGAAGCCCGGGTTCTGCTTCTTGACCACGTGGTTGATATAGTCGGTGGCCTGGCTGGCGAAGTTCTCGTCCTCGACGCCCACCGGCTCGTACTCTCCGATGTTGTCGCCCGACAGGAAGATGTCCAGCAGCGAGGGCAGGGCGCTCTCGACCACCTCGAACACATCCCAGCTCACGACCTGGGACCGGCCTTCCACCTCCTTGCCGTCCGGCAGACCCAGGTAGAGCGCGTAATTGCGCTCGCGCTCCGGGTTGATGGCGTGGTTCTGCCAAGTGGTGGCTTGCTCAATCTCGTGGTCGAGCAGCTTGTCGAACGTTTCGGCGCTGATCTTGGTCATTACACAATTCCAATCGATTTGTAGGGCAGGTCGCCCTCCCAGGTCTTGCGACCGATGTCACCGTAGGCGATGGCGTGGCGCCGCATCATGTAGGCGTAGCGCACGGCGTCCAGGATGTCGTCGCGCGTCTTCACGATCTTGCCCTTCGGGTCACGGTGGTACTGCAGCACCTCGTCGAACAGGTCGCGCAGGCCGGCGAAGATCTTGAAGCGGCCGGATAGCATCAGGTCGCGGATCTCGAACAGGCCTGCCTCGACGCCGTTGCCGCCGTCCTCCCAGGTGGCCTGCTCGGCCAGCATCTGGAAGCCTGCCTCCTCGTAGTAGGCTTTCTGCTGCATCGCGCTGCCTTTCTCGTGCTGCAGGCCGTCGGCTGGCCAGGCGGTAGGCACGTTGGCAGCCCAGCCCTTGACGGCGCCCCACGCCTCGATCGGCTTGGTCTTGTCCTTCTTCCAACCCTTCGTGACGTAGAACATGTCGCCCTCCGGGTCGAACACCAGCTGCGCGTGCGCCTGCGGGTGGTCCCAGCCGAAGTCCATCCCACCGATGACGCGGAAGTGCTTCGGGATGTCGAAGGGCTGGCAGGTGATGTCGTCCTCGGCCAGGTCGTAGATTCGTCCATGTCCCAGCATCGGGACTCCTTTCGTTCGCATATCGCGTTGGTGCGCTGGGTAGCTGGCCAGCAAACCTTCCTTGGCCTGGGTGCTCAGGTGCGGCGCGTCGTCCCAGCCCTTCTGCATGTATTTCTGCACCGGTGATGGGTCATCCATGAACTGGATGACCAGGCTGGTACGGCCGTTCTCCGGCGTGAAGGTCAGGATCCCGCGGCCGCCGGCGCCCTGGTCACCAGTTGCGGTCCGGGTGAGCACCTGCGGGAAGATCTCGTCGTCCTTCGGCTCCTCATCGATGTGGAACCAGTCGACGCTGTCACCCATCAGGGCGTGCTGACCTTGCGAGTACGACCAGAACTGCAGCACGGCGTCCTTGGCCTGGATGTCGCCGCCGCCGATTTGGCGGATGAACACGGAGCGCAGCGCGTTAGGCGTGCCGGCCATCGATTCATAGCCCAGGATGTGCTCGGGCGGGATCAAGCCGCCTGTGAAGTTGCTGCCTTCCTTCCGACCGACGATCGGCTCCTGCAGCAGGTCGCGCGTCTTCTCGCCCGAGTAGCCCAGGCACCAGATCAGCGGTGCATGGTTGAAGTAGTGGCCCTCCCAGTCGTCCGGATAGTCGCCCAGGGCGTGAACGGCATCCATGTAGGTGCCGGTAAACGTCTTGCCGATCCGGTTCGCTGCGATCAGGCATACCTGGGTGTAGTCGGCCGTGCTGCCAATGAACTCGCGCTGCCAGGCGTACAGCTTGGCGTGCATGCGGCGGTAGCGATAGAGTTCGGCGCGGCGCTGACGCTCCTGGAGCATGGCCAGCAGCAGCTCCTTTTCGGCCCGGCCGGTCATGGCGCGGTGCCCGAGGCCTTCGCGATCGCTGCCTCGAGCTCGTCGTCAGTCATCTTCGCGACCTGGTGCTGGACCGGGCCGCCGCCGTCGCCGGTCAGCTGCATCTTGTTGCCGTACTTACGCGGCTTCATGCGCTGGGCCTGCTCGACTCGGGCGTGGATGCGCAGCTTGGCCTTACGGATCGAGTCGGCGTCGACGCGGCAGTTGTCGGCGATATCGACAATTTCATCGATGAGCGTGTCGGCCCGCTCGTCGGTGGCCAGCTCGTAAATTTTCTCGAAGTCGGGGTGCTCGCGCAGCCAGCGGAACACGGCCGCTTTGCTGGGCATGCCGGCCAGCTTGCACACAGCGCGGATGGTTTTGCCGTCGGCGATCGCGGCGCAGAACTTGGCGGCCAGCTCAGGCGTGTAGGTGGTCGCGGTCATGGGATTCGGTCAAAAAAATGGCCCGGCAGCTGTTGCTGGCCGGGCCGGAAGCTCCGCCGAAGCGGAGACAGGAGACACAGGGTAGGGCGGCGGCGTGGCCGCCTGAATCAGCAGCGCGATGCGCGTCTGCTCGACCTGGTGCAGGATCCGCACCCAGCGGCACTCGGCTTCGTGAGATAGCTGCGAAAGCATGATATTGTTAACTTTCAAATAACTAATCAGGAGGTTTCATGGATTACGCGCATTTGCTCTACGTCATCGAGGTTAGGAAGCTCGCACTGGGCCTCGCTCGAGGTGAAGCGCCAAAAGATGGAAGCGATGCAGAGCGTCAAATCCACATACGCGATAACTTCCGGAAATGCATCGCGACAGCGGTGGATGAGATTGAATTTGCCGCTCAAATAATCGACGAGATTAAAGCCAAAGATACGAAATAAAATGCAAAAAGCCCACTACCTTGCGGAGCGGGCTTTTCTACCGTTCACGCCGCGGGCTCCCTTTGGGAACCTGCCGCGTCATGATTGACGGAAATAAGTTGTTGGCAGGAATCTACCTGACTATTTTCCAGAAGTCAATGGTTTAGCCTTGCGCTTTGCTGGTGCTGTCGCTTTGACTGCTGCTGCAGCTGCATCTTGAACTTCTTGGTCAGTCAAGAAGAATACGTCATCCAAAGGGTGGAACTCGTCTACCACGTACTTCAATTCCTCATTGAACCCAGATGACAGTGCGGACAGATATACCATTTTCCCGGCGTGGGTCGCTTCTTCGATGAGCTGGGCGAAATCGCCATCGCCGCTGAATAACCAAACTGTTTCGGCGTGATCGCGGTAACAGGCTCGCATGATGTCGACGGCGATAGAGATATCACAAATGCTCTCTTTTTTCGTCTTGTTAGCCCTCTTGCGAACGAAGGGCATAATCTGTCCTGTTACCCATTGAACACCAGCTTCTTCCGAACCTATCTCACACTTCCAGGTCACCTCAGAAATTTTCTGACGTACACCCCGAACGAAATCATCATCTCCTACAACGCTGGTGTAGTAGCAGAGCCGCTTGAGATTCCAGTAATAGCCCTCGAAAACCTTATGATTCCAAATGAAACAATCCTTGATATGGATGTTGCCTGGTCGAGCGATTCGGCCCGCCTTTAACATTTCTTGATATCTGAAGACCAGATTCTCACCATCGACAAATATTATAGTTTTATCAAACATAGGCTACTTCACAAGTTGTTATCAGTTGATTCAGCCGATCATACCTTACGGCTTAGCTTCTGATTGAAACTACTGCGGCGTCGATCGCAGCCTGGGCAGATCGAAAACATCGGACAAACTCGGTGGCCGGGTGGCGCGGGATGGACAGTTTCCTGCAGACCACCTCGGGCGGGGCTTGGTCGATGTAGCACCACCACAGCAACAGGCGGTCGAAGGACTTGAGCTTGCGCATGCCAACCTCGATCAGCAGCGCGTCATCCTCATCGATCTTGCGCCGCTCTTCGCTTGCGCCGGTGCTGCCCAGCTCGGCCTTGCGCAGGCGTTCACAGATGGCGCCGGTCTGGCTGGCTGCGGCGGTTGGATAGCCGGCGGCCGTGGCCCAGCGCGCCCAGTTCTCGAGGCGAGAACCAATGTCGCGGCGCTCACGGTCTGGTTGACCTGGTTGCTGCTCTGCCGCGCGCGCATCGGCGTCCTGCCGGGTCACGTGCGCCACCTCGATCATGTCATCGTGGCGCCGCGCCGGCGCACCAGGTGCGCGCCAGGCACGGGTGATTGTGGTGCGACGTTCGGTCAAGCTGCCTCCCGCTCCAGCAGGTCGGCCTGCATCTGCACCACCGGCATGGCCGTGATCGTCACCACGACGCGCGCCTGGCCATCCGGCTCCATGCGCTCGGCTGTGAGTCGGCGCACCCACTTGTCGTCTTCGATCGCCACGTCCTTGAGCGCGTCGAGCAGCACCTTGTTGGCGTTGTCCAGGTCGAGGCACTGGACGCCGTCGTCCCAGGCTGCGCCGAGCTTGCGCTGGCGCGCCTGCCAGTCGAGCGGGCGTCGCGGGTAGAGCTTGACGTCGACGTGCACGCGGCCGGCCAGCGGTGCGCGGATGCCCTGGTCACGGCACAGCGCGGCGATATCGGCGCGGAACTGCTTCGCCTCCTTCGTCGGCACGATGCTGATGTGCTTGCCGAGCTTCACCGGGCGCCAGTAGCGGTTCGCTGAGAGCGGGTAGGGCAGGGTCAGGGTGATCATGGGGTCGTTCTCCTTGTCGTTGTCGTGGCCCGGCGCGCGGCCGGGCGGGGTGGTGCGTTATTCGACGATCAGCCAATCCTCGGCCAGCGCGTCGCTGCAGCTCGGCGCCCAGGTGCTGACGGTGTCGTCGACGTTCTTGACCGCCAGGTAGGCGGTGTAGGGGACCAGGCCACCGTCGCCGAAGAACGACTTGGCGGCGCCGGTTTGGGCGGGATAGCTGTTGGCGGGCACCAGGTACACGAACAGGCCCTTGCCGTTCCAGCCGGCGCGCGCCACCTTGGCGCCGCATTTCAGCGCGGCCAGCGCATCGCCGAAGTCGCCGTTGGCGAAGCCGGGCAGTGGCTCCGGGGCGCCAACAGCCTGCTCAGCTGGCGACAGGTCCGGCAGTGGCGCCAGGCCAGCCGCGCTCGTGCCATCGCTGTAGCACTTCGTCTCGATTGCCGACGCCGGCGCGCCCTCGATCGCGTCTTGGTACGCACGGGCTGCGGCCAGCACGTCGCGATGCCCGTTGACGCCAGGCGTGCGCAGGGCCACCTCCAGGCAGTGCACGCGAATCTGGGTCGGGTCGGGCTTGATCGCCTCGCAGGCCGCGGCGGTCTTCTTCGCCTGGCCGATCTGGTACGGCATCCAGGTGGCGTAGCGTCCGGCGTCCGGCGCCTGCTCGCGTTCCTGGACGAGCTGCACGTACGGCATCTGGTGCGGCACGCCGTGAGCGTCGAACACGGTCAAGTGCACGATGGTCGTTGCGGACGAGTCGACGACGCTCGCGATGATGGCGGCGAGCGGCTGGCCAGCCTCCGGCGGGGCGAATCCAGCCGACTGCGAGTTCGACGGCGGGTAGAACCAGACGATGCGGCCGACGGTGGGTTTGATCATGTTGCATTTCTCCTAGGGTGCTGCGGTTGTGGCGCTCTCGCGCGCGAAGTGGTCTCGGTGCTCAGGCCTTTGCCATCTTCCGATCCCTGGGAAACTGATCCCGGCTGATCGCCCGCTCGGCCTGCCTGGTTGCCCATGTGTCTCGTTCGTTGAAGAGCACACACGGCCGCTCGACGTTGGTCGGCAACACGGGCTTCTCCCAGCCGCTGCAATGGCCTGGCTGCTCTTCGCCTTTCACCGCCGATGGCGTGAAGCGGTTGCACTGGCTGCAGGGCTGGTGGTCGTTCATGCGGCTTCTTCCCTTCGCCTTGCGGCTTCGGTAGCGCTGATGCGGGCGTTGTAGTCGTCGTAGCTCTCGTCCAGGCCTTTGGGGTCAGTGCCTTGGGGCTTGCGCGGTGGCGTAGGCTGGGCAGCGCTACCAGCTGCTGCCGGCTTGGCTGCGCCCGTGGCTTTCAGCTCGGAAGCCTCTTTGGCCCAGCGCTCGAGGATGGCGATCACGTAGGCAGGGCCGATCGGCTCGTTCGGCTTCGAGCGCTTCGCCTGTTCACACGCGGCCTTCACGGTCTCGGCGGTGACGCCCTGGTCGGCTATGGCCATCAGGCGTGGGTCAGCAGGGTTCGACATGACGCCGAAGCTGCGCATTGCCATGCTGAGGGCGCCAACAGGGGTCGGTTCAACGCCTTGGCCCGCGCTCAACTCCGGTTGAGTAGAGGCGCGGTGTGTAAGGTCTGGAGTCTGGAGTCTGGTGTCTGGTGTCTGGCTAAGGTTTTTTTCGGTTAGCGAGTCAAAACCCAATGGGTTTTCTTTCGGTTCATGCTGGGTATCTTTTTTCTTCGGCCGTCCGCCCTTTTTGCCATTGCTTCGGTTTGCATCGGCTTGTGCGCTTGCTGCCGTAATCTCTTCCTCGCAGCGGTTCTGCGTCCACGTGCCGTCGACCAGGGTGAAGAACTCATCGAGCACGTTGGCCAGGGCCTGTAGTTCGTCCTTCGACCTGGCGCTGATCAGGCGCGCTGCTTTGTCCTGGGGAATGCCGGCTTCGCGGGTGTAGTACACGTCCATGAGGCGGCTGTAGATGCCGTGCTCGAGCAGTGACAGGTGGCCGGCCTTCTTGATGTAGTCGCCGATGTGACGCTTGTAGAAGTTCATGGCATCACCTGGGCGAACAGGCCAGTTCGATCGAGCGCGCGCGACGCGGCCGGATTCAGCCACAGACATTCGGTGCGCATTGCGGTACCGCGTGCTGCCGAGATTCGCGCCTCGGTAGTGGCCATGGCCCAGCCCTGCAGCGCGCCCAGGTACATCGCGCTCGAGTAGCCGCTCAGGACAACCATGCCTTTCACGGTCAGCAGCTTCTCCAGCAGCTGGACGTGGTCGGCATCCTTCATCTCGCAGTCGTAATAGCGGCCATGGCGCGCGCCGACGTTGCGGGTGTCCATGACGTAGGGTGGGTCGACATAGAACAGCGTGTCCTCGGCGTCATGCTGCTCGATGATGGTCAGAGCAGGGCGGTTCTCGATCATCACACCGGAAAGGCGATCGCACACTCGAGCGAGCGATGCGGGGAAGCGTGCCCACAGCTGTTGTGCAGTGCCATGCTTGCGGCGCGTGTCGATGCGGAATCCAGTGGTGCCCTTGGTGGCGCCGGCGGAACCGAAACCCATCTCGGCACGCACCAGGGTGCGGCGCGCACGCTCGATCGGGTCGTTGGTGTGTTCGTAGGCGGCGTCGAACTCGTCCCGGGCGTACGGGGTGAGAAGCAGCATGTCGATGAGGCGCGCGCAGGCATCCGGATCTCGAAGCACGCGGAAAACGTTCACGATATCGCCGTCGAGGTCGTTGTAGACCTCGGCGTAGGCGCGGTCCTTCTGCACCAGGACGCCGGCAGCGCCGCCGAATGGCTCGACGTAACAGCGGTGTGGTGGGAAATGGCGGATGACCCAAGGCGCTAGGCGGAACTTGCCGCCGTGGTAGCGCAGCACCGGGCGCGCCGGCGCTTCATGTGCGATGGTGGTCGTCATGGCGGTAAAACCTTCCCTGCCTTGCGCAGCTTCTCGGCCGTCTCTGCCAGGTCGTTGATGCTCTTGTTGAGGCGGCCGTACTCGCGCGACTCGTCGCCAGTGCGGCGCGCGCGCTTGTAAACCCGGTTGCGTATGACGACGTTGTCGGTCATCGCGAGCAGCTTCGAGGCGTCTGGCCCCCGTGCTGGTGTGTCCATCGTTTCAATTCCTTTCGGGCGCTGGGGTCGAGCCAGGCCTTTGCTTCGTCGATTCCTGGTGGCGCAGTCGGAACCCATTAAAGATTCCTCCGTGACCGGACGACGCCGCGTGCGCGGCATGCCGAGCGGCCTGGACCCGGACAACCTCGGGATTCCATTGCATGGGACTGGCCCGTACCATGCGTGCGCACTGCGCTGTTGATGAGGCTGCGGTTGAGCGCGCTTTTCGACAGGCCGAGCAGCTTGCTCAGTTGCGTGAAGCCGTTCATCTCGGCCGGATTCAGCAACGTCTCCAGGCATTCGGTGCGGGTTTCGGGATTGAGGCTCATGGTTTTTTCTCCTTGGTGATGCGGGTTACGGTGGGGATGCTTGGTGGTGCTGGGGGTGGTCTTGCTACGCGCTGATTGCGGCCGCGCGCTGAGTCGCGTCCTTGTACATATCCGCGCAGTCTTGAGGCGTGACTGCGCCGCTGGACTCACGCTCGATCTGCAGCGCGTAGTCGAGGGTGATGCGGGTGATGCCTCGAACCCACTGGCTGATGAGGCCTTGGGATGCGGGCGGGACGAGACGAGAGCCGAAGTCCGATTGGCTCAAGCTTGCCTCCTTCAGATATTTGTCGAGGTGCATAGCGGTTCCCATAAATATGAGCAATGCTCATTTAAAGCGGATTCTACAGTAATAGCAATGCTTTTCAAGTGTTGCAGCAGAAAAAAAGTACGGCTAATAAAATGTCCAGATGAAAAGACGCGAGCTGACAACAGAAGAGAGGGCAGAGGCCGAGCGCCTGGCTGCGGCGTGGTCGAGGTACCGCGCAGAGCACAAAGGCGCTACCCAGGCATGGCTAGCGGCCGAATCGGGCTTGGGGACGCAAGGCGCAGTTAGTCAATACCTGCGCGGCGTGATCCCGCTGAACGTGGAGGCACTGGCCGCGATGTGCCGCGTGATGCAGATGGATCCAGCCACAATCAGTCCACGGCTTATGGAGAAGGTGGTGTCGCCCGAGCAGCTGGCCGCTGCGCAGGAGGTCTTCAAGAACATGCGGGTTCGCCTGGAAGTGGTAGACGAGGATGACGATTACCACGTGCATATTCCGAAAGTGAAAATCAGACTGTCCGCAGGCATCAGCGGTTTCGAGCTCGAACCGGAGAGGTTTGACGGAAGCTTCTATACAGTGCCGGGCTCGTGGATCGAGCGTCATGGGTATGACCGAAGCAAGCTTATTGCAGTGCTTGTTCGCGGCGAAAGTATGGAGACCACTCTTTACGAGAATGACCTGGTGGTAATCAATACGGCGGATCGAAAGAAGGTGGATGGCGCAGTGTTCGCGTTTAACTACGAGGGCGAGCCTGTCATTAAGCGCCTATCGCGGGATGCTGGGCATTGGTGGCTAACTTCCGACAATCGTGATCAGCGAAGATTTCATCGAAAAATATGTGAAGATAATAATTGCATGATCATCGGCAGGGTGGTTAAGAGGGAAAGTGATAGGCTTTGATGCATTACACGGTAGCACGACTGCGCGATGTGCGCATGGTGGCGGTATTGGTAGAAAAAGGATGCTTGGACGGCCCGCGCGCCGATAGCTTCATAGTCGAAATCCAGCAGCGGTTTGCACTGCCGGCCATGCTAATAGCGCGGGATGAGGAAGCGATTCCAGGCATGAGGGCGCGCGCACAGTTCGATGCTGTGCCGTACCTGTTTTCGCTGTTGTCTATCGAGGATGTGGAGTGGCAGGAGCTGGGCCCGGCGCCGGAGCCTGATTTGCCTTTTTAAGGATTGCGATGAGCTACACCCATTTCTTTATATGTCTTGGCGTTTTGTTGGGATGCTGCGTTATCCGACAGAGAACCACTTGGTTACTCGTATGCCTTGCGACTTGGGTGGCGCTTATTGCTGGAACATTCTATAGCATCTTCACTTTAAATATTCTCGGATTTCTTGGGTGTCTCATTGGCATGATTGTGCCGCATGTGTTTTACGAGTTCGTCCTCAAGAAATCAGTCTTTTAAAAGCGAAACGGCACGCTCAAATGCCGAATAAGAGGGATTAATGAAGAACGTTTTACTTGTTGCTGCGTTGGCAGTGATGCTGGCCGCATGCTCATCGACCGGGCCAGTCCCGATCAGCAAAGACACCTATATGATTTCCAAGCAGAGCGCAGGCGGAATGTTCGTCCAGCCGGCCTCGATTCGCGCGGACATTATCCGTGAGGGTGCCGCGTTCTGCACGAAGTCTGGCAAGGAGTTCCAGATGGATTCTTTCCGCGACACAGCCGCATTCCCTGGGCGCCTGCCTGCATCCGAGATCACGTTCCTATGCCTGGATGCGAACGATCCAGAGCTGCGCCGGCTGAAGCTGAGGAAGGATGCTGACACGGTGATCGAGACGCGTCAGCGCTAATCGCTTCGCCATCGATAGACCTGGCCCGCTGCGTGCGGGCTTTTTTACGTCCTGCGTACCGTCGAGTCCACACCTCGCGAAAAATATTAGCAACTCTCGAACAAAATATAAGCAATGCTCTTGACTTGGGAAATAGCATAGCTAATAATCAATCCATCGCACTCAAGCTCAGCACCCCGCCGAGCCGCCGACTGGAGACCATCATGGCCCTTGGACTTTCCGAAAGCAGCACCCAGCAAGAACGCATCGACGAACACTTTCTGGCGTGCGTGCAGCGCACGATCGGCCGCTCGCTGACCAGCACCGAAGAAGAGATCGCGATCGCTGCACGTGACCAGGCCGGCTACAACGCGCTGGAAGCAGCCACCGAAATCCTTGCGCACGCCGCACCCATCGCCCTCAAGTCGCTGGACGACGCGCTGGTCGACCTGACCCGCCAGAAGTCCGCCGGCCTGCTGGCCGCCGTGGTCTCTGGCCAGCCCCAAACCACCAAGCTGCTCATCGAGCTGCTGGGCGACTACCTTACCGATGACAACGCGATCGCCAACCTGGTGCGCGAAACGATGGCTGGCACCAACAGCCTGCAGGGCGTCATTACCGACCTGATCTGGACCGAGGCCGAGCAGCTGGCGCAGGCCGAGCTGGCGGCGATCGAGCGCGAGAACCGCGAGGTGTCGCTGGACAGCCGGATCTACCGCTACCTTGACAACATCGGCGCCATCGCGTGAAGAACGTGCGGCGCGCCCGGTAAAGCGCGCCTTGCCATCGCCCGGGTCAGAAGCAGGGCGCCTGGCACGGAGTGGCCGCCAGCCTGAGGCGCACAGGCCGATGCCGGACATCGACAAAGCCGGAAATCCAAACACGAAGCCGGCCGCGCCGGCGCCACAAGGAGAGCAGGGATGAACGTTGCAACAATCCGCATCACCCGCGGTCCATACCGCGTCGTGCGTCGCTTGGCACGCAAGCTGGTCAAGCCGCTGCGCTTGGCCATCATCAAGCACCAGCTGGCCCTCTCGGGTGGAAATATCCAGCATCTGGAGGATGCGCGCGTCGAAACGCTCGCGCTTCTGCAGGCCGAGCACATGCGCCAGGTCGACCTGCTCATGAAGCTCAACCAGGTCGCGGGTTGGTGATGGTCCGCCACTTCCGCAACCAGTACCGGCTATCGCTGCTAGTCGGCTTTAACCGCCGCGAGGCAGTCGCCCGTGCCCTGCGCACCTATTTCACCGGCTTTTAACCAGAAAGGAATCACACAATGAATCAAGTCGCTGTCAGCCCGGCCAAGAGCCTGAGCACGTTCCTGGACAAGTACAAGGGCCAGATCGCCAACGCCCTGCCAAAGCACATCACCCCTGACCGCATGGTCCGTCTGACCATGACCGCGTTCAGCCAAAACAAGGCGCTGCAGAACTGCGACCTGCACAGCATCTTCGGCTCAGTCGTGGTCGCAGCGCAGCTGGGTCTGGAAATCGGCGTCGGTGGCCAAGGCTATCTGGTGCCCTACGGCGGCAAGGCCACCTTCGTCCCGGGCTGGCAGGGCCTGGTCGACCTGGTGTCGCGCGCCGGCCGTGCCACGGTGTGGACCGGCGCTGTGTACCGCGGCGACGACTTCGACTGGGCGCTGGGCGATCGGCCTTACGTGAAGCATCGCCCTGGTGCCGGCGGCGAAACCTGGCAGGACATCACCCATGTGTATGCCATTGGCCGCGTGAACGGGAGCGAGTACCCGGTGATCGAGGTCTGGACGATGGACCGCGTTGTGAAGCACCTGAACAAGTTCAACAAGGTCGGCGGTCGCCACTACGCCCTGGAGAAGAACGGCCAGAACATGGAAATGTATGCCCGCAAGGTCGTGCTGCTCCAGGTGCTCAAGTACATGCCGAAGTCGATCGAGGTGCAGCGCGCCGTCGACGTGGCCACGGCCGTCGACGCCGGCAAGAACTTCACCATCGACGCCGACATGGTGACCGTCGATGAGCGCGACGACGACCAGGGCGATACCGGCGCCGCCAACACCACCAGCACGACCAATAGCTCGAGTGCGGCGAGCACTAGTCCAGGCCGCAAGGGTGACAAGCCAGTTTGCACCGACGAGGAATTCGAAGCCAAGAAGGATGAATGGCGCGACCTGGTCACGTCCGGCAAGAAAATTCCGGCGCAGCTGATCGCCATGATCCAGACCCGCCAGACCCTCACCGAAGACCAGAAGTTGACGATCGACGCCTGGTGGCACGAGAACGACTGATTTACCCCATCACAACAAGGAGAACAACATGATGCAAGTACACGATCTCGAACAGGGCAGTAGCGATTGGGACCTGTTCCGCCTCGAGCGCTTCGGCGCCAGTGAAGCGGCCGCCATGCTCGGTATCTCGACGCGCGTGAAACGCACCGAGCTGCTGCACATGAAGTACACCGGCACGCCGAAGGAATTCTCGGATTGGGTGCAGGCCAACATCCTGGACTATGGTCACCTGGTCGAGGCCGAGGCTCGCCCCCTGGTCGAGGACATGATCGGTACCGAGCTGTACCCGGTGACCTGTTCCCTCGGCCGCATCTCGGCGTCCTGCGATGGCCTGACCATGGCTGGCGACGTCGCCTTCGAGCACAAGCAGTGGAACCAGGCGCTGGCCGACGCGGTCGCCGCCGGCGAGCTGCCCGACGAGTACATGCCACAGTGCCAGCAGATCATGATGGTCACCGGCGCCGGCAAGGTGGTGTTCGTCTGCAGCGATGGAACGCTCGACAACTTCGTGCACCTGGATGTGGTGCCGGATCCCGCCTGGCAGGAGCGTATCCGCGCCGGCTGGGCGCAGTTCGAGAAGGATCTGGCGACGTACGAACCAAGCACCTACGCGCCGAAGCCGGAAGCCGACCCAATCATGGCGCTCCCAGCTCTGCGCATCGAGATCCACGGCAAAGTGGCCACCAGCAACCTGCCGACGTTCAAGGCGAAGGCCGAGCGCTTCATCGCCAGCATCAAGACCGATCTGCTCACCGACGAAGATTTCGCCAACGCGGAAGCAACCGTCAAATTCTGCGAGCAGGCCGAGGGCGACCTCGAGCAGGCCAAGCGCGCCGCGCTCGAGCAGACTGCCGACATCGCGGACCTGATGCGCACCATCGACCACATCGCCGAGCAACTGCGCGCCAAGCGCCTGACCCTGGCGCGCACGGTCAAGGACAAGAAAGAGCTGATCAAGGCCGGCATCCTGGCTAAAGCCAAGCAGGCCTTCGCCGATCACGTTGCCGCGCTCGACAAGGAGATCGCGCCGCTGCGCCTGGTGTTCCAGGCCCGCGACTTCGCTGGCGCCATGAAGAACAGGCGCACCCTGGCCACCCTGCAGGATGCCGTCGATACCGAGCTGGCCAACGGCAAGATCGCCGTCGACGCGATCGCCGCCGCGGTGCGCGGCCGCCTGGCCTGGTACTGCGAGCATGCGGCCGATCACGAGTTTCTGTTCGCCGACTTGCAGACGATCATCCAGAAGCCGGACGACGACTTCCGCATGGTGATCAACGCGCGCATCGACAACCACAAACGCATCGAGGACGAGAAGGCCGAGCGCGCGCGCCAGGAGCAGGAAGCGGCCCGGGCCCGGGCAGAAGAGGCAGCGCGCCAGCAGGCGGAAGCAGCGGCGCGCGCCCATGAGGAACAGCGTGCTCGAGCGGCGGCCACGGCCAATACCACACAGGCACCGATCCAGGTAGCCGAGCAGCTGGCCGTGCCGGCACAGGTGATGCCAATCGAGGCCGCGCGCCCGGCCGGCGCCAGCGCCACTGCGCCAACCCTGCGCCTGGGCCATATCGCCGAGCGCCTGGGCTTCGCGCTCACCGCCGACTTCCTGGCCAGCCTGGGCTTCGCCGCCGCCGGCCGCGATCGCGCCGCGGTGCTCTACCACGAGGGCGACTTTCCCGCCATCTGCACCGCGCTGATTGGCCACATCACCAACGTGCGCAGCGCCCGCGCTGCGGCATAACCAGCACCACCAGCACCACCACTCACAACCACAGGAGAAGCACATGAACACCGCCGAAATCAGCATCACCATGACCCCTGTCGAATCGTCGCAGATCGCCGCAATCGGTCACGACACCGCGAACAGCACCCTCGCCATCCAGTTCAAACGCGGCGAAGGCCTGGGCAATACGTACTACTACCAGAACTTCGGCGCCGAGAAGTTCGCCGAGCTGCAGGCGGCACCATCGGTGGGCTCGCACTTCTACAAGCACATCAAGCCTTTCGCCACGCAGTTCCCATACGCGAAGATTGACTAAGCATGGCTGGCCAGACGCCATGTCGCTGGACCGCGCTGCGCTGCCGTGAGCGCGACTTCCAGCAGTTCCTCGGCGTCGATAGCGACGTGGCGGCCGCGGCCAAGGTGCGGGAGCTGTGCGAGATCGAATCGCGCGCCGACCTGGACCGGGATCCGGCTGCGGCCGCCCGCTGGAACGAGCGGATCCGCCAGCGTTACCTGCAGTATCAGCAGCACCCAAAAAATCAGACTACCCAGGAGAAATGACCCATGAGCGCAACCAGCAAGAAAGCAGGACCAGCAGCCGACAACGGCGCCCTCAAACGTGACAAGAACGGATACGGCGCGCTGCCGGCATTCGCGGACTTCGCCCTGCCTGACGAAGAGCTCGCACCAGGTGCAGTGGTCGACGGCAGTGAAATCGCAGTGCTCCGCCTGGTCGACGACACGAAGGCCCCGGAGATCGGCGCCGCCTGGGTGGGCGGCAATGATGACGTCAGCTCTTGGGCCCCGACGCCGCCAGAGGGCGACAACTGGCGCCTGGTCGCCGTGGCCGAACACGATGAGGGGCCATTCGCAGTGTTCGCTCGCCCGGGTGTGCACGGTGTCATCGATGGCAAGGCCTACGCCCAAGAATTCCTGCTGGGCTCGATGATCAAAGCCGCGACCAAGCACATGAAGACGCTGCCGAAGCCGTGGATCGATCTGAAAGAAGCGGAGCAAAAGCGCGTGCTGGCCACCGTGCAGCAGGACTGCCGCGCCGCGGTGCGCGACGCGATTGACATCATCGCCAGCAACGCGCGCGTCACGTTCCCGGCAGCGGTCGACCAGGTCGTGTTCAAGGATGGTGTGAAGTGCGTGCTGACGCTGGCCAAGGGTGATTGGGCGCACAACCTCGCCGACGCCGAAGGCGGCTTCGTGACGATCGTGATCGAAGAGCGCTCGAAGCTACTGGACGAGGGTGACTCGCTGGCTGTCGAAAAGGATCAGAAGTCCCTGCTGGCCGAGGAGACCTGACGATGACGGCCTGGACCGATACCGCGACCGCACTGCCTGATGCCGACACCCTGGTGCTGCTCGCGCTGAACGATGACGACGTGTGGCCAGGCTTCCTCGATGGCGACACGTGGCGCTATGTTGACGCCACGCCCATTGCGATCGAGCGCGTGACTCATTGGATGCCGCTGCCGGCGCCGCCGGCGGGAGCTGCAGCATGAAACTGCAGATCAAGGACTCTGGCGCCTGGCGCAACGTGCTGTCGTTCGATGCAGGACGTGCGGCCGAGGTGGAGCAGGCCGCTGCCGCGCTACTGCGCGCCGCCGGCGGACTCGGGACATCGATGCGCACGGTCGACGGCGACCTGGTGCATGCGTATTGCGAGCAGCCGGCTTGCGAGTGGAGGGTGCGGTGAGTCAGCAGCTGGGGCTGTTCGATGCGCCGCCGGCGCCAGCGGTGCGGCCGGTACGCCCGTCTGAGCTGCCCGTCGCGAAAACCGGCGGCCGGCCGGAAGTTCGGTATCGCCACCCGGACAACCCCGGAATGGCATGGACCGGCCGGGGCAAGCCGCCGCGCTGGATCACTGATTGGGTCCAGGGCGGCAAGTCGATCGAGGCGCTGCAGTTACCAGGGGCGCGGCCATGACGGCATCAAAGGGGAAGAACCTGCCGAAAGCGGATTGGAACGAAGATCGCCTCGACGTGCTGCAAAGCTTCTACGCCGACTTCAAGACCGAGGACGTTGCCTTCATGCTCGGACTGCGCGTCGGCCAGGTGTACGCCAAGGCGAAGCAGATGGGGTTGGCCAAGTCGGAAAAGTTCCTGGCCAGCCCCGCGGCCTGCCGGCTGCGTCGTGGTGACAACGTCGGCGCCGAGAACCGTTTCCAGAAGGGGCACACGTCCTGGAACAAGGGTGTGAGGGGCGTGGCCGGCGTGCAGGAGGCGTGTCGCGCGACTCAGTTCAAGCCCGGGCAATCGCCGGTGAACACGCTACCGATCGGCAGCACAAAGTTCGACAAGAGCGGTGTGCTGCTGCAGAAGGTAACGAATGACCCAGGCAATAACAGCAAGCGCTGGCGCGCGGTGCACGAGCTGGTGTGGGTGGCTACGAACGGGCCGCTGCCGGCGAAACACATCGTCGTGTTCAAGCCAGGCATGCGCACCAACGTGCTCGAGGAGATCACGCTCGACAAGGTCGAGTGCATCAGCCTGGCCGAAAACATGAAGCGAAACACGCGGCACAACCTGCCGCCCGAGTTAAATGAGGTAGTGCATCTGCGCGCAGTGCTCACCCGACAAATCAACAAGAGGATGAAAAATCATGGCCAAGAAAAATATTGACGACCTGCGCGATTTGCTTTTCGAGACGATCGAGGCGGTCAAGGGCGGCACGATCGATATTGAGAAGGCGAAGGTGATCGGCACGCTGTCCCAGGTGATGGTGAACTCGGCCGCGGTCGAGGTGAAGCACGCGCAGGTCACTGGGCAGAAGGGCAGCAACTTCCTCGACAGGATCGAAGAGCTGCCGCCGGGGATCACGGGTGTCCGCCAGCACAGAATGGCCGGGTGAGAGGATGACTTTTACCGATCGGGCCTGGATCGCTCTATCATCGCTCGCCGGGAGACTGCGAAACCGTCGTCTATGCCAGCCCGCAAGAGGAATGCCAAGCATTCTTCACGCGTGCCCTTCAAGTGCTGCATTGTCACATCGATTCGATCAATGAGGGCAGTTTTCAAAGAGTGGTTTTGCTGCGGGTTCGACGCGGCCGGGCCACCACGCTCGACTTGCTTCAGTCGCCCCATGATGGACGAAACTTCGGCGTGCGCCAGACCCAAACGGACAACAAGCCCTCGACCGATGGGAAGAAGTGCCCCCAAGTCGGAATGCGTCCATGTGTCCACCCTCGCAAGAACCGCTACGCACCGGCTGCAGTTGATGACGCTTCCGAAATCTCTATTGATATCGAGTTCGCGTTCGAGTTCTTTCAGCGCTTGTACTAGTTCTGGAATGCGAATGGAAAAAGATGCCGCCGTGATCAGTGCCAAGTCATGCTCCGCGCGTTCTCTGCGCCGGGTTTCGGTACGCGCCAAGTAGATAGTTCCAAATAGAGCGGCAGCGGTTCCAATCGCACCGACCCAAGTACCCCAGTCTGATTTGCTGAGGTCATATTCAATGCCGAGTGTAACAAGGGCCGAAGTGGTTACAAAGCCAAGAAGGGTTAGGAGGAAGGGGCGATAGTTCAGCCAACGCAATAAAGTTTTCATCCAGAAATCTTAGCATGAGACTAATTTATGATTAAACCAAATGACTCTTTTACTTGTCGTGAGTCGGAGAGGAGCGATCTATGGAAGATTTGACGTTGTCAAACGACGAAATCTACGCGATCACGCATTACAAGCTTCCCAAGAAGCAGCTCGCGGCACTGCAGGCGATGGGAATCCCCGCGCAGCTGCGCCGGATCGACAACACTGTCTGCGTGCTGCGGGCGTACGTGAGAAACCCGAGCGGCGCGCCGGCGCCGGCAAGCGCACCAGGACCGAAAAGGAAATCAGCAAGGCAATGAACAGGCAGCGCAAGACGAACCGCGGGCTCCCGCGCCGGGTGTACATCAAGTTCAACGCGTATTACTACGTGGCGCCGGAGAAGATCCGCGACCCGCAGACGAAGGAATTGAAAACGTGGGTGCGCCTGTGCTCGGTGGAAGACGGCGAGGTGGCGATGCTCAACCGCCTGGCCGAACTTCTCGGCAGCAAGGCCCATGTCCAGGGCACGGTTCAGCACCTATGCACGGAGTTCAAGCTGCACAAGCTGGCCAAGTACGGGAAAGAGACCCAGGAGCAGTACACGCGCTTCCTGGACGTCATCGCCGACGAGTTCGACGCCTTCCTGGTGGTCGAGGTCACGACCAAGGAATTCGCTGATTTCCTGCGTGATAAGTTCGCCGACAAGCCGAACACGGCGCGCAAGTATGGCGGCCTGGCCAGCAAGCTGTTTCGCTACGCTGTGTCAGGCCTTGGCCTGCGCCAGGATAACCCGATCGACCAGCTAGACCTGAGCGACTTCGAGACGCAGCGGCGCACCGTGCTGATCACGCACGACCAGGTGCAGCGGATCCGCGCGGCCGGCATGCGGAGCAAGGCGCGCAAGGACACCGGCAAGAGCATCCCGACCGCGAGCGGCCCCATGTTTGCCTGCATCATCGACATGGCCTATCTGCTGTGGGCGCGCGCGATCGACATTCGAACGCTGAAGGAATCGCAGATCGAGGCCGGGTTCATTCGCCTGGCGCCGAGCAAGACGAAGAAGAGCAGCGGGAAGGTGGTCGACATCGAGGTTACTGCCGCTATTCAAGATGTGCTGGACCGCGCACGTGCCATCAAGAAGGGCTACGAGATCATCTCGCCCTACCTGTTCCCGAGTCAGAAGGGAACGCCGTACGCCAAGACGGGATTGATTTCGATGTGGGATAGGGCGAGGGAGCGCGCCGGCATCACTGACGATGTGACGTTCAAGGATCTGCGCGCATTGGGCGCCACGGATGCCGCGAGGGCAGGGAAGCAGATGGGAGATATCCAGACACGCCTGGCGCACACGTCGCGCAAGACCAGCGAGATTTACATCAAGGAAGCGATTCCGGACGTGTCGGCAATCGATATAAAATTGCCCTGGGATTCCATCTAATATCGATCGAAAAGCTCGGCGCTTGCGGGGCAAAGCAAGACGATTTCGAACAACTGTATATTAGATGACTCTGGCGGGAAGCCAGTATCCATGCGGGTTGCAGGCGTTTGCGTTCGCGCATGGGGTGCACGGGGTCGGAGGTTCGAATCCTCTCGCCCCGACCAAGAAATTCGTTTGAGATGAATGGGTTAGAGGGATTTTCCTTCTAACCCATTTTTTATTGCTAGCGCTGTGCATCGGTCCC
>Ga0265797_10001753_pt1 | contig 37714 bp, 33 predicted proteins | sample P2T30metagenome_FD_192433 | JGI IMG/M metagenome (GOLD analysis project Ga0265797, IMG submission 192433) | Plant litter microbial communities from East Loma Ridge, Irvine, California - P2 T30 | ecosystem: Environmental > Terrestrial > Plant litter > Unclassified | place: USA: California...
AATTATCAGTATCGCCCGTGTTGGTCGGCCGTAGAATATAAGCATGATGTCCTATTGGCTCGGTTGTGTTTTCGAAAGAGTGTAGAGATCAAGCCGATTCTGCAAAGCTCTGTATCGGCTTGATCTCTAAACTCTTTCGAAAATACAACCGAGCCAATGGGACATCATGCTTACATTCTCCGGCCGACCAACACGGGCGATACTGATAATGGGAATGTGTTTGTACAGTCAAGCCGATTCTGCAAAGCTCTGTAGTAACGTTAATTATAAGTGTTGGCGTTCATCAACGAGACTAGTAGGTGAAACTTCGTTGTACCGATATCTGATGCAACTCCGACAATGTAAAGTGATTGGCGATTGCAGTGTCTTTACGCACCCCCATACATTAGTTTTGAGCTGCACATATTGACTGTATGTAGCTTATATAACATCTCTGCAAAAGTCATACAGCCAGTTTTCGAGGCTCACATATATTGCTTCCGTCAATTATATATATCAACTTTGTAGGACATCCATGACGTTTGTACAGCTTGCCCCACAAACACCGTCCTGTCTTAGCTTGACTTGTACCTTGACGAGATGTCGAAGTCCATATGGGATGAGAATGGATTGGGTGTTTCTTTGACTTAGATAGTAGCATTGGCAAGTCGCTTAAAGTCTGTGATTTGTCGTGAAAAAAAAGGCCCAGCGGGTACATAGCGTGCCTTCGTCGTAGATCTTGGAGATTTGGCATTACCCCTGCCTGCTACGTAGCAACGTTCGTTGTGGTAACTCCATCGACGCAAGGTAGAGACATCAATATGTCCTGTTTCCATGAGAGAACTCTGAGAGCTTACCTGAGAGCACGAAATAAGGGCTAAACTTGGATGGCAGCCTCGCTAGCTGTGGAATGCATCACGGCTCTCTCTTCCACTCGTCTTGTCTCTCTACAGAGTGTGTCTCTCGTCGTAGGGATCAACGTTACTTTAAATTTACTGACGATGCTTATATTGTATCCGTGGCCATAATCTGCCATCTGATTGCGTTGGTTAGTTCCCGCAGGGCAATTGATATGACTCGGGAATAATTAGGACGCAGCTTCAAAAACTTCGGACTACTCCATGTAATTCTTCCGCGATCTCCTTCATGCTAGACGACCTCCACTTGGGACTATCGCATCCACTGCAACTTGGCGAACATTCTTCCATAATTGGACATAACGGTGTAGGGGGTGTGTTCATACAGACAGGATCGTCCGACCAGTTACTAGCATCTGTTGAAACGTTAGTACCGGATTGAATCGAAGTCTTGATGATCCATGACCTTGTGATAGCCCTTTCAACAGCCAAAAGAGACGATCCGAGATGTCGCTAGAGGCATTCCGCGTTATCAAGCCTTGCACTTCGCGTGTGTAATGTGCTAATTCCATTCTTGTAGTGACGCAAGGCGTCATGTCGCTTTCTGAAAGATCAAACAAAAGTCTTGCTACCTCACTCGCCTTTGCTTTTGCTCGCTGAGACTCCATCGGTGGACAACCAAATGGAGAACCTGGTTGGAGGTATCAATATAAAAGCTTTCAGGAAAGTTTCATCTGCTTATCAAGACGAGCTCATAAGACAGTGTCGAGCTTTCGATTGATTTCCGAGGTCTGGATTACATAATTTCGGCAGTGACCACTCTAGCTTATTCGTTCAGTTCCGGTGTTTAGTTAAGTCAGCTCGTGCAAATTCACTAAACGGAAACATCGGATGTCGTACGACATAAATTACAGCGGATTTTGATCCATGCTGAACACATGACCTGAATCTAATGACTCCTTTAAGCTATAATGAAATTGGCGGAGTCGGATCGCCGGTTTAGAAGACCTAGTACTAACGATGGTTTAGTCTCAGATCTTTAATGTGATTAGACGAGGTTTCGTCTAATCGAGCAATATCTTTTCTTCCGTATGCGACTGCATTGCTTTTCAACCGGAGAATGACCGAGTAGGTACGCGACCTGTGGAACATGCGGAACTTAGCGCGGCTGCTACACACTGACACGTGCAGAGTACTCTGCAGAATAGGCGAGACTGACAATCGGAAAGAGTTTGATAGTAAAACCGGTACTGTACTACAACCTACTGTGATACTGTATTAGAAAGAAGGATATTGCCATTATGAACTACGTCAGATTCTGATTATTTGGTAGCCTATTATTAAGACGACTGGTTCGGCGGAATAGACATTCGGCCGCTCGGAGTTGTTAATAGAGTACTGTAGTTTCCCTTAGCACAAGCGATTTCAGGAGCTGAATTGTGGAACTAGTGTCCCCCACTTTGATAAAATAGTACACTGTAGTGCTTAGTAAATGCGTTTATCTACGCGATGGAAGCTAAATATACCGCAATCACCCTATCACATGATTCCGACTAGTGTGTAGCACACTCATAGAAGAAGCCTTACGAACTGCCTTGAAGATCAGTGAATATATATGGCGGAATATGTAGGAGAACTTGACAACTCTATTATCTTCCAACGCAACGTGCCTGTCGACACCCTTACCAACCCCAACGAAAACTATCTATACCAGAGGGCAGTCGACAATATGCTACAACATCTCCTGGACTTTGGCTTCTCGCAAGAAAGCGATGAGGAGTACATCTCGAGGCTCATTAACGAATGGGATAAGGAAATCGATCAGGCGGAAACCTACGACGTAGATGAAGATGTTCTTACGGCAGACGTCGCGCCTGTACCGAGTCTATCGATTGTCTCGCTACGTAGGAGCCAGCGAATCGAAAATCGTAAATCTAATATCGACTCCCTACGACCAAATTCACAAGGGTCTCCGTAAAGTCTGTCGATGTCATCGTAGGTCGCAATGCGGTCCACACATTTGCACGAGGCGTCTTGAGCGAGAGCGCATCACGAAATGTTACGTTAGACGGTGAGCATCCGGGCTACCTAAGATGAGATAATGCTAGGAAAAGTTGAGCCCGACTCACCTGAGGTCGTTAGGTGGCTCCTAAACAAATGGCTTATGATCTATCAGTTGGCAGACTGACTCGGATTATGTTTCAGATGATATGCTTATCAGATTTTAGTGTATCCATGTTTTCATTTACCGCATTCAACATCAGTTCCTATATTCCAGCGCTCCACGACTTGGCTATAAATTGTCTACAGTATCTATCACTCTTTGGCTTATGTCTTTAGCAGCCTTGCCGCAAGAAATACGTGATAAGATACTAGAATCTTGTCTGGGCCCAGGGCGAGACTTTAAGTTCGGGGATCGAAAAGGGGATGGAGTGCAATCCGTCTACTACAGCTGCGTGCCACTTGCACAGCTCCGTAAGACCAACAAAGAGCTGTGGGTAGAAGCCTCTCTTGCTTGGGCAAGGAGTCATTTCGCTAAGGTACTGGTATCTATACGGCCAAGTGTCGAGCGTAGGATAAGATCAGCGCCGCCGAGCTATTGGATATCGCCGTATACAAAGTCGATTCAAGTAGAGATCCATGTCGCGCCTAGGCAGCACACGTGGACACATTTTAAGTCGGCCAGTCCGAAAGACGTTCTAGATACCGTCCTTGGTTGGAGTTTCGAAGATCTGTTAAGCCCACATCGGTTCATACGTGTTGAATTGAAAGTTGTTCTAGCGTACTGGATGCATACGGAAGACGTCTCGACCTCGCTCGATAGAGCTATAGCTATCCATACCGGCACGGATTGGAAGCCGATACAGGTTGTCTCTTTAGACCGCTGGGAATCTAAAAGCCGCGTTACTGTATGTTTTGAGCGGAGTAATGACACATATGGCTCGAGCTCAGGAACCATCTCCATACTCGTGCCGAGAGCAGCAGCTTAGCTATAACTTATGTGGACTGTGCAGTTCAATTCTATACGATAGCGCCGATCGATTATATGGGTTGGTATCATCTCCGTCCAAGAGAACGCGGAAGACTCACGATAGGCGCTCAAGTAAAGTCCCCTCCGGGGTTGCGGAACACCCTATGAAGCAGGACACTTTTACCAAGAGTCATTCAGTCTCCTGGATCAACACGTCTATCGATATCGAATCCATCTTTTACGGATCTGCCGTCTCTTGCCTTCGCAACGAGCAATACGTGGACCCTCAATACGAGCAAATCGTCGTTTCATGCATGAGATCGTCGCTATCGTCATTTCGTACCTCAGCGTTGCTGAAGGCATGGAGAGTGACGATGGTGAATCTGAAGCCGAAATAGGTTTGAAGGACGAGCCGCTGCGTAAAGAGTGGTTCGCGTTGATCTGTATGACTGTTGTGGACTTTTGGTGGAAAATGCAGCTAAAGAACGGTCAGAGACCATTCTCTTGAGCGATCCGCTGACCGGGGCTGGCGGCTAAGATCTGCCGGCATCATATGCTTGAGCACTTGTGATTTGCTCGGCTAATCCCGCGGCTAGCGGAATGCGAGCTTTGAATTCTCACATCGGGCGATTTCAAGACTGCGGAGACGGCACGGCACCGTTAACGGGCGGTTGGCGAGCGCGCCCCACCCCGCGGAGCAATCCGAGCAAATCAAGACGAGCTGACTGCGCGACATCGGTCAGTTTCCGCGTGCAGTCCTCGTCAGCGAAATCGTGCAGAAAGACCAGGCTGTCGCTTGATTATCCGCCTTGTCTTTCACTAACGGTCGCTCGATGCGTGTGTGCTATGCCGCTATGTTCGCCTCGTCGCGGCTCATCCAACAAACCTACTTTCGACATCACCTGTGCGTTATCGCGATTATACGCAGCACTGAGGCTTGGAGTGTGAAGAGACGGCGACATCGACTTGGCAGTCAGAATGACACACCGTGCAACCAGGCGCTTCACAAATGGCTTGCCATGAGGAGAAAGAGTCAGAGATTGGCATGAGCTGTTGTGTTTATTAATATTCACGGAATGAAAGGGTTCAAGATGATTCTTGGTGGAAGCGTCCAGCCACACAGGGTGTCCTGCAACCCTGGGAGGTACTTTAGTAACTTATATCACTCCTGACCCGTCAGCTTCACATACGTGTCCTACGTTACGATGACCGGCGAAATTGCTATTTCAATTGCGCCGACAGCGAGGAGGCTGAGAAACCCACGACTCTACCCATATCGGTCTCAATATCATTTCAATACCACCAAATACAGAGTCCTTGCTAGCGATATGGGATCATCTGCCATGTGCATCCTGTGGGAATTGTGCGACCAGAGTATTTGTAAGGAACTTGTGGTCGTAGCTATCCACGCATTTCTGCCCCGTACTCGCACGTACCAGAAACTTTCATTTGTACCACCGCTGCAGAAAGAGATACAGATCAAGGTGGTATTTCATGTTAGATGTTACTTATCGAACTCACTAAGGGGTACGACTACGATTCTCCCTGAGCCAGCCCAATACACTTTCGTTAAGATTTTCTGCCAGATCAATCTCTAGTTTCGCGAATCTACTACCCAAAATTTCTCTGATTAGACGTTCCAATGAGGGATAGAATTCCTTCGGTTTATTCATTTTCTTATCATTTTCCTGTGTTCTGGATGCCGTAAGTAATTCTTCTTCCATGATTGCTTTATTCTTAACGTTGGCATCCTTGTACTCAGCCAAGACAAGCTTTTGAATTTCGGACATCTTTTTATTTTTATGTTCAATACCGTATCGATTGGCGTAACCAGTCAAATACGGGTTTTTCTTCAATTTTTTCAATATTCCGTAAAATTCCACCTCATGGGCATTTCTGTCAACAACTCTGTATGATCTGGTACTTCTGTTCGACGCCATTGCGAATGAGTTAATGCACTGATCTATGGCTCACCGTATTTGAGAGACGGAGCTAATATATATGCACGGAAGGTGTTCGGTAAGAGTAAGTTCTTTGAACAGGTGTGATTTCATCAGCGGAACAAGTTAGTCAACAATCTGATAGGTTCATTTCACCTTAGCAACTCACCGTATTCGCTTCCAACATGTTTACAATACTATGGGTGATGTCACGATTAGCAGTGATACTTCGAAACGGCATGACTCTTGAAATCTTACGCGGACTACACCAAATGAAAGGCTGTAAGCAGGGAAATGGCAAAAAATACTAAAAATATTAGTCTACAGGCACAAAGATGAGAATGATGGCCTGGTACTCTAGGATAGCGTTTACAAGATTTGCCACTTAGTACTGCGTTCAACATTTATCGCAGAAGGTCAGCGATGATCCATTGTTGAATTGTCTAGCTCAACGGACTCCAAACATGGCTGGGTATGAAGTGGGTGTCTCCTCAAGCTCAGATAGACACTCAGACCTCAGACTCAGATACAGAGGTTTGCAGAATCGGCTTTAACTCTGCACTCTTTGGAAAAACCAGCCGAGCCAATAGGACATCATGCTTACATTCCCCGGCCGACCAACATGGGCGATACAGTGCTTTGCAATATCGGCTTGACTGAACAAACTCTTTCCGATTGTCAATCCTACCTGTGTTAATCGGCCGGGGAATGTAGTCATGATGTCCTATTGGCTCCGCTACAACTTCGCAAGAGTACAAAAATGAAGCCAATGCTGCAAAGCACTGTACTGACAACTGAAATGTGTTTGTAAGTTACAGTCAAGTCGATTCTGCAAAACACTGTATCTGGAATGCTTGAGTGTACTGTATTGTCAATGATGAGGACTTTGTTTACGAACATTAACAACACCTAGGATCGATTGGCACTCTGCTTATCATAGTATTGCGTAAAAGTGCCAATCTAAGCGAAAGTACTTTGGCGCAGAAAGAAACTTACGGGTTGCACGTAATAGTCTGGGGTTTCTAAGTACTAGTGCGATACAATCATGACTAATGATTGAGGACTATAAGATGTGTATCTATCCGATCTGAGTGTACTTTCCACTCCCTAGACAGTCGCAAACAGTCAACGCTACCATGAACTCCAACTCCGAATTTAATAACAACACGATAACAGTCCGACTTCCTAATGGGCAGATGATAGTAGGATATGTACCTCCTGACCCTAATGATTCCACGGGAAAGCTCAATTCATCGAAGCCAAATAGATTGCAACTCAAACGGCCAATCATCCCAAAACAAAGTTTGAAACGCGGTAAAGTTAGCAGTGACAACGAAGAGCGCGGTGAATCCGACGACTTAAGCAGCGACGGAACCGGAAGCATCCCGAGCAGCGATAACGACGACGACGACATCATCATCGAGGAAAGCAGCAATAAGACTGGCACTAAGATTAAGTAAGTAACGTCAATCGATGGTGAAACGTTACGTTCTTACGAGAGACAGAGCTGACAGATCTCTAGCCCCTTCGTTAGGGGGAAGCCACCGCAAAGTGGAAGACCTTTTGGTCAGGGCGTCAAGAAGTAGCAGGACAAGATAATTCAAAGTATGCAAGGAGATAGTGTAACTATGCAAAGAGGAGACACCTAAACCGGTCCTTGAACAGACTAATGTCCGTCCCTGTGTCCCGGGACTGGTTTAAAGCCTCATACTTCTTCAATTCAAGCTGGTATAAACATATACGCCATCTCTTACAGTAGTTGTAGTATCGGCTTCACTGTACGAACTGTTTCCGATTGTCAGTATTGCCCGTGTGTATGATGTATCGAACAACATCTCTCTTAAGTTACTAACGTGTTCCCCTGTGATAAGGGACTCCCGCTGTCGTGAGACATGACAAAACTACGCGGAGCAGGATATGGACTAACCTGCATCCGGGCGTCGCGAAAACAGTGGCGTTCCGAAAGCCATACGCGTGAGATCAGCCATAACTTCCCACGCCATGTTCTGCACCGCACATGCTTCTCCTAACATCCTTTTTAGCGCTGTAAGTCTCCCACATGAATTTTGTAGCCTTATCACCCGCGGCGAAGGGCTATCTTGGCGGGTCGAAAGGTCGTGGAGTAACGATGAATTTTGTGCACTCTTAGCAAAAGCAGTCGTAACTTGTCACGAGTGGCTGCGACTCACCTGCAACATGTCTTGCGACATTCTCTAGCGTCGGGTCTAAGCAACGACTTAGTTTTCAAGTCGATTCATGCTATATGGAATAAGGTTGCAGGGGTGAAAAGTGGGCTGATATCATGAGAAGATGGAAAATAGCTGGCGGCATAAACAGCATACTACCGGTACGGCCAGTCGATAAGCAGCAGACTCGCGTTGCGGCACTCCACGGCTGGCTCCGGGCTAAGAATAGATCTCGGCATCACTGAGCTCGCTATGAGGGTCGAAGGTGGTGCCGAGACAATGCGGCCGAGAACTAACTGCTTGTCACTGTACGAACACGCTATGCTACAGTACGGTAGATCTCATCCTCCTAGCAGACTGTAACGTGCGCGCGAAAGGCAAAGACCGCGCCAAGACGATGACCTTCTGGAAGCGACCGTTCCGCATTGATGTGAGACGAATGACTTGCATCAAGCTTGCAGCAGCTCTGGCTTCGGTAGGGTAGCCTGGATCCTGGTCTCGACGACGTTCATGTTCAACAATACTGACACATCCGATGCGATGTCAGATACTCGATGGCCATCGGATGAGGCTTGCGGTCAGTCCCGGGCCTATGCGGTCGTCAAGAGCATGCAAATTAGAGCCGGCTGAAACAAGTGTCCTGACGACATTCGGACGGCCATTCTCTGCAGCATAATGCAGAGCAGGTTCACCGTATTTGTCTTTGACGTGAATATCGGTACGGAGGTCGAGACAGTGTTTCACTACAGTCTCATGTCCACTGTCGGCCGCCCAGTGTAAGATCGTCTTCGAATGTCCTAAATCCCTTTGAGAAATGAGGTCCTCTATGAAATATGGCAGGGGAAGCTCCACCATTTCCGAGTTCCGGTGTCCGAACGCTATGTATATGCATGAACCTTAACTGCTTGCTTCCGTCGCGTGTGTTCTTCGTAAGTTTGTATGGAAACGGATATATTATTACGAACAGACTGAAATGGTAGTTAAGACTGTTATGGATGTCATAAAGTCTTGCTTAAGCACTGCAGCTGAATATCTGGAGAACGTGTGGTGTCGACAACATGCTACTGTACCTGCGTGTACATAATAACCAGGTGATAATAGGTAACCTGGCTGCTTACCACTGAGAGGTAAAAGGTGAGGCGCTGCAATAGGGCTTGCGCTCCTGTGATCTGGGTCATCATCAAACTTCCCATACTACATGTCAATTTCGACTGTGAGTGTAGGGGTCTCGCTAGAACATCTTCACGATCTTCGATGTCCTCGCATTTCAACTCTTATGTAGACCGCAATCAATTTCGTCGGACGCCTCTCCTGACTGATGACCTGGACCGCAGAAGACAGCATTTCAAAACTACTCGCGTCGATATCTCTGCTTTCTATCGGAAGTGTCACTTTATCTCTAGCTCGAACTCATGTCAGGGCATCACTCGATGTGAGCCTCACAACTCTCAAAGCCAGCAATCGCAATGTGATACAGTGCTTTGCAAGATCGGGGTCAACCTTGCACTCTTGTAAAATTACAGCTGAGCCAATAGGACATCATCGTTGTATTTTCCGAACCAACGCAAGCAATACTGACTATTGGAGAGAGTTTTTACGGTGAGTCCGACACTGCAAACCACTGTATGTGACACAAAACTGCAAACGAACTCTAATTAGGAGGCCTTCTCACCGTTCTATCGTCAAATATCATTGCAGACAGGTCACTACCCGTGAACACGAAATTTTGTTCTGGAAACGTAGCGCGACAGCCTGGCACAATCACCGAGCAGAATCCAGACTTGAACCTCCTTGTTCTAGTAATCGCATTCGGATAAGTAATGCTACAAGCAGAGATCCGAACCCTGTCTCACGGGTCTTAGGTTAGTAGGGAATCTATTGGATCATCTGCTACCTGCTTTAGCAAACCTGACACTTTTAGACACAATTGGAGTGGCTGAGACGACGAAAACCGCCCCATCAGCGTTGCCTAGTCCCCCTAACTTTACACTTTCGCAACTTACAGAAGACTCTTGTCCCATATTCAACGAGGATTTCGTTGATAGCACGAGCAATTCGGCAAGTGCAGAGTTTGTCTTTGACTTTCAGACCGAAGCTGGTGTTGACAACCAGTTTCATTTCACTCCGGAGTCTTTCACGCCCCCTGTACCAGAAGACACTTGGCCTGATACCGATGTACAGGACCAGACTTCTTTGATGAAGATACCCAGCCCGCCTCATGTAGACTGCGACTATCCTAACCAGGATGTGGAGTATCAGAACGGAGCGGTTTCCAACTAAATTACCACAGTCGTTCAAATAAAGCCGCTCTGAATGGAGCGATCCATAAGAAGTAGAAACATCTTTTCGTAATCGCTATGCTAGTAGGAAAAGAAAATAAGGGCAGGCACAGTATCGATATATAAGGGATCAGACCGCATCTATTTCACGTAGAATCGTACCTGCACGGGTTGTTAATATAGTTGATATGGAGCTAGACACTGTCGATAACTATGCTTCTGTAATACTCAATCCAAAAAATCGGAATACTATCGAAGAAAGCCTGGGCTTCTGACCTCTAGCCCTGGAGGTAGCTACTATAGCTTGTGATGTATATCTAATTGAGTTTCTGATCCCTAATTGGTTCTGAATTTAGACGACACTAAACAAACCCTTTCTGTCGTGCGATCTTATCATCACTTCAGTAGGTATCATAAAGGGGACAGCTTCGAAGATTGTACGAATTACTTACTAACACGTGGCTCTATAGGAGTATCACTACATTATACATATTCACCTCGATAGCTGTCAAGTGATTGTTGATGATTCACACTTGACGCAGTTTTTGAAAGACATGCGTCGCCCTCGGGTAGCTTATCTCCTTACATTCTCTTTCGTTCGCGTTTAGTGCTCCCGACGGAGTGCTTCCGCTTTTTTGGAACGCGGGTTTCTGGCTCTCTAGAGGTTCCTATGCAAGGGAGCGATCCTAATTTCCTTGGAAATCCACTTATGCTCGCTCTTTTCGTCCCACTAACAAGCTCGATATCGATTTCTGCGGTCATCGGGTCGTTTTCGAGCCGCACAATACAGGGCAATTCCGATATACCCGCAACCGCAGAAGACTTGGAACTATCGACAAGCAGCCGTACGTCAGGCCACTTCTCCATTATCTTACTAACATCTTTACCCAGACGACAACACAAGGTTAGCGAACCCGCGAATTCGTCGGAGTGGTAGGAGCTCTGGACGGTATGGCAGAAGAAGGTATTAGCCAGGAGTTGCCATGCGCATTTCGATATGTTGTCTTGTAGAGCCTGATCTTCCTTTATGATACACCTCACCCTAGAGAGTAACGATAGCATAGACTTCACATCGTCCAGACTGATATCATCGATGTCCAATTTTGGATCAAGTCTGATGTAACTGTCGGAGTAATCCCCCCATAGTGCTCGAACTTCTTCCTCTTTGGCAGGATAAGTTTTATACATCAATGTTTTGATCAGCCTTGCTACGACATTGTCACCCATGGACATCATACGCATGTCTCCGCAACCGACTGAGACTAAGAAGTTCTCATCCGGTCGGCAAGACCATAGCTTGGCACCTTCTCTGCGCGCGATTGCAGCGGGATTGTTGTGCAGTATGCCTCCGTCCAGGAAAGATTGACCGCCGAGGCGCATTTCAGAAAGATACCTAGAGCGAAAGGTCAACGATACTTCAGTATCCTGGTTCAAGGATCAACTCACCCTGGAGCCGCAGAAGTGCATCGAGCCCTACAGATATGGTCAGTGCTCAGTGCGGATATAGATCACCAGGACGTCTTACGCTTCCCACACTCGGACACGATGGCCCTTCCGATTACCAAACCACCTGTACGTTTCTTCTGGTAAGTGGCCGCTCTTGTTGTAGGTCGTCATTAGCTCGCACATCGGGGAACTTGCGTCTGTAGCCGTCAATGCCACCTTGGGTCCTGGGTCACGTGGCGCGATGAGCTCTGTCTTGGACCCAAAAGCATCCTGCAGTATCTTTTCTAGGGAAGCCGAGTCATATGCGCCGCTGTTCATCATGAACTTGGCTGCCTTGTAGACTAAGGGATACCATCCACCAGTCCAGTCAGACAATGTTTTCGCCACGCCATCTGGAGTCTCGAAGACTTTCTGGGCAAGGTCAATGAGTTGCGTCTGGCACTTAGAAACAGGCCACCTATTGACACCGAGACTCAAGGCTATGATGCCACCTGCGATAATATCAGCAACGTAATAGAGAGTTAATGAGAGTGCGACACACCGATACTGGAACCGACTATGAGATCAAAGAATCTCATCAATGGCAGACCTAAGCCGATCTCGTTTTCGATACAGCTAAGAATCTCTAACTGGATCAGCCCTCTCACTCCTCCTCCGTCCAAGGCTAAGATAGAGCCCCGTGCTGAAGAAGGTATGAGCTGCGCTTTCCACTCATCGAACTCGCAATTGCACACCTGACATTTGCGTAAAGCTACAGTGCAGGTATTGTAACAGTAACTCTCACATTGCCGCAAGCATGTATGACACATTCCGTGTTGGCCGCACGGTAATAATGAATCCCACTGATTAATTAAACAGGTAGCGCAGCTATAGCCGAAATCTTTGCCATGTAGTAACTTTTCGTGGCACCTGATCGTGGCGACGTGGCTGCTATAAGAACTATCAGTGGAAGCGCTTGTCAAGATCGCACGGAAACTTCTCCGTAATCTTGATATAGTTCCGTCAACATCTTTGTCTAACATGGTAGAAGTCGTCGACCTAATCATGGATTCGATAGTTTTTCTATATCTATAGTCGAAGTGAGACTCGGCGAAATGTGTTTTTTTGTCCGCAATGCGGCGAAGTCCTTCCGGTCCAGAAGTGCAACGACGGAATTGCCGTGCGTGATAGCAAAGATATGAGGCAATGAGAATGATGCAATCATTGGTCGGGCTCTCCAGACCGCGTCCTTCGAAAAGCACCCTGCGAAATGAGCTACCACCGTCGTAGAATGTCCAGGGTTCTGTGACGGCAGCAGCTATGGAGAAAGGTGAGATTGCATCTTGACTAGTGCGACCGGTGAGGCAAGCTCGGATGGAGTAGAACTCAGCAGAGCTCCAGAGTTTGCCGACAGCTTCTCTTTGTAGACGCCCGATGTTTGCTGCTCGGCGCAAGGTAAGTTCGAGTTCTCCCGGCTTCGAAGGATCCAAGATTTCAAGATCTTGGAAAGCATCGTCAATCAACTCTGATCTGCTCCTATTACTTGCCTTCTGGTTCTCTAGACATTGATAGAGGAAGTCGTCGCGGGCCTGCTGTCGGTTGGTATAGCCGTGAGCGGCCCAAGCGTAAGCGAACGGTTTGTTTCTCTCCACGGCAAAGTCGCCACCACAAGCAGATACCCAGTCCAGATATGGATCGACGATTTCACTGAAGTTGTTACCAATGAAACAAACCGCGTCGCTGAGCAAGTGATCTGCTTGTATAGTTCTACAGAGTTCTCCGTCTGAGCAGGGCTTGAAAACATCTGGATCGCGTTGGAGAACCGCTATGTTGTGACCTTCGAGGGCGTTTTCGAGGTCTTTGAATCTTCGCCCATCGAAACTGTCCCCCACGACTACTATCGTCTCAACAGATTTGAAGAGGATTTTCTGCGATCCCGTCATTTGTGATCCGAGGGAAGCCACTCGATAGAGTTCTGGGGTCGAGACCGATATATGTTACTTCCAACGTGTTAGCTAATCTGAGATGACAACGTTCTATATATGACTCTAAACTTTGACCTAGATTGAATGCCCGTAACAAGAGATGTCCAACATCCGCGACACTCTATCGTGAGAGGCAACATCCCTAGGAACTCTCTTTTCTATACAGTCTTGCATTTCTCTATCCTTCGAGCGATAATTCTATTCGCTTCACAAATGCTGCTTGCTACCGCCGGCAGGGTAGCTTAGAGAGTATAGAGATCGCTTATGTGAATGCTTACATCAACGTATCGCTGTAGTCAGAAGAATCTAGGAATCTTACATCCCTGATCTAGATAGGTAGGTTATCTAGCGATAATCGCTCGAGGCTTCCGAAGTAACTCCTAGACTAAGTTAAATAGTCGTGCTGCCTCTCTCCCAACAACTTAATGGTTCTTTCCGGCTTCTCGTTGTATTGATGTGCCAACTGACCATATTTAGTGTTGCCCAGCCTATGTCGTGTCGCTGAAGCTCGTATAACACCTGAAGCTAAAGTTTCCCTTTTCCATCAGAGCGAGGAGAGGTAAAGACAAACGAGCACCAGCTTCACCATTCGTGTTCAATTCGACAGGATCTTGATCACATAGATAATCCGTTCATCGAGATTAGACATGCTGCTTTCTCGTTGTTTTCACGGCAATTATTCGATGTAATATTCGATGTAAGAAGCTACGTCCGCAAAAATCCCGGATAACTTGACAACGTGTATGCCTACAACTGTGGACGCGAACAAGGCAAGACAATCTTATATAGTTGTAGGTAGATGACCACGATCTCCACATACCTAAAATGTAGACATCATTCTTGCGCTACGTGTCGTCGTCATGTCCCGCGATAGGGTAGTCCCACGTCATCGGGATGCACGTCAGCTCCACCCCGACGCTCGTCGATACCCCGATCCTATATCATTCGACCCTGCGGAGCAAAGGCCCCACCATCGCAACGCTACAAGTACGGCTGAGAGCAAGATTCAGCATTGAGTAGCTAGATGTCGGAAACAAACTGTAGTCAGACTCACAACAGCTTTGGTTTCCATTTGGACGTGGTAGGGGCTCTCCAATAGCATCTACGTACACGTAGAGATCCCACCTCCACTTCAGGTAGCAGGCAAAGCTGTAGGCATGCTCGACACTGGATGCCAGACTGCCGTACCCTGAGAGTCCCACATCACTTGATCCGAGCCGTGTGAATGTGTAGCTCCGGTGGGAAAGGAATCGAAAGAGTACGTGCTGCTAGGCACGCTCCAAGCACTTTGTGGAGGCAATAGAGAATGGACCGCATACTCCCGGCACTTTGCTGCTTCTTGCAGGAGCCGTGCAGCGTGCTCCTTCTGCTTTGCGACCTCCAAGAACTGCGTGACTTGAAAGCTTACCGCATAATTATCGGGACAGAGGAGTGGCATGGAGGAAGAATCGCCGAATCCGTAGCTGGAAATCGCTCCATTCTGATACTCCACATCCTGGGTGGGATAGTTGCAGTCTATGCGAGGCGGGCTGGCTATATTCATCAAAGAAGTCTGGTCGTGCGCATCGGTATCAGACCATCTGTGTTCTGGTGTAGGGGGCGAGGGAGATTCCGGAAAGAAATGAAACTGATCATCAACACCAGCTTCGGTCTGAAAGTCAAAGACAAACTCTGCACTTGCCGAATCGCTCGGGATATCAACAGCCTCCTTGTTAAGTATAGGACGAGAGTCTTCCATAAGTTGCGAAAGTGTAAAGTCGGGGGGACTAGGTAATGGAGATGGGGCGGTTGTCATTGCCTCAGTCACTTCAATGGTGTCTAAAAGTGTCAGGTTCGCTATAATATGTAATGGATGATCCGATGGGTATTCTACCAACCTAAGATCTGTGGAACAGGGTCCGGATCTCTGCTTTCTAAACCAACTTGATGACTTGGCTTATCGATGGCTGCTTCAAACTCAAGTCGAGCTTGTAGCTTAGAGATCTCCAACATCAATTCCTCATTCTTTACGGCAAGTTGGCGTTCCTGCCTCTTCTTGTTTTCCCGAAATTTACGTTGAGCTGCTCTGTTCTGAGCTTTGCGCTGTTCTAGTGACGGCATCCTGGTCCATGTCGTGTGAAAAAAATAGACCGGTCATCTTGGAAAAGGGAGCAACTTATACAATCAGAGGCTCGTTGTGAAAGCTTATGGCACACAATGACTGATCTGGCACCAGATTTGCACTGTACCATAAGCAACAGACAAGAGTCACACTGTAAAAGCCTGAAACGTGGCTGTGGGGTTGGTTTCCAACAATAGCACAAAGGTGAGTGCCTAAAAATAGTAGCATTAATGATCCGGATGCGATTACTAAAATAAAGAGTTTCAAGTCCGGAACCTGCCTCGTGTTTGTGGAAAGCTGCTCGCGTCATGTTTTGATGAACAGCATTTCGTGTTCATGGTTAGTGATCTGTTTCCAACGGTATTGGAATATAGAACAGTAAGAAGGCCTCCAAATAAGAGCTCGTTTGCAATTATGTGCCACATAGCTAGACAGTCCACGCCGGCAAGCTGAAGACCTTTTCCGTTGCCGCAAAGCTAGCATAATATAGGACCGCCAGATCATATTGCTTACTGTAACTTTGATGTGTAGGAAGTATTGCGACCTACACTCGCCACTATATACGCTCACCTAAGTGATGGCTTCAGGACATAATCCATATGATAGTATGCCTTGACTGCCTCAGTCTGATGGAAGATCCAGGTGAATTGCAGGAAAAGTGACCAATGCTTCACGGGGTCGGCTACATTATCGTACTCTTGCGAAATTACAGCATAGCAAACAGAACATCGTGTGTGAATTCTCTGAGCAGATAACAGAAGCACTACTGATAGTCAGAGAGGATTTGTTAGTTGAAGCCGACGATGCAACCTACCGTACTCATTTGAAGCATTCTGTGGGTGGATTAGTTGGTTTCACTATCGGGGAGGTCATCATCGCAAAGCGATCACTGCCTTTGAGGCTTGTGAGGCTCACATCGAGTGATGTCCTGAGTAATCTCTACGCTTCAAGAATTCGAGCCAAATATAAAGTAGCACTACCCATATAAAGCAGAGGTACAGTGAGTTGCAATATCGAATTCACTATACAAATCCTTTCCTATTGTCAGTCCCGCCCGTGTTGGCTAGCCGGAGAATGTGATCATGATATCCTATTGGCTCCGCTGCATCTTCAAAAGAATGCGAGGATGGAGCCGGTTCTGCAAAGCTCTGTAAGTTATGTCAAGCTGCAAGCAGCGGCTGAAGTTTGACTCGCGGATCACTTGCGACATCTGCCCAGCTTATTTCCCGGGGCATTTCCCGCAAATCACCGAACGCGGGCTTCGCCTATTCGCACCAAGGCTCCAAGAAGAGCACAACCTGACAAATGCTCAGGGTGCCTCCAGCGCCCACAATTCTTATTCCGCCGCGTGCCCACAACGCCCACAACGCCCACAACGCCCACAACGCCCACAACGCCCACAACGCCCACAACGCCCACAACGCCCACAACGCCCACAACGCCCACAACACCCACAACGCCCACAACACCCACAACATCCACAACGCCCACAACACCCACAACACCCACAGAGCCCACAACGCCCGAAGGACATCTGACATTCCTCCCCGCTGGGCGCAATATGGTGAAAATGTTCACGTGCCCCAAGTGTCATAAAGAGTGTAGAAGCGACAATCGGCCGCGACACCTGAAAAGATGCGGCAAAAAGAAAGACGTTACGCCCATAGAGAATTCTGAGAGCGTCAGTGCGTTGCTCCTGGAATGCGGCATCGACCCTATTCTCCTCGGTTGGGATGTTAGCAAGCTTGATACCTTACCGAACATGCGATGCATACAGCCTGCACCACGCCGCCATCATACCCGATGGCAGTACTTCAAAACAAAAGGTCTCAGCGGCTTGCCGCCTTTGGAGAGCTTACTTGTCGACGTGAGCCACTGTGGTCGACTGGGAAAATTCAACAACACGACGGTACAGGTATGGGACGGTGAAACTCCCATTGAGTTCTCTCCCGAGGAGTGGAGAAACTGGCCTAAAAAAGTCTTAGAGGGGAACACCCTTTCCACACGCGTTTTCAACGTTCCGGCGTGCAATGTGATGATGCAGAGCGAGATAGAAGCGTACTCTGATTTTGCGAGTGGTGTCATGGCCAGGATATACCAACCCACCAACGCTCGCGACATAACTATTCTACCACCTGACTTCCTCATCACTCCGCGTTTGACCAGGTCCGAGGTTCACCATGACAGTGCGCCTACCGTTATTCTTACTGTAGGACCCAGTTCGAAACCAGCCGCGCCACTCAAACTCTGGCTGCTGTGGCCATCAACCGAATTGCATCACCTCGCTTCGTCCTATGGCAACACTGAAGCCGCAATCCAACGCATGGACCACGGCTGCTTCTTCGTTCAGATGCCTGGCGATGCGATAGCAGTCCCAGGCAACTCTCCCCATGCAGTTTTCGCCTTGGAGAACTGCTATTTGTACGGTCACATCTTCCAAATGACGTCTCGTGCCTATGATCCCCCTGCACTCCAGGTCGAGCTTCGAATCACAGCTGCTTCGGAAGCGCTGAAGGCATATACGTTGTGTTTTCAACAACTCGAACTTGGACTCGCGAGTCCAGACTTCTGCCATGCGCATCTAGAACGCTTCATAGAGTCGTGGGCGGTTGCAGCTCCTGCTCTGTTAGCCATCACTCAGGCAACACCTTTCAGGCGACTTGTCAAGATTTGGGGCAAATACATTCGCCAGCACCAGTCATGCGCATGGTGTACTGCTATTGGGTGGGAGTGTAACCGTCATCTTGACGTCAATGCCGAACAACACGCACAAGCTCATCTTGAAGGAAAAGTCCCGTCGATAGATCGCGTCATCAGAACCGACAGCGGCCGACAGGTTGGCCAAATAACGAATACGTCTAAGCGCAAACGCTTGCATGTTTGAAGATCTCTTCCATCCGAATACAGTGCTTTGCAGAATCGGCTTCATACTTTTCTATATCTACGCAACCTAAGTTCTTGAACCCGAGTGCGGTTACATTTGGCTCTATCTAGGGGAAAGGTGACGCCCGCTAGATTTCTTGCTCTCACTCGTATGCTACCGTTGATGATATCGAGCAGCACACGGGAGGCAGCCTACCAGGTTCCAGACAGTCGATAGAACTAGTAACTACCGTAGGCTGCCTAATATCTATGTCCCGTACCTCAATGCTACTCTAGACAATAACGCTAGTGTTTTGTGTTATGGTAGTCTAAGATGCGCCGGCTTTGATAGATCGCTACGAACGACTTTGGGGGACCGTTCATGTCCTGCTAAAGCTTTCATTGTCGACAATACGACTAAGTAAAGAAGGCAACGTTGAACAATCTGGTTCGTTGCACTACTGTACGTCTGTCAGGAAATATAATCATGATGACCTATTGGCTCCGCTGCAACTACACAATAGTGCAAGGATACAGCCAATTCTGCAAAGCACTGTAGTTAGATCACACCTTTCGTCGACTTTGTGTCTCTCAATAAGCGGCGAGGTCTCGACGTGGCAGCACTTGCCAGTGATGTGACAGAATCTGGATTATCTTTGCGAGACCTGCTTCCCTTGCATCTGTACTATCGTGCATTGTGACAGGTAAGGTTCAAAGGGACCCCACGTCGTTTTCTTAGCTACGGAGCGATACATTTTTTATCTTCAGAGAATTTCACCTGAACGAGACTGTCGTCGTCTTTTGCCTTACCAACACGCACAAAGGCAGCAAAGATCATCAAGGCCACAATACCACTAACAAACTGCAGCCAAAAAGCATTCGTGTAGTCTCTTGCATCCCCCCGTGTAGACGTACCGGTCATGACTGCCTTCGCCATCGCAATAAAGAGGGCCCCGCTGAATTGAACTAAAGCGTGTGCTAAACTTCCGGCCAGCCCTTGTTGGTGTTCAGGTAAATTGGAAGAGAGAAAGACGTTGACAACACTATACACAAGATCAATCGCGATCGTTGCACATATCATAGCTGGGAAGATCCAGGCCCAGTATGAAGGTTCAAGAGGCGCGTAAATGAACAAGGCGGATGAAATCACCACTGCTATCGATGTGACGATAAGTATGATGGTACCAGAGACGACATGCATCAGGCGTCCGCCAACGAGTGCAAGAAAGCAGCCTCCGCCAGCCATTGGCATAAACCAGGCGAGCATCTGCATCGGCCCGATCCCTATCACGTCTCGGATACTACACAGTGTCAGTGGATGCGATCGGAAGGGTAACAGACTTTTATGCCGACTGCGTGCGGGCTGGCTTCACTTACTGGAGTGTGGCGTAACATGTGTAAACACTCACGGCTCCATAGCTCGGCAGCAACCCCAACAAAAGCGGTCGGATGTATTTGATCTGGAACACGGATGCCGGTACAAGGGGCTGATCTACAAATCGGCACTCGACGGCGGCAGTGACGATCATGCCAACCACGGCCATAATACCAGTCGTGACGATACGAAGGGACCGCCACCACTTTTGGACGTCGGCAGCCTCTGTAATGGAGAACACAAGCAGCATCAGACTTGTGGCCAGACCAATGCCGCCGGTCCAATCCATGCGGAGCGCATGCTCTTCACAAGCTGGACGAACGGATGGTCTGGTAGCGGCAGTTCCGGAAAGAGCTAAGATTGCGATTACTGCACCAATCCAGAAGTATAACGACCAGTGCGCATACTGTGACACGAGACTTGCCACGAGTATCCCGACAAACGATCCGAGTGGTGCCATCGCTCCATGAATGGAGAACACCATGTTCTTGCGAGGACCGGGACGGTACATTTGGCCCAGAATGGCCAGACCCGCGGGCAGATGCGCGGCCGCTCCCAGACCTTGCATGGCACGACAAAACATAAATATCGTGTAATTGTTCGTGAAGCCCGCCAGCGTAGTCCATAAGGAAGCCCAAGCCAATCCTCCGGTGTAGATTGCGAAGCCCCCGTATATGTCAGCCAGGCGGCCGAAGGACAGAAGAAATGCCGAGGTGAACAGAGGCGTGACGGTTGCAGGCCAAGCGATTGACGTGTCCGATAATTGGAACTCATCCATGAGAACGGGCATCAAGGCAAAGAAACCGCTGGTCAGGTACTCGTCAAAAACCTGAGACAAACATATCGAGACAATGAATCCAGTTTCTGTCCAGACGGAGCTGAAGTGTTTGGGGCGCAAGTTGCATTCCTGGCACCTATCGAGTAATTCTGCCTGCTGAGTGAATGGTTTGGGAATTGCTATGTGATGGATCTGCTTTTCCTCGTCTTGCAACAGGGGACGCTGGACAGACACTTGGCTGTAAATCTCATCCTGGAGGTCCCGACCAGGTACTGATGAATAGATTCCTGTCTCCATACCGGTATACGCTTCTTTCGTGGAGAACGAAGAAGAGTGAAATCCAACGGTACAAGTATTTAAAGGTGGAATGAGGAACCAAGCGATGTCGTATCAAATTCCTACGGCTTGCGTCGGCAGATAGCCTCCGCACGGGAGTTCTTTTATATTGGGAGTGTCTTCACTTTACTCTGTGGTTTCGATCAGTCGACTCAGCGGAACATACTGTTTCGGCCGAAAGACCGCTCGTCGGCTCTAGACGTCCATGAGCAGCGTTAGAACCGAGATCTAGATCGGTGCGCGTGCAGCAAAATGTCAAGACCTTCTAAATAGAGACATACGTGGTGATGAAACTCTATTGTATCCAGCATCATCCTGACTCGACCGGTACGGGGAACATACTATGGTTCTGCTTTCTTATTAGCCCCGAGTATCGAAGACTCCAGAAAATGGAACGAGGGAGACCGCGAACTTCGCGAACGCGTGTCTCACTATTACTTTGGTAGGAAGGTTGACAGATAGCGGATACAGCTTGAGGTGAAATACGCCATTGTTCCGCTGTGACTATAGCATAAGCCTCGTTTAGGTCCTTTAACGATCAGAATGCGTTTAGTGACGTGGAATACGGTTGTTGTTAGAAGATGCCTTCATTCTTAATTGATCGCTCATGCGTTGGGGGAAACTACTCGCTTGCACTTTTGTTGCCTAACAGTCTTCTCGTACACCTAGTTCACGGCTCATGTGAGACTATCTCTTCGCTTCCGACGCTCATGGAAGCTATGTCCTGTTTCCTTCGTCAGATCGATCCTCTGCCACCTATGAGTTGGTAGGAAAATTGCTTACGCCATTCCAGTCGTCATTATACCATATCGACGATTATGTCAAAGATTTCTCCTGTAGCTATACACCACTGAGATTTGCTATTCCAGGAATGAGGTGAGAAAAATGCCTATGAAGGTAAGCGATCATGCGTTGCCAGGGACATAATTTCCTACCAGTCACCGTTGTTCGAATTTTCTGTAGCGTAGCCGAGGCGAACTCCCATACGATTCTGGCCTTGACAGTCCTAAGCTATCATGAAAGACCAAAGAGTAGACAGACAGCTTTTGAGGCGATCCGTCAAAGCTCAAGAACGAAACAATGGCCTCAGTGACGGACAACGTGCCGCGCTAAAACGGTTCGTGGTGGAACGACTGACGAGCATGAGGCCTCTCGAAAGTTCAGAAAAGCAAGAGGCTTCGGAGGCGCTTTGGAGTGAACTTTCTGATTGCGAACTCAAATCGTTCGCTAAATGCGAGATAAACATTCAGGAAATGTTCGCTAAGCACGAAATAGACGTCGAAAACATTGCATTGCTAGACAGGGAATCCCTACAGGAAATCATTTCTAGCGGGCGACGATCGACCAAAGTAGACCTGCAAGATCGAACGAAGGTGACCACGGTACACCATCGAGACAGTCACCATCGCTATATGGTGCTCAGTATCCCAGTAGCCTCGTCCAGTTCGAAATCGTCTGCATCGATGAGATTTCTGCAAAATTCGGCGAAACACCTCAATGATCTCTGTCACCATCGAATACTACAATGCTTTGGGAGTTACGAGACACCACACGAGCGTGGTATATACTTTGAACATGTTCTAGTGAACACAGTTGCGGACCTTACCCTCGATTGCGGCATCGATCTGTCTATGGAACTAGTCGGTTCAGTCACTTACCAAGTACTGGAGGGACTCCGGTATCTTCATGCAGGAAAAAAGATGGTACACAATGCCATCACGTGTGATACGATATGTTTCGACACCATGGGTGTGGTGAAGATTGCTGGATTCGGTCTTAGCCACCGTATCAGTGAGTACGAAACCGGGTTTCCAGATAGCCTAGACACTTACATGAAGACCGGCCACGAAACTTTCTGGCTTGCGCCCGAAATCATCAATCGAGAAGAATGCTCGTACGGGGCAGACATCTGGTCTCTGGGCTGTCTCGTGGCCGAGATATGCACGGGCAAACGACCTGTGTCACTGTCGGCAATCTGCAACTCCGGACAAGCAAGGGAAAAATCCCTCACTGTCCTAGAACTCCTCCGAGTAGTAGACGAGCCATACAAGACTCTTCTGTCCAAGATGGCCACAATAGAAGTTCGACAACGTAGCACTGCAACACTTCTCCTGGACATGTTCAAATACGATACGGCTCGGATGGACTCGATGGACAAGGAATTCACAAAAGGTGTGTCTCCAAAACTTGTTGCGGCGAATATGGAGTCGTTTTATGCGCGTTCTTGTATAGGACCTCGTCTGACAAGTAAAGACTCCCGGAAAGCTGCGTGAATGGACTCTAAAGACCTGTGAGTCGAGTTGTGTGTCGCACAAGAAGCGTATTACGATACGTTGCTCACCGTATCGGGTCTGCTCTTCTTAAATCCACTAACCTGCATCCGGGTATAGCGAAAACCCGGTCGTGCCGAAACGCTTCCTAGTTTAGACAACCACAACTTTCTAATGATCCCACTACAGTGCTTGTTCGTTTTGTTCAAAGCCTTGTTAATGCCGCGGGAATCTTACTTATCTTTCTCGGCATCACCAACGAGGTTGAAAGGCCATCTTGGCGCGGTGAAAGTGTAACACTAGAAAGGTCAATGAGAGTGTCCTATATGCTGCCGAGCGAGGTGTGGAAAGTTATAGCTGATCTCAGGCGGAAGGCTTTCGGAACGCCAATGTTTTCGCAACGCCCGGAAGCAGGTTACATCTTAATCGTATTTGCAGAGTCGCAATAGCGCTAGTCCGCTGACATGGAACACATCACTTAGTTATGTCCTCTTCTCAGTCTCGCGATACCTTTAAGTACTCAGGCTAGGGTAGCCTTCGAGCTGATTGCAAGTTCACTACCTGAGGTACGATTCACCGTACCGAGCATTAGTGTCTTAATGCACCGAGATTTAAGGTCATTCTGCGCCGCTGGAGTCGCCTTGTAGCAGTATGGTACTCATTGGTAGAGTTCAAGGTAGAATGTTGTGTATAATCATGAACAGCTTCGTCAGATATTGTTCTCGTTCGGTGAGGCGCTACAAATCTATTGTAAGCTACTCAAACTACAAAAACCTGACTACCGTGCCACGACATAATAAATTTGAGGAGATGTTCGATCGAGATATCCAGGAATCACCACATTGTGCAAGCAAGATTTGACTGAGGTAGTGTGTACACCGACGTCGTTGCAAAAGCGCTCCTCGCATTCTACTTCGCAAGTAAGCGGTCTCTGTCCCCTTCAATTCGAACCATTCGAGTGTATCGTTGTATGCAAAAGTTGCAAAGCAACCCTAAATCCATACGCAAGGGACGCCGATGATACACACGATGTCGATGTGTTCTACTGCTGTGGCTATTGGTGCCGTTCACCTTTGGCTTGTCGAAAGAACTCCTGTCCATGAAGCCTTGACACACACAACGTGTGCTTTGCGAGCTTCGAGACGCCGTGACTCGCGTGCTATTAGGCCTCGCAATTCCGCGAATGAGACTTTCGGATGTCGAAACACTGTGTACGAGTCGTTGATCCGTCGTCTGTTGCTTCTGCAAAAATCCGTCTATAACGTCTACAACTGGAAAAAGGCTGAGCGAGCCATATTTCGTTGTGACTGTCGCGGATGGCCGTTTAGTGTAGTCAATCAGGCTCAGAATCACGCCCCGGTCGGGCCGGGTAGCCCATTCCGGCCAGCGAGGCTGTGGAAAGCCAAGAATTTTTCGTGCCAGCTCGAGAGTAGATACTGCCATGACCGAGGGATGGATTGGTATGAAGTCCTTATGATATAAGGAGACCTCGGCCAGGTACCAGGATAAGTATTCCAGCCGTCGCTCGTTCACCTCCCCGTTCAAAAAGATTTTCTGGTCCAAGAAGATTTTCTGGAAGCAGGCGACAGTCGGATGACCGATGGTCCAGTCTAGTGTTGAGATGAAGTGACGTTCCATGTCGGTGAACATTTCGTTGGAATAGACCGAGCAACACATCGTGTTCAACTCTCGAACTCTGGGCACGCGATCCTTGAAATCGCCGTATTTGGCCGCTATAAGCAAGGCAACACATCCCACGAGTTGGTAGCTGCTTTTGTGCACAATGCGGCGAGAGCAGTAGCGGTCAAGTAGGTTGACCGTGAGGTGGAGAGTCTGAGGGAGTAGCGAAAAAGCTCTATGGGCTTCCAGTAGAAAATCGAGCAGAGGAACGCGCATGCACCACTGGACCTCCGTTTGGCTCTGGATTGCATCCAGATGCGGCATTGTTTCTGCCTGTGATAAGTCAGTCGGACTATTCAAGAAAAACAACGTGGCGATCCATACCTCTTGTCGCTTCATGTTGGTTATCAAATCTCTGCTCCACTCCTCAGTAGTTTCTTTCGAGAATTTCACTACCAACGCATTCCGCTCACCCCTATTCATTGTATTATTGCTACTGCGCAGGCAAATTTCTCTTTAGAATTGAACGCTACGTTTGAGTTTTGTGTGGGCCTCTTGTTATGAGATCGTGGTGTGCAAGTGCATATATTCCCGTCAGTGGCATAGCCCATCTTCTCGGCTTCCCAAACGGAGATTCAAAGATAGGAACGGAACACCCGCCCGCACAACGCGTGCTCCGGATACGCAGGAAAGTCGAATTTCTGCCATGCGGTGCAGTAGGTTGCAGTATCGGCTTTACCGTGCAGACTCTTTCCAGTTGTCCGCCCCTCCTGTTTTGGTCGGCCGGAAAATGTGAGCATGATGGTCTATTGGCTCCGCTGCGACTTCGCAAGAGTGCAAGGATGAAGCCGAATTACACAGTACTGTGCCACTTTTTCTACAGCTTGTAATATTCCGTTACTGTATGCTCGGCCGAGGATGATTAAGGATCACAAGATTAAATCAGGCAGTGGGATCGAACGCAAATGAGAATACATATGAGACACGAGAGGCAGCATCTCTTTCTTCATGTTTATTCGCTTCTGACAGATAAAAGCTACAACTTACACAAACCGATCGAGCTAAGCTCCACTTTCATTGTACGTACACGAGTTCGGTAGCTTCCTACCCAACTGACGCTCGTGTGGTAGGACCGCAACATGCCTCCAATACTTGCTGCTGTCCCGCTTATCTACGGCAAGCCTAGGCAACATCCGAAGGAGAGTAATTACGAAAAATCCTCTGAGTACATTACGAGTAACGACGACCAGAGTGATAACAGCGAAAAAGGCGGGAACAACAAGAAGATAAACGAGAAGGAGGATGAGAAGGTAGATGAGAAGGCTGTGAGACAGTCTTAATACGGGACGCGACACGGTTTCTAGCGAAAAGAATCATCTATCTTATGCACCGATAAGCTCTAGTTCTTCGAAGCAACACTTTTTCTGGAAGTTTGGAGCGAAATTGGGTCGACTTTCTACCCGAGTCAGCAATAGAAGGCAATGCCATCAACTGTCACTACACACCTATGGTAGCGATTCCCTCACATCTCTGACGGAGTGTAATTAATCTGATGAGGAGTATTTGAGCTCTCGCAAATGAACGCAAACGCCTTATACAGGTCGATGTTGCGATTACACTCAGTTAGAAACTTTCTTTCCTCATTTGCAACATCTATTGCTTGCATGGATCAAATTCTCGGACTGAGTTGGAGAGACACACCGTTGGTACAGTAGGTTGCAGTGTCGGCTTTACTGTGCAAACTATTTCCGGTCGGCAGTATCGCCCAAATTGGTCGGCCGAAGAAAGTGACCACGATGATCTATTGGCTCCGCTCCAAGTTCGCGAGAGTGTAGAGACGAAGCCAGCTGTGCAAAGTACTGTATGTTCATCCATCTGTATGTTGGGAGACAGGTTGGTAAAAAGGAGCATGAACTTGAGATCGGACTTGTAACATATCTATTCATCTTACAGCCGTTTCTTAAGCTACAAGAGCACACCTTGCCATGAAGAGAATTTCCCCTCCTAGTGATTTTTCGTCCGTCTATCGCTGCTAGTCGCGAAGCAGTCAACTTGAGAAATCGAAGCGGAACTAGCAAATCAAATGCCAGGATTAGATCATGAACGTCAGGATAATTGGACCACTTCATCCCATTGAGTTAGTAATGTATGTAGGGCAGTGTGCAAATAATTTGCGTGGAACATCCTCCTCTACGACCTTCGTGACATCTAAACATTCCTTCCCAAGCCAGCTCGTACGCTGGGCAATGAGGAGCCTGCATATAATTCATCGCTTTTTATATCAATCACAGGCCTTTGTGGAGGCATCTATAACATGCCAGGCATCAAGGAGTCCGCGTAAGTGCAACCATGCGGCGACGATGACGAGAGCATGAAAGATCTGATGGCTAGAGCCCCAAATGTCGAACCTGTAAGGGAACCATCTTTCCGGGATCTAGAATGTTCAGTAACGTCAACGGCTGAGTCGGGTGACTGAAAAGCTTTCTCACCCGCGTTGCGTAGATCACGCCGCCCACAAGGTTCGTTGCCGCCATGTAGCCCATCTTGACAAGCGACATGCGACTTTCCTGCACCACCCACCCATATAGGAGGAGACCATGACAGACAAAGAAGAGGGAACTTGCTCCGAAGCAAACGTACACGACCGTTCGCCAGGGTCTCAGATGGGGCGAAGCAAACCCAGGGCTAAAGCTGATGACTGCGCAGCATGTTGCAGCTAGGCTGGTCTACTATTGTGTTAGCCAGGGCCTACAATTGAACAAGGGAGCTCAACGCACCGTTACGGAATAGAACACCCGGAGCGCTTCATCACAGGGGAAACCGAAATGTATCGTAGAAATTGATGCTCCCCACATCAGAACCACGATACCGAGGTAATCGAGCGCGTTACAGTGTCGAGAAATCAATGCGCTGTGGTTTTCGAGGATATGGAAGCTATAGCTGATGAGCGCAATGGTTTCTCATATTTAACGATGGCACTCACGTCGCTTAGCAGGTAAAACACATTGCTACACTGTAGCAGTATATCTTCAAGATGGATGTGCCGAGTTCTTTGGCTGGAAGCTTAGAGTTAAGCGCATTCCTATCCATATGATGCGGGATTGAAAAAAAAATGGCGGCACCGATAACGTGAGAAAATACGTTGACTGTCTGGTTATTGAGGTCAGAGCAGACTGCGTAGAGAAGTAAAGATCGAGTAGGAAACGGGTCTGTCTCCCTGGGTCAGTGTCATAATCACACCAAAACCGCCGACAACTTGCCTGTACCCAGACCTCAGAAGTCCGTTGTCTCTTCGCCAGCTGGGCATCTCATCGAAATGGTAGAGTCGTTTGGACACATGGCCAGTTTGCGGTGACATGGTACTGTAGTTCCTGGTGTCGGTCTATAACCGCAAACTTCATGTGGCAAGGCCGACCCAAAGCGACGTATAGCTTTGTACGATACAGAAGCTTGAGGCCTTCGCACTACCCTGAGTTTCTGTGTGTGAGTATTCGGCCGAGCCAAAACTCGGCTCCCGCTGCTGCGCCGTGCAGTTCTCCAACGCGAGACAGCGTTCATATTGGCAGAGACACATTCTTGAACGACGTATTCAACAAATATTGTAAGTCACTGTAAAGGCGCAAATTACTGGGGATGGGTGAAGGGCCACAATTTCATCTTGCTAAAAGTGTTCTAGACGTCTACGACAACATCTTCATATGCGACGTTAGAAGGAAGGGCTGCTCGATTTAACTGTTTAGCAAAATGCGTTAGAACATGCCGATCTGAAAATGCTGAAAAGGATAGGGAAGTGAGCTACTCAACGCCGCAAACACAGTAAGTTACATCCGTACCGCACGAGAAAACGAAATGCGGTACGTACGTACAGAATAAACTCGATGCATGACATGGAAAACTTACACGTCATGTCCTTTCATTCGGATTTGCCTTTCGTAGCGGTCATCATAAGACGTTCAAGTGTGTTGAAGTCTAAGCCGGCCGATGTTAAATCGTAGAGCGACACCAGTGAGAACGAAAAGGACTCGGTCTCTTCTGCGACATCTCTGGATTTTTGTCTGCGCTTTTGGTTATTAGCAACGAGCAGTAGGATGTTCCGACAACGTCAACACAAATGATACCTCGGAAGCCTTGGAGGTTACGCAGCTACCCTTCGGGGATGCGACTGTCGACGTGCTTGATTTCTCATCCATCGTTAACAGCTTGTCTCTGGAAGATGTTGAATGACACTGGAAGCGACTTCCTACATCTCAAGACCAATGTGTGCTTTTTTACGTTCTTGATCTCATTACATGGATGTTGCCGCCATCGGATTGTGTTTTTACGGACCCGAGCGGATGCGTGCCGTTTACTCTGTGGGACGGTCCAGCAAGGTAAAGGAGGCTGCAGTATCGGGTTCACTGTACAAACTTCTCCGATTCTCATTGCTTAACCCCGGGCCTTTCACGGGATTCACAACTCTTCCGCTAGTTCCACGGGGCGTTTAGCTCACAGAAACCATGGTGATTTGGAGATTGGGCAAACAGACGAGGCTTATTGTATACTCACAGCACGTCCATTGTCTGATATGAACCACATTTGAGAGGCGTATGAGTGACGTGACCGGAGAACACGGACGATCACTGTCGGTAGTGAGACAAATAAACGTTTGCAATAACGGGTGTGCGTGGACTGCATGCCATTCTAGAAATCAATTGACATAGAAAGCTTGGCACGCGATGTAATTCAAGCCTGCGATTTCGCCTACCTCTCCAATATTTCCGTCGAGCCGTCACACCCTACTGAATGGCGTGCACGAGATCGTACTTTGGACGCGAGGGAAGCATTGAAAACTCACGTGTATGGCCCTCTTCTCCGATTGGCCGGCTAACACACACTTCTCTTTACCCTGGCACCACGCTCTGTGTCAGCTCCACATACAAAATCATGAATATGCAGGGTTACAGAACGTTAGTGGAGGAGAAAGAAACTTTACCGTTATCTGAATTGTATGTCACTTGGCCGACAACTGTGTTTCTCGATAGCTTACGCCATTGTGGAGGGTCATGCGCTGCTATCAGACCACTTCGGTGTATATGTGCTGTATGTTCTACAGAAGTGGGAGCACTTACTGATCTCGGTCGTCAGCCATTCGATCAAATCTTCAACTTCGTCTTCTTTTAGATTCCCCTTCTTGTAATCTTTGGTCTGCGTGAACCGGCGCCCGAACTCTTTTTTTGCTATATTGTCTAGCATCATATATTCATGGTTCAGCCAATTGATAGTGGCTTCATCTTTCGGACGAGTGCCGGGATGACACTCGTGCTTGTGTTTATTAGTGACTCTGCAGTAGAGCCCTCTTGACGATCTAAAGTTCCAGGTCAATATATCACGTTCGATTATGCTTCGGTTTAGCTGACTGGGTGAGGGTTTGAAGGGGATTCGAATGGGCTGCATGAAGATTTCGTGGAGTGGTATAGCTTGTCGTGGTTAGAAGCTAAGACGTTTTACGGTCACAAGACTGAAATTGAATTCTTAAATGAGCTAGGGATATGATTACATATGTCATGGAAGGTCTTCCACTCGACCTCCGTAGACGAAGGAGGCCTGTGTAGTTTACGGCTGAAATGATACACGAGATTCGGCTGACGACCGCTGCTCAAGTCGAAGCCACGCGTTGATCCAATAAGGTCATACCGGTGATCATCGGGATACTGTGCTGAATTTATGTCGGTAACATGCAATTTCCACCGCAAACGGAGTCACATGGCCTTGATCTGAAAAGCACTTCTCCCGCAGGACAACGATACTTAGCATGCCACAGTCAATCTTCATGTGCCTAGCTCGGTTTCGCGAGTCATGTCTTCGGAGCCGAGATTCTGCAACACTCTCTCGCGCGCTGGATCCATCACCTAGCTCAAATACAGGTACGAGCATACCCTTGGATGACACTACAAACAGATATTTTTGTATCTCTTGAATCTATAAAACGTACGATGTAGCGATTCTTTTTAGACAAAAAGAACGAACACAGAAAACAAGAAAATCAACAAAAAGTTCTGTGTGTGGTCAAAATCCGGCCTCTTGCTTCGGGCGTAGAACGCGAGTTTACATGTAGTGAGAGTGATGTGGTCATTGTAAGTGTCCGACATGGGCTCACCCGATAGTACGCTAAAGATTTGCGTAAGCTACCTATCCGTATCCAAGCGGGTGTCGCAAGTCATCCAGCAGTAACAACATCATCATATGCAGGGGGTCACGGTATCGGTGAGGCAACGTGCCGAGCTTGGAAGACCTATATTGGACGAAAAGTTTTACCCGGCCATCGAATGCATAAGTGGTCTACACACCTACAAGATCTTCTAGTGTGCTCGAATTTTACTACAGTGTTGATCATCTCTTCAAACGTGATACGAGGAAGTGACTCAGGTCTGAATCGATCACTAAGACGACCTCCCCGGAAGGCGAAACCAGTGTCACAGCGCGTTGAGGTGGATCGCGAAACGCCCATCTCAATACAATGCCACCTTGTCACCACAGTCAGTTCAGGGAAGCACTTCCTGTCGATGATGTGTTCAACTCGCTATCGAGGTTTCACATAACACAAGCTGGGAGAGAATATATGGCTGCTGCGCTATGCATTACGTTTACCGTATTTTATGGCGCCATGCTATTGCTCTACTTCTCCTTTTCATTGTTTGCACCGCAGCTGCTCAGTTCAAGAGGTTTGTATCCGGAGAGAATGTGCGCTTCCTCCCCAAGACTCATGCCCCCAATGTTTATCTTACAAGGGCTGACGATTACACTCTAGATCTATAGCCTCGTGCTGTATGTCCCTGTTTTCGGGGATTTTTCCACTGCTTCCATTGCCATATTTGGACGGTGTGCGGCAATTGTGGCTACACTCGACATTCTTAGTTGTACAAGTCGTCGTTGGCATGTACGCGATCATCTTGCATCCGCGGAAATGCGATAGGGATCGGGAATACCTTTTGGTCGGATGGTCAGTCAACTGCTCAGGCATTTTTGATGACTCTAACATTCTAGACCTAGGCACTTCAACATCTTTTGTATCGTGACAGCCGGCTGCCGCCTCTACTGGGACCGAACGCGCAGTTTGGCTTTCTTAGGAAACAATACTCCAGTCTGGATCGCTCTTTTGTTGACGCTTTTAGGCAATACTTTGTTTATAGTCAGACACCGATGCAGATCGCCATCTCTACTGGTCGCTACGAGAAGAGAGGGAAAGATGGACTAAAACAATGTTTTGCCCTTACAGCATGACTCTTAAGGTCGTCTTACGGTGCGCCGTGATTGTTTATCGTACAATTTCCTGCGTGCCATACATGATTGATCGCCCGGTCAATTGTCCACAAACAATGCAGATGATGAGCCAAAAAAAAAATCCGACCGCTCGCTGTTTACCTTCCGCACATCTGGAGTCATTTTCTGGACACGATGATAGATGAACAGCGCTTTACCATATCTCATTCATCTATATTCGAAAACCGAACTTCAGCATTGCACCTACACTTCACGTGAAAGGCAAACTTAGCACCCAGTCTTCTCGCCATGCCGAAAGCGATGGAAAGGAGTTCCTCGTGATCACAGTCCGCCGGGATATGTAAGCCAGTGTTGGATTGGCTTTGTCTATCGCTATCATGCGATGGTGCGCTGTCGTGGTCATTTCCCGACGGTGTCTCTTGCAAGATTTGCTGCTTTGGCGGCAGTTGCGCGTAACTAAACCATGGCTGGGGATCCAGGAAGTATGGTCCGGCGCTGTCTATCGATACATCAGCTCGGAGCTAAGAAAGGTCAATGTCGTCTGCATTACGTACTGAACAAAAGGTCGTATTGTTGATTGTGGATCTGATTGGAATTGGCATTGTTCGGAAAGATGGTGTCCATGATGTATGGTCCGAAAGGTTCGGCTTTAGGCTTCGGGGGCTCTGTACGTTTCGGTCTTGAAGGGTAACTGATACACTCACACTCGCATGACCAGCAGTGATATATGCAAGAAATCGCTTACAGGCCGTGGTATCGGCGCGTTGTCTGCACATTGGATCATGAGCGTTGAGCTTCCAGAGAGGCGCTGTGATTCAACCATTGAGCAAACCATCAGCATAGACAGCTTCGGTTGGATCAATCCATGCCGCTGTGTACCACTGCATTGGGTTCTGTCGAGTAAACATAGACAATCGGGGAAGAATGCGGCACAGTCGAAGCTCGGATCCGAATAACAAAGGAGAACTTGTGTGGCCAGAAGCCACGCGTGAGATCTGGGCACTCAATCCGTTCTCGATAAGATGTCCAATCACCTGCGCCATCAAATCGGCCCTTCCATACGGCGTTGTGAGGATTTGTTTCGCGCAACAAGACTTCAAAAGTAGCCTGCGACTCGTGGGATAAGAAATGCCGTGCACATGACTCAGTGACACACCACATCAACCGTGACACTTCCTTCCCATATTTAACCGGATGGAAATGTGAGTGGAAACAGTGGGTCATCGCAGGGGATCCCCTTGTTAGGATAGGGCCAATTCCTCTGATCGGCCTTCGTACTGTAACTAGTCAGTCTCAAGTCTTCAATCATTCTCGGTTGGCAGCCTAACAGAAGTCATGTTGGGCCAATCGGTCTTTGACACTAGCGCATACGCAATCGCGCGCTCGGTGTTTGGCAACAGCTTCATGGCTGCATGACCTTGCTGCATGTTAACTTCATGTTAATTCTGGCTTGAATTAAATCTTTCAATTGTGATTGGTAGATCGGAAAAGTACACATTCTAGCGAACGCGCCTCATTTGTTCCGACATGGCCGGAAAACATAATTTGCCTCCAACGTGGTTTCAAGATGCACATCAGTTCCAGGTCACGGCCTTTTGTCAATTCGTATCGCTCCACGTAGCACGGTGCCTCATTCGCTCCTTCGAGGCAAGCGTGATCTATGCGATTGGTGCTCGGTGCCAAATTTTCCAAGATCAACAATCTCGGCTGCGACCCGTACCCCACATTGTCCGTTGCGGCGTTGCTCCCAACGATCGTCGCGAGACTCGAAGGGTCAACGCCACCGGGGGTGCGTCGCGTTGGCGTCGGTGCAGACGGCATGCAGGTTAGGCTAGCCTACGGCAGAATTTCCTTCACTCGGCTGCTTGCCAGGGTGTGAACTGTCCCATGCTGCACTCGTGCACGTGGATTTGGATTGCCGTGATGACATTTTGTTGACGATCTCCGAGGGTATTATTATACCGTACGACAGGCTGTTGATCGTATGTCGCAAGAGGGCTGTAGCTGATGTAGGACCCGGAAAGCATCGACTCTACCAACACATGAGTCGCACTCCCTACTTTGCTCTCGAGCCGCGTGTTTCCTCACGCATATCCATACGATATGCCGGTTATATGACTAGTCTTTCCAAACAGCTCGCCCGCATCACATTGAAGCACTCCACCAAGACAACAGTTCCGGTCGGACGACATCGTCCAAATAGACGGTCATCAATTCGATACGACATGACAGTGCTCCACTAGCGGCGTCTGCCTTATCTCATGGTCTGTCTTCATCGCAAAGCGCGTGCTTGGAAGCTGACATCTAGGCTGTTGGCTCCCATGTGGGGCGTGACAGGGGTCTCGATAGCGTCGGGAATAAAGATATGCTCGGCCGTAGAATAGACCGACGGTATACTGATGCGTCTGCTAATCTCGCAAGGCGATGACGCCGTACAGGACAAAGGCTTGATTGGGGTAGATCATGCGAGCCACGTGGTCTGGGATTGCAGCAAAGCCCACGTGTTTTGCATGTGTTGACCCCAGTGTACCCCAGGTGTCTTATGGAAGGCACAAATGCATATCGCTGCGGATAGATTTTCTCATTCGCCGTGAGATCCACTCGCGAAGTCCACCAAAAAACCATGGCGCTCAAGCCTGGAAACCTGAGCCGGCTTGAAGGATTACGACTACAACTTCCGAACTTTCTGCAATTGTTTGACAAGGGGGAAAACCAAGACCAACAGCCGGTAAAAGGCAAGTGGTTTCCATACTCCGGTCATCGCTTTTCACCGACTAATTGTAGAAAGACAAACGTCATTCTGACCCTCGAAGAAACGAAGACACAAGTGTTCCAAGTAAGATCGATGAAGCGGACTCTCCAATTTTGGTGCGACCAAAACCTCCTAAGGCCCGGGTCAAAAGGGGTCGGGGCATAACGGCATGCCAATCGTGCAGGAGGAGGAAGGTTGGGTGCGACAGAGGAGAACCTTGTAAGGGTATATCTTCCGTACAAACACCCTTTGTGACAATCGGCTGACTTTTGTTACAAGCTTGCACGGAGCGGAGCGATAAATGTGAATACTCAAAGGATACGAGATGCAATAAAAAGACTGATCCGTAAGTCTGGGCAACAAAGAATGTTCATCATTGACTTCGTTCTCAAACGAATATCGCTGGAAATTTGCCAAAATACTCCTGGCCATATACGTGTAGATGAACTCCGTTTCTGGCTGGGGACTGCATTAAAGATCCGGGAAAATATTGCCCTCTTTATCGTATCTCCTGCATAGAAATCCATACCAACAAGCGGGTTCTTTTCTTTCTGATATCACCTCACAAACAAGCTCAAGGAAAAGAGTTCTCGACGGATGGACATGTTTCCAGAAAAGCTAGAGGATGCTCAAAGGGCAAGCACTCGATACGAAAACTGAATCTCGACGATTGGTACCGTCCTCCCAGTTGAAGATAGTTCCTGCTGTACGCTGTGCTCTGTGGACGTACCCCTACACCACAGGACGGATGACTTCCGACCTCGATCATCCGGTACTCCATCAAGGCTCAGGAGGGTTCTCAGCCTTACTTGATTCACACTCCAGACAGAGCGAAAAGCTCCATCGATCTCTGATGATGGTCAGATTGGCATGGTAACAGGACACTGCTAGGCGGGACCACATGCGGCGGTGCTTGCTCCCACGGCTTCTTGTATGTCCAGCACTTGAGCGTGAGTCACAGGCCCTTCAACTTCTTTGTCGACGGGTCAATCCAGCATTCGAATCACATGCCCAATAATCCTTTGTTGTGGTAAGATGAAGGTGCGCAAGAACATAAAGCGCGGGTCGAAAGGCCAAATTTCTAACCCCACTTGGAGCGGAATCGTTGGCAGTTCAGATATGATTGCCTAAGCAAAACGATGTAGTTTCTTCCCAAAAGTATGATTTGATGCTCAGAAGACCTGCGAATACATCTTGACAAGGACCCGTCGTCTTATTCGAAAGATCACATGGGGCTTTTATTTGCGATATCGACAGGATCTCGCGTTGTCACGGCTTCTGCTTCTGACCTCAGTAGGAAGTTTAACCGCGCCGTCGGAGAAGAGACCCTGGTTCCATTGAGTTTTTTAGTCCTGTGGGATCGGCTCCTAAACCTTCGCATATATCCATAAGAGCTAACGTCCGCACGCCTCTACGCGACAGTCGCAAGAACATGGTAAAGAGGGTCTTGCCAGAGAACGGCACAGAAGGCGAATAGCCGACCAGTTGATAACGCAGTTTAGAATTGCAACTTCTCTTCTCTCGCGCCACAAGAGATGATATCTGGCCTCGTTCGAACGTCTCGAATGAACCAACATTCTATCTAGCGATGATCATTGGGCCACCTCCCGATTCGACGATCAATAGCCAGAGATGGCCGTGTCTGGTGATAGTCCGAAGTATCCGACACCGATACTTGCTTCTCTCCTCTTTGGGCACTTGGTCACTTCGTCCGCGGAATTCTCCTTCGATCACATGCAAATACAAGGGTTGGTATCACCAACCTTGGTTTTTTCCACCTTGCAATTGGCCTTGAGCAGGGACTTTAATAACATTTATTTCGGTCGTCCTCCGGATCCCTTGCAGTGGAGTGTAAGATTTGTGTTGCTTTTCAGGCCCGCCAAGGATCGCGTCAGTGTCTGAGCATCCCGAACCACCAACCCGCTGTAGCTCAAGCGCCGTATTGGGTTGGCTATGGTAAGAGGTTGAAGTCTTTGGTTGCGATTTTGAGGCCCTGATTTTGAACAGCGATCTTAGCGCAGGGAAACAAGTAAGGATGGTCTAATTATAGCGAAGTCAGCTTTGTTCTCTTGGGTAGGTTTGCAGCACTGGCAAGGATGAGAAGTAACCCACACCGATGTTCATCTCTATCGATCCCCAAAATAGCAGCATGGAGTTGTTGCCGTCTTTTTGGACTTGTTTGATCTGCAGCATCCGTATGATGGAACATGCTACTGTCATGTTACCGGCAGCGAACAGAAAGATGAGGCCCATCTTGGTGCGGACACCCATTTGCAATCGGATGAATAGCGGTATCGGTATGAGAAAGGTGACAATATCGCATGCGATAGTAATCGCTGCAGTGGCCTAAATGGCGTAAGTAGTGGAACGGAAAAGTCGGACGATGCTTCACGTACGTTCCAAGTTGGATAGTCAGCCAAACATCGGCGTTCTGTGTACGGTTTCCAGCTTTTTTCGACAGGATTACATTGGAACATAATGACCATAGTTGTTGCAAAGTGCGCAAGGATGATAACCCATATGAAGCAACGAATGAAGTTTCTCATCCGTCGCGAATACTTGTCACCATTCGTACGCTCAAGCAATCTGAGGAAAGTGAGACACGCGCACAGTTTGTAACCGCAGACAGCAATCTGGTATAAAGGTCTTCCCACAAAATTGAGCTTTCGTAGGCCCCCGTTAGCATGGTTCTCTTGTTCAACGAGTGTTGCAGGTGAACTTACTATCGAATAGAGCGG